>ENA-UOUL01005905-UOUL01005905.1-bioreactor-metagenome-genome-assembly--contig:-NODE-5905-length-10301-cov-3.761052_pt1 | contig 10301 bp, 8 predicted proteins | sample MGYA00249838_ERZ747220 | MGnify/ENA primary metagenome ERZ747220 (study PRJEB28778, sample SAMN05720191) | bioreactor metagenome | isolation source: Anaerobic biogas reactor | place: USA:Washington...
GTGTGCACCTCCGAGCCCGCGGCGGTGGCCAGGCTCTTCATGGTAAAGCTCTCCACCAGGGTCCCCGCGACCCCGTCTCGAAAGCGGATCAGCGCCACGCTGGTGTCGTCCCCCTCCATCTCGAGGAAGCGCTGCCGCGCTCGCAGGGCGTAGACGCTCTCGATCTCGCCGAGCAGCATGCGCATCGTCTCGACGTCGTGGATGCCGCCCGACATCATGATCCCGCCGGCGGCGGCGCCGGCGTCGAGAAACCAGGGGCGCTCCTCGAGGAAGGAGCGGTTCAGGTAGCACTGGCGCGTCATCTGCAGCAGGGCAGGCTGACCGATGACGCCACCCTCGATCAGTTCCCGCACCTTGTGGTAGATGGGGCTGAAGCGCACGTTCTCGGCCACCATCAGCACCACGCCCGCCTCCTCCGCGGCGGCGATCATGCGGTCGGCGTTGGCCAGCGTGTCGGCCAGCGGCTTTTCGCAGAGGACGTGCTTGCCTGCTGCGGCGGCGTCGCGACTGACGTCGGCGTGGAGGTTGTGGGGCAGACAGACGGACACCGCGTCCACCCGCGGGTCGTCCAGGGCGCGCCGATAGTCGGTGGCGGGCTCGCCCTGGCCAAGGGCGCGCGCGAGCGCCTCCGCGCGCGAGGCGTCGACATCCACGCACCATCCCACGACGGCGCCCGCTTCGTGAAAGGCGCGAGCGTGGCGGGTGCCCGCCCACCCGCAACCGATCACCGCCACGACGAACGGCTCCTCCATCGATCTCCTCCTGATGGTGTCTCGCGCCTGCCCTACGACGTATCGTATGCCCTCCTCCGGGGCGGGTCAACCGGCGACGACGGCGCCCATCCCGGTATCAAGGGCCGCTGCGCGCCGCGACCGTTGTCTGAGGCGTGGGCGTGGTATCCAGGGCCGTATACCACCGACCCTGCAATGCCCGCCACACCCGGCGGTGAACCGCCCGGCCGACCCAGCAGGCCCGCCGAGGCGGGCCGACACGGCGGCGCCCCGCGCTCCGCGGACGCCCATCCCCTCGGCCGGCGAACGCCGAGCCGTAAACGGCCCGTCTGAGCCCCCAAGCCCGCCGAGGCGGGCTCGCCCCCGCGTGCCAGAGCGCGCCTCGGCGCGCTTTCGGGCCCAGTACGCTGGGCCGCCCGCGGGCATTAGCCAGCGCCCGCCTGTCCGCCTGGCGGTGAACCGCTCGGCTCATCCGGTGGGCCCGCCGAGGCGGGCCAGAACCCCGGCGCCCCTGCCCTCCCCCCAGCGCGCCTCGGCGCGCTTGCCCGCCCAGCCGGCGGCCTCGGCCGGCGGCCTTGGCCGCGGGTGGCCCCGCGGGCGGCCCCGCGGATGACGGTGGCAAGCGTCCGCCGAATGCGCCCCCCACCCAGCGAGCATCATCTGCTATAATGGAGTAAGAGGGCTCTCCGCCTCACCCTCAAGGAACGCCCGACGCGAGGCGTGGCAGGGGCCCTGTCGAGACCCCGACGCAATACACAGAGCCGATGCTCTGACATCTACGAGTGCCGAAAGGAACCGCCATGACGGATTCGTTGCTAGACCTGATTCGCCGACGGCGGACCGTCCGCCGATTTACCGAGGAGCGCGTGAGCGACGCGCAGCTCGACGCGCTCGTGGAACTCGCCATGTGCGCCCCGACGCGCCTGAACCGCCAGCCGTGGCATTTCGTGATCATCCGTGACAAAGCGCTGCAGCAGGGCTTGGCGGAGTTGCTGCGCATCCATCCCTACATCGAGCAGGCGTCGGCGCTCATCGCCGTGTGCGGCGTTCCGGGGGCCTCCTCTACTTGGCTCATGGACGTGAGCGCGGCCACGGAGAATCTGTTGCTGGCGGCGACGGCCATGGGCCTGGGTGCGGCCTGGATCGGCGCTCCCGACACGACCCTGTGGAATATGCTGGAGGACCACCTGCACGACACGCTGCGCATCCCGCTGGACGTACGCATCCCGATTCTCGTGGCGGTGGGGCACCCGGACGAGAACCCGCCAGCCCACGGACGCCACGATCGCTACGACCCGCTAAAGGTTCACCACGGCGTCTGGGGCAACGTGGCGCGCGACATCAGTAAGGACTGACGGTACGATAGACCGATGGCACGCGAATGCACCGTCACAGGTTGCAGGTTGCAGGTTACCGTGCGGAGCCAACCACCCGCCAAGAGCTGTGACCTGCTACCTGTAACCTGCAACTCGTCCCGCCAGCGTACCATCGGTCTACCGCTGGAGCGACAACCAGGTGCGGTAGGGGGAGCCGGTGGCGCCGGCGCTGGCGAAATCGCACAGGTAGAGGTCGCGCCCGTCGGCGGCGGTGGCGCGGACCAGCAACCAGGGCGCTGGCGCCGGACCGATCCAGGCGACGGGCGTGAGGTCGAGCGCCTCGGGATCGACCGTCGGCAGGTCGTCGGGGTCCATGGCGTTGTGGCGGCGGTCGTAAGCCAAAAGCAGGGGGCCGCGATAGAGGGACACCTTACCCTCCGCCTCGCGCGCGCCCAGCCATGTCCGCACGGCCATATCGAGGTCCAGGGTGACGACGTCGCCGTCGCGCCACGCGCGCTGTAGCGCCAGGTACGTGCCCGCCTGCGGTGGGGGCAGGGGCTCGCCGTTGAGGCAGGCGCTCGTACGCAGCGACCAGGCCGGCACGCGCAGCCGCAGCGTGAAGGTCTCTGGTCGCGCTAGTTCGACGCGCAGCTCGATCCGCCCCTCGAGGGGATAGCGCGTCGTTTGCGTCAGGCGCACGCGCTCGCCGCCGGGGATCCCCACCGTGATGGCGCACGCCCCGTAATAGTTCACCACCGGCCCCTCGTCCGCCTGCATCACCGCCCACTCGGACAGCATCCCCAGGCTGCGCGGGCCGTTCACCGAGCAGCAGTTCAGCTCCGGACTCCCCTCCCGCGCCTGAAAGACGATGTCGTGGGCCGAGGCCTTGCGCACGCCGTCCATGGGCGTGTCGTACGTCCACCAGCGCCCCGTCGCGTTCTGCGCCCCGAGGGTGGCGTTGAGCGTCGATAGCTCCAGCTCGTCGGCAACCGTGGGATCGCCGGTGAGGCGCAGCATGTCGACCGATAGCGCCATCCAGGCGACGGTGCAGCAGGTCTCGATGGCGCCGGCATCGTATGGGTTGCCGGTGGCCTTTTCTCCGGACGTAAAGCCCCCCGTGTTGTGGCGGTCGCCCTGATGTTCGTCCCCGCGGATGCTGCGCCAGACCTGCTCGAAAGCGCGGCGGTAGTCCTCTTTCCTCGTGATCTCGTAGAGGCTGAGGATCGCCTGCACGTCGTGCAGGCTCTCCCAGCGCGGCTTGGGCGTGGCGTGGAAGGGCACTCCCGCCAGCGCCGTGCGGACGTAATCGCCGGCGGGAGGGGTCTGCCAATCGCGCTCTATCTCGCGCACCAGTCGCAGGTAACGCTCCTCGCCCGTCTCCTGATAGAGGAGGCAGAGGCCGTGGCTGATGGCCATGTTCATCTCTTCGGCGCCGGCGTCGATGACGCGCTCGGCGCCGTCGAGGAACCGACGGCAGATGTGGTCGGCGGCGCGACGGGCGGCGTCCAGGGCGGGGCGGTAGCCCACCTGGCGGTACCAGAGAAGCAGGCCCAGGATGGCGTGGTAGTGGCCCCACAGGTCCCACAGGGCGCCCTTGCCGTCCGCCGTCCTGCCCGTCAGGCGCTCGTGCCGAGGGAAGGGGCCGAGGTAGCCGTCCTCGTCCTGCCCGCCGATGAGGGCATCCACAAAGCTGTCGAGCTGGGCGCGCAGGCGCGGGTCGGGGTCGAGCCGGTAAGCGAGCACGGCGGAGGTGAGGTACTTGCCGGCGAACTCGCCCGCCCAGGGGACGAGGTCGCGCCGGGGAAGCCGGTCGCGGTCGCGAAACATGTCGAGCATGGCGGGGTTGGCCTGCGGCGCCACCAGCAGCCACTGTTCCAGGTTGGCGGCCAGGCGGCGCTCGATGAACCCGTGGAAGGTGTACTTCGCTCCCCGGGGCGGGCGCAGGGGGAGCTGAACGGCCGTTCGTGTGGTCATATGGTCTCCTTCCGTCGCGCGATATGCTCGAGGCGCCGGTCGTATTCGGGCGCCATGATAGACCAGTCGTACCGCGCGACGGCAGCGCGCAGCGATGCGGCGCGCGTCGCCTCGATGTCGACGATGGCTCGCTCCAGGAGAGCCACGAGGCCCTCCTGATCGTCATAGAGGCAGCGGTCGTGGTAGCATGTCGGGATGAACTGCGGGTACGCCAGCCTCCTGGGGAGGATGGGGAGGCTGGCGCAGTAGATCGCCTCCACCACCGCGGCGCCGAAAAAGTCGTGGATGGCGCTGCTCACCACGATATCGCCGCGCCACAGCCAGCGCGCGTACTCGGCTGGACTCTCCGCGTACCCGAAATGCACCACGCGGTCGCCCAGGCGGTCGAGGGCCTCCTCCAACGCCTCGGGGACGCGCACGAACATCTCCCCCAGCAACGCCACGCGAAACGCGAGGCCGCGGTCGACCAAGGCGTACAGCGCGTTGAGGAACGCCTCGGGCGCCTTGTCGTACTCCCAGCGGTGGTTCCACACGATGAGCGCCGGGCCGGTGCGCGGCGCCGCGGGGCGATGGGCGTCGAGCGCGGCCAGGTCCAACCCCAGCGGCAGGACGTCGCTGCGCCGGCGCAGGGCGGGCACGGTGGCCAGCTCGTTGTGGTCGGGAAAGTGCTTGAGGAGCCGGGGCAACTCGTCGAACCAGGAATCGAGGTGGTACGCCGAGTTGAACAGGATCCCGTCGGCGCACAGCATGGAGGCATAGTTGATAAAGCCATAGTGCAGATCGCGCTTTTCGCCGGGGCGCGGCGGGTAGGTGAGCTGATTCTCGTGCATGTACAGCGCCACCGGCACGCCGTGGGTTCGGGCGCGCGTGAGCGCCAGGAACGTCGTCACATCCAGCATGTCCGTCGCCAGGAGCAGGTCGGCCTCGATCCGCTCCTCGCGGTAGCGGCGCGCCAGGGTGACGGCGCCGCCGTGCATGCGCCATTTCCAGAAGCGGCCGTCGAGCGCGAGGAGCGTCACCTCGTGGCGGCTGTGCGCGGCGTACCCGCGCGCCCAGGCGGCGTGGGAGCCGGTGGCGTACGGCTCCAGCAGGCAGATCCTCATGGCGCTACCAGGTGTTCCACCAGACGTCGACCCAGCGGCCGGGGCGGTACGGCTTGCCGACCACATCGACCTTGCCGTCCCCGTTCACGTCGCCGGCCACGGCCATGTGGGTGTTCACGCCCTTGGAGATGATCACCGGCTCGAATCGCCCCGCGCCATCGTTGACATAAACGATCAAGCGCGGATCGGGGCACTGGCCCAGACCCATCTCGCCCACGAGGATGTCGAGCGCGCCGTTGCCGGTGAAATCCGCCAGGTCGAGACTGTGGGGGTGAAAGAGGTCATCGGCCAGGAGGTGCATCGCGCCGCTCTGGAGGTCGAACCAGGCCAGCCGCGCCGGGTGCGCCTCCCCCTCGGCGGCCACGAGTTCGAGGCGGCCATCGCCGTTGATGTCGCCCAGGGCCACGACGGGGCGATCGAACGACGCCAGACGCCGGCGCGTCCATCGACCGCCCGGCTGGGCCGGCGGCAGAAAGAGGTTGGTGCCGAAGGCGATCTCGTTGCGGCCGTCGCCATCCACGTCGCCCACGGCCAGGCCCTCGTCGCTGAGGTCATCGGCGATGATGTGGCGGTTCTCGTAGGGCCAGCGCCGCACGTCGAGGTCCTGTGGGATGTCATAGTAGCCCATGATGCCGGCGAACTGGGAGGCGAACACGACCTCGGGCTCGCCGTCGCCGTCCACGTCTCCCACGGCTTGGTTGTGGTACTTGTGGAAACCGTTCTCGATGACGCGCTGCATCCAGGGCCGACGCGGGTCCTCGGGTTGCTCGAACCAGTACAGCTCGGTGCCGCCGCCCTGACGGCCCGACTGGCCGCCCCACGCCTCGCCCACAACCAGGTCGAGACGGCCGCTGCCGTTGACGTCGACCAGCACGCCCCCCGCCTCGAGGTACGCCTGGCCGATGGTGTGGCGCGTCCAGTGGGGCGCCTCGTACCAGCAGAGGTTGTCGGCGCCGTACTTGCCACCGACGATCACGTCGAGCCAGCCGTTGCCGGTGAGGTCGGCCAGGAGGCAGACGTCGTTCTCGGTGCCGGGGGTCTCTGCGACGATGATCTCACGCCGGAAGGGTTGGTGTCGCATCGTTCCTCCTCGCGCTGGTGTACCGCCGTGCTGTCGAGAGAATAGCGCGGGGGCGCCGAGGAGGCAAGTGGGCGTTGACAGGAGTGGCGGCACCCCGTACCATAGGCGCTCCGGCCCGGTGGGCCGCATCTCCCCTCTCGAGGCGTGCTGTGCTAGGTGACAGGTGGCAACGACTGAGCGCGAGCGCCGCGTGGCGAGCGGCGGCCCTGCTTGCTGCATCTTACTTTTTCTACTATGGCAGTGGCGCCGCCTGGTCCCCCTTTTTTAACCCCTACCTGCGCGAGATCGGGCTGAGCGGGGTGCAGATCGGGCTCTTGGGCGGGATTCGCCCCTCCATCATGCTCCTCAGCCAGCCGCTGTGGGGCATGGCGGCGGACGCCTGGGGGCGACGGCGTCTCCTCATCGTCACGGCATTGGCCGTGGCGGTGGTGGTGCCCGGCTATCGCCTCGGGCAGACCTTTGCTTTCCTGGCGCTGTGGACGGTCCTCTATACGGCGCTGAACAACCCCATCGGACTGCTTCTCGACAGCGTCACCCTGGATCACCTGGAGCGGAACGGCCGCCCGACGTACGGCGCCCTGCGCCTGTGGGGCGCGGCGGGGTGGGCGCTCGTGGCCGTCCTGGCCGGGAGGCTGCTGAGCGGCCGCGATCCCCGCGCGATGTTCGCGTACGCCGGTCTCCTGTTGGCGGCGCTGTGCCTGGTCACCTGGCGTCTCCCCCGGGAGGGCGAGGGTAGGCGCTCCTTGCGCCGCGCCTGGGCGGGTGTGGGCGTGCTGCTGCGCCGCCGCTCGCTGGTGGTGTTCCTCGGGGTGGTGACCGCCCTGCAACTCGGGACGGTGTCCATCTTTTCCTTCTACTCGATCTACCTGGGCGAGATCGGCGCCTCGCGCGACCTCATCGGCCTGGCGTTCAGCATTCAGGGGCTGTCCGAGCTGCCCGTCTATCTCGCCTCCGCCTGGATCATCCGGCGCATCGGGCCGGGGCGCGCGCTGACGATCAGCTTTCTGGCATACGCGGCGCGTGCGTTGCTGTACTCGGTGATTCGCACGCCGGGCCTGGCCGTGGCCACCGAGGTACTTCACGGACTCTCGTTCTCCCTGTTCCTCGTCTCGTCCATCGGCTACGTCAACGCCCACACGCCGCCCGAGTGGCGGGCGACGGGGCAGTCGCTGCTGTGGGCGTTCTGCTATGGCGCGGGGTCGATCCTGGGGAGCGCCTGGGGCGGATGGCTGTTCGACACCGTGGGCGTGCAGGCCCTCTACCGCGTGAACGGCCTGTTCATCGTAGCCGTCGCCGTGGCGTCGGTGTTCCTGCTGTGGCGGCGGAGTGGGGATGGGACGCAAACCAACGCAGATGAACGCTGAATGGGCTCTCGGCTGTCGGCGATCGGCAGTCAAGCGCTAGCAGACAAGTCAACGCTGAAGAGCCGGCCCCCGACAGTGCCCTGTCCGATGGCTTGACGCGAGGGCCGAAAAAACGTACAGTATGTACAGAATGTACGTCACTGACAGCGGACGCAGGTAGGGAGTGATGCGATGGAGAAGCGATTGGGGGTCACGCAGGTCAGGCAGAACCTGGCCGAGGTGATCGATGAGGTTCGGACCAAGGGTGAGAGCTATATCGTGCTGCGCCACGGCGAGCCTGCGGCAGCGCTCGTGCCGATAGAAGTGTACGAGCAGTGGCTGCAGAGTCGCGAGTCCCTCTTTGAGGCGATACGGGCGTTGCAGGGCCGCCACCCCGACGCCGATCCCGATGAGATCATGCGCGAGGTCCTGCGCGTTCAGCAGGAGGTTAGGTCGCAGGGTAAAGAGGCTGCCTCGTGACCGTGCGGGTCGTCCTCGACGCCAACGTGCTCGTGAGCGCAATGATCTCCCCTCGTGGGGCGCCTGCGCGCGTCGTCGCCCTATGGGAGGAGGGGGCGATCGGGGTAGCCATGTCGCCGGCAGCCTGGGAGGCACTGCGGCGCGTGGTGGCATACCCCAAGTTGCAGCGCTTCCTGGATCCCGAGTTGGTAGAGCGCTTGCTGCGGCACCTGAAGGCGCACGTGGTCTGGGTGGAGCCGGGGGCAACGATCGCGATCATCGACCGCGATCCCACCGACAACCGCTACCTGGAGTGCGCCGTTGCGGCGGGCGCGTCCTTTCTGATCACCGGCGACGAGCATCTACTGGCCTTAGGCAGCTATGCGGGGATCCAGATCCTGGCCCCCGCAGGCTTTGTCGCGGCGAAGCGGCTCTGGAGCAGCGCAGGCTAGTACGGGGCTGTCAGCAATCAGCTGTCAACGTTGGGCCGTGCCGGCTGGCCCCGAGCGCCGACCGCTGATCGCTGACAGCCCCATCAGGGTTCATCAGCGCCGATCCGCGTCGTCAACCCCTACACAAACTCGCGGATCGCGTCGAGGCCGGCGCCCATGGAAGCGTCCGTCTCGCGCTCCACGATGATGTCGATCACCGCCGGCTTGCCCGACTGCACCGCGCGCTCGAACGCCGCGCGGATCTCCCCCGGCTTGGTGACGCGCTCGGCGTAGCAGCCGAACGCCTCCGCCAGCTTGACGTTGTCGATACCCCCCACGCCCGGGGCGCCCCCCTCGTAGGCCAGGTCGACGCCGTACTCGTACTCGTAGGCGTAGCGCTGGTTCTGGCGAATGAGGCTCAGGTAGCCGTTGTTCACCACGATGACGATGATGGGCACCTGGTGCTGGCAGGCCATGGCGAGTTCCTCGACCATAAAGCCGAACCCACCGTCCCCCATGACGGCCACCGCCGTGGCCTCCGGGCGGGCGACCTTGGCGCCGATGGCCGCCGGCAGGTCGTAGCCCAGCGTCCCCGCGCCCCCCGAGGCGAGGTAGGTGTAGGGGCGGGCGATGGACTGGAACTGCCCCGACCAGATCTGCGTCAGCCCGCAGCCGGTGGTGAACATCGCCTCGGCGCCAAAGAAGGCGTTCATCTCCTGGTAGACGCGCTGCGGCTTGATGGGCTCCTGGTCATAGTCCGTCCGGCGCGCCAGGCGCGCGCGCTCCGCGGGAATGGATCGCACGCGCTCCGTCGGCTCGCGCGGGGGCGTGCGCCGCTTGGCCTCCGCCAGGAGGGCCTCGAGCGCCAGGCCGGCGTCCGCCACGATCCCCACCTCCGTCGGCACGATGCGGCCGATGTGCTCCGGCTCGACGTTCACATGGATAAAGCGCCGCCCCTGGGTGTACACGTCCAGCCGCCCGGTGTGGCGGTCGCCGAAGCGGTTGCCGATCCCCAGGACGAGGTCGCACCCCAGGAAGAACTGGTTGCCGAACGGCGAGCCGACCTGGATACCGATGTGGCCCACGTGCAGCGGGTGGTCGGCCGGGATGCCGCCGGTGGCCATGTAGGTGGTGATGACGGGCAGCGCCAGGTACTCGGCGAGTTCGACGAACCGCTCGCAGGCCCCCGCCAGGAGCACCCCGCCCCCCATGATGAGTACCGGTTTCTCCGCCTCCAGCAGCAGGTCGATGGTGGGTTTGGCCACCAGACCCGGCACCGCCGTGCTGCCAACATGGTGAACCGCTAGCAGCTCGCCTCCCAGCAACTTCCGCAACCGCCGCGCCGCCTTTGCGTAGCGCTCGCGCCACCCCGGATCATAGGGGACCACCCCGATGCGCCGTCCCATGGCCCGCCTCCCTCTAGACATCACCACGTTGACTCTACCGCAGAATCACCCGCCACTCAAGTTCCAGATCGGTCGCGCTGCACCTTATCAGAGGCCCCTCGCTATGCTATAATGGAGTCGACGGGTACTGCTGGAGACGCACCTGTCGCGCGCGCATCGGGCTCGGAACCGCGCGTTGGCCATGGCGCTCGCAACGCCGCCTCATCGTCGTCTCGTCGCAGCTCCGCCCCACCATGCCATCCGTCGCTCAGGAGCCGTGCGCTCGTCGCTCGATGCGGCTCTGGCCTCAATGAGGAGGAGGGTGCCATGGCAATCATTACCATGTCGCGGCAGCTGGGATCGCGCGCGTCGGAGCTCGCCAACCGCCTTTGCGACGAGTTGGCCCTGGTCGCGTTCGACAAGGGCCTCATGGCCAAGGTCGCCACCGATGTGGGCCTAGGCCAGCATGAGGTAGTCA
>ENA-UOUL01005907-UOUL01005907.1-bioreactor-metagenome-genome-assembly--contig:-NODE-5907-length-10300-cov-14.508266_pt1 | contig 10300 bp, 20 predicted proteins | sample MGYA00249838_ERZ747220 | MGnify/ENA primary metagenome ERZ747220 (study PRJEB28778, sample SAMN05720191) | bioreactor metagenome | isolation source: Anaerobic biogas reactor | place: USA:Washington...
AAGGGGAATGCCAGGGCATTGTTCAAGGCGGCAATCGATGCCGTGCCGAACGGAGGCAGCCTGAACATAGGCAAAGGGCGATATGTATTCTCAGCCCCCTATGCTCTGCCGCTCAACCCAGACGGCTCCAACATATTCTATTGTGGCATCCCTATCATCGATAAGGGAATGCACATATCCGGGGCTGGTGTGGGCCAGACGATCCTGCAGCTTGCCCCTGGCCAGAGGCGGGAAGGGCGGCATGTGGCTATGATGCTCGTTCGGGGCAAGAGGGGCTTCGACCTGGGCTATTCCAGCTTCAGCCTGCGGGGAATCGCTTTTGAGGGAGATAGTGGCAGGCAGGATCTTTCTGAGCCGCCCCACGACGGTGAGGCCCTGCTCCTGGTGGGATCGCAGAGGAGCAATGGTGTGTTTGAGAATCTGATGTTCCAGAACTCCCACGGAGCAGGCATGTACCTGGGGAACAACGGCTCCGGACCGGGGGCGAACGAGACCGTCCGCAACGTGGTAGCTCGGAACTGTGCAGCCGAAGGGATCATGCTGGACACCAACAAGAACAGTAGCGTTTCAGACTGCCAGGCATGGGGCTGCCGGGTCGGGCTATTCCTGAATGGGAACGATGACTGGCAGAAGAGGGGCAGTGACAATGTCACGGCAACGCGGATCAAGACCGATAGCCAGATAACTTGCTGGCAGGTCAATGATTTTACGCTCGATCACATTGAAATGGATTGCTCCAAGGCCGCCAGCTCTTACGGCTTTGTGGTCAGAGACGGCAACGGCGTCATCCGAAATTCCACGCTCAAGAGCGATCCCACCAAGGCATCATCCTTTGGAGGGGCGACGTACTTCTACGAGCAGGCGCGCGTCCTGATGGAAGCCTGCCGGGTGGAGGGATACTTCGGGATTCATGCGGTCGGCAAATCGTATGCAGAAGCCAAAAACTGCCAGATAGTCGCGCCGGGAGGATGCTATTGTACCAAGGACCCCAACCCGGTGAGCAGCACGATTGTGGCCAGGGGATGCACCTGGGCAGGAAAAAAGAGCGATATACAAGAGGGGTCTAGCCTCGTGGAGGCTTAGATTACACCTAGCCCTTTTTCTCTTCAAATCCGTAACTTTTACCGTCGCTATCAATTGTTTCTACGTATATTGTGTCACCTGGACCGAACCAGTATCTAACCATAAATATTGGGCCGCGAGGCTTCGGGATGAGGGATTTTTGGGGAGGCATCAGGGGGCGACCTCCTCGAATTGTGGGCATCCTGGAAGCCCGGACATCCACTCCTTTGCGGTGGTGGTTGCTTCACGCTTGCTGTTGTGGGGACGGCCCCACGCAGCCAGCTCTTCGACTTCACAGGCTACTATACACAGTAGCTCGAAGTAGACACCCATGTTCTTGCGAGCATCGGTTTCGTTTGGGTGGAAATGTCGCATCCTGGCGACGCACTTTTCAGTGCATCGAAGCATCTTGCCCATCGGCCTTGTCATCCAGCCGTTTGGAGAATGGGCGAGTGTGGCAGGGGGGTTTCCAGCCGCGATAAGGGCCGCATCCTCTGGAAAATATTTCCCAAGGATATCAATGGCCTTCTTCTCGCATGCCTGCGAGAACTCGGTGCCTGTGGTGAGTGGGGCGGATGTCACTCGCTCACCATGAGCGACCGCGCAGAAGTTTTGGAGCGCGCGATGTGAGTTGGGCAGCTCCTTCTGCCCGTTCCAAGTGGCCATCTAGGCCACCTCCTCGACCTGATCCACCAGGGCGCGGTAGATCGAATAGATGTCATCCGTGCTGACGATGTGCCTATCACCGTCTTGGTTGGGCCACCTGTCCCTGACCACGCTTTCCTCATCGTCAAGCTTGACGACCTCCAGATAGACCCCATCGTTGTCTCCTGCTTGCGAATCTGGATCGACAACATTCAGCTCGACAACGCTATTCTCAGATGCTTCGAATACTACATCAAGCATCTCAGTTTCAGTCATTTTCAGCGCATTTTCAGCTTCGATTCTTATCATCACATTTCATCTCCAATACCTACTTAGTCGTCTTGCTATATATACCTTACGACAAAAAAACGTTGTCTTTGCGCTGAAGCGAAGCTTTTATATATCATAATGGTGCTATATGGTAGTATGAAAGACGATGAGCTGGTTTTTCACGCGAAGATGGACGCCAGGGGCAAAATCCAGATCCCAAAGCGCGAATATGAAGCGCGAGGGTGGAAACCTGGCAGCATGTTCGCGATCAGGATATCGAAAAGGGTGATAGAAATATGATGATGCAGAACAAGAACATGGACGTGCTCTATGCAGAGCACTTGGATAGCCCATATGTGGAAAATCCCCTCAGCAGAACTACGTTCGAACGACTGTATGCGCGCTTTGAGGACGTCGAGGCAAAGGCGAACGCTGCTCTAGAGGCACATCAGTGGGAGCTGCATGACTACTTCGATCGCGAGAGCCAGAAACTGTGCGCGAGGCTGGGATATTGATGGCGGAAACACGCGAAGATCAGATTAAGCGGGCCTATGAAGATCTGCGAACGGCCCGCATAGAGATGCATGAAGTATCTGAGAGAGACCTGGCGGCCAGGACGGCCCTGAAACAGAAAGAGGCCGCACTCCTCCTGAGCGGCGCGATCATAGGCAAGAACGCCGAGACTCGCGATGCCCAGCTCAAGGAAGGATGTAAGGGAGAGCTGGAAGCAGTTGAGGCCGTGCGCGTCGAGAAAGCGGATGCACAGCTCCGTTCTGATCTGGCAAGCATGCGGGTTCAAGAGCTGCAGTGGCTCATCAGGAATGACCAGGCGACCGCCGATCTGGATGCGCGGGGATATGTGACATGAACCGCACCGAAGCCCTCTCACTGGCCGTCTGGTACGCCTTCCTCGCTGGCGTGGTAACGTTCCTCTACATGCTGTCTATCATCATCGTAGATGCCGCCACTCTCACCATCACCGGCTCAGCCACAGGGCACGGGATATGCAACATGACCGTCCAGGCCGATATCATATCAGCCAACGTCAGCCAGGCGATCAACTGCTCGAGCTGGGAGATCGTGGCTGGTGATCTGGCATGAGCGTAGAATCGAAGATCTACCTGTTCTGGATATGCCTGTTCCTGGGCACATTCTACATTCTGGAGGCGGCCCTATGAGCGCCGGTACTGGGGTCAGAAGGCGCACCAGACGCCACAACGCCGAAGCCCAGTGGAGAGCCTACCACAAGCGCCAGAATGCGATCTACCGGACCCTTCTGGAAGAGCCTGGAGCCTGCTATTATGCGATCAACCTTCGGGGGATGGCATGAAATCGGCTTTCGCCGCCATGCTCCGTGCAGGAATCACCAGGGCGATCTTCTCAGCTCGCTGCGACTTCCTGGATCGCAGAGGCTTCCTGGCGCTCAGCCAGATCCAGACGCCCACCGAAATGGCCGAAGAGCACGCTTGGGTCAGACCGGGACATTGGAGAGGATCTATCCCAAGACCAGGTGAGCAGATCCGCTTCAGCGCTCATCTGGAGCCCTACTGGAGAGACGATGGCTCGTACGACATTGGGCTGTTCAGGTGCAGGAGGCTGGAATGAAACCTCCCCACCAGGTCATCGAGGACGCCGTCACCATCCGGGGCATCATCGACTACTTGGAGAAGTCCGTGGAGCCAGCCACGTTGCACGAGCTGGCGATGACCCAACACATCTCCAACGGCACCGCTCTGAGACTGTGCAGGATATTGGAGAAGGCCTCAGTTATCGAGCACCCGACAGTCACCAGGATTGTCATGGGGGCATCTCAGGAAGTCCCTCAACTGGCCTGGCAGCTTACCAAGAGCTTCTGGCTGGGCGGATGTGTGTACAACGCTGAAGATCTTGCGAGGGGGGCAGCATGACCAATATTTGCGACGGCCCGGGCATCCGTTTGACGCTGTCGAACGAGAATCCAGCGACGGAGGACCTCCTTCACGTCGAGTTCGCCATTCGAACTGATATCGGCGTCTTCCGGTTCTCCGGAGAGGGTGACCTGGTCGAACTATGTGAGTTGATCCCAATGCAGGTACAGAACGCCGGGACATTGTATAGCCTCATGAAAATATTTTCAGAAGAGGAAGCAAGATGACTGACGACCGCACCATGCCCCTCCTCTTGGAGGACCGGGATAGGCTGCTGGACGAGATTGAGAAGAGAGATATCAGGATTTCAGAGCTGGAGAGGGCGATCTCGCTCAGGGACCAGCTCATAGCGATAGAGGAGGAAGAAGATGGCAACAGACGTTGAATTGGCGCAAATAGGATACACATGCGAAGGGATGGGGCACATTTTGCAGGCCCATGGCATTTCCTCAGAAGCCCCAGCGGTTAGGCAAGAAATCGCCAATCTGATGAGGTTGACTGCGGACATGCTCGAATCACAAAAGTTTGATATTAACGTTCCAAAGCGGGCGAAAGCTTTTGCAGAGACAATGTGCGAACTGGGGGCCCAGCCATGAGCGACCCAATATCTGATTTCGTGGAGCAGTCCCATAACGAGCAGGGGCAGCGCGCCGAATTGAGGATGAGAAAAGAGATGGGCGGTGCAGGCTTCTGCATCCGGGCAAAAGGCGGAAAGAACGCCATCAAGCAACTGGCTGAAGTATTGAATGCCATCGATCTTGAGGAGGCCCGGCCATGATCCTGACCGAAGAGCAGCGGGCGGCCATAAAACTCGCGATGAAATATATAGCGCGCTGGCCGTTTGCATACAAAGAACTCCATGCCAGAGGAGTTCTCCAAGCCATGATCGATAGCAGCGAACATGTTACTGATCACACTAAAATGATAGGCTTCGATCTGGAGAAGGCGCGGGCGGCGGATGAGGCTTTGCCCTATCCACTGGATGCAAACGAAATTTGGGTCAGTGGCAAGGGACAGATGCATATCAACCCGCCAAATGCGCCGTCTATATTCTTTACTCTGTCCGATCTATGCGAGTTTCGCAATCTCTTTCATGGGCAGGCTGCCGAAATCGAGCGGCTGCGGGCAGCTCTAGATGAATCTGAACAGATATTGGCGCACAAAACAAAGACGGCGACCCATTGGTATGAGGAGGGGCTGAAGACAAGGGCAGATCTCGTACAGAGTAAGCGCGTCGTCGAACAGCAAGCCGCCCGGCTCAAGGAGCTTGAGTCGTCGCTGGACGAAGCCGAGGCACTGACCAAAAAGAATGCCGATCTGATGAACGCCTACCTGGCCAGGATTGCAGAGCTTGAGGATGCCCTGGTAGAAGGATTGACAAACTTCCTGCATTATCGTGCATCGTGTTACGATCCAGCACGCCGCTGCCCTTATGCGAAAGAATGTGATGATTGTAGCACTTGGGATGCTTGCGGGCATGTTGAGAAGTTCCGATCGGAAGCCCGCCAGCGGCTCCAGGCAGAGGGCAAGATCGGGCCGGATGCGGATGCCAAGCCGCGAGTCTGGCAGATCACGGAGGAGCGGAAGGCGGCTCTCTGGCATGCTATCAAAGTTCTAAAAGAGAACGATATCATGGAAGAACCCGAGGAGCACCTATGGGATGAGGAGGTTACTGTCCTCCAAGCCATGCTTACGGAGGCTGAGTAGATGGGCGCTTCCCACAAGTACCGGCCAAATCGGATAAAGAAGCACGAAGACCTCCACCGAGGCCAACCAGAGGACTATCCAAAGCTCCTGGCGATGCACCAAGAGGGCTATCTGAACAGCGCCATTGGCCGGGCATTCGGGATCAGCGGTACCCACGCGGGCAAGCTGATCAGGAAATATCAGGCGGAGGCGGGGTTATGATCACCCCCCACGCACAATGCTGCTGCTCAGATTGCGTAGCAATCAGACGGGCATTCGTCGCCCGCACCCATCCTCTCCTCCGGGCCAAGGCCGAAGAGCCCGGGCCCAGCCTGATCCCGGCTGACCAGGCTCTTGCCATGCGGCTGGAGGATGAGGAAGAGCTCGAGGGGATGCTAGCCAACACGAGAGCGGAAATCAAGATCCTCCGGGATTGCGCGGGGGCAAACGCATGACCGCGAAATGTGGGACGTGCTACTGGAATGTGACCTTGCCATCTTGCGCCTATTCCTACATGGCGCTCTATGGAGAGGACTGCGACGAATGGAGGCCAGCGAAGCTATACGAGCACGGACGGCCACGCGGTGGAAGAGGGGGGGGGGCATGAAAGACCTGCCGGACAATGAGCTGATCAAGCTCTACATAAAGGCCGCTGCAAACGAATCAGGCGACTTGCCGTTTGGGGCAGAAGCCCGGCGGAAAGAAGCCGGTGATGAGCTGCTGGCCAGGGGGATAACTGAGATTCGGCTGCCGGCGTTCGTGGACCCGTTCCCGGTGAAGGGCTCGGACGTGGGTGCCAGGAAGTGCGCAACAGTTTTTAGCAGGTCGGGGCGGTAGAGCATGACCGGAACCACGCCAATAGATACGATCATACAGGGCGATGCCCTCACCCGACTAAAGGAACTGCCTTCCGAGGCGGTGGATTGCTGTATAACCTCTCCTCCTTATTTTGGATCGAAACGTTTATTAAGTATGGCGGACCTATTACAAAACATGGTAAGAGATAATAAGGGGCGGTTCGTAAAGGGGGTGCGGTCGTCGCCGAATACCGAATTTAAGAAGGGGCAACACTGGAGAGAACCTAAGCCATATTGGGAGAAAGAATGGTTATATAATGAATACGTCGTAAAAGGCAGGTCACTTGGTGATATAGCAGCCGGTTTTGGTGTCACCGAACCCGCTATACGTTTTTGGGCACAAAAACACCACATTCGGACGCGGACGGTGTCAGAAGCACGCGACATCAAATATTGGGGGCTACCGGGCGAAAAAAACGGCATGTATGGGATACGAGGAGACAAAAATCCACACTGGCGGGGCGGAATCACCCCTGAAAGACAGGCGTTGTATTCTTCCACCGATTGGGCAGATTTAGTAAAGCGTGTGTGGGAAAGGGATGAAGCCACGTGCGGACGGTGCGGAAAAAGGTACAATGGGGAAAAGCGATTCCATATTCATCATATCACACCGTTTGAAAAAAAAGATCGGCGACTAGATATTACAAATTTGATTTTGCTTTGCGCGGGTTGCCACAAATTCGTACATAGTAAAATGAACATTGGCGGGGAATTTATAGATGAATAACCAGGTTCTGCAGGGGGACGCGCTGGAGGTATTAAAAACACTTCCGAGCGAGTCAGTTGATTGCTGTGTGACCTCGCCTCCTTACTTTCGGATTGAGAGACTATGGAGTAGATGGTCAGATCGGGCTGGAAGAAAGCCCGGAGGCTTATGTAAGCAAGCTTGTGGAGGTCTTCGGGGAAGTAAGACGGGTGCTGAAGAAGGAAGGGACGCTTTGGCTCAATCTCGGAGACTCTTATTCCAGGGATTTGGCTAAGGGAGGAAGTGGGCCGAACGGTAAGCACGATTTCATCCCCGATTATGGGAATGCTAGAAAGATAATGAGTGAGTCGAAAGGCTCTTCAGATGGTGGCGTGGGGCGAGCTGACCGTGCACCAGTACGGAACGGGGGTGATGGCCTCAAGCCCAAAGACCTGATTGGCATTCCCTGGATGGTCGCTTTTGCGCTCCGGGCCGATGGGTGGTATCTGAGGCAGGACATAATATGGTCGAAAAATAATTGTATGCCCGAATCTGTGACCGACCGATGCACCAAGAGTCACGAATACCTGTTCTTATTCGCGAAAAGCCAGCGATACTACTTCGACTCAGAGGCCATAAAGGAGTCTTCAGTAAGTGACCACCCATCAGGCAACGGATTCAAGCGGCCAGCTCGAGTATCCTACCAGAATCCAGACGGCACAGCTCGAGGGAATGATGAGCAATGGCAGGGAGTTGGAGGCAAGAGAAACAAGCGATCGGTCTGGCAGGTGAACACAGTCCCATATCGAGAGGCTCATTTCGCCACGTTCCCAGAGAAGCTGATAGAGCCTTGCATCCGGGCGGGATGCCCCGAAGGCGGAATATGTCTTGATCCATTTTTCGGGGCCGGCACCACCGGCCTGGTGGCGAAGAAGCTAGGACGGCGCTTCATCGGCATAGAGCTGAATGAGGCATATATAGGCATGGCGCAAAAGCGCGTCGCGGCGGTGCCGGCCAGGCTCGACCGTTGGGCGGAGGCGGACGCATGACCTGGGGGCACTGTGATTCCTGCCGGTGGCGATGGGTGCCAGTAGACACCATCATACAGGGCGACTGCCTGGAGGAGATGAAGAAGCTGCCTGACGGGTGCATAGATCTGACTGTGACCAGCCCCCCTTATGACAATCTCAGAAAATATAATGGGTATGTCTTCGACTTTGAAGGCATCGCCCAACAGCTTTTCCGGATCACCAAATCAGGTGGAGTTGTGGTCTGGGTGGTCGGAGATGCTACCATAGATGGATCGGAGACGGGAACCAGTTTCAGGCAGGCTTTGTATTTTAAGGACATTGGATTTAATATTGAAACTATGGTATGGGAAAAAACGGGAAGTGGGTGTTTAGGGAGCAACAATTTCTATGGACAAAACTTTGAATATATGTTTATATTCTGTAAAGGGCAACCAAAAACAACGAATTTGATATGCGACAGAGAGAACCAAGTGAAAAGCGGAAAAGTAAAAGTAAACGGTTCGCTGAAGTCTGATAAAACACAAACCACACGAATAATTGAACGCAACCCGGTTGGAAAGCGAAATAATATTTGGAGAATCGACACCCAAAAAAATAGTAGCCATCCCGCGCCCTTTCCCGAACAGCTCGCAGCCGATCACATTCTCTCCTGGTCCAATCCCAATGACCTCATCCTAGATCCCATGTGTGGTTCGGGGACCACATGTAAGATGGCCAAATATCATCAGAGGCACTTTTTGGGATATGACATTAGCGAGGAGTACTGCGAGATAGCCAGAAAGCGCGTCGCGGCGGTGCCGATGCGATTAGATAACTGGATGTGAATTCATGAAAGTAACCACGCCAATAGACACCATCATACAGGGGGATGCGCTCGCCCGGTTGAAGGAGCTGTCTTCTGAGTCGGTGGATTGCTGCATCACCAGCCCGCCCTACTATGGCCTTCGTGACTATGGAACTGCCAAATGGGAAGGCGGAAACCCCGAATGCAATCACGTTGTAGGCAACCAAGTTCAAGACACGATGGCTAAAGGAGCGATAATATCAGGAGTTCGGCCTGGATGTGATGCCTCGAAATGCAAGCTTTGCGGAGCCATCCGAGTAGATGGGCAAATCGGTCTGGAGGAGAGCCCGGAGGCCTACGTAAGCAAGCTGGTGGAGGTCTTCCGGGAAGTCCGGCGGGTGCTGAAGAAGGAAGGGACGCTTTGGCTGAATTTGGGAGATTCTTATGCGAGCAATTGGCCATGCAATAGACGAAACGTGATCGGGACTGGAAGCCTCCCAAACGGAAAACGAGAAGCGCGCCCTCCTCGGATGGGAGACGGGCTTAAAGACAAAGACCTCATTGGGATTCCCTGGATGGTCGCCTTTGCGCTCCGGGCCGATGGGTGGTGGCTACGATCCGACATAATCTGGGCAAATCTGAGTATGGTACGGCCATTTCGGAGCCCTAAACCCAATTGTATGCCGGAAAGCTGCAAGGACCGCCCGACGAAGAGCCATGAATACATCTTCCTGCTATCGAAATCTGAACGATATTTCTATGATAACGAGGCGATAAAGGAAGAATCGATAACAAAAGACCCTAGAAAGCCATACACAAGCCAAGGCGCAAAAGAACTAGATGGCCGGGAAGTCTGGCATTCAGGTGAAAAAAGAGAAAGCGGGGATTTTACCAAGCGAAATAAGCGCACTGTTTGGACCGTTGCCACAAAACCGTTCGCCGAAGCCCATTTCGCGACCTTCCCCCCGGCACTGATCGAGCCTTGCATCCTGGCAGGGACATCAGAGAGGGGGGTCTGCCCGGCGTGTGGGAAGCCGTGGATAAGGCAGGTGGGAAAACAGACCATCTATCTAAGCAATGCAGCTAAAGCCGGAACAACGGCCCTGGCCGGAAAAGGGCACACGTCCTCACAAGTCAGGGAAAATCATGATATTCGTCTCGGCCCGTGCACACAAACGGAGACGATCGGCTGGCTCCCATCCTGCCAATGTTCCTGTGAGCCGGTTCCTGCCGTGGTCCTTGATCCCTTCTTCGGAGCCGGGACCACCGGACTTGTGGCGAAGAAGCTAGGGAGATGCTTCATCGGCATAGAGCTGAATGAGGCATATATAGGCATGGCGCAAAAGCGCGTCGCGGCGGTGCCGGCCAGGCTC
>ENA-UOUL01005910-UOUL01005910.1-bioreactor-metagenome-genome-assembly--contig:-NODE-5910-length-10297-cov-4.121722_pt1 | contig 10297 bp, 3 predicted proteins | sample MGYA00249838_ERZ747220 | MGnify/ENA primary metagenome ERZ747220 (study PRJEB28778, sample SAMN05720191) | bioreactor metagenome | isolation source: Anaerobic biogas reactor | place: USA:Washington...
CAGGGGCCAGAGCTGGCCGAGGTACGCGTGGTAAGCAATGGCGCTGACCGCATCGGGTACGTCCTGCGCCAGCACCCCGGCGACAGCGCGGTGTAGTTGCTGCCGCTGCTGGTAGAGCAGCGTTTCGTAAACCACTTCCTGCGTGGAGTGATGGCGAAAGGCGTAGGCATCCCGCGCCGGGTCTTCGGCGCGCAACACACCCTGAACATCCAGCGCCACCGCGTCGGCGCGGATATCCGCCAGCGTCCTACCCTCTGGATGGGCGCCCGCTACCAGCAGCAGCCGGATCGGGTTGCCGGCTACGCTGCAGACCTTCAGGGTCATCTTCTGCGATTCGCCCAGCCGGTCCAGGCGCGACAGGATCAGCCCGTGAATCGAATCAGGTAGCCCGAGGGGCACCCTGGTAAAATCGACGCCGCTCTCCAGGCACCACTCGCCGTCGCTCTGCCTCACGGCGTTGGCCCGCTGCAGTTGGTCCAGCAGCGCACCGCCGATGTCCCACCGGCCATCCGGCCCGCACACGATCTGGCCGCCTTCCTGCAGTGCGGCCAGCAGCTCGCCGACGAAAAAGGGATTGCCCCGCGCAGTCTGCTGGACGACGGAAACGAGCAGCGCCGACGGCCTGCCTTCCAGCCGGCGTTCCACCAGCGCGCGGACTGCCGTTTCGTCCAGCTCGGCCAGCGATAGCGTCGTCGCATAAGGCAGCTCGTCCAGCTCCGGAAGCACATGTGGCTCGTCCGTGCCGATCGGCCGCTGGACCAGCAGGAGCAGGACGGGAGACGCGCTTACGGCCCGGCGCGCCAGAGCGTTCGTCAGTCCGGCCGACGCCTCGTCCATCCACTGCGCGTTGTCCACGATGAGCAGCAGCGGCTGGCGGTGTGCGGCGGCGACAATCATCTCTACCAGGAGCGAAAAGAGCGCCTCCTGCCGTACCTCGCTCTCCAACGCCGCCGTGGCCGGGTTATCCTCGATGGGCAGATTGAGCAGGTCGCCCAACAACGGCAGGCGCAACAGCCATTGGGGTTGGTCCTGCTCCAGATGGCGCCGCAGCCAGTCTACGGCTGCGGCCTCGTCCCGCTCCTGCAGCTCCAGCAAATCATAGAAGATCTGGCGCCAGGGCAGGTAGGGCGTGGTCCGGGCGACGCTTTGTGCGGCACTCGCCGCCACCCTGGCGCCTGCAGCCTGCGCCTCCTGAGCCAGGTGCGCGGCCAGATGGCTTTTGCCCATGCCGGCATCGCCGATCAGGCGCACGAGCTGTCCATGCCCATCGGGCAGGGCTGAAAGTGCCTCTTGCAAGCGGGCCCTCGTCTCCGTCCGGCCCACAGGCGGCAAGGGAAAAGCGGCCTGCAGTATCTGTCCGGGCCGGCGCTGGCGGGCGCGCACCAGCCGGTTCAGGGGCACGGGGTCGCGCTTGCCCTTGACCTGCACGGCCGGCAGGCTCTCCCAAACGAAGAGTGGGCCGGCGTGCTCTCGCGCCTCGTCGCTGACGAGGATCTCTCCTGGCTCGGCGACCATCATCAGCCGCGCTGCCAGGTTGACGGCGTCGCCCAGCACGCCGTAGGTACGGCGCAGCGTGCTGCCGTAGGCCCCGACTCGCGTGCGCCCTCGAGTGACACCGATCTGGAAGGGGTGCAAATAAGGGAAGCGGGCGGGAAGTTGTTGCAGGGCCAGCGCCGTGGCCAGCGCCCGATCTGCATCGTCTTCGTGAGCCACGGGCGCGCCGAAGGCCGCATACAGGAAGCTGCCTTTGTCGCCAATAGTTAGCTGCACCAGGCTCCCGTCAAAGCGGTGCAGCACCTTCTGCACCTCGCCGACGAAGGCGTCTAGCTGCCGGCCCGCCGCCGGGTCGCCCACATAGTCAATGCCCTCAAAGCGTAGAAAGAGGATGACGGCCGGGCGCAGCTCGGCGAGATACTCGCCCTGTCCCGATTGCAGTCGCTGGAAGATCGGTGCCAGTAGCCAGGAACGCACGTCAGCGTCGGCAAGCGCGTCGGGCGGTAGTGGGGGCCAGGGCGTTTCCGGCGGCATATCCCGCAGCCCATCTACCACGGCGAAGCGCCCGCCGCTCCCGGGCTCGACACGCCAATCGCTGATACTCAGCAGATCGCCGAGACGGTCCGCCGTGTCCCCATCGACGACTATCTCCCCGGTATGCGCCTGGTGCTCGGCTGCCGCCAGCCGCTCCAGCGTTGCGCCGGCCAGCACGTCCAGCAGCAAATGATCGGGATCGCCGACGACAAAGCGGCGCACCGGGCCCGCGGCGACGGCTACCTTCGCCGAGAGGCAGATGGTCGGCTCGTCGCTCCCGCTTACAGTGAGGCAGCTGAAGCGCTCCATGGCCTGCTGCATGGCGAGGCCGCTGGCTACGGCGCGCCGGCCGTCGTCACCGGAAAACCAGCAGGTGATGCCATCTCCGGCGAAGCCCGTCACGCTGCCGCCAAAGCTGTGGACGTGGGCAATCAGTGCGTCGTAGACCTCGTTGAGGTAGACGGTCAGTTGTTCGGCGCCGCGCCGCGGCCCCAGCTCGCGGGCCAGCAGCTCTGTCAGCGTCGTGAAACCGGAGATGTCCGCAAACAGCGTGGACCCCTCGGCCGTCTCCGGCAGGGAGTCGCCGCGCACCAGGGCATGGCGCCGGTCGATGGGCAGGTAAAGGGTCGCTGTGTCGGCCATCGGCTCAGCCGTTACTCATTGCAGCTCACCTGGCCGAAGTAGCGGGCCGTGATGACAGAGCCAGACAGGTCGTGCCCCAGGATCTGCACTCTGGCGAAGGCAACGACCCGATATTGTACCTGGGCGCTGTTGCCCGCGAAGCTATCCCACACAGGAACGACGATCACCTCGGACTGTAGATCGTCTAGCGCCTGGCGTACGCCCGAACTATCGGCACCGCCCGGCCTGCTACGCACCCAATCGCCGGCGTTCAACACTGTGTCGAACTTATCACGGGGATTGACGTAGCTTTCGATGGTGCCCGGCGGCGTGAGGCTGGCGATCAGAACTGGGTCAGAGGGGCTACCGGACCACGTCAGCCAGCCGAAGGCGCCCGGACCGCCGCCGTTGAGGATATCGGGCAGTACGTCGCCCGGCAGCACCCCGGCAAGGCTGCCCTCATACAGGGCAATCGGATAGAGCCGGCACGCGCCGCCGGGGATCGTCTGGCAGGCGTCGCCCACGCCATCGCCGTCACTGTCGAGCTGGTCGGGATTGGAGACGAGCGGGCAGTTATCCGCAAAGTCGTCCACGCCGTCGCCGTCAAAGTCGCCCCAGCGGGTTGGATCGAAGGGGAACGCATCGTCCGAGTCGGGCACGCCGTCGCCGTCGTCGTCGTCGTCACAGGCGTCGCCCAGTCCATCCCCGTCGAAATCTCCCTGGTCGGAATTGGCGACAGACGGGCAGTTGTCTGCAAGATTGTCCACGCCATCGCCGTCGATGTCCCCGTCGGCGTTGTTGCCGATGCCGTCCCCATCACTGTCGAACCATTCCTCGCCGTCGCTGGGGAAGGCGTCAAACGGGTTGGGCAGCGGATCGTTGTCCAGGTTCTGGTCGCACGCATCGCCCATCCCGTCGTCGTCGGCGTCACTCTGGCTGGGATTGGCTGTTTCCACGCAGTTGTCGGCGGCGTCGGCTATCCCATCGCCATCCTGGTCCGCCGTGTCCGAGAAGACGTGGAAGGGCAGCCCGCGGTCCAGAGCCAGCGCTACGTTGCCGGTCTCGTCAACAGCCTGGACAAAGAAGGCAATGGAGCCGCGCGGCGCGGGGACGAGCAGGCTGCCCGTTGCCGTGCCGGTAACGGGATCGTAGCTGAGGTCCACGCTCGACCAGCTATTGCTCGCCAGATCGCGATAGAGCACCAGCACCCGGTGAACGCCGCTGCCTGTGTCGTCTACACCTACAGACAGCTCGACGGCGTCCGGCGCCGGCGTCGCCGTGACCGCGCCGATCGTGGGCGGAGTGAAGTCAAGCTGGTCAAGAGGCGCAGTGTAGACGATCAGCTCCAGGCTGTCGTACAGGTAGAGTGTGCCCTGCGCCGGGCCGTCAATACTCGTCGTGCGGAACTGGCCCGGCGTGACGACCAGCCGCTGCTGGAAGGCGCCGTCCGCCGTGAGGAAACGATTGACACTCGCCGGGCTCGCGGGATAGAGCGCCTGGGAGAAGTACAGCCCTTCGCCCACCAGGTCCACTTCCTGGCTGATGATCGTGGTGATCACCGGGTCAAAGCCGGTTATCTCCGTAAAGCTGCCGCCGGTCATGAGCACGCCGCGCGCCGCCTCGCCCTCCGTGCTGAAGTTGCGCGTCGCCAGCGGCAGCAGCGGGCGGGCGCCTGTAGCCAGTAGCTGCTCCTCGCCGGCGATGGTGAAGGCGCTGCCCGGACGCGGCGGCCCGGCCGTCAGCTCCTCGTAGCTGAAGGTGAGGCTTTGCTGCCAGCCTGTCGCCCCCGTGGGCCCGCCGCCGATTGCTACAGGCGGCTCGCCGCTGAAGACGCTTTCTCCTCCGGGGGGCGTCGCGCTCTGCGCCGGCATGCTCACCCGGCGCATCGGCAGGCCATAGAGGGTCATCTCGGCCACAACTTTCTCGTCGTAGGTGGTCACCGCGCCCTGCCCGAGGCTATTGAGATAGCGCTGCTTGGCCCGCAGCATGGCGCCGCCCACGCTCGGCAGCCCATCGGCGCTGCCCGGCGTGGCGTTATAACCCAGCTCCTCGGTGAAGTTCAGCATCAGCCGCTCTGAATAGGCCAGCAGGTCCGCATCGCCATAACCAAAGCCTGTGTTGCCCAGGTAGATGGCGCCATGCCCCGCAAAGAACTGGGCGTAGTCTGCCCCCGTGAACGAAAGCGCCGTCTGCCCGTCCGGCATACTCAGGGCGGCATGGCAGCCAACGGAGAAGACAAGCGCGCGGTCGAAGCTCGTCGCCTCCAGAAACTCGGTAGCAAGGACGTTGTCCGCGTCGTTGGGGAAAAAGCGGAAGTGGTCAAAGTGGGAGTTCAGCGAGACGAGATCGTAGGCTGCCGTCGAAAACGCGGTGTTGCGGAAATCCTCGCCGGTCCACTCGTTATCCACGAGCAGGTCAATGCTGTTCAGCCCCTTCTCGTCCAGCGTCTCCACGATTGCTTCTGCCTGGTCGATCAGGAAATCATACCCGGTGACCAGCGCCCGCTCCGGCTCCAGAACGGGTTCCTCCAGATAGGCGTCGATGACGGCGACTATCTGCTCCGGCGTCTCCACCAGCCGGCCCAGGGCGTATTGCGGGATGTACAGCTCGCGCCCGTCCAGGGTGACCGGCAAACTGGCGGCGTAATAGTCGTCGCTCAGATAGTAGCGGTAGCGGCCCGCTGCCTGCATTGCCGGGTTATCGTAGTATAGGTAGCGGCGCTCGTTGGCGACCAGGGTAAGATCCGCCACGCGGCGGTGGGGAATAATGCTATCCCCACCGACAAGCACGATGTTCTCCACGTTCGGATAGGCCAGCAGGTGGCTGTACAGCAGGCTCTTGATCGTGCGGGCGACGAGGTTGGCGCTCTGCGGATTGTCCGGCTGCGCGTCCCAGGCAGCATAGGCGGCGTTGACCGGCCCGTAGTCATCCAGATTGACGACGATCCCGGCGACGTCTGGCTCGGCAACCAGCAGCTCCAGCCGGCCGGTCAGCTCAGCCAATCCCACGCCGGGGAAAGTCATGCTCAGCCGGCTGTCGTTGAACAGGATGAGCGTCTTCACCGCCGGATCGGGCGGCTCCGGCGACGGAAAAGCCGGAACGGCCGTGTCGTCGATGGGCAACGGCTCGTCCGGCGCGACGACGCTTGCTTCCAGCAGGAAAGGCTGGCCGATGGCGCTGGCCCCGTGCGGCACGACGGCCAGGTACCAGGGGCCGGCCAGCTCGTGAACGTTGTGCTCGACTCGCTCCAGCTTCTGGGGCAGTGGATTGGTGGAAAAGGCCGCCAGATGGCCCAGGCTGCTGGCCCCGCCAATGTCACTCAATTGGGCAATGTCGCTCAGCTGCGCGATGTCGCTCAACTGGGCAATGTCGTAGAGCTGGGCGAGGTCGAACAGGTGGCCGATATCGCTGAGTTGAGCAATGTCGCTCAATTGAGCGATGTCACTGAGCTGCGCAATGTCGCTGAGCTGCGCAATATCGCTCAACTGGGCGATGTCGCTGAGCTGCGCAATGTCGCTGAGCTGCGCAATATCGCTCAACTGGGCGATATCACTAAGCTGGGCGATATCACTAAGCTGGGCGATGTTGCTGAGCTGGGCAATGTCGCTCAATTGGGCGATGTCACTCAGTTGGGCAATGTCGCTGAGCTGGGCCAGCTCGACCAGCCGGCCCAGATCCCGCAGCTGTCCATTTTCCTCGTTAATTGCCGGGGCAAAGAGCAACAGGTCGTAGTCGCCGTTGCTGCCCAGGGTGGCGCTGATGACGCTGCCCGGCGGCTGGACCTCCAGCCGGTACCAGTTGACATCGTCGGCGGACTGCGCCGTCTCACTGACCGTGACGCCCGGTTCCAGGGTGACGCTGGCGCCACGCGAGTCGTTCCCGACCTCCACGGCGCCTATATCGCAGATTGCGCTCCCGTCCAGGTCGCCGTCCTGTGGGCGCGCGACGCTGCGCTGGTCCACGGCCGGGCAGGGCTCAGCCAGGGCGCTGTCAATAGCCGGGCTGCCCACTGCGGGTGGCGCCGTCTGGACCGCTCCGCCGTATTCGCCGAGCGGCTCCAGGAGCGGGTTGCCCGTGGCCATCGTGGGCGGGCAGCTTGCGTCGGCGGGCCAGAGCAGGTTACCCCCGCCGTCGGTCAGCGTTCCGGCACAGTGGCCGGGTGAAGGGCCGGTGATAATGCTGTTGGTTATGGTCAGGGTGCCGCCCTGTACGTTCTGTACCTGAATCGTGTGCCCGGCGCCGGTAGCCGTGTTGTCCAGCAGTGTGCTATTGGTCACATGTATGGCACCCCCGCGGCTGTCCAGCGCCCCGCCGTTGTCGGCGCTGTTGGCGGCAAAGGTGCTGTTTTCCACAGTCACCAGCCCGTTGGAATGGATCGCGCCGCCCGACCCGGCGTGGTTGAACTCGAAGGTGCTGGCCGATACTGTGGATGTGCCCCCGAAGTTGACGTAGAGCGCCCCGCCGCCCGCGCCCGCAGCGTTATCAAAGAAGGTGGTCTCGTGAACGATAGCCGCGCCGCCGGAGTCCACTAACAGCGCGCCCCCGTCACACGTTTCACAGCTGCCGGCGTTGCCCGCGCTCAGGGTAACGTGGTTCAGAGTCAGCGCGCCGCCGTCCGCCACGTAGAATAGCCGGAAGATCAGCTCGCTCCCACGGGTGATGGTCGCACCCCGGCCGTCGATAATAACCGTTCCGGCGATCGGCGGCAGTCCTGTAACGCCACTGGCGATTTTGTTCACTTCATAGGTCGCCCCGGCCGCCAGCTCGATCAGATAGCTGTTGTCCGGGTCGGCGGCTGCACGAGACAGCGCCCCTCGCAGGCTGCAATCGTCAGGCGCCTCCACAGTGCAGGCTTTGGCCGCAGGCGTGTCGTCCAGACGGTCAACGGTGAGGGTAAACACCGTTGCTTGCGCCGTCCGCCAGGAGACGGCGAGCAACAGGCCGAGCAACGCGCAGGACATCACCAACCAGAGAACGGGACGGCGCTGAAGCATGACAATCTCCATTAATTAAATGCGGCGAGCTACCTATCTGGATACACAGCTGTCGGTACAGTCACGGTGGGAACGTGGGAGCCGCGCGGGGATGGATTGTCGGAATGGATGATGCGAATAATGCCCTTGACTGGATGATTTCATTGTACTGCAGGGGCGGGCCGCCCGGCAACCAATCCTCTTCAAACAGTCATGTCGCTGCTGGACAGAGCGCTTCAAAAGATGCTATGATTTCGCCATCACTGTCCCCAACGCCCACGTCCGGTTAACTGGTTCGCTGTTTCCACTGGAGTGCCTGTGTCTGCGCGTGAATTTCTGAAGAAAATCCCTCTCTTTGCCGGTATGCCTGAAGACGACTTTGACAGGCTCTGCGACGTGGTCGAGGAAGTCCGGCTGCGACCAGGCGAGCTGCTCATTGCCGAGGGCAGTATCGGCACGTGCGCATACGTCATCCAGGAAGGCCAGTTGGAAGTCCTCAAGCAGGCCGGCCGGCGCGAGGTTCTATTGGCGGTCCACGGTTCGGGCCAGGTTATTGGCGAGATGGCCCTGGTCGAGCGCGCGCCGCGAATGGCTACCGTGCGGGCGCGCACCGATGCCCTCGTCCTGGCTATTCACCAGAACGAGCTGGATAAGCTGCTGGACAGTAGCCCGTCTGCGGTACGCGCCATCCTGCGCACAGTGCTTGCTCGCTGGCGCAACACCGAAGCACAGCTCCGCCAGAGTGAAAAGCTGGTCCAGCTCGGCACGCTCTCCGCCGGGATCGCCCACGAGCTGAACAACCCGGCAGCTGCCGTGCGGCGTGGCGGCGAGCAGTTGCAGGCTATGATGGCGAAGTTGAACCAGGAGCAGATCCAGCTTGCGGCGCTCCATCTGACTCCGGCCCAACAGGAGCGGCTGGCTGCGCTGCTAGCCGAGGCTGCCGCACCTGCTCCCGCCACGGCGCTGGATGCCCTGGCCCGCAGCGATCTGGAAACCAGCCTGGAGGCCTGGCTTGAGGCGCGTGGTGTGAGCGAGGCGTGGGAAGTGGCGCCCGTCCTGGCGAGCTTGGGAATGGATCCTGCGCGTCTGGATCAGCTACTTGGCGTTTTCCCGGAGGAGGCCCTCCCTACCCTGGCAGCTCTACTCGCCACCAATGCCGCGATTGCCGGCCTCCTGCACGACGTGACCCAGGGCGCAACCCGCATATCGGCTATCGTTCAAGAGCTGAAATCGTACACTTTTCTGGATCAGGCTCCGGTCCAGACTATCGACGTACACGCCGGCCTGGAGGATACCCTGCTCATCCTGCGCCCGCGCCTGTCCGGCATCGAAGTACAGCGCGACTATGCCCCAGAGCTGCCGCCGATCCAGGCTTACGGCAGCGAGCTGAACCAGGTCTTCACCCACATCCTGACCAATGCCATCGACGCGCTGGGCGGGCAGGGCCGGATCGCCATCCGCACGCGGGCCGGCGAGGACACTGTGGTGGTGGAAATTGAAGATAACGGCCCGGGTATCCCGGAGGCCCTCGCCCCTCGCGTCTTCGACCCGTTCTTCACCACCAAGGCCAAGTCGGAGGGCACAGGCATGGGGCTGTCGGTCGTCCACGGGATCGTGCGCGATCATCGGGGCGCCATCACCGTCCGGAGCACTCCCGGCAAAGGATCGTCCTTTACGGTGTTTCTGCCCAGACTGAAAAGCCCGGGCGGCAGACGGAGGCTCACATCTGATTCTCCTCGACGAGGATGAGCTTGAGGATGTCCAGAGGGATGAGATTGCAGCGCTTTGCAGTCTGCCTGATCGTTTCGCCGCTCTTCATCTCCATGCCCCGCGAAGCAAGCCGCTCCCGGGCGATATCAGAGTCAGAGCCCGTTTCCAGACATATCTCCTCCAGGGTCTTTCGGCCGATCCCGCTTCCGGCATAGGATCGCTCGAGCGCCTTTGGAGTGAGACCCGCCCGCCCGGCCGAGATCTTCCTGCACGGGTTCGAGCGATCTGATCGCTCGATAGATGTCGATGGGGGCAAGGCTGTTTTGCCCGGCAATCTCTTCGAGGCCGATCTCCCCGTTCAGATTATCGTGCATGAACTGCCGGGCCTTCGACAGGACATCATCGCTTCCGGAGATCTCCCGGTCCATACGCGCGTATTGCAGCTGGGACCGCTCCCCGGTATTCAGAAGAAAAACGCTCGCCACCGACAGGGCCGCTTCGGCTGACATATATTTTCTGATCAGGTACAGCGAAAGATCCTGAAAGCCGGTTATCCCGCCGGCGCTGATAAGGCTCCCCTCGTCAACCAGAATCCTGTCGCGGCAGACCGTAACCCCGGGATGGCTTTTCTGCAAGTGTCCGGCCAGCTGCCAGTGAGTGGTGATCCGATGCCCGTCAGCCAGACCGGCGGCACAAAGGTAAAAAGCTCCAGCGCATACGGATACGGGTATCCCTCCCCGTGCGGCGAAACCCTTCAGGGCCCTCACCACCGCCGGATCGAGCCGGATACCGTCCCTGTCCACACGGAAAGGGGGTATCACCGCCAGTCCCGAAGCAGGCGGATGCCGGACGAAATCATCCGAATCACGGATCGAGACGTCAAAAAAGCTTCCCGACAAGTCATTGGCATAACCGAGAATGTCGCTTATGCCGTAAAGGGCGGAGAGATAACTGCCGGGCAGGTT
>ENA-UOUL01005911-UOUL01005911.1-bioreactor-metagenome-genome-assembly--contig:-NODE-5911-length-10294-cov-7.640110_pt1 | contig 10294 bp, 7 predicted proteins | sample MGYA00249838_ERZ747220 | MGnify/ENA primary metagenome ERZ747220 (study PRJEB28778, sample SAMN05720191) | bioreactor metagenome | isolation source: Anaerobic biogas reactor | place: USA:Washington...
TCGTGGTGCGCAGCGCAGCAGTCCGGAACCTGCACGACACTGCCATGTTGCTCGGCCTGGGCGCTGACGCCGTGGCGCCATACCTACTGATCGAGATGGCCGTGGGCGCCAGCACGACCCTGTCCCCCGCCGCCCAGGCAGCCCGAGCAGCAATGACGCTGCGCGCACTCCGCATCGGGCTGGAGAAAGTGGCCAGCACGACGGGTATCCATGCGCTCCGGGGCTATGGCCGCATCTTCTCCAGCATCGGGCTCTCCACCGCTCTGGCCCGCATCATGGGCATGCCCAACTACGTTGGCGGCGCAGCGCGTGGGCTGACGTGGGCCAATCTGGATGCCGATGTGCAGGCCCGCCAGCAGATCCTGGCTGCCGAGGACCCCACGCTGCCCCGCCCTGTGCACCTGTACCAGCTCACAAGCAAGCTCTTCAGACAGCTTGCTACAGGGGAGATGGACAGCCGGATGGCCTTCGCCGAGATCAGGGAGGTCGAGCGCGAGCACCCGGTCGCTCTCCGGCACATTATGGACTTCCGGCCTGCATGGGCATGCGAGCGCGGCTCGTCCACGGCGGTTGGGCTGCTGCCGCAGAATGTCGATACGGAGATCACCGGGCACAGCCTGCCCTTTGTGATCGCCAGCATGTCGTTTGGATCCCAGAGTGAGGTGGCGTATCGCGCCTACGCAGAAGCCGCCTATCGGCTGAACATCATCGCGTTGAACGGTGAGGGAGGCGAGATCGAGGACCTGATGGGCAAGTACTGGCCCACGGTCAACCACGTAATGGCCAAGGATATAATCCGGTTCCACTGTATCGTCTGGCCAGCCATGCTCCTGGCCTTGGGCCTCAACCCGCCGGCAAATGTATTCTCCCACGGGTGGTGGACCGTGGAAGGGGACAAGATGTCCAAATCCCGCGGCAATGTGATCAACCCCGATGACCTGGTGGACGAGATTGGCGCGGACGCCTTCCGGGTGTATGAGATGTTCCTGGGGGCCTTTGACCAGGCCATCCCCTGGAGCATGAACGGCGCCCGGGGTACCCGCCGCTTCATGGAACGGGTGTGGCGCCTGCAGGAAATGGTCAGGGGCGACCAGCCCGGCTTCTCGCCCGCGCTGCGCGTGCTGGTGAACCAAACCATCAAGCGGGTGGGCGAGGACTATGAGCGCATGAAGTTCAACACCGCCATCGCCCAGATGATGAGCCTGGTGAACGCCTTCTACGAGCAGGGGCAGGTCAGCCATGATGACCTGCGCGCGCTGCTGCTGCTGCTCTCCCCGGCCGCGCCCCACATCTGCGAGGAAGTCTGGCAGCAGATGGGCTACCCGGGCTACATCCACGGGCAGGCCTGGCCTGCCTATGACGAGGCCTACCTGGTGGAGGATGAGGTGGAGATCGCTGTGCAGGTCAATGGCAAGGTGCGCCTGCGCATGATGGTGCCCTCAGGCCTGAGGGCCCAGGACGGCCAGGAGCTGGCACAGCGCGGGGAGGTGCGCGACCTGGTGGGGGACAGGCAGCTGCTCAAGTGCATCTTTGTGCCCGGCCGGCTGCTCAACCTGGTGGTGCGGGACCGATAAACCAATCCACACGCAAACAGGCGCCCCAGCGATAGCCGGCGCGCCTGTTTGGTTTTGGTGGGTTTCTCCCTTGCTGTCAGCCCTTGCCCGCCAGCCTGTTGCGGATGCTGGTGGAGGCGTACTCAATCAGCAGCACCAGCAGCACCAGGCCCCAGACCATGGCGCCAATGTCATCCCAGCGGCGGGACTGGATGGCGAAAATCAGCTGTGCGCCGATGCCGCCGGCGCTGACCAGGCCCAGCACCGAGGCGTTTTTCACGTTGATGTCCAGCCTGTAGAGCACGTTTGAGATGATGCTGGAGCTCAGCTGCGGCATGATGCCGTAGCGCACTTTCTGAAAGCCGGTGCAGCCGGCCGCGTCCAGCGCCTCGATGATGCCGGGGTTGATGTCCTCAATGGATTCCACCAGCATCTTGCTGAGCATGCCCACAGAGCCGATGGTCATGGTGAGCACGCCGGCAAAGGCGCCGGTGCCCACGGTTTTGACGAACATGATGCCATACATCAGGGACGGGAAGGCGCGGATGATGGTGATCAGCGCCAGGGTGATGACGTTCACCCAGCGCGGCGCGATGTTGCGGCTGGAGATGAAGGCCAGCGGGATGGCGATGATTGTGCCAAAGACCGTGCCCAGAAAGCCGATGGCGAAGGTCTCCACCAGCATCATCAGCAGGCCGGTGGGGCCCAGGTCGGTGATGACGTCCCAGGAGGGGCGCAGCAGCCCCTGGAAGGCCAGCGCCAGCATGCCCCAGCCGCGCTCGGTGAACCCGCCAAAGGACACGGTGATGTTCCAGATGATGGCCACCAGCAGGATGCCGAGAAACCCGAAGGCGAACTGTGGCCAGGCCTTGGGGTAGCGTTTGTACTGCAGGTCCAGCAAGCTCTGGTTCATCCTGTCACCAGCTTTCTGCGGGCAAAGCGCGTCACCGCCTCCAGCACCATGATGGTGAGGGTCATGCTGATGAGCACCAGCCCCAGGTTGCCGTAGCGCCGCAGGGTCAGCTGCCCGGAGATGTTCAGGCCGATGCCCCCCGCGCCCACAAAGCCCAGGATGGCCGCGCTTTTCACGTTGGTTTCAAAGCAATACAGGAAGGTGGACAGGAAGAAGCCCTTCACCTGCGGCCAGATGGCGCCCAGGATGCAGCGCAGGCGCGTGGCGCCGGTGGATTCCAGCGCCTCGTAGGCGCCCATGTCCAGGGTCTCGATGTACTCATACATCATCTTGACACAGATGGTGTAGGAGAACACCGAGATGGCCAGGGTGCCGGCCAGGGCGCCGATGCCCAGCACGGTGCGGAAGAAAAAGGCCATGACCAGGATGGGCAGGGTGCGCAGCAGGCTCAGCGCCAGGCGGTGGGTGACCAGGTAGATTTTGTTCAGCTTGAAGTTGGAGGACAAGTAGAAGCTGACCGGCAGGGCGACCGCGCAGCCAAAGACCGAGCCCAGCAGGGACATGTTGATGGTATCCAGCATGGCCTTTTCCATGGTGGGCCAGTAGTCCCAGCTGGGGGGGATCATGGCGCGCACGATGTCAAAAAAATTGTTGCCGCGCTTGATGAGGGTGGCGAGGTTCACCCGGGTGAACACCGAAAAGCCCACCACCACGCCGATGAACAGGATCAGCAGGTAGGGGAAGGGGTTGAACTTCTCCCGGACCTGCTTGCCGTTGCCCAGGGTGTAGGAGCGCGGGAAAAAGATGTGAAGAAGGTCCTCAAACATCGATCTTCTCCTTCATCACATCGTCCTCAGTCAGGCTGCGGCCATAGATTTCCTCAAAGATGTGCTTGTTGAAATCCGCGCTGGGGCCGTCATAGACAATGGCCCCCGCCCGGATGCCGATGATGCGGTCGGCATACTGCAAGGCCAGGTCCACGTGGTGGATGTTGATGATGACGGTGATGTTCATGTCGCGGTTGATGCGCTTGAAGTCCTCCATCACCACATCGGCCATGACCGGGTCAAGCGCCGCCACCGGCTCATCCGCCAGGATGATTTCGGGTGTCTGTGTCAGCGTGCGGGCCAGGGCCACGCGCTGCTGCTGCCCGCCGGAGAGCTGGTCCGCCCTGATGTAGGCCTTCTCCAGGATGCCCACCTTGTCCAGGGATTCCAGCGCCAGGATCTTGTCCTTCTTGGAGTACAGCCCAAACAGCACCCGGAACAGGGACAGGTCCGCAACACGGGCGGACAGCACGTTCTTGATGACGCTGATGCGGCTGACCAGGTTGAAGGACTGGAAGACCATGCCGATCTTGCGGCGGAACCTGCGCAGCGAGGCCCCCTGCAGCTTGCTGACATCCACGCCGTTGACGGTCAGCTTGCCCGAGGTGATGTCAATCATCTTGTTGATGGTCCGGATCAGGGTGGATTTGCCCGCACCGGACAGCCCGATGATGGCGACAAACTCGCCCTGTTCAATGGTCAGGCTCACCTTGTCCATGGCCTTGACGCCATTGCTGTATACCTTGTCCACTTGCTCAAACTTGATCATGTCTTCACTCCGCCCCTGGCATGCCAGCGGGGCCCTGTGCGCAGGGAGGCTGTCGCGCAATGCAACAGCCTCCGTGCATGATTTACTTGTCGGGTTTATTCAAAAATCTTCAGGGCGGCGCGGGCGCCGTCAAAGTCGCTGTCCTGGGCGATGACATAGCCGCTGTGGCTGTAGGGCTTCACCGTGGCCTTGCCCTCATCCGTCTGGATGATGTTCAGGAAGGCCTGCTGCAGGGCGGCGATGAACTCGGGGGTGATGTAGTCGGCGGTGCCGACGGAGATGGTGTCGTTCATGATCAGGTCGGACACGCCGATGACCTTCAGGCAGTCAAACACGGTCTTGCCCTGGGCGGCCTCCTCGGGGTAGGCGGCGGCAAAGGCGGGCTGGGCGTAGTCGTTGGTGCGGGTGTCCGCGAAGCCGGCGTAGATGTCCGCCTGGCCCAGCAGCACGGTCTCCTGGTTGTCCGGGTAGCCGCCGCCGAAGGTGGCGTTGGCCAGATTTTCCACCGTCTTCTTGGACTCACCGACGCCCTCGCCGAAGCTCTTGTTCAGCCAGATGGAGGGGTAGGTGTAGGAAGCGCCGGAGCCAGGGTTGCCCAGGGCCCACTTGGCGGAGTTGACATCATCCCAGGTCAGGGTGCCGGCTTCGGCCTTGGCCAGCAGGTCCGCGCCCTTCTCGGTGTAGGCGTTCACGTAGATGAGGGAGCGGTAGCCGTTGGCCACGACGGAGGGGTCGTTCTCCACCACGATGTTCCAGTCGCGGAAGTCATCGGAGTCCACGTTGTGGCCGGCGCGGGTGGAGGTCAGGATGACCTGCACGCCGTCGGGGGAATACAGGGCATAGGTGCCCGCGGGCAGGAAGCCCACGTCAACCGTGCCTGAGATCATGCCTTCGCCGACCACGGCATAGTCCGTGCCGACGTCCACGGTGACGGACTTCACGTCATAGCCGCTCTTGGCCAGCTCTTCCTGCAGCATGGCCTTCAGGGGCTCGGAGGCGCTGAGCATTTCCTCAACGCTCGCGCTGGGGACAAAGACGACGCTGAGCTCGTCAATCACGATGGCCTCGGCAAGGCCGGAGGTGAAAGAGAAAAGCATGAGGGCAGACAGAAAGATGGCCAGCAGTTTTTTCATGGTGCTTCTCCTTGAATGTATTGGGGATTCCTCGCCTATAGTATATATCGGTTTGCCGCGCTTGTCCACCGGCGCCAGGCGCGTCTGTGTAAATTTGGGGCGAATCCGGCATCCCGGGGATGGCGGGCCGGGGCAAGGCCTGGTCCGCGCCCCAATCTGCCCCGCCAAACTGAAATCCGGTTTACGCCCCATGGCTTCAGGGTATATTTGAATCAGCCTGCGGGCTTGACTTTATTAAGGATGGAGTGGCAAACATGGCAGTTATCACAATCACAGCAGAGAACTTCGAGGAGCAGGTCCTTCAGTCAGACAAGCCCGTGCTGATTGACTTCTGGGCGCCCTGGTGCGGGCCCTGCCGCATGGTCAGCCCCATTGTGGAGGAAATCGCCTCCGAGCACCCGGAAATCAAGGTGGGCAAAGTCAATGTGGACGAGCAGCAGGACCTGGCGCGCAAGTACCGCATCATGAGCATCCCCTCCCTGTACGTCTTCAAGAACGGCGAGGTGGCCAACAAAACCATCGGCGCTGTGCCCAAGGCCAACATCCTGGCGATGCTGGGCTGAAGCCAGGCGCGCGACAGCGCTTCAAGCGGTCAGCATGGCCGCTTTTTTTGTGGGTCAAAGATGTGTCTGCGGGCACATCATCGCACAGAGACTTTTGGAATGCGTGCCGGTTCGCGCTCAGGGTCAGCTGACAACAATTTGCGGACTGTCTGACCTTGCGCCCAAAGCCCCGGCACCGCGCCTGCCGCCGCTGCGGGCCGCGTTTGGGAGGGGCATCCCGCGAACCGGCCCGGATGCTGCTTGCGCATGGCCACCTCATGGTCATGGCCCAAGGCATCCAACCAAAGAGGAGCGGCCTGACAAGCCGCTTTTCTGTCCTGTGTTGGCAGCTGTGGTCAAACCTTGACAGCAGGTCTTCGCTTTTACCTGGGCAGCACGTGGTAATGAAACACGCCCCGCGTCAGCAGGGCGTGCTTTGGTCAGGGGCGCGGGTTCCGGAACCGCCTAATCATTGCTGGCATTGATGATCTCAAGCATCGCGCTGCGCTGGGCAACCCGGTGGGGCAGGTTGGGCCACATGCGGGCCAGGAAGTGGTCGTCGGTTACGCGGGGGTTGAAGGAGGCCACGTCGCGCACGAACATGATTACCTTGGTGTCCCCGCCCAGATCCTTTTCAATGCTGATGGGCTCACCAAACTGGTAGCCCCTTCCGTACAGGCCATCATGCTCCAGGGCTTCGGGGGTGATGCTGTCCAGGTCCTTGAAGAGGTTGAGGTACTCGGACAGCAGCTTGGTGCGCCCTTTGCCATCCAAGATGATCTCGCGGTCAATCAGCATGCTGTCACCCTCCACCGTCACGCTGACATGGCCAATGATCCACATGTTCCCGCCCACCAGCTCAAAGCGCTGGGTGCCATCCTCGCTCAGGTCGATGGGGGTGATGGTGTACCATTTGTCCGTCAGGTCCGGCCGGAGGTCGCGCAGGTGCAGGCCAAAGGTGCACGCCGTGTTGTTCCAGTAGACAGCATGGGCTGTCATGCTGAACACCTTGCGCTGCAGCTTGTCCCTGGTGGCCTCGCTTTCGGCCAGCCTGGCCTCCAGCCTGGCGATCATTGCCTCTTTTTCAGTGGTGCTGCTCGCGAATTGGGCCAGGACATCTTCCAGCTCACCGGACAGGCTGGCGGCCTGCGCGGTCAGCTCGTCTATCCTGGTCTGGGCCGCTGTGCGGGCGGCGGTGTTTTCAATTTCGGTATCATCAAGCAGGGTTTGCAGGCTGAGGGCTTTGGCAGTGATCTCATGGAGTTCAGCGTCCAATTCCGCGATTTTCTGCTCCAGCAGGGCTTGCTGCGATGCTGATTCCTCCGCCTGGGCCAGGGCTTCCGCCTGCGCCAGCAGCGCCTCCGTCTTGGTGGTTTCCAGCTGGGCTGTCAGGCTTTCCACCTGGGCGGTCAACGCATCCGCGTTGGCCTTGCCATCCTTCTTTGCCTGTGCGGCTTCAGACTTGGCGGTCCCCAGCAATGCCTGATAGACGGCTGTCTGCCAGGTCAGCCGGTCCACTTTGGCCTGGGCTTCAGTTTGCGCCTGCAGGGCCTCTGCCTGGGCGCTCTCCAGCTGCGTTGTGAGGCTCATGACCTGTGCACTCAGCCCATCTGCCTTGGCCTGGGCTTCCGCCTGGGCGGCCTCCAGCTGGGTCGTCAGGCTTTCCACCTGGACGGTCAGCGTAGTTTCCTTGGCCTGGGCTTTAGTCTGCGCCTCCAGGGCCTCCGCCTTCGTTGTCTCCAGCTGGGCCGTCAGGCTTTGCACCTGGGCGGTCAGCGCGGTTTCCTTGGCCTGGGCCTCGGTTTGCGCCTGCAGGGCCTCCGCCTTCGTTGTCTCCAGCTGCGCCGTCAGGCTTTCCACCTGGGCGGTCAGCGTAGTTTCCTTGGCCTGGGCTTCGGTCTGCGCCTGCAGGGCCTCCGTCTTCGTTGTCTCCAGTTGCGCCGTCAGGCTTTCCACCTGCGCGGTCAGTGTAGTTTCCTTTGCCTGGGCTTCGGTCTGCGCCTGCTGTGCCTCCGCCTGGGCGGTCTCCAGTTGGGCTGTCAGGCTTTCCACCTGCGCGGTCAGCGCAGTTTCCTTGGCCTGGGCTTCGGTCTGTGCCTGCAGGGCCTCCGCCTGGGCGGTCTCCAGCTGTGCCGTCAGGCTGTCCACCTGTGCGGTCAGTGCGGCTTCCTTTGCCTGGGCCTCGGTCTGCGCCTGCAGTGTCTCTGCCTGGGCGGTCTCCAGTTGCGCCATCAGGCTTTCCACCTGCGCGGTCAACGCGTCTGCATTGGCCTTGCTTTTCTTCTCTGCCTGTGAGGCATCAGACCTGGTGGTCCCCAGCAATGCCTGATAGACAGCTGTCTGCCAGGTCAGCCTGTCCACTTTGGCCTGGGCCTCGGTCTGTGCCTGCAGGGCTTGCGCCTGGGCGGTCGCCAGTTGCGCCGTCAGGCTGTTCACCTGCGCTGTCAGTGCGGTTTCCTTTGCCTGGGCATCTGTCTGTGCCTGCAGGGCCTCCGCCTGGACAGTCTCCAGCTGGGCTGTCAGGCTTTCCACCTGCGCGGTCAACGCGGTTTCCTTGGCCTGGGCATCTGCCTGCGCCTGCAGGGCATCCGCCTGGACAGCCGCCAGCTGGGCCGTCAGGCTGTTCACCTGCGCGGTCAGCGTGGCTTCCATTGCCTGGGCATCTGTCTGTGCCTGCAAGGCCTCCGCCTGGGCGGTCTCCAGCTGCGCCGTCAGGCTTTCTACCTGCGCGGTCAGCCCAGCTTCCATTGCTTGGGCTTCCGCCTGCGCCTGCAGGGCCTCCGCCTGGGCGGTCTCCAGTTGCGCCGTCAGGCTTTCTACCTGCGCTGTCAGTGCGGCTTCCTTGGCCTGGGCATCTGTCTGTGCCTGCAGGGCTTCCGCCTTCGTCGTCTCCAGCTGGGCCGTCAGGCGGTCCACCTGCGCGGTCAGCGCGGTTTCCTTCGCTTGGGCCTCGGTCTGCGCCTGCAGGGCCTCCGTCTTTGTGGTCTCCAGCATTTTCTGTGTGTCAGCAAGTTCGGCTTCAAGTGTTTTGATTTTGGTGTCTGCCTGGTTGTTTTGGTCGAGGAGCACGCCGATTCCGGCTGCTGATACCAACAAAACAAGCGCCAGGATAACCGCCAGCCTTTTCATCCTTCCCTCCCAAGTTTTATTTGGATTGTCCTTTCTCAGGCAACTTGATCAAGCTGCCAGCAACCTTTCTGGGGTCTGTGCGGGTGGCATTACCCACCCGATGGCCAGTGGCCGTTCAGCCACCATGCCAGGCAAGGTGAGTGCTTCCACCGGCAGGGTGTATGCCTACTTCCCGTTGGGCAAAAGAGGCTGTCATCTTCGCGCGTGACTCAAAGGTCCCCGCTTCATCTGCGGGTTATGGTTGGGGACCTGAGGATTCAGCCTTAAACAAAGAGGTTTCTGCCTTTGTTTCACGCTGGCCATTCCTCGCGCGCAAGCAAGGACATCGCCCAAGTCATTTGCCACTCAAATGCGTTTTATGGGAACAATATAACCAATTTGCGGGAGTGTGTCAAACGGTCCCGAAGCCCACGAAATTGACGCGGCGCTGCGCCTTTCCTCATGTTGATGCTGCAAACCTGACGGGAAGGAGGGGGCTACTTCACCAGGCCAAACTGCTTGTATGTTGGGGTAAAATGAACCATCATTCATCGGTTGGCAATAGCATCCATCATCAAACGGCTGGTGATTGTCACAAGGTTGGGATAGGTCAGCTGTATCCGCCGAATCATGAAAAACAAAGGCCAGGTTGTTCTCATATCTTGTCATGACAACTCCCAGCGATCTTCACAAAACAATGTGCCCTTCCTGTGGGGTTGTGAATGAAAGCAATGATCTCGCCAACTGCAAAATCAGATACCTGGCGCCGGGCACCGGATGTTATCGCGCCAAGCGCCCCCGCGTATTGAAACCATGCACAGTCCTGTGCATTCATGGTATTCTTGTCTTGTCCGATTCCTGAAAGGAGCGCGCCATGCTGTTTATCATCACCGGCCTGATGGCCAGCGGCAAGTCCACGGTGGCGGAGGCGCTGGCCAGGCGCCTGCCCAGGGCCGTCCATCTGCGCGGGGATCTTTTCCGGCGGATGATCGTTTCGGGCCGGGCCGAGATGGGCCCCGCCCCCAGCCAGGAGGCCCTGGACCAGTTGCAGCTGCGCTATCACCTCAGCGCCATGGTGGCCATCCAATACCTGAAGGCCGGCTTTGATGTTGTCCTGCAGGACAATTACTATGGCCAGCACTGGGCAGACATGCTGGACAAGCTTTCTGGCTGGCAGCCAAAGGCCTTTGTTCTTGACCCTGGCCTGCAGGTCATCCAGGTTGGAACCGTCCAGGACGGAGGGAATGCCCCGCTGATCCGCCTCGGCCTTCATGGCGGAAAACAGCTGTCTCTTGCACCGGAAACAGCGGTCGTCCGGATTGAACCGGATCTCTTCGTTCAATGGGATTTCCAGCACGGCATGGCGAACCCCAATGGTTTCCGCAATCCGGCCTGCCTCACAAATTTCCTCCTTCGGCATATAGGGCGCTGATGCCGTCAAGGCGGTAA
>ENA-UOUL01005914-UOUL01005914.1-bioreactor-metagenome-genome-assembly--contig:-NODE-5914-length-10293-cov-2.506852_pt1 | contig 10293 bp, 6 predicted proteins | sample MGYA00249838_ERZ747220 | MGnify/ENA primary metagenome ERZ747220 (study PRJEB28778, sample SAMN05720191) | bioreactor metagenome | isolation source: Anaerobic biogas reactor | place: USA:Washington...
CTCGGACAGAATCACCAAGGCCAGCATAACTATTAAAAGCTCCAACTGTATACCTTTTGTAAGCCGGGCGGCTTTTTTTAGGGATGCAATAATACTATTATGGTCAATTATTAACACCGGAAGAGCTAGAGCGTATTTGGTGAAACAGTACAGAGTTACCAGTACTCCCCATATTAAAGCTGGCATATAAATATCATAAGCCATTAGTGGTGCTAAAAATGCAGGAGCCCAGGCTAGTAGAAGTATAGGAACCACTACCCCGAAAAGGCGCGGCCAGTTAATCAGACCGGCTATTAGTGAAGGAACAATAAGCGAGGAATTACGGCGATGGGAATTATGCATAGCATAGACTATGGCACCGGCACAAAATAATACCAGGAATATTTTAAATATCATCATAACAAAACTGGTACTGGCCGCCGAAGCCTGAAAATAATTATTCAAGAGTGGAAAATCAGCAGACTCAATTACATAGTGCTGCCATAGCCATGCTTCACAAAAACCAGTAGGCAGAGCTGCCAGAAGTATTATAAAACCTATAAACAATATATGTGAACCCCAGTATTGAAACACCCGCATGAGCAACCTCATACATGTATACCCCCAATTACTTATATATGCATTTTAACATAAAAATACTAATTACAATCACAAATATTCCGTAAATTAGGTAATTCGTTTAAAAAAAGGCAGGCGTCTACCTCCACCAAAGAGATAAAAGGCCTGCCCTATTAATTATGCCTGCTCTTATGATACTTTGAAAAGCAAGAAAAACCCCAATGTAATTGTATAGCCTATAGCCAGCATAGCGATAGTACCGATAACCATCTTAATAAATTCTTTTTTATGATACCCTACAAACATCCTTTCACCTTCCCCTTGCCTAATAAGAACAATTGTTCTGCATTTAGAATATAACAGAACTCCTGTTCCGTCAAGGGGATTTTAATAGTTTCCGCGCACAAGTCTAAGAGAGTTTATTACTGCAACAATAGTTACTCCAACATCTGCAAAAACGGCCTGCCACATAGTTGCCAGACCTACTGCCCCAAGTGCCAATACAATGGCCTTTACCCCCAGAGCAAAGACAATATTCTGAATAACGATAGCCCTGGTATCTCGCGCAATTCTAACTGCTATGGGCAGTTTACCCGGTTCATCATTCATTATTACAATATCCGCGGCTTCTATAGCAGCATCAGAACCCAGACCACCCATAGCTATACCCAGGTCAGAGCGGGCCAGAACTGGTGCGTCGTTAATTCCATCACCCACAAATACCAGGCGTTCATTTTTGGACTTCTTAGTTTGCAGCATTTCCATCATTTCTACCTTCTGCTGTGGTAATAACTCGGAGTATATTTCATCCAGCTCCAGTTCAGCAGCTATTTGATGAGCCGTGGACTCTTTATCTCCGGTTAACATAACCAGCTTTTGCATTCCCATTTTCCTTAATTCTTTCATAGCCTGGTATACGTCTGGCTTTAACTGGTCAGATAATTCAATATAACCGGCATAGGTTTTATCAATAGCAATATGAACTTGAGTAGAATCCGGGTCATGCTGCGGGTGTTTGACATTTTCCTTATCTAAAAGCTTTATACTGCCCGCTAGGACTTCCCGCCCCAAAATAGTTGCCTTTATACCATAACCAGGAATATCCTGATATTCTTCAATCTGTTCTTCAGGAATAATGCCCGAATAGGCTGACCTAATGGAAAGGGCCAGGGGGTGCTGGGAGTAATATTCGGCAGCAGCAGCATAGTATAGCAGTTCATTCGGTTCTATACCCGGCTGTGCCTTTACCTGGACCACTTTAAAATTTCCGGTAGTAAGGGTTCCGGTTTTGTCAAATACCATGGTATTTACATGGTTTAACGCCTCTAAATAATTACTGCCTTTAACCAGTATACCGTGACGTGAGGCTTTACCGATTCCGGCAAAGAAACTTAGTGGTACCGATATTACTAGAGCACAGGGACAGGAGATGACCAGAAACACCAGTGCCCGGTATACCCACTCCCGGGGATTACCAGCATTAAAAACTAAGGGTGGAATTAGAGCCAGGGCCAGTGCGGCAAATGCCACCACCGGTGTATAATAGGCAGCAAAGCGGGTAATGAAGTTCTCTGCCGGAGCCTTATGACTGGCAGCATTTTCTACCAGATTGAGGATACGAGTAACCGTAGACTCCTTGTAGGCCCTCCTTACTTCTACTTTAAGCAGACCGTCAATATTTAGATAACCAGCCAGGATTTCATCACCCCCGGACAGATAGCGAGGTAATGATTCACCGGTAAGAGCCGCGGTATCCAGTGAGGAACTTCCTTCTATAATGATGCCGTCCAGAGGTATTCTTTCACCCGGCTTGATAACTATGATATCACCGCAAACTACATCCTCCGGCTTTACCTGCTCCATTTTGCCGTTAGCAATACGGGTGGTATATTCAGGCCGGATATCCATAAGGCTGCTGATTGATTGACGGGAGCGGTCAACCGCCAGGTCCTGTAAGTACTCCCCAATACGATAAAATAACATTACTGCCACGGCCTCCGGGTATTCTTTAATAGCAAAGGCCGATAGTGTAGCCAAGCTCATAAGAAAATTCTCGTCAAAAATCTGACCTTTGATAATGTTTTGTCCGGCTTTATACAGAATCGGGGTGGCAACCATCAGGTAACTAAATATATAAAGGATTAGCTCTATTTGCGTAGGAAGTCTCGACATCAACGCTAGCGCTACCAGGATAGCCGAAAGAAAAAAAGCAATTATGGGACTTATTTCTACCTTACTCATGGCAAATCCCCTCTTTTAATCATGACCGGTGGATGTGGGGCTTTTTTGCGGGTGGGTTTGCGATTAGTTTTTAAGAGCAACAGAAATATGATAATGGAGAATATCAGTAAATAGGTGGCAAGATATTTTAAGCCATTTACCAACAGATAGGCAGAAGTTAGTAAGGAGAAGCCAAATACTATAGCCCAAACCAGAGAGCGGGTAACCCGGGTGTTTTGATCTATGGCATTGTTTATATTTTGGAGGGGATGAGTCAGGTTAAGTTCTCCTCGTTCTACTCGGATTAATGCTTTTTGCATTAGCGGTGGAATATCTAGCAGGGCGTTACCTATGAGCTTGCTGCGGTCCTTAACTATACGGAAAATACTATCCCGTTCCGGTGCAATCTGCTTGACATAGGGTTTGGCTACATCGATAAAGCTTATGCCGGGGTCTAAATCAATGCAGATTCCATAAAGGGTACCCAGAGCCCGACCCAGAAAAGTAAAATTGGCCGGAACCTGGAAAGGTTGTTCGTAAAGCAGGGTCTCTAAATCACGTAATAATGCCTGTAAGTCCAGGCTGGATAAATCCTGACCGGTGCCCACCAGTTCTTCCAGGAATATACTGATAGCCCGGTTTAGGGCCTGGTTATCATAATCATAGCGAATAAAGCCCAGTTGTTTGAGATATTCGGTCACCTGGGCATAATCCCGGTTGACCAGAGAAAAGACCATTTCAACCAGGGTTTCACGTAAATCGGGGGTGATACTCCCGGTCATACCAAAGTCAACCATAATAAGCTTGCCCTCTGGAGTTACGAAAAGGTTACCCGGATGGGGGTCGGCATGGTAGAAACCATCAATAAGCATTTGCTTAACATAAGTCTGTAGTAATTTCGCAGCTATAGCCTGTCGGTTAATTCCGTTCTGCAGCAAAATCTTATGATCAGTAACCTTGATACCTTCCAGGTATTCCATGGTAAGCACCCGGCGAGTAGTGTATTCCCAGTATATGCTAGGGATAATAATGTCCGGATCATCCTGGCTATTCCTGGCTATAGTTTCAGCACTATGTCCCTCATGCACATAATCCAATTCGTCCTGTACTGTCTCTTTAAACTCTATAAATATGGCATCCATGTCAATTATCTGTTCCCAGTTGGTAAATATCTTTATCAGTTTAATAACCTGGTAAATAGCCCGCAGGTCTATAGCTACCAGCTCCTCAATACCAGGTCTTTGAACTTTTATGGCTACCTTGCTACCATCACTTAGCTGACCACGATGTACTTGTCCCAGAGAAGCGGAAGCCAGTGCATCGGAATCAAACTGAGCGAAAATCTGCTCCAGTGGCTTTGCAAACTCAGCTTCTATAACCTCCTTGATTTCTGCAAATTCTACGGCTGGCACCTCATCCTGCAAACCGGCAAGTTCATCTATACTACTCCGAGGCAGTAGATCTACTCGGGTGCTTAAAAACTGTCCCAGTTTTATTAATAGTCCACCCATTTGCACCGATATATCCCGAAAATATCTGGCCTGAGTTTTATATAATTCCTGGCGTTTTTCTTCTACCCAGGCGTTATGATGCCATATATGCTTAAATTTTAGCGAATAAAATGCCCAGAATATATCCAAAAAAAGTTTTATCACCATGAAAAATCTTAGCATTCCGGAACGGCGGCTTATCTTCATCGCATACCCTCTCAATGCCAGCAAGTTTTATATATTATAACAAAGAAAAGCCGGGGGCGAAAACAACCCCCGGCCATCAGCTAACCTCTTACTCCTAACTCTAGACAATTAGTCAAGTTCTTATTCGCAGTTATTTACAAGACAGCTTTGTTATCAACACTTATTTTTCTTACTAGACTTTAAAACAAATAGTAAAACTGGTTCCCTTAGAGCTGGTCTTTACGTCAATGGTAGCATTGTGGCGCATAGCAATGCTGTGGCACACGGGCAACCCCAGGCCGGTTCCGTTTTCTTTGGTGGTAAAGAAGGGTGTGTCTATTTTATCCATGATTTCAGGCTTTATGCCACTACCCTGGTCAGCAACTTCCAGAAAAACATCATCGCCTTTTGCATAGGTCTTTATAGTAATAGTTTTACCGGCAGTCATAGCTTCCAGACCGTTTAGCACCAGGTTAAATATTAACTGGCGAATTTCCTTTTCATCAAGAAGTAAATCAGGAATTTCTTTCAGGTCTAAAACCAGGTGCTTATCCTGCTTAATGGCATCGACAGCTATTAAAGGTGACAAAGCCACAATTATCAGCTTCAGGTTACTCGGTTCCAGGTTAACCGTTTTGTTTTTGGCCAGAGATAGGAATTCACTAATTATCTGATTGGCCCGATCCAGTTCTTCAATCATCAGGTTAAAGTACTCATGATATGGTGTTAAAGATCTATCATTCATAAACATCTGCAAAAAACCACGTACACTGGTCATGGGATTTCTCATCTCGTGACCTATGCTAGCAGCAATTTCGCCTACCAGGTTTAATTGAGCTAAACGGGCAATTTGGATAGACATGCGTTTGTGTTCGGTAATATCGTTCATAATGTTTATAATACATTGCTTTCCATCAAGTTCTATTATCTCAGAGGAAAGCAACACCGTTCGTTCCTTACCAAATTTAGTTCTAAGCTTTATCTCCAGGTTGCGTATCGAACCATTCATAAGAATCAATTTTTGTACCAACATATGGTCTTCAGGATCAACCAACAAATTTAATTCATTGGCCGTTTTTCCTATAACTTCTGACCTGGTATAATCGGTTACCAGAGTGAAGCATTCATTAACATCCAGATATAATCCGTTAAAGGTAGAAATAATCATAATATTAGGACTGGCAGCAAACGTTTTGGCAAACTTGGCCTCAGAAGCCAGCAGTGCTTCTTCGGCTTTTTTACGTTCGCTGATATCTTGAATTATACCTATAGCTGCTGGTTGCCCGTCCAGATGCAATAAATCAGATGATAAATATCCCCAATACCAGGTACCATCTTTTGTTAAAATCTTAGTTTCATATGGAGGTACATATTCTCCTCTTAGCCTGAGCATATTTCTATTCCGGGTCATCTCCCGATAATCAGGATGGATAAAATTCCAAAATTCTGTATGCAGACATTCGTCTATAGAATAACCCGTTATGTTTTCAAAGGTGGAGTTAACATATACAAAGTAGTTACCCTGCAAAATGTATATTAATGCGGGTGCATAATCAGCAATCTGGCGCAGGGTAGTCCAACTTCGCCAGGCTGTTTTTTCTTGCTGCTTGTAGTAATCAATAATATTCTCCAGGCGATTAATTTCCTGCTGGAGTGCTTCAATTTCCGTTGGCGCTGTGTTTATGACCTGTTTCAAGTTGCCACCTCCACAACAGCGCATATTTATATTTGTAGATTAGGCAAGAAGAACGAAATATCCTTTAGAGATAATGACATTAATTGTCGAATCTAGCACGTTTTGTAGGATTTTTTCATTTTACCTACAATTTATGACTATAGTGCTAGGACTAATGTTTGCTAAGGTACATGAAAAGAAGACTATATTTTAGGAAGGCGAATAGAACTAATCATAAACAGGCTTAAAAATAGCATAAGAAGCAGTATTATTAGAGGGTGCAGATAAGCTGCCAGCAGGGATAGTAATGCCACTAAACCGCCAGCAATAGTTATGGGTAATCCTAGAAAATACTCGTTAATATTCATTACATTAAAACGCGCCAAACGGTAAGCGCCACAAATGATAAAAATCAAGAATGTCGCCAATCCAAGAAATCCATAATTGCTACTTAGCACTTGTGAATAGAGTAGTACTGCAGGTGCTACTCCAAAAGATACAATATCACATAAAGAATCCAATTCCCTGCCTAAATCGGAGCTGGTATGTAGCCTGCGCGCCACCCTGCCATCTAATCCATCCATCAGCACTGCTGCTAAAATAAGTATGGCCGCCAGTTTATAATTGCCATTAATAGTATAGAGAATGGCTGTGGACCCAAACATAATATTTAAAAAGGTAATAAAATTGGCAGCTCTTTTAGTTACTAAACCGGCCAATGATGGTTTCCCCTCCCCTAACTTTTTCACCGGGTTGAACCAGTATTTCAGCACTAATCGGTAAATACAATTCCGTACAGGAACCAAATTTTATCAGGCCCAATCGCTCCCCGCTTTGAACCTGGTCCCCTGGTTTAAGCCAACACACCAGTCTCCGGGCTACTAAACCGGTAATTTGAACAACCATTATTTTTCCATTATTAGAATGGATGCCAATGTAATTTGATACATTACTGGTACCTGCTTCTTTTTTATAAGCCGGTAGATAGGTACTTCCGGAACGGGAGAGCCATTCCACTTGTCCAGGGAACGGAACCCGATTTACATGAACATTTAAAAGACTTAAAAAAATTCTCACTTGTATGGCAGACGACTTCAAGTACTGGTCTTCCCATACTGTATTAATCTCCATTATTTTGCCATCTGCCGGTGACAATATAAGACCTTCATCAACAGGTATACTGCGTTCAGGATTACGAAAAAAGTAGGCGGCAAACAATGCTAGCCCCAATGGAATTAGCCAGTAGCAGTTATATGAAAATAAAGCCACCGGGATGGTTAATAAAACTAATATACCTATATAAGGCCAACCTTCCCGGGCTATTAAAGAACTATGATTCATTTAACTTAACCCCAATTTCCTCTTTAAAAATTCATATGAAGATGTTACTGATACAATTCCTGTCTCCCCAATTTAACCCAAGTTTGCTAATAATGCAATTAACTTTGACAAAATATTTTCAGTTGGCCTGTTGTTATTTTACGGGTTTGCTGAAAGTCTGTCCCCTGCTTCATTAATAACCCCCACCGCCTTTTTCTTAACCGGATGATAGACAAAAAGCAAAGGTAAAGCTTGCTTCGAAAAGGTAAGGGAAAAAGGGTTAAAAGTAAAATACTCCAGGTGCAGGTGTTTCCTTATATTATACCGGGAATCTGCCCAATCACCTGGGAGAGAGGATAGAAATGCCTGGTCTTGCAAACGGGTGTTTAATAAATCTCGTCCATCCGATTCAAGGCGTTTAATGTTTTGGGGGAAGGGGTGGGGTAAATTTTGACATAAAAAATCATATTTAATTAATTCATTCCATTCCTTCTTCCGGTCAGGCCAGCGAAAGTTAAGAAAATTAAGTAAAATGTCATATTCATTTACCCGGCGGTGACCTCGACCAAAGAGCCCATTTTCTTCCCAGTAAAGAGCGAAGTCCTCAAAGAAGGCAAAGGCATTACCCTGGTAAACCTGATTAATACCATGGCAATAAAAGCTACCAAAATGTTCATCCCCGGTCCCGCCAAGGAAACCAGCATCATGCCCTTCTTCCGGTCAATATTTTTGAAATTCAGGGGATTTACTTGAACCGGTTTGGCCCAACCAAAACCAACCAAAAGCATCATCAGTGAACCGATCGGGTCGAGATGCGCAAGCGGATTCATCGTTAATCGCCCTTGAAGCCTCGGCGTATCATCTCCGAGCTTAACCGCTGAAAATCCATGCATGAACTCATGAATCGAAAGCGAATACGACAACACAAGAAATATTACCATGCCATGTAAAATCATTTCCTGAAAACTGAGTCCCGAATTAAGAAGCGTTCTTATCATTGTGTCTCCTTTACACCTTGGTCAGGAATAGCGTACACGACTCGCCATTAATATCCCAATCCTTACCCTGAACCGAAACGTCCATCGTCAACTCAACTGCAAGTACATCGGACGCGATGATGCCCATGTTATTATTGATGACCGCAGATAGTTTATCAGATGCTTTGAAATAGACTCTGATGCGGTCTGTGACCTCAAAACCGGATTCTTTTCTCTGAGTCTGAATCTTAGATACCAGTTCTCTTACAAATCCTTCCTCGATTAAGTCATCGGTCAATGTGGTATCGAGCGCAACGGTGTAATCTCGTTCAGACTGGGTCGATAAACCTTCCGGCTGAACCGTCTCGGGAATCAAGTCTTCCGGCGCAAGCTCAAATATTTCACCATCTACGTTGACAGAAACGAAATTTCCGGCTTCAATCGCCTTCATCGTCTCTCTACCCGGCAATGCAGCGATTGCTTCGCGCGCCGCGTTCAGCTTTGCACCCAGTTTTTTACCCAGAGTTCTCAGCTGAGGCTTAAAACGATAGTCAACCAATGCCGAGGCATCCTTAACAAACTCAACCTCGCGAATATTCAGTTCTTCCTTAATAATCGACAGATATTCTTCTTCCAAAGACTCCGGCGTGACCGCGTAGATTTTTGAAAGCGGCTGACGATTCTTGATAGCCGCTGTGTTTCTGCAAGCTCTTCCAAGATATACAATTTGTTGAGCCACATTCATTTGCGCCTCAAGCTCGGGATCGATCATCGAAGAATCAACCGTCGGATAATCAGACATATGAATGGACTCATGCGCATTTTTATCAACGGAGCGAACCAAATTCTGATAGATAGCTTCTGTCATATAAGGTACGAATGGTGCCGCGAGCTTGGAAAATGAAACGAGAACATGATACAGCACCATATATGCATTAATCTTATCCTGCGTCATCTCACTGCCCCAGTACCGCTCTCTTGAGCGGCGAACATACCAATTAGACAGCTCGTCTACAAAATTCTCCATGAGACGAGCAGAACCGGTGATGTCATAACCACACATGCGAGTATGCACCTCACCTATTAAAGTGTTAAGTCTTGAAAAAATCCAACGATCCATGACACCAAGTGTCGATGAATCAAGCGTATGCTCTGTCGGATTAAATTGATCGATGTTTGCATACATGACATAGAATGCATATGTATTCCAAAGTGTTCCGATAAATTTCCGTTGAACTTCGGACACACCGGCATCCGAAAAACGACTCGGCAACCAAGGTGCATTTGCACTGCAGAAATACCACCTTGCGGCATCCGCGCCCTGCTTGTTGAGAATATCCCAAGGGTCAACCACATTGCCCTTGTGTTTACTCATCTTGATGCCATCTTTATCTTGAACGAGTCCCATGACGATGCAGTTTTCGAATGGCGATTTGTCAAAAAGCTGTGTGCCGATCGCAAGCAATGAATAAAACCATCCGCGAGTCTGATCCAAAGCCTCAGAAATAAACTGCGACGGAAAGTGATTCTCAAAAAACTCTTTGTTCTCAAATGGGTAGTGATATTGAGCAAAAGGCATAGCACCGGAGTCAAACCAACAGTCGATCACCTCAGGCACGCGGCGCATCTCGCCGCCGCACTCTGGGCAGGTGAGCACCACGTCATCGATGTAGGGCCGATGCAGGTCTAGGGTCTGCGGGTCTGGCCCACTCACCACCCCGATGGACGGGCGTCCATCGGTCGCCAGCTTCTCCTGCAGCTCGCTGATACTGCCGTAGGCCTGCTGGTGGCGGCAGCTGCCGCATTGCCAGATGGGCAGGGGCGTGCCCCAGTATCGGTCGCGGCCCAGGGCCCAGTCCACGTTGTT
>ENA-UOUL01005916-UOUL01005916.1-bioreactor-metagenome-genome-assembly--contig:-NODE-5916-length-10290-cov-6.455106_pt1 | contig 10290 bp, 8 predicted proteins | sample MGYA00249838_ERZ747220 | MGnify/ENA primary metagenome ERZ747220 (study PRJEB28778, sample SAMN05720191) | bioreactor metagenome | isolation source: Anaerobic biogas reactor | place: USA:Washington...
TTCAAGTGCAATAATGGCTTCGACCTCCGCCAGCTTTATTTTAAGGTCACGCAGTTCCTCTATAAGAAAATCGTAGCGGCTGAACGGCACTTGCTGGACACGCATATACTGTATAAGCTGGGCATGTTCCCTTACCTCATTCCGTAGACTTGTAAGATATTCCTCGTGCGTCATGACAATCAATGTTTATAGTTCATTTACCGATTAATAAAATGGGGTGGTCATGAGTAGACCACCCCTGTTACGTATCAACCCTTTGTCCCGCTGCTTAAATCTGTTCCAGGCTGATCCGATTCTTGAGTACTAACCAACAAATAATTGACAACACCATCCGGCCACGGTGGTAATGAGGCCGGATTAACTTTTCTTGGATTCAATGAAATTGATATGTCGCTGTGGCCTTTGGCTTTGATTTCTTCTGCACGCAAACGTTCTTTTTCTGCCATTTGGCGACGGAGTTCTGCGTTCCATGGTTTGCATACATGCTCACGGTAATCTGCTACCAGCATCCCAAAATAGGGAGAACCTTCAGTAACAATCACAAGGTTATCATCTACCATATCAACACGTTGGCGGTCGATATAAGCGCACACATTATTCCTCATCTGACTATGCCCCCGTGGGCCATAAGCCAGAATAGCTTGCGCTTCCTGTGCTTGCTCTGGTTCAATGTACTGCTTGGTTAACTTATCCTGCAGAAACTCTAGCTCTCTGCCACGGACATCAATTGCAGCTTCAATCTCAACACGTTCCGTCAGCATGGCAGGGGGCCAAAGGGTCGGCCTTGCATGACCTTGGTTCACTCGCTGCGTGCAGTATCGTTCGAACTTCTCGATAACTTCCGCCAACTTGCTCTTAAGGTTGGGAATAGTTACATTTTCAAGTTCATTTGTGAATGCTTCGATAGTGCGCTTATCCCATAGGATGGTGTGCACGCTTGGAACTGCATCCGTATTGAGAATGTTCGACTGAATGAGCAGCATATCAAATTTATCGTTATAAGGCTTGTACTCCGCTTTACGTGAAGCAGGGTATCGCCGCTTTATCTTGGTTTCCATAATCTTAATTATTTGGCAGTAGTTTATTATCATCTTCCTCGGCTGTAGCGTTTGCCTCCACATCTGGGGGGAGTAATGGCTCTTCGTTGCAGTTATGACACAATCCTTTGGGGAGCTTAATGGACTTTGTATCATCGGGAATTTCAACAAACCCAACGCCTCTGCTTGTAATAAAATGGATCTTTTTCATTTTCATTTTCCTCCTATGCTTGTTTAATTATTCCAGTGGTAGTAGTAGTTCACGGCTTTGCGTACCGCTTACCGCTGCGTAATGATTTATAAAGCTCTCCGGTGCTTGCTTGCGGCGGTAAACACGAGCCGCAAATTCACACACTCCCTCAATAGGGTATCTTTCACATAATTCAATGAGTGATTGTATAACCTCACGTTTTTTTGCTGGTGTAAGTGGTTGTAAGCGGGAACTTACAATGTACAAAAACTGGCAAATAAGGATGTACGAGAAATAGCAATTAAGGATGTCCATTTCTTCATGATAAACATACAATAAAACAAAGAACAACAGACTCAGTTAAATATGGTTTTCCGGTTTTCCAGTCTGTAGCTATTACCGGATAGTCTTACCACCTCACAATGGAAGAGTATTCTGTCAAGCAAAGCGGTAGCAATGACTTCATCATCAAGCATTTTCACCCATTCCTGTGGACTTTTATTAGTTGTTACGATAAATGAAGCCCTTTCATGAAGGTGGTTTATAAAGTTAAAAAACTGCACTGCCTGTTTCTTTTCCAGGGCAAACATCATAATGTCATCAATGACAAGCAGATTGGCTGTCAGAAGCTTATTGTACTCAATAAGAGCTGAACGGGTAATGTCTTTCATAATCAGGATCTCATTGATCTGCTCCATGGTTCTGAAGTATGCTTTGTATCCCAATTTCAGGGCATCAAAGCATAGACCTGCAGCTATCATGGTCTTCCCGATGCCTGACGGACCCATCAGCACTATATTGTAGTTTTGTTCCAGCCACTGACATTCTCGAAGCTGCATAAGTTGTTGCTTTCCTATCCCACTTTGAAAGGCATAATCATATTGATCAAGATCATGATTAGGTGGCAATTTAGCAGCTCTGGTCCGGCGTTCCAGATCACGGAGGGATCTTTGTGTAATTTCAGTTTGAAGGAGATATAAGGAAAAATCCAGATAACTGCATTGTTCCTCCGATGCTTTCTGGATCAGTTGATCTAACTGGTCCTGTATGCCACCCAGCCTGAGTTGAGCGGCATATTGCTTAATGGTCTGTGTTTTTGTATCCATAGGCTTAAATCATTAGTGATTGGTAATCCGATATATCGCTTTTGGCAGGTATAATTTTATGTGCTGTCTGATTGATGGTCTTAATGATGATAGGCTGCTCAATGGTATCTTTTTGGGATTGTTGAGAGTGGTACCGTTTTACAACACTTTCCAGATCGGTTGCCCGGTAGATCTTGTTCTCCATACAGAACGTCACAGCCTGTTGAACGATCTGTACCGGATAGTTATTGACAAGCTTTCTTATGATAAGCATTTGGTCCCTGATGTACCGGGGCTTTTCCTTTCGTATTTGCTGACAGTACTGCCTGGCCGATTTGGGATCTGTAAACCGGTCCGTTATCTCACTGATTAGCCTGTCAATACTCTCAGTTAAATCTCGTTGGTAATGGGTCCCTCCGATAGTTTTTCCCTTGCCCGGATAGATTGTATGAGTAGCAATAATCTCGTTGTCCGTGTTATAGATAATCAATTGATTATCCTCATTTTCTTCGATACGAACTGTCGTTTTTGGCGGATGATAAGTTCCCCTGGGAACCCGGTAAAAATTCCCTTTATGAGATATTACGTTATCCTTGCTTACATCACGCTGATCGGTTACACTTTTTGCCTCATACAAGCCTCTGACAGGCTTCAGGTATGCTTTCTCAGTCAGCCATTCTTCATACGGAACATTTTTGGTTGTAGAATGAACCTTGGCATTGGCCGTACGTTGAAGCCAGGCTAGATTCTCTGCCTGAAGTATGAAGATGTCTATGAAGGTTCGGCCACGTAAAAAATTGAATTTATGATACTTTACAACGTTTTCAACCTTCCCTTTACTCTGCGGATCGGACTTACGGCAAAAGTGTACCTTAAATCCTCTGTATTCGGTGTAACTGCGGAACGCTTCGGTCATAACCAGATCCCCTTTGTTCTCATCGATAAGAAGCAGGGTGTCCTGATCATATACAAACACTTCTGTAAGCCCGCCAAAATACTCTATAGCTTCTTCGTGGGCAAGGATAACCTGCCGGGTGGTAAAGGGTCGTTCTGAGTAATAACTGTATTTAAACCGCGAACGGGATAACACAAAGCAAATGAAATAGACCTTCTTGCGCTTGCCTTCATCGGTAGTCATGTGATATTCTCCCAGATCAACCTGCGTTTGCTTACCATATGGCAGCTCCGGAACCTTCTCAAAATCCCGGTGGTCAAAAGACTTGGGGATGCCATATTTGCTTCTGACGTGAAGGACAAAATTAAAAACCGTCTTGGCATCAACTTCTGTGAAGTCATCATAGTGCTCCTTGAGCCAGTCATGAACCTGAGCCGCTGATGCCTCAGGGCAAAGTTCCAGTCTGGTACGAACAAATCCTTCATAGGAGGATAGCAATCGTTGCCTGTGAGTCTGATTATCTATAAATTCCAAATATTCATCCTCGCTCATCTTAAGGTACTTCTTTACTGTTCTTCTGTCGATAACCAGTTCCCTGGCTATCTGCGCCGGTTTTAACCCATCGCGGTGCTGTTTGTGAACTTCGTGATACATTATCCACTGATTTAGATGTTTCTTTCTCATAGAGGATCCTCCTGATTTGGATTAATGAACTGATTATTAATCCAAAGAACAGAATAATCCACTTTTTCCGGGAGGAGTTTGCAAACTCCTCCCGGAAAACAACACTATCATGAAGAAATGGAAGTGATCCTGCTGAGAAAAACACACCTTCCCCAAGAAAGATGTACATCACTATTTGCTAAAATGCGTACATCGCTATTTGCTAATTGTAGTACATTCTTATTTGCGAAAAAACGTACATTGTTATTTGCCGTTTACATAAGAGTGGCTGAAGCCCTGGGAATAAGGGCAATCACAGCCCGCCAGTGGCTCTATATGGCCTACTCCACTGCCGGTAACTCCCTCTACGAGTCAATGAAGAAAAATGCCGGCTACAGGGGGATTCTTGCCCCCAGATCTTTAAAGGTAAGATATCTCGAAGAGGATATACCTTACAGCCTTGTACCAATGGCATCACTTGGAAGAATGATGGGGGTCAGTACTGAGGTGATGGACTCAATTATACTGATGGGATCAATAATTAATTCAACCGATTACCGGGTATCAGGCCGCACGGTTGAGAACCTCGGAATCGCCGGCATGAGCCTGAGGGAACTGAGGCTTATAGCCATCGGCGAAACCGGTAAGTGAAAACTGTTTAATTGTCATGTGATGAAAAAAATCATTGGCGCTGCCATAGGCAGCTGTGTTCATGTTGCCGGACTCCATCATTTCCTGGAGATAGCAGAAAGTGAGGGCTACGAAAGCATCTCCTTCGGCCCCGCTGTGAGCGTGAGCAGGTTGCTTGAGATCATACGTGATGAGAAACCTGATATAGTGGCCGTGAGTTACAGGCTCACCCCTGAGTCTGCGGCCAGACTGTTTCAGGAACTGAAAAGCGGACTGGAAAGAGAAGGCATCACCGGTTACCGGATGATCTTCGGGGGTACGCCTCCCGTGGCCGCAGTGGCTGACCGTTACGGTCTCTTCGAACGTCTCTTTGACGGTACCGGGCCTCCAGGCGCGGTGAGGGAGTACCTCCGTGGCGGCACCTCCGGCGTCTCACTTGCAAAGCATGCTGATACTCTCCTTGAACGCATTAGCCAGAAGTATCCCTACCCTGTCATCAGACACCACTTCGGCCGTCCTACCGTGGAGGAGACACTCGACGGGGTGGAAATGATAGCAGAAGCCGGAGTGCTCGACGTCATCTCCCTGGGACCCGACCAGAACGCCCAGGAACACTTCTTCCATCCGGATGAGATGGACCATACCCAGGATGGCGCCGGGGGAGTGCCTGTCCGCACCGAGGCCGACCTGGAGGCCATCTACAACCGCTCACGCTGCGGCAACTACCCGCTGGTACGCTGTTATGCCGGGACACGTGACCTGATAAGATGGGCTGAAATGAGCGTTAGAACAATAAAAAACGCCTGGGGCGCCATACCACTCTGCTGGTACAGCATCATAGACGGGAGGTCGCAAAGGACAATAGAAGAAGCAGTGCGCGAAAACCAGAGCGTGATGAAGTGGTATGCAGACAGAGACCTGCCTGTAGAGGTCAATGAATCACATCAGTGGAGTCTACGTGAAGCACATGATTCCCTGGCAGTGGCAATGGCGTTCCTCGCAGCATGGAACGCCAGAAGGGCAGGAGTGAAACGCTATGTCTCACAGTACATGTTTAATAATCCGCCCGGAACATCCCCGGAAATGGATATAGCCAAGATGCTGGCAAAGAATGAGATGATTGAAAGACTCACCGGTGACAACTTTAGCGTGATCAGGCAGGTGCGCGCCGGCCTTGCTCACTTCTCTCCTGAACCGGACTTTGCAAAGGGTCAGCTTGCCGCCTCGGCCGTGATAAGCCTTGCGCTTAAACCTCATATAGTTCATGTTGTGGGTTACAGCGAAGGTGATCATGCCGTCCTCCCTGAGGAGCTTATCGAAAGCTGCAGGATAGTGCATGGTACAATTCATGATATAATGAAGGGAATGCCTGATCTTACTGCCGGGGAGACTGTGCAGGAACGTAAGAAGGAACTGATCTCTGAGGCAGGCATGATTCTCAAAGCTCTTCATGACGCTGGCGCCGGCCGCAGTGAAGATCCATGGTCTGACCCTGCCCTCATTGCAGAGGCTGTAAGAAGTGGCCTGTTTGATACCCCTCACTTCACTGCCAACGAATACCTCTCCGGGAAAATTGCCACAAGACTGATCAACGGGGCATGGTACGCGGTTGACCCACTGTCAGGGGAGAAGATGACTGAGGAGCAGAGGATAAATAAAATACCGGGACCATGGCAGGCATAGCAGGACTAACCAGGGAGAACGCACAGGCTGAGGTGGAAGAAATGCTAAACAGGATAGCTCACAGGGGATGTGCCAGAAGGAAAATTATCGTAGCTGAAGGGACAACCATGGGCGTCTGCTGGAATGACTCCCCCTTTCTGCCTTTCAGTGTGTCGGATGAAATGAATTTCGTCCGTGACATAGCCGGCCCGGGACACTATGCAACAGTTACCGCAAAAAACGGCACTTTTTTCTTTTCACGTGATCCTCTGGGTGTGGCTCCCCTCTATACGGGCTCCGCTACCGATGGAGTAACAGGATTTGCCTCTGAAGTTAAAGCCCTCCTCCCTGAGATGGCCGGTATTGCCGAGGTGATGCCCGGTTATGATATTGAAATGACACGTGATGCCTTGAGGCCGGGTGATGAAAACGTTGAAGAACCTCCATCTGTTGCCACGGATGCTGAAGCCATACAGCAGGAGATACCCCCTCCGGATATGCTCGCAGCCCAGTTGCGGAGGCTGCTTGATGATGCCGTATCATTGTCTGTCAGAACTGAGGATACAGGCTCATGGCTCTCAGGCGGACTCGACTCTGCAGCCATTACAGCACTCGCGTCAAAGTATATCGGAGGCATCAGGACCTTCACGGCAGGCCTGGAGGGGGCACCTGACCTGGAATATGCATCTCAGGTGGCACGCTTGCTGGGAACAGAGCATCATGAAATAATAGTTACGGTTAATGACCTGATGAAAATACTGCCTGATGTTATCTGGCATCTTGAATCCTTTGACCAGCTGCTGGTGCGTTCATCCCTTCTCAATTTTCTTGCTGCCCGTGAAGCATCCGGCCATGTATCCGATATTTTCTCCGGAGAGGGTGCAGACGAGCTCTTTGCCGGATATTCTTACCTGTCAGCTATGCGGGAGGAGTCACTTCATGACGAATTGGTGCGCCTGACCGGCAAACTGCACAATACCGCCCTCCAACGGGTAGACAGATGTGCCTCGGCATATGGAATGACACCCCGCCTGGTCTTTACACAACCCGGAGTGAAGGATTTTGCCCTGTCCGTTCCCCCGGAATACAAGATATTCAGAGGCGAGGCAAAATGGATACTCCGCAAAGCCCTGGAAGGAATCCTTCCACCTGAGATCACATGGAGACCCAAAGCCAAATTCTGGGAAGGAGGAGGGGTGAACGAACAGCTGTCGGAGATAGCTGACAACAACATCTCCGACAGTGATTTTGTCCGTGAGAGGACCCTCCCAAACGGCTGGAACCTAACCGGGAAGGAAGAGCTGCTCTATTACCGCATCTTCAGAGAGCTCTTTGGTGATCATATCTCTCTGTCATGGATGGGCCGGACTGATATAACCCATCCTGCCGATTAAAGAGCCCGCTCTGAAGCGCTAACTAGAATCAATCCATCAGCCTGACCTTAAGATAGGTGTACATCAGCGCCCTCATCTCAGCTTCCTGTGGATTGGTGGAGGAAGCTCCATGACCACCCTCAATGGTCTCATGATACAAGAACGGGTGTCCCATCTCTGCCATCTTTGCCGCCATCTTGCGCGCATGACCGGGGTGAACCCTGTCATCCCTCGTCGAGGTGATAAAGAGCGGCGTCGGATACTTAACATCTTTCTTTAAATTCTGATAGGGCGAGTACCTGCTTATAAATTCCCAGTCTTCCGGTACGTCAGGATTGCCATATTCGTCCATCCAGCTGGCCCCGGCAAGCAGTTTATTGTACCTCTTCATGTCAAGCAACGGTGCTCCGATCACAACGGCATTCCAGAGATCAGGCCTCTGGGTCATGGCAACACCGGCAAGCAATCCTCCGTTGCTCCAGCCATAGAATCCCATCCGGTCGGGAGTGGTGATCTTCCGCGAGATGAGATCTTCAGCCACGGCAAAGAGATCGTCATAGGCATTTTGCCTCTTCTCCCTCAGGGCTGACTGGTGCCATGCCGGCCCGAATTCACCGCCGCCACGTATGTTGGCAATGACATAAACACCTCCCTTTTCAATCCAGCCTATACCAGTCAATGAGCTGTAGGTAGGCCGGGTTGCACTGTTGAAGCCGCCATATGCGTAGATCAGAGTGGGATTGCTGCCGTCATAACCCATCTCATCCGGGAATACAATAAAATAGGGAATCCTGGTGCCATCATTTGATATTGCTTCAAACTGGTCAATCCTGACACCTGAGGCATCAAAGTAATCCTTTTGCTTCCTGATGGGCTTTATCTCCTTGCCATCACCGTAATACAGTGTTGTGGGCGTCACCGGATTACTGAAGGTGAAGAAGTAATCGTTTGACTTGTCGTCCGAACCTGCAAGACCTACGGTCCCATGCTCCGGAACAGGTACGGCCTCAGTGTGCCAGCCACCTTCAACAGGACGCATGATACTTAATTTTCCCTGTACATTTTCCATAATTGCCAGTACGATGAAATCACGCGAGGTCATAATGCCGGCAAGGCTCTCTCTCTCCCCTGGTTCAAAAAGTGTTTTTACTGACGCTTTTCCTTCGAGAAACGAGGGCAGATCATAGCTGACCAGCGTTCCCTTTCTGAAAATCTCCCCGTTAAAGTCCCAGTCAGACTGCAGGTAAAGCAACAATGCTTCTTTGAACAACCCGCGTGTCTCCACATCCTTCTGTATGTCAAGCATCTTTACGCCATCAGGTGTGAGCAGATACATTGACGACTCATAAAATCCCTTGCTGTCATTAAGGAAAACATATTGCTTGCCGTTCACCTCGCCGCCGCTGACAAAAATGCCCATGTTAACCGTGTCAGTCTGAAGAATGATTGATGCCGTTGCCGGATCTTCTCCTCGTGTCCACAGCTTTGCCATGGCAGGATAACCTGATGAGGTCATCGTCCCCGGGCCGTAGTTGGTGGCCACAAGAATCCGGTCTCTGTCAACCCATGTTACGCTGCCCTTGCTCTCAGGTATTGAGAAACCACCCTCCACAAATTCCTTCTTCACTGCATCAAACTCACGGATCACCACCTCGTCCTTGCCGCCGTCAGAAAGATGCAGGAGACAGTAGCGATTTTCCGGGCCGAGCCAGGTGGCTCCGCCAAAGACCCACTTCTTCCCCTCTGCTGCTGACAACTCATCCAGGTCAAGCACGGTCTCCCACACATCCTTGCCTGCCAGGTAGTCTTTCTTTGGCATTCTTCTCCATACACCTCTCTCGTTCTTTTCATCCTGCCACAGGTTATAGCTCATGTCACCCAAAATACCAGGGTAAATGATCCGTTCCCTGTCATTAAGAACCTCAAGGAACCTCTCCTGAAGCTCGGTGAACACCGGTTGCGTTGTCAGACTCTCGTCAGATAGCTTGTTCTGCGCACGGGCCCATTCAAGGGATCGTTCTGCATCTACCTCCTCAAGCCAGATAAAGGGGTCAGCACTCTCTGTACCCTTTTGTTTGTTATCCCTGCAACCAGGTAAAATCAATAGTAGCATAATCAATGCCGTTAGGTTAGTTAACTGTTTCATCTCTTGAATATTTGCGACTCCTTATTAGAACATTCACTGTTGCAGCGAGTATCAGTGCTTCTCCAACTATAAACAACGGCCAGTTGTATTTTCCAGGTACAAAGGCAGTTATCATCTCCATCAGCAGTTTGCCGGCTTCAGGTGACCCTTTGGACCTCAGAAACCCGCTCTCAAGTAGCAGTCCCGAATAATCAACCAGGTAGGTAAAAAGAATTACCAGCGCCCCGCTAAAGATCAGGATCCAGTCTGAAATGCCCGGCCTGACATAGTAACCTTTTTCCTGTCTGCCGATTAACAGCAGGGCCATAATTATCATGGTCACAGAGTTTATCACCGGAGCCAGCACCGGACCCAGCCACGATACCGGTATCAGGAAGAGAAGATCCCAGGTTAAAAGTGAGGCAGGCCAGCCAAGCAGCAGTTTAAGTGCAACATAATAGAAAATATCCCATACCCCGAAGGCAAAGAGCGCGTAAAACAGCCTCTGCAGGCCGTTCCTGCCGGCAATCATGCCAACACCCGCCAGCATAACAAGTGTTGCAGTTTCCCTTATCCATTCGGCCCTGACAAGGTCAGCCGACATGAGACGAAGGGGAAATTCAAATCCGT
>ENA-UOUL01005921-UOUL01005921.1-bioreactor-metagenome-genome-assembly--contig:-NODE-5921-length-10280-cov-4.154856_pt1 | contig 10280 bp, 7 predicted proteins | sample MGYA00249838_ERZ747220 | MGnify/ENA primary metagenome ERZ747220 (study PRJEB28778, sample SAMN05720191) | bioreactor metagenome | isolation source: Anaerobic biogas reactor | place: USA:Washington...
GCTGGAAGCGGCGCTCCAGCGCCGGGTCCTTCTCGATGCGCTCGCGGTATTCGTCCAGCGTCGTCGCCCCGACCAGCCGCAGCTCGCCGCGGGCCAGCAGCGGCTTGAGCATGTTGCCGGCGTCCATCGCGCCCTCGGCGGCACCGGCGCCCACGACCGTGTGCAGCTCGTCGATGAAGGTGACGATGCGCCCGTCGCTGGCCTTGATCTCGTTGAGGACGGCCTTGAGCCGCTCCTCGAACTCACCGCGGTACTTCGCGCCGGCGACCATCGCCCCCAGGTCCAGCGAGATGAGCCGCTTGTCGCGCAGCGACTCCGGGACGTCACCGGCCACGATCCGCTGGGCGAGGCCCTCGACGACGGCGGTCTTGCCGACGCCGGGCTCGCCGATGAGCACCGGGTTGTTCTTGGTACGCCGGGAGAGCACCTGGACCACGCGCCGGATCTCGCTGTCGCGCCCGATGACCGGGTCGAGCTTGCCGTCGCGGGCCAGCGCTGTCAGGTCGGTGCCGAACTTCTCCAGCGCGTCGTAGGTCGCCTCAGGGTCCTGGCTGTCGACCTTGGCGCCCCCGCGCAGCGCCGGGATCCGCTCCCGCAGCGCCGCGGCGTCCAGCCCGAAGCGCGGCTCACTGGCGAGCGCGAGGAGCAGGTGGTCGGTGGAGACGAAGGTGTCCCCCATCGCCTGCATCTCCTGCTGGGCAGCGGTCAGTATGCCGTGCAGCTGCCGGGAGGCCTGTGGCGTGCCCACCGTGGCGCCCGACGCCGACGGCAGGGTGGCCAGCACGGTGTCCGCGGCCTGGACGGCGCTCGCGGCCGAGGAGCCGATCGCGTCCAGCAGCGGCCCGGTCGTGGTCTCGGTCTGCCGGGCGAGCGCCTTGAGCAGGTGCGCGGGCTCGACGTGCGGGTGCCCCGCGGTGGCCGCCTCGCGGACGGCCGTGGACACGGCCTCCTGGGCCTTGGTGGTCAGCTGCAGATCCATCGTCGTGCCGTCCCCTTCCTGGACAATTTTCGTAGTGGTTTTGCCGGCGCCCCACGCATTTCGTAGCGGTTTTGCTGGCGCCTCACGCATTTTCGTAGCGGTTCTGTCGGTGCCGCCCGACACCTCCACCGGTGGTGTCACAGTGGTCAACCCCACCAAACTTGAGTCTATTCCGCTCAACTTTGAGAGTCGCCGCCGCGCAGCCGGACCGGCCCACCCATCACGCCAGCGGCAACTCCTCCCGCGCGCGAGTCACCCGGTCGTGCCACGCGATGACCTGCGCCTCGGCGGCACTCGGCTCCGGGCCCGTGGATGACAGCCAGCGCGTGGTGGCCCACGCCGGCCCCACGGCCTCGTAGCGCTCAAGCCACCGGCGCGCCGCCTCCGCCCGCCGCTCGTCGGCAAACGGCCACGGCTCGGACAGCGCCCGCTGACCGCAGCGCCACGGCTTGGGCGTCAACCGCGCCCGGTAGGTCTGGTGCGTCGAGCAGAGCTTCACGTAGATCGGGTCCGAGTCGAGCTGCTGCAGCACCGCCTCGGCCGCCGACGTCCCCGGAGGCAGGTCGCCGCCGGTCACGAGGACCCGCAGCCCCGCGGCCGTCCGATAGGTGTGCACGCCCAGGTGCGGGTTGGCCGCGGCGAACCGCGCCACGCGCTCCAACGCCTCCTGCTCAGCACCGGAGGGCCCCAGGCCAGGCGGCCGGTCCTTGCGACCGAAGAGCCGACCGAGCAGACCACCGCCACCGCCGCCGGACGCAGGCACCTCCTCCGGCAGGTCGACGTCGGCGACCAGGAAGAGGTCGGTGTTGAGCACCTCCGCGCCGTACCGGTTCCGGCTCACGATCGCCAGCAGGGTCCCGTCGGGAGCGGTGATCTCCGCCAGCGTCTCCTCACGCAGCGGCATCCGCGGGTAGTACGCCCACGACTGCAGCCGCTGACCCGCCGCGAGCCGCTCCCGGGTCTGCGCGAGACGGTCGGCGGCGACCGCGGCGGCCTCGGCGATCGAGGCGGTCGACCACCCCCAGATCGTCAGGTCGAGCGGCCTCCCGTCCTGGTCGGTCGCCCTCCCCCGCGCGGTCGTCCAGAAGCGTGGCAGCGGTCGCATGACCCCCAGTGTGTCAGCCGAGGACTGGCCTGATATGGGGGCCTGTGGTTACCCTGTCCGCTGTTGCGCACTTTGCCCGGCGCGCTCCAGCGCCAGCGCACACCACTGCCCCGACCTCACCCCGACCCGGGCGTGAGAGCCCAGACGGCCGTATGCCGTAGCGCACCTCGTCGCCTGGGCGAAGGAGAGACCTATGACCACCTACCAGCCGAAGCACGCCGCCCGCCCGCCGGCGCCCCACCGCCTCACCGCCCGGCTCGCCGGCGCCACGACGCTCGCCGTCGCCGCCGCCGGCCTGGCCGTCGCCCCGGCCCACGCGGCATACACCCCGGAGGTGTGGGACGCGGTCGCCCAGTGCGAGTCCGGCGGCGACTGGGACATCAACACCGGCAACGGTTTCTACGGCGGCCTGCAGTTCTGGCACCCCACGTGGAAGTCCTTCGGCGGTCAGGAGTACGCCGGCTATGCCCACCAGGCGACCAAGCAGGAGCAGATCGCCATCGCGCGCCGGGTGCTGTACACCCAGGGCCCGGGGGCCTGGCCGGTGTGCTCGGTCGTGGCCGGACTGACCCGCGACAACGGCGGGGCGGACCCCAACGCCCAGCCGGGCGACGGCGGTGAGGCACCCGGCGAGGTGACCCGCTACGTCTCCGCGAGCAACTCGGCCAACGTCCGCTCCGGCCCCGGCCTGGGCTACTCCGTCGTGGACTCCAAGCCCCGCGGCGCCCAGGTCACCGGGACCCTCAGCGGCGGCTGGCTCAAGATCGGCGACGGGCAGTACATCAGCTCCGTCGTCCTCTCGACCAGCCCCGTCGACGGCCAGGTCATCCGGTACGTCAAGGCGAGCACCACCGCCAACGTGCGCTCCGGCCCCGGCCTGGGCTACTCCGTCGTGGACTCCAAGCCCCGCGGCGCCCAGGTCACCGGCACCCTCAGCGGCGGCTGGCTCAAGATCGGCGACGGGCGGTACATGAGCTCCGCCATCCTGTCCAGCAGCCCCGTCGACGGCGGCGAGACCCCGGGCGAGGTCACCCGCTACGTCTCCGCGCGCTACGCCGCCAACGTCCGCTCCGGACCGAGCAACGGCTACGGCGTGGTCGACACCGTCCCGCGCGGCACGCAGGTCACCGGCACCCTCACCTCGAGCGGGTGGCTCAAGATCGGCACCAACCGCTACATCGGACCATCGGTGCTCTCCAGCACCCCCGTCTGACCGGCGCGGCCAGCCTCCGGCGCCCCGCCTGACACGGGCCGCCATCTTCGAGCGCCTTGGTGATCTCAAGGCCGACTGCAGTCGGCCTGAGGAACGCGAGGGCGCTCGAAGACGCGTGGCCGCTGTCAGGCCAGCCGGTCCCGCGCCAGGCGCACGGCGTCGACCACTTCCTCGGACAGGCCGGGCGGGCCGTTCGGCCTGCCGAGGGAGAGGACCGACCACCACCGCAGGTCGAGCGACTCGTCGCTGACCACGTGCTCGGCACCATCGGGCGCGACCGCGACGAAGCGGACGTCCAGGTGATGCACGCCGCCGCGGTCACCGCAGAACGGCACGGCGTGCTCGTCGAGGTGGACGGGCACGTCGTCGATCTGCAGGCCCTCGATCCCGGACTCCTCGGTGGCCTCGCGCAGCGCTGCGTCCACCAGTCGCGCGTCGTCCGGCTCGCAGTGCCCGCCGAACTGGAACCACCGTCCCGCGCGGGCGTGCAGCGTCAGCAGCACGCGGGACAGGTCCCGGGAGAGCACCACGGTGCTGGCGGTCACGTGGTCGGGATAGCAGGAGCGCTGGGTGCCGTCGGGGAAGTCGTAGAGGTGGCCGCCGAAGCGGTCCCGCAGCGCCGCCTGGGCGGCGTCGGGCGGCACCCACTCGGTCAGGGTCCTCAGGGCGTCGCGGTGCAGGGCGGAACTCACCCGGTCAGTGTGCCTGGTGACCGGCCCCCCGCGTCCCCTATGGTCGTGGAAGGTCCGGGGAGGCTGCCCGGAGCAGCCACGTGACGACATACTCCCCGTGAGGAGCCACCCGGGGCGAGAGGAACCCATGACCGAGCGACCGCAGCTAGCCTGCCCGTTGTGCGGCGGGACCGAGTTCGACCGGCACGAGGCGCGCCAGGACACCAGGTGGGGCTTCACCAGTCATCGGATCCAGATGATGGTCTGCCAGCGCTGCTCCTACATCCTGCACTTCTACCGGCACCGCTCGTTCTTCGACATGGACTGACCCGACGGGCGATCCGTCCGACCGACATGCCGGGCGGTTCCGGCTCATTCGTACCCGGGCGCGGCTGAGCCGGTGCGGGTCGGGCGTGTCGCGGGACGCGTGGTCCGCGCCGCGCTCGGTGGGCCAGGGATCGCGCAATACGGCGCGCTCGGTGGGGCTGTGGGACGCACCGCGACGCGCTCGGTCGATCAACGGGTGAGGGCCAGGCTGAGCCAGACGACGAAGGCGCCGGCGGCCAGGCCGGCCGGGACCTGGGCCGGGTGGGTTCGGTAGCGGCGGGCCGCCGGGATCAGCTCGCGCACGCTCAGCGCGATCATCATGCCGGCCACCAGGGCGAGGGTGAGCACGAGTAGCTGCGGGGGCAGCAGGGCGCGGAGCGCGAAGTACCCGATGAGGGCACCGGCCGGTTCGGCGACACCGGCGACGGCCGCCCAGGCCAGGGCGGGGCCGCGGCGGCCGGTCGCGGCGTACAGGGGCGCGGCGACGGCCATGCCCTCGGGGATGTTGTGGATCGCGATCGCCACGGCGAGCCCCACCCCGAGCTCGGGGGCCTCGAGCATCGCCAGGAAGGTCATCAGGCCCTCGGGCGCGTTGTGCGCCCCGATCACCAGCGCGATCAGGAGCCCGCTGCGCAGCAGGCCGTGGCTGCCGGTGAGGTCGTCACCGAGGTCTGCGGCCTCCCCACGCACGATCCGCTCCGGCAGCAGCGCGTCGATGAGCAGCACCGCTCCGCATCCCACCAGGAACGCCCCCGTGGTCCACCACACCGGTCCGGCGACGCCGGAGTCCCGCAGGGTGGACAGGCTCAGCGGGAGGATCTCCACCACGGAGAGCACGATCATCAGCCCGGCCGCGAACGCCAGCCCAGCCGCCAGCGGCCCCCGCTGGCGCATGCCCGGGTGCAGGGCCAGCACCCCGCCGACCACGGTCGCCGACCCGGCCAGCGCAGTCGCGGCGACGGCCCAGATCACGCGCGCCCCGTCATACGGCCCGGGGCGCTGTTCATGCGGTCACTATCTCACCGCCCGGGTGCGCCGCGGAGCGGAGACCTGCCAGCATGGGGGCATGACCGAGCTGCTGCCCGTCGACTCCTGGCTGACCGACATGGACGGGGTCCTCGTCCACGAGGAGCGGGCCCTGCCGGGTGCCGCGGAGTTCATCGCCGAGCTCCTCGACACCGGCAGCCGCTTCCAGCTGCTCACCAACAACTCGATCTTCACGCCCCGGGACCTGCGCGCCCGGCTGGCCGCCGGCGGCATCGAGGTGCCCGAGGAGGCGATCTGGACCTCGGCGCTGGCGACCGGCGGATTCGCAGGGTTCCTGTCGAATGCCTGGCGGCTGGACCCACGATACGATTTCGCGATGAAGGTCGATTTCCACTATGACCTGTTCACTCTCAACGAAGAGGGCAGCATCGGGATCGGGCTGACACCCAGCCCGGAGAATCTGTCCTCTCGGCGGGTCGAACTCAGCGTGGGATGCGTCGAGAACTTCCGGAGCTATCGCTACGAACGGGTCCATGGGTATTCCACCCTGGGAGGGTATTTCCAGCGGTGGGAGAACGACGGGACATTGTACGTCTCGTACGATTCGCAGAACGACGTTCTTTACATGAGTCTCGGCGGCTATGGTCCCGAATATGCCTGGGCCACCTTCGACGGTTTGGTCCGAGGGACATGGGGAGGTCGACCCCTGTACGTGTATCTCGGCGGGCGATCGACCGGACTGACCATCACCGCGGGACGCGCCTATCTGGACAACATCGTGGTGGAGGCGGGCAAGATCATCGAGGCGTCGCTGAAGACGGTCTATCGCTTCTGGTCCCCCGTGAACAAGGCGCACTTCTTCACGATCAACGAATCGGAGAAGAACAACCTTGTCAACGAGTATTCCGATGTGTGGAAGCTCGAGGGCACCATGCTTCGCGCCTTCCCCGACACCTCGGACCCGAACTGCCTGCCCGTGTATCGCTTCTGGTCGGACCAGACCATGTCGCACCTGTATACGCTCAGCGAGAAGGAAGCGGCCAAGCTCATCAACGAGCAGTCCTTCATTTGGACGTACCAGGGCGTCGCGTTCTATGCCTATCCACCGGGAAAGCAGCCTTCGTGGGCTCTCCCGGTGTATCGCTTCTGGTCGCGCAGTGCGGCGGTGCATTTCTACACCCCGAGCGAAACCGAAGTGGCGAGGCTCCGCCAGTTCCCGAGCGACGTCTGGTACTACGAGGGCGTTGCCTGGTACGCCGTGCCGTAGCCTGCACGCCTCGGTGGGCCTGCGCCTCTGTTACGGATCGACCAGCCGGCCGACGCCCGGGTGGGCCCGGTGCGGGTGTGACGCTGCACCGGCCGGAGTGCCCCCGTGCGCGACGCCCCGTCTCCCACTCCGCTTCGCTCCGGCCCCCTGTGGATCCCCGAGCGTGTCCGATGAGAAACAATCGCCTTGAGCACGCGGCAGGTCTCTGGTAGAGTAGACCACCATGATCGGCCGGGGCGGGCGACAGGCAGCGTGCTCGGCTACGATTGCCGCCGGATTCAGGATGACAGTTGAGGTAGAAGAATGGACGTACTGCTGGTCGGCAGCGGGGGACGCGAACACGCGATCGCCTGGAAGCTGAAACAATCCAAGCAACTCGGCAAACTCTACATCGCGCCGGGCAATGCCGGGACGGCCCTCTGCGGCCAGAATATCGCCATCGAGGACAACGACATCGCGGCCCTGGTGGACTTCGCGCGGACGCAGAAGATCGGTCTGGTCGTCGTCGGTCCCGAAGATCCGCTGGCCGGCGGGATCGTCGATGCGATGGAGGCGGCCGGCATCAAGGCATTCGGTCCCAGCGGTGCGGCGGCGCAATTGGAGGCCGACAAGGCCTTCGCCAAGCAGATGATGCGCGCCAGCGCGGTCAGCACGGCCGAGTCACACGTCTTCGATCGCTTCAGCGATGCGAAGGCGTACATTGCCAGCCGCGACGAGCCCGTGGTGATCAAGGCGGCGGGACTGGCCAAGGGCAAAGGCGTCATTGTGTGCGACGAACCATCCGACGGCATCCTGGCGGCCGAGCGGATCATGGTGGACCGGATCTTCGGCGCCGCCGGCGACCGTGTGATCGTGGAGGACAAGCTTCTGGGGGAAGAGGCGTCGATCCTGGCCTTCGTCGACGGGCGCAACATCTATCTGATGGAATCGTCGCAGGATCACAAGCCGATCGGCGACGACGACACGGGACCCAACACCGGTGGGATGGGGGCCTACAGCCCCGCGCCGGTGGTCACCGATGAGACGATGAGCTGGATTTCGCGAGAGATTCTCGTTCCCATCGTCGATGCGATGAATCGAAACGGCACGCCCTACAGAGGGGTTCTCTACGCCGGCTTGATGATGACCAGCGGGGGCCCCCGCGTTCTCGAGTTCAATGTGCGCTTCGGGGATCCGGAGACGCAGCCGATTCTGATGAGGCTCCAGAGCGATCTGCTGGAGGTGTTCCTGGCGGTGTGCGATGGGCGGCTGGACCAGATCCGTCTCCAGTGGGACCCGCGTCCGGCCGTGTGCGTTGTCATGGCATCGGGAGGGTATCCCGACGCCTACGAGAAGGGCAAGATCATCAGCGGAATCGCGCAAGCCGAATCGTTGGCCGATGTGGTCGTTTTTCACGCCGGGACGAAGCAGCAGGACGGGCACGTGGTCACCAGCGGCGGACGCGTCCTGGGCGTGACGGCTCTCGGGCAGGATATCGCGGCCGCCAAGACGCGGGCGTATGAGGCCGTCGATTGTATCGCCTTCGAAGGGGCCTGCTGCCGGCGCGATATTTCCGACAAGGCGATTCGGCGATTGCGATAGCATTGCGGTTCGAAGAGTGCGTGGTTTCTCATGGCACGATCCTTACGTTCAGGCAGTGACGCGGATTTCACCAAGCAGGGCTGGCGTCGCCGGGTCCTCGTGCGTCTGGCAGCCCTGCTGGCCATCCTCCTGGGTGCGACGGTCATCCTGGGGGTGTGGGTGGCCCGGGCGCTGCCCGGCATTGCCGCCGCGGAGATCAGCCGGCTGACCAGCACGCGGATCGAGATGGGGGCGTTCAACTTTTCCCGCAATGCGTCCGTCTCCATCGACGGCATGGTCATTCGTCCCGAGCGAGAAGACCTGTTCTACGACGACACGATCCTGCGAGCCAAGAGCGTCTACGCCAAGTTCAGCCTGGGCAGTCTGCTGCTGCTGTCGCCACGGGTCACCGAGATTCGCATCGAGGACTTCGTGGTGGATGTGCAATCCGACCTCGATTCGGGCCGGTGGAACATCGCCGGTGTGCGGCTCCGCCCGTCGACAGGCAAGAGCGGTCGGGTGCCGGTTGTCACCCTGCGGCAAGGAAGGCTGCGGTACTGCAAGGTGTCCGGCGGGGAGGTGGAGGTGGTTACCTCCGTGCCCGTCGAGGCCCAGCTTGGGTTTCCCGCGGCGGGGGGCGCCGGTTATGGTTTCGAGATCCAGACGGCCAAGCTTTCCGGTGGCTACGGAGACAGTGCCCTGCGAGGGTCCTGGGGACGTGGATGGTTCGAGGTGGCTGGGGGGGTGTCCTCGACGGATATTCCGTCTCTGGAACGCGCCTGGGCCATCGATCTGTTGGCCGCCGACCTGAGGTACGATCCATCGGGGGCCTACGAACTGAACATGCAGATCAACGATCTGCACAGCAAGCACAGCCCGGAAGTTGATGCCCTTCGTCTGGTGGCAGGCGAGACGCGGCATCAGTCCGGAGCGATCGCGGCCGCGCAGCGGTTCTTTGCCCGGTACCGTCCGTTCGGAAAGGTGGGGTCGATCATCCTGCAGGCACGCGGTCGTTTCGACGCGCTCCACGAGAGCGAGGTTGTGGGGAGCGTGATCTGCGAAGACCTTTCCATTCGAGACAGTCGGTTTCCCTATGCGATCGACCACCTGGCCGGTGCCGTGGACTTCTCGCAGTCCGGCGTGACGCTGAATCAGCTCAAGGGCAAACACGGCGATGTCAACATACACATTGACGGCTGGATCAGAGGTTTCGGACAGGATCGGCAACACCAGTTCTCGATTGCCAGCGACAATATGGTTCTGGACGACGATCTGTATGAAGCGCTTCAGCCCGGCCAAAAGCAGGTATGGAATGCTTTTCAACCAAGCGGCGTTGTCGCGGTCGAGTATCGTCTGAATCGATCGAGTCCGTCGGATCGACACAGCCACATCGTCGTCGATATGAACGGAGTTGCTGCCACATATCAGAAGTTTCCGTATCCATTGAAAGGCCTGACCGGTCGTCTGTATCTCGACCGGGAGAGCATCGTTCTGACCGATGTTGTCGCCCGTGCGGACGGACATCAGATCCGGCTGGCCGGCGAAGTGGTCGGACGCGATACGCCTCGGCCGCTGTATGATATCACGATCGATGCCAACAACATCCCATTGGACGCGACGTTGCGACAAGCCCTCCCGGCGCCATACGGGGCCCTGACGAAACGGTTCGAAACCACCGGCACCGCCAACGTCAGTGCGCAAGTGTTCACCCGCGACGATCCCAACCACGCCGATCCCATCGGCTTCTCGGCCGAGGTCTCCGTCCGGAATGCCACCGTGAAGATGGATTCGTGGCCCCTGGTGGTTTCGGATGTCTCGGCGGAGGCGTCCATCACACCCGACTCGGCGGCGATTCGCGATGGCGTCGGGCGCTATCGCCAGAGCGAGGTCCGTCTGACGGGAGGCATGCAGTTCGCCAGAGCCGGTCGGGCGGGCCGGTACAATCTGACCGTGGCCACGAGGCAGACGCCGTTGGACGAGACGGTGATGAGCCTGTTGCCCGAGTCCGTCCGTTCCTACGTCCTGGCGTTCCATCCGGAAGGGGCGGTGGATGTGGCTATGGATTGGCAAAGGTCCGATGGCAACGAGCCGCCCGACTACGCCGTCTCGGTTACCTGTCTGGGGAACAAGATCGAGCATAAGAGCTTTCCGTTTCCGCTGCACGACGTTCG
>ENA-UOUL01005922-UOUL01005922.1-bioreactor-metagenome-genome-assembly--contig:-NODE-5922-length-10277-cov-2.952157_pt1 | contig 10277 bp, 8 predicted proteins | sample MGYA00249838_ERZ747220 | MGnify/ENA primary metagenome ERZ747220 (study PRJEB28778, sample SAMN05720191) | bioreactor metagenome | isolation source: Anaerobic biogas reactor | place: USA:Washington...
ACTGTGACGTCCTGAAATCCCAGCGCTTTCAGCTGCCTGCCATAAGCGGGCGCCGCCTTGCCCATGGATCCCACCGGGTCATCACTCCCGCTTGCGATCAGCAGGGGTGTCCTTGTGTCCATCTTCTTCAGGTTCTTCTTTGAATAGAGGGTTCTAATGCCTTCAAACATGTCAAGGAAGGCACTGGCTGTGAACTTGAACCGGTTGCGTTCGTCAGCGCAGTAAAGGTCGACAATGGCTTGATCCCGTGTCAGCCAGTCGCAGGGGGTCCTGACCGCGGAGCTGGCCGAACAGATCCGTACGGCCCCATCATCCAAGCGACTTGAAGATCTGTATCTCCCGTACAAGCCCAAGAAACAAACGCTGGCCACGACAGCACGGCAGCGTGGTCTCGAGCCTCTGGCCCGGGAGGTGCTCGACGCGGATCCGGCCGCCGCCGACCTCGCTGCCCGCGCCGCCAGCTTCATAGCACCCGAGCAGGAACTCCTGAGCGTCGACGAGGTGCTCTCCGGCGTCCGGCACATCCTTGCCGAGTGGTTCAGCGAACGAGCGGACGTGCGCGGCAGGCTGCGCAAGATCCTTCAGCGCACGGCCAAACTGGTGTGTACGCGCGTCGAGACAGCTGCCCGCCGCGACGTAGCACCCGCGGCTGCCGCACCCCCGGCCGCGGATTCGAGTTCGCATGACGCACCCGAGTCGGGCAGCAGCGAGTCGGCCAGCAGCGCCTCGCCCGACGCGGCTGAGCAGCCGGCCGCGTCTTTGGCAGAGCCGTCTCCTCCGTCACCCTCAGCCCCGACTGACGCCGCCTGTGCCACGGTCGATGTTCCGGTCGATGCTACAGTCGATGCGCCGGTGGATGATGTCCCGGCTGACGCGGCCCCGGCCGCTGTGGAGGTTAAACCCGCAGCGCTGCCGGACCCGGAAACGCCGCCTCCACCGTCGGCTGGGATCGAGCCTGCGGCAGCGCCCGTTCCACCTGCCGACGTTCCACCTGCCGACGATGCCGCGAGCGCTGGTGCCGAGCCGGATGGAGCACAGCGCGCCGAGGGGGAAGCGGAGCCGGGCACACCGCCGGATGTGGAGCAGCGCGCCGAGGTGGAGCCGGGGGCGGGGCCATCCGTAACTGCAGCGGAGGCCGAACCGGCCGGTGTGCGTCCGGAGAGCGGGGCGGACACGAGCGTGCCGGTGCGACCCCGCGGGGCCTTGAGCAAGCTGGTGGCCAAGAGACGGGGTGCCTTGGCGGCCGCCATGTCGAAAAAGGAGAAGAAGCGGCAGCGGCTGGAGGCTGCGTTCAAGGACTACTTTGCCTTTGAGGAATTGATATCGCGGATTCCGCCGCATCGCGTGTTGGCCATCAATCGCGGCGAGCGAGCCCGCATCCTGCGGGTGAAGATGGAGGGGGACCTGGAGGCGATGGCGGCGGAAGCCGACACGCTGCTGATACCGTCCGAGCACGTGCACGCGGAGTTCCTGCGGAGCTGTGTCCGCGATGCGCTGACGCGGCTGCTGATCCCGAGCCTGGAGCGGGAGCTGCGCCGGGAAATGGCGGAGGCGGCGGAAGTGCATGCGGTGGAGGTGTTCGCGCGCAACCTGCGGAAGCTGCTGTTGCAGCCGCCGGTCCACAATCATCGCGTGCTGGCGATCGATCCGGGGTTCCGCAGCGGCTGCAAACTCATTGCGCTGGATGAATTCGGGAACGTGCTGGGCCATGAGATCATCCACGTGATCGGCAAAGAGGAGTGGATTCAGGCCGGACGCGCCAAGCTGCTGGATCTCGTGCGGCGCCATCGTCTGTCTGTGGTCGCCATCGGCAATGGAGCCGGGTGCCGCGAGACAGAGCTGCTGATTGTGGACGTGCTGGGCAAAGAACTCAAAGACGAAGAGATGGCGTTCGTCATCGTCAACGAGGCGGGAGCCAGTGTGTACTCGACCAGTCCCGTGGGACGCGAGGAGTTGCCCCAGTACGACGCGGTCTTGCGGAGCGCGATTTCCATTGGACGACGGCTGCTCGATCCGTTGAGCGAGCTGGTGAAAATCAACCCGGCCAACATCGGCGTGGGCATGTACCAGCACGACGTCAAGGCCAAGCACCTGCGGAACTCGCTCGATGCCGTCGTGGAATCGTGCGTCAACTACGTCGGAGTGGACGTCAACACGGCCAGCCCCGCCTTGCTGCGCTACGTGTCAGGCATGAATCAGCTCACCGCCCGCCGACTCTGCGAGTACCGCGCGAAACACGGACTGTTTCGCACTCGCGAGGAACTCAAACAGGTCTCCGGGTTCGGCGATGCGACATTCGTGCAGGCCGCCGGGTTTCTCAAAATCACGAACGGCGATAACCCGCTCGACGCAACCTGGATCCATCCCGAAAGCTATGACCTGGCGCGCCAGGTTCTCGCCAAAGCCGGTTGCAGCGTCGGAGATCTCGTCGCCGGACCCGCCGAGACGCCGGCCGACAATGTGCTCGCCCCCACCACCACGGACGACCCGATCATCGCGCCGCCAGCTCCGACTGCACAACCCGCGATTGCTGAGCCGGTGGTCAGTGAACTCGCGACTGCAGAGACTGAAGCTGCGGAACCAGTGGCTGCGGAGGCTGAAGCTGCGGAACCGGTGGCTGCGGAGGCTGAAGCTGCGGAACCGGTGGCTGCGGAGACTGAAGCTGCGGAACCAGTGGCTGCGGAGGCTGAAGCTGCGGAACCAGTGGCTGCGGAGGCTGAAGCTGCGGAACCGGTGGGGGAACGGGCTTTTGCAGCGGCCGCATCGGTGGCACGCGGCGGTGGGGAACCGGAACCTGTGCGTTCGGTCCAGGAACGCGTGCGGGGACTGGACGTGCAGGCGCTGGCCAGTGAGATGAGTGTGAGTGAGTTGTTGCTGCGCGACATCTTGAACTCGCTGGCTCGTCCGGGGCGGGACCCCCGGGAGGACTTGCCGGCCCCCGTGTTCCGTCGCGGGATTGTCAAGCTGGAGGATCTTGAGCCGGGCATGAAGCTCGCCGGCACCGTGTTGAATGTTGTCGACTTCGGGGCCTTCGTGGATATCGGGTTGCCCGACAGCGGGCTGGTCCACATCAGTCGCCTGGCGGATCGGTTTGTCCGGGACCCGCACGCGGTGGTGGGAGTGGGCGACGTGCTGACCGTGTGGGTTGTCGATGTCGACAAGCAGCGGCGGCGGGTCTCGTTGACGGCGATCGAACCGGGTACTGAAAAGCCGGTGGAGACGCGTCACGAGTCGGCGCGTCCGCGTGCCCGCAAGCCGGCGGGTGGCAAGCGGCCGGGAGGTCGTCCGCCGAAGCCCGTGGCTGCCGGCGCCTCGCGGACCGATGGGGGCGGGCGGCGTCCGAAATCGCCGCAGCGTCCGCGACCACCTCAGAAGCCGAAGATCGTCAGGCCGATTACCAAGGAGATGGAAGAGGGCAAAGAACCGCTGCGCTCCTTCTCCGATCTCATGCAGTTTTATCAGAAGAAACAATCCGACGGAAAATAGCCCCAGTCATGAGTTTCGAAGACCGGTTGCATAAGGCGATCGAACGAGGCAAGCGCAGGAGCGAGGCAAAGCGGAGCGAGGCGGAGGCGCAGGCGCTGAGTGAAGAAGAGTTCAAGCGGCTGCATTCAAGTTACCGCCTGCAGATATCCGAGCACATCGAGAAGTGCATCCGGCAGTTGCCGAACTACTTCCCCGGTTTCCGACTCGAGACGCTCTACGGCGAGCGCGGTTGGGGCATGGCCTGCAGTCGTGACGATCTGCGCGTGGACAGCAATCGACGCCGCGCCAACGATTTCAGCCGGCTGGAAATGACCGTGCGGCCCGCCTCCGCGCTGCACGTCCTGGAACTGGCGGCCAAAGGGACAATCCGCAACAAGGAAGTCTTCAACCGCAACTACTTCGAGACCCTGCAGGACGTCGATCTCGAAAAGTTCCTGGAGCTGGTTGACGTGTGGGTGGTCGAATACGCTGAATCCTACGCGGCCAAGATATCCTGATCCGTCTGGTCCTGCCGGTCCACTCGATCCGCGGACCGGGCGCAGCGTGCGTCCGCCTGGTGCGCCCGCCCGGTGCTACACGATGGCGCCCATGAGGGACTGAAAGCCGGGCAGATCGCGGATCGGATCGAAATCGGATTCGCTGGCGACCAGGTCCCGGTAACGGGGGTCAATTTCGAAGGACTGGGCGAGGTACTGCACGGCCCGTTCCACATTCCCGGCCAGGCTCCAGTAGCAGGCCAGGTTGTAGTGCAGGATGGCCTCCTGGCTGTTGGCCTCCATCGCCCGTTCCAGCGCGGCAATGGCGTCTTCCAGGCGATCGATGCGTTTGTAGCACCACCCCAGGACAAGCCAGATGGGGACGCTGTCCGGTTCGCACCGCGCTGCGGCCAGCAGCGGCGGCACCGCCTCGGCATATCGCTGCATCGTGCGATAGGCCAGGCCAGTGAGGTACAGCACCTCGGTCCGTTGGACACCGAATTCCGTGACGGTGGCCAGCGCATCGAGCGCGCGCTGCGCCAGCCGCTCACTCAGCGCGGCGGGCACGGGCCACTGGTCGGTCAGCCCCATCGCCAGTTCCAGATAGCCTTGCGCCTCGCGCAGCGCCCGTTGTTGTTCGATTCGCTGATACTTTGCCACACGTCACCAACCCTGCAGCTAAGCTGCGTTGCGAGCGCCCCCGCCCTTGGTTCCATGCTCCATTCTAACGAACGACAAGCCAGTCCCAAACAGGTTCGCGGCGGGGCGGGTGGCTGTCGGGCGCGGGGGGACCGGTACGGGGCGGACACGGGAGGGTGCCACGTGGCAGGATCCGCAGAAAAAAGGAGCCCCGGGAGGCGAGCACCTCCCAGGGCTCATGTGGCTGTGGGCCAGTCACTCATGGTCGGACGCGGTTCGGCGAAGTCAGCTCACGGCGGACTCTTCCGGCTCGGCCAGGCAATCGGCCAAGGTCCGTGCAGGCATCCCGAGCTTCAGCACCGGGGCGAATTCCTGGAAGTCGGCATCGATCTCAGCCAGCAGCGGCTGGATTTGCGATTCAGCGGAACCTGTCAGGCGGCAGTAGGCTTCGACGAACGCATCCCGTTCGAACCATATGTCGTCCCGGACCGTCGGCAGCAGTGCCGAGAGGCTCACGGCTGCCTGACCGGGTGTCGCCCCCTTGGCCAGCAGCTCCGTGAACTTCGTGTGGGATTGGATCAGGTCAGCGAACTCTTCGGGCAGGCTCCAGCGCCGGGCGAGCAGGCCGGCCGCCTCCGCATGGTTCCAGCCGAACCGCTCCTGTTCGAGATCGGATAGACGCGTTCTGCCGCTCTGCCGCAGCTGGAACAGCTTGTCATACTCTACGGGCAATTCTTTGGCCAGCAGCGGCACCGCCATGTCCTGCAACAACGCGGCGGCAAACAGGTCTTCGCTGTCGACCTGGCCGAGCAGACGCCCCATGGTCCGGGCGAACAGTCCGCGGCGCAAAGAGTCCTGCCACATACTCTTCAGATCGAACGGACCGCACTTGGGATTCGGCATCAGGCTGAACACGGCGCTCCAGAGTGCGAAGTTCTTGATTGTGCGGATGCCCACCAGCGTGATGGCCAGCCGGATGCTGGAAATCTCGCGCGCAAACCCGAAATACGACGAGTTCACGAATTTCAACACCTGTCCGGTCAATCCGGGGTCCGATTCGATCGGGACCGCAAATTCAGCCGGTCCGTTTTCGGGGTCCTGGGAGAGTTGCAGCAAGCGGATGGCGCTCTGAGGTAATGCTGGAAGCTGCGCGCCGGCCAGCAGAGACTCAACGCGGAGCAAAGCCTTACGATTCGTCATGTCCTGGGCACCTTTGTTCATGCGTCACAGTGGCTGCGTGATGGCCGGTGAGGGCAGGGGCGTACCACCGCACACCGTTACGCTGCTTTCTGAGGGGATCGGATCGCGTGATGAGCCCGCCCCACGTTGAAATCTAGAACACACAATGTGTTGCCGCAAACGAGTTGCAGCAGTGCCCGCGCTGGTCCCGCCAGTCCAGATGTGGGGGAACCGGCGGACTACCCGCACTGTTGCTACGCAACTCGCACCCGTGGCGTTTGTGCAGCATGCCGGCCGAACGTGTTGCCATCTCGCCACACCGACCGGCGGGGCGGTTGCATCCGGCACAGGACGCGCACGCCTGCAACGTGCTGGCAGCGGAGCACTTAGGACGCGCGGGCCGGCGCGCGGGCTTGGAGTCGGCGCGACGGTTGCATGGACGGTGGGATGGATGGCCACCCGTGGCCTCGCCGGGCGGAATCTTCTCCGGACCAGACACGTCCCCGCTCGGCGGAACCTGCTCGATCATCAAGAGGTGCATCCGTGCGCGGCATTACTGGTACACTCGTCGTTTTGCTCGCCATCGGCTACATCGCGTCGAGCGTGAAGTGGTCCACCCCACCGCACGCCGACGAGGAACCGCAGCGGCTGCAGGACGGGTGGCGCCGGACAGCTCAGGGATGGGAACAGCGGGCCAGTTGGGTGGCCCGAGAACCGATCAAGCATGTGCCGTGCGTCGTGCACCCGTGGACGGTCGCAGCTCTGCAGGTGTTGTTCTCTCTCCTTGCATTGCTGCTCGCCCGCCCGGCTGGCGACCGCAAGCGGCCACCGCGCGTCAAGCCGCCGCACGTGGATGCATCACGTTCCGAATGTCGGCTGCACCCGAGTGCTTGAACGGCAGGACACGCTGCGCAGACTGCTGAGCAGCTTTTAGCTGGCGGCGGTGCCGACGATATCCCGCCAGATCACAGGCTCCTACGGCGCGCCCACACAGGTGTGAAACCAGCTCAGGCCGGTGCAGATTGCACACCAGCTCCCACGCAATCGTCCAAGCGTGCAACAGCAGCGCGCGGCACCAGCCAGCGTCCGCTGCGTGGCGCCAGAACAGCCGTTCCGCCTGGCGGCCTTGACGCCACGACAGTCGGGATGCAGCCGCCGACGCACGCCGCATGACCACGGAGTTCTCCTCGTACACAGCCCGCAGTCCAATCGCACGCAGCGAGCAGGCCAGATCCACGTCCGCCAGCTCTTCTCCGACGGCGGCACAGAATCCGCCGACGTCGAGGACCGCCTGCCGGCGATAGAAACCGGCCGCCAGCGTCGGTCCGACAATCTGCCCAGCACGGCTCCGCCCACGCAAGGGGCTCTTGCGACGCAACTGCCGCCGGCCGCCAACTGCGTACCGCACGCCGCACGCCAGCACCTTCCCGCCATCCTCAGCCACCACTAGCGGCGAAACTGATCCAACCGCCGGATTGTCGAAATGGGCCAGCGCCGGCTCCGTCCACCCGTCAGTCACCTCCACGTCGCAGGTGAGCACGTGGACGACGGCTCCGGTCGCCGACTCGATCCCCAGGTTGATCAGCTCCACTAACGATGCGTCGGCAGGGGCCTGTTGGAACCGTACTTCCCCCCTCAAGTCGTAGGGGTCGTCGTACTCTCGTGGCTGTACGACCAACACTTCGCAATCGGCAGGCCGATTCTGCAACACGGATGCCAGCGTCGATTCGAACCACGCTGTATCCTGCGCGCACGGTATCACGATCGAGAGTCGAGGCACTGCAGTTCTTCCTGGACCGGCATGGGTGATGTTGTCCGAACGCCTTGGTTCACGGCCGATCGCCTCGTCCGTGTTGAGCCGGTATTGACGACGAGATTCACTCGCTCGTCCCGTTTCTTCGGCCTGCGCGAGCATGCAAGTTTACCCCAACCACCCTAAATCGATCCGACCGGCAGGAAACCTACTCTGTTTCAGCGTGCTGGCACCACACGCGGGCCGTCTCGACGAGGACTTCCACCGCGCTGACCATTTCCTCCAGGCAGGCCCATTCCAGCGGTGAGTGGGGGGTGTGCTGGCCGCACGCCAGGTTGGGTGTGGGCAAACCGCGGGCGGTCAGCATAGAACCGTCGGTGCCGCCCCGGATGACAGTCAACTCGGCCCTCCGGCCCAGCCGTGCATGTGCTTCCTGGGCGAATGCGACTGCGCGTGGATCGCGCTGCAGTCCCTCGGCCATGTTTCGGTACTGCATCTGCACGGCGACGTGGCAGGTGACGCCGGCGATCTCCTGCTCCACGTCGCGCGCCAGGCTCTGGAGCAACCGCGCGTAATCGGCCAGTTTGCCGGTATCGAAATCCCGTAACAGGATCTTGATGGTCACCTCGGCCACGCCACCCTGCAGCGCGTAGGGGTGCAAGAACCCCTGACGCCCCTCACTGAGCTCCGGGGTCAGCCTGTCGTGGGGGAGGCGGTTGAGAAACAGGGCGGCGGCCCGGACCGCGTTGACCATGCGGCCTTTGGCAATCGAGGGGTGGATGTTCACGCCACGGACGGTGACGGTGGCCAGGTCGGCTGAGAACGTCTCGACGTCGATCGTGTTGGCTCCGGACCCGTCGAGGGTATAGCAGGCGCATGCGCCGAGCCTCTGCAGATCGACATGGTCCACGCCGTGGCCGATCTCCTCGTCACAGGTGAAGAGGATCCGCAGCGGGCCGTGCGGGATCTCGGGATGCTCCAGGAGATACGTCACGGCCTCCATGATCACGGCCACGCCGGCCTTGTCGTCGGCTCCTAACAGCGTCGTGCCGTCGGAGGTGATCAGCGTCGCGCCGTGAAGCTGCTCGAGTTCCGGATTGTCGGCCACGCGGATTACCTTGCTGCGATCGCCCGGCAGAACGATGTCCCCGCCCGTGTAGGGGCGTACGATCTGCGGACGCACGTCTGTGCCGCTCGTCTCGGGCGACGTGTCGAGGTGGGCATTCCAGGCCACGACCGGCACAGGCCATGTCACATTGGCGGGCAGCGTTGCCAGGACCAGTCCGTGCTGGTCGTGACACACATCGTTCAGTCCCAACGTGGACAACTCCGCGGCCAGCATCTGCCCCAGCTCCAGTTGGCCAGGCGAACTGGGGTATGTCCCGGCCGTCTCATCGGCCATCGTGTTGACTGCCACGTATCGCAGGAATCGTTCCAGAAGTCGTGCGCTGTTCATCGATCTGCGTTCCGAGTGCCGCTCCACGTCGCCACCAGTATCTGGTTCTGGTATGTTACACCGCATCATCGCGCAGCAGCTTGTCCGGCGAAAGGGGGTAGTCGTGGGATCCCAATCGGTTCGATATCTGGTGTTTGACGTGGAGAGTGTTGCCGACGGAAACCTGGTGTCCAAGTTGCGCTACCCAGACGAGCTTCCCGAGCCGCGGGAGGCGATCGAACTCTACCGCAAGGAGCTGCTGGAGCAGCAGGGCACGGACTTCATTCCGTACACCTTTCAAGTCCCCGTGTCAGTGGTCATCGCCAAGGTGAGCGAGGACCTCCGCCTGCTCGATCTGGTGGCGCTCGACGAGCCCGCGTTCCGCCCGCACGTGATCACCGACCACTTCTGGCGGGGCTGGGAAGCCTATCATCGCCCGACGTGGGTCACGTTCAATGGACGCTCCTTCGACCTGCCACTGCTGGAACTGGCCGCGTTCCGCTTCGGCCTGAGCGCGCCGGGCTGGTTCGACATCCAGGCCAAGGGATACCAGCAGCGACGCAACCGCTACAACACGGATGCCCACTTGGATCTCCATGATCTGCTGACCAATTTCGGAGCCACGCGTTTTCACGGCGGACTGAATCTGGCGGCGAATCTGCTGGGCAAGCCGGGCAAGATGGACGTGCAAGGCCATATGGTGCAGGACCTGTACCACGCGGGCCAGCTGGCGGCGATCAACGACTACTGCCGCTGCGACGTCCTGGACACTTATTTCGTCTTTCTGCGCACCTGTGTCCTGATAGGCAAACTGACCCTGGCGCGGGAACAGGAGCTGATCGGCCAGACCCGCGAGTGGCTGGTGCAGCGCCGCGACAGCAGCGCCGCGTTTGCCTCCTATCTCGACAAATGGGGCGACTGGGCGAACCCGTGGGAGTCCGCCGCAGCCGCCGGGCAGCAGACTGCGGCGTCCTCCTGATGCGCCCTGGCGGCACCGGCACGGGGCGCCGGAACGCCGGCCGCCGCGCGATGTCACCAGCGGGCGGCGCACGATCACCGGACGGCCGCTGGGGCGTCGGACGCGGCAATGACCGGCAGGGTACCACCTTCGTGCATGCTGAATTCAGCCCACACCGGCAGGTGTTTGGAGACCTGCAGCGCCTGCTCCAGTGTCAGATTGTACTCGCGCAGGAAATCGAACACCCCACTCTGCCCCATGTATTCGCTCGTGGCCGGCAACTGGAATACCAGGTTGGCGTACTGCTGCGTCTGACGCGTGTTGGTGGGCGTCTGCGAAATGGCAGCCATC
>ENA-UOUL01005926-UOUL01005926.1-bioreactor-metagenome-genome-assembly--contig:-NODE-5926-length-10274-cov-3.545749_pt1 | contig 10274 bp, 6 predicted proteins | sample MGYA00249838_ERZ747220 | MGnify/ENA primary metagenome ERZ747220 (study PRJEB28778, sample SAMN05720191) | bioreactor metagenome | isolation source: Anaerobic biogas reactor | place: USA:Washington...
GCGCAGAAGCCGTGCAGCGTCGAGATGCCGGCGCGGTCGAACTTGAGCATCTGCTCGCGGAACCGCTCGTCGCCCCCGGCCGCGAGCCGGGAGAGCCCGTCGGAAAGCCGCATCCGCATCTCGGCGGCGGCGGCGCGCGTGAAGGTCACGACGAGCATTTTGTCGACGTCCGCCCCCTCGCGTATGAGCCCCAGCACGCGCTCGATCAGGACCGCGGTCTTCCCCGAGCCCGCCGCCGCGCTCAAAAGCAGATTCGTGCCGCGCGCCTCCAGCGCCCGCGTCTGTTCTTCTGTAAAGCGCATGACTTCCCTCCCGCAGTTTCTGAGAATATGGTATCACAGAATTCCCGGTCCGGCAAGGGAGGAACGCGCGAAACCGGCGGGGTCGGCGCCGGTTTCAAAGGGATTTTCTTGCCCGACCCTCCCATCGGGCCAAGCGCGGCCTCAGCCGACGATCGCCCAGTTCTCAAGAATCCTGCGCAGCGCGTTTCCGAAGCCCTTCGAGGCGACCTCGTGCGTGGCGACGACCGGTATGCGCGCGATCACGCGGTTCTCGACGACGACGTCGACGCTCCCGACGACCTCGCCGTAGCGTATCGGCGCCTCTACGCTCTCCGGCAGGCTCGGCACGAGCGAGATGCCCTGCTCGTCGCCCTTCTTGACGAGCAGCGTCAGGTCGCCGTCGAGCGCGAGCGGCACGCCCGCCCGGTCGCCGCCGACGACCGGCAGCTCGCCGCGCACCTTCGTGCCGCGCGTCGCGACCGGGTAGAGCCGGTAGTTCGCAAATCCGTAGTCGAACACCTCCGCCGCCGTGTCGAAGCGCACGGAGCCCTTCTCCGCGCCGAGCACGACGGCGATGAGCCGCATGTCTCCGCGCTTCGCGGTTGCGGCTACGCAGTAACCCGCTTCGTTCGTCGAGCCGGTCTTGCCGCCGTCGCAGCCGTCGTAGAGCCGTATCAGCTTGTTCGTGTTCGTCAATTGCGTGATCCGCCCGTCGCCGTGGTCGACCTCGTCCATCCAGATGCCCGAGTACTCAAAGTACATCGGGTGCGTGATCATCTGCATCGTCATGATCGCGACGTCGCGCGCGGTCGTCACCTGCCCGTCGGCGGGGAGACCCGTGCAGTTGACAAACGTCGTGCCGGCCATGTTGAGCTCCTTTGCGCGCTCGTTCATGCGCGCGACGCACAGCGCCTGCGAGCCGTACAGCGCCTCCGCGACGGCGACCGCCGCGTCGTTCGCGCTTCCGACGATCATGCTCTTGAGCAATTCCTCGAACGGCTGCACCTCGCCCACATCCAGCAGCACCTGCGAGCCGCCCATGCCGGCGGCGTCCTGCGATACCGTGATTTCGTCGTCGAGCGCGACGCGGCCGGCCTCGATGGCCTCGAGCGCGAGCAGTATCGTCATCACCTTCACGACCGACGCGACGGTCCGCGGAGCGTCGGCGTTGTGCTCGAAGATGACCTGCCCGCTCTGAGGCTCCACGAGGATCGCCGCGGCGCACGGGAGCTTCATCGGCGCTGTCTCAAGAAGCGGCGCGGCGCTCAGCTCCGGCGCCCTGGGCGCGGCGTGCTGCTCGGGGGCGGGCGCGGGCGTCGAAAGGTCGATTTCGGTCTGCGCCATGCCCGGGAGCGCCGCGAGCAGGGCGAGGAGAAGGCACAACAGAATGCGCGGCTTCATAGACATCCCTCCATAACATGCTGTCCCATCATGTGCGTTCCGGCCGCAAAACATGCCTGTCGGCGAACGATTTGCACCCGGCAAACAGCGGGGCATACGATACTACAGCGACGAAACGGAGGAATCGACATGAATCGTACCTTGAACGAGCTGCGCCCCGGCGAATCCGCCACGGTGCGCGGCCTTTCTCCGGACGGCAGCCGGAATATCGCGAGGAGACTGATGGACATCGGGCTGACCGGCGGCGCGCGGGTGAAATACCTGTTTTCCGCCCCCTCCGGGGAGCCTCGCGCGTACCTGATCCGCGGGGCGGTCATCGCCCTTCGCGCGGAGGACGCCGCGCTCGTCAGCACGCGAGCGGAATCGGAGGGATCGGTATGAGGCCGTTTCAGCGCAGCGCATCCCGCGACGCGGAACCGAGGGCGAACGAGCTGGTCGTCGCCCTCGCGGGAAACCCGAACGTCGGGAAGAGCACGGTGTTCAACAACCTGACGAACCTCCGGCAGCACACCGGGAACTGGCCCGGAAAGACGGTCGGGAGCGCCTGGGGGCGATGCGAATTCGACGGGCAGAGTTACTTACTGGTCGACACGCCCGGCGCGTACTCGCTGATCGCGCACTCGGCGGAGGAGGAGGCCGCGCGCGACGCGATACTGTTCGGCGGCGCGGACGCGGTGGCCGTGATCTGCGACGCGACCTGCCTCGAGCGGAACCTGAATCTGGTGCTTCAGGTGCTCGAGGTGACCGATCGCGTCGTCGTCTGCGTGAACCTGCTCGACGAGGCGAGGAAGCACCGCATCGAGGTCGATCTGGCCGCGCTCGAGGAGGCGCTCGGCGTGCCCGTCGTCGGCTGCACGGCGCGCAGCGGCAAGGGCACGCGGGAGCTGCTTCGGCGCGCGAAGGAGGCCGCCGAGGGCCGCACGGCGCATGTGCCGACGCGCTATCCGGACGACATCGAGCGCGCCGCCGAGCCGCTTAAGAGGGCGCTCGTGGCGCTGGGCATCGAGGTCAACGCGCGCTTCGCGGCGCTGAGGCTCCTCGAGGGCGACCATTCGATGGCGTCCCGGCTCGCGGGCGTGCTCGGCTTCCCTGTCGGCGAATTGCCGGCGATACGCGAGCTTCTGCCGCCGACGGACGGCGAGCGCGTGCGCGAGGAGATCGTAAACGCGATCTACCGCCGGGCCGAGGAGATCGCCCGCAGATGCGTCCGCGCGGCCGGGGACGACTCCAGGCAGACGCGCTGGGACAGATTGCTGACGAGCCGCCTGACCGGGGTCCCCGTGATGCTCGCACTGCTCGCGATCGTCTTTTACGTAACCATCGTCGGCGCGAACGCGCCTTCCGCGGCGCTCGGCGACCTGTTCGGGCGCGCGGAACAATGGCTGACCGGCGCGCTCGCGGCCGTCGGCGCCTCCGCGTGGCTCAACGGCCTCCTCTCCGAGGGCGTATTCCGCGTGTTCGGCTGGGTGATCTCGGTGATGCTGCCGCCGATGGCGATCTTCTTCCCGCTGTTTACGCTGCTCGAGGACCTCGGGTATCTGCCGCGCGTCGCGTTCAACCTCGACCGGCAGTTCAAGCGATGCCACGCGTGCGGAAAGCAGTGCCTGACGATGTGCCTGGGCTTCGGCTGCAACGCGGCGGGCGTCGTCGGCTGCCGCATCATCGACAGCCCGCGCGAACGGCTGATCGCGATTCTGACGAACTGCTTCGTGCCCTGCAACGGCCGCTTCCCGATGCTGATCGCGCTGATCGCGATCTTCCTCGCGGAGGTCGGGCTCGTCTCCGGCGGCGCGATGCTCTCCGCGGCGCTTCTGTCCTTGCTGATCGTGCTCGGCATACTCATGACGTTCGCCGTCTCGAGACTTCTGTCCGCAACGCTTCTGCGCGGCGTGCCTTCGTCGTTCACGCTGGAATTGCCGCCGTTTCGCAGGCCGCAGATCGGGCAGGTGATCGTGCGCTCGGTGTTCGACCGGACGCTCTACGTGCTCGGCCGCGCGGCGGCGGTCGCGGCGCCGGCTGGCGCCCTGATCTGGCTGCTCGCGAACGTCTCGACCCCGGGCGGCACGCTGCTCGGCCAGCTCGTGCGCGCCCTCGACCCGTTCGCGCAGGCGCTGGGGCTCGACGGCGCGATCCTGACGGCATTCGTGCTCGGCTTCCCCGCGAACGAGATCGTGCTGCCGCTCGCGATCATGGCATATCTCTCGACCGGCTCGCTCGCGGAGATGGGCAGCTTCTCGTCGCTTCGCGCGCTGCTCCTCAACAACGGCTGGACGTGGCTGACGGCGCTCAACACGATGTTGTTTTCGCTGATGCACTGGCCGTGCTCGACGACGGTTTTGACGATCGCCCGGGAGACGCGCAGCGCGAAGTGGACGCTGTTCTCGATCGCGGTCCCGACCGCCTGCGGGATGGCCGTCTGCGCGTTCACGGCCGCGCTCGCGAGGTTGCTTGGGCTCGCGTAGAGCTGAAATTTCCCGAAAATGCGCTTTGCCGGTTGCAATTCCCGAAACTTTCGTATAAAATTTCCTTAAAGGGAAAAGGGAGGTCTTGGGATTGGACTGGCAGACGACGCTTCTTCGGATCGGCATCGCGATCGCCGTCAGCACGCTCATCGGCGTCGAGCGGGAGTACAAGGGCCGGCCCGCCGGCATGCGCACGCACGTGCTCGTGTGCCTGGGCGCGTGCATCGTCGCGCTGATCGAGGCCTCGTTCATGGCGGAGATCTCGAAGGTCTCCGACGGCCGCGTGTCCTACAGCTTCGGCCGCGTGACCGCGCAGGTCATCACCGGCGTGGGCTTTCTGGGCGCGGGCACGATCTTCACCGCGCGCAAGAAGATCACGGGGCTGACGACCGCGGCGTCATTGTGGAACGCGGCGTGTCTGGGGCTTGCGATCGGCTACGGGTATTACCTGATCGCGCTGGTCGGCGGCGTGTTCGTGCTCGGCGTGCTGGTCGTCATGCAGCGCATCGTCCGCGTGAACACGATGAAGAAGCTCGAGATCAAGTTCATCCACCGGGTCGAGACGATCACCTTCATCAACGCCTACTTCGAATCGCTGGGCATACAGATACTCGACGTCGACTTCCACGTCGAAAACCGCGACAACGGCAACCTCTACACGAACATCTACACGCTGAAGCTGCCCGGAAAGACGTATTACACCGACATCGTCAACCACCTGTCGGAGCACACGAACGTGCAGAGCATACGCACGACCAATACATAACCTCCCGAAGCGGCAAAAAGGGGGAAGCCCCATTCCGGAGGCCTCTCCTTTTTGCCGGATGAATTCGCTCAGGTGTTCTTCATGACGACCTCTTCGACCGCGTCGGCGACCTTCTCGCAGGCGTCCGCGCAGTCCTCGAGGCTCTTGTAGATTTCCTTCCACGCGATCAGCTCGATCGGGCCGGAGCACGTGCGCTTGAGCGTGCGGACCGCCTCGAGGAACATCCTGTCGCACTCCTCCTCGAGCGTGTTGACGACGACGACGTGCTCCATGATCTTCGTCGACTTCTTGTAGTTTTCAAACTCCTGCATCAGCTTCTTGAGTTCTTCGCACTGCTTCACAATCACGCCGGAGATCGGCAGCACGTCCGGCCGGCAGGCGGGGATGTCGTTCATGTACAGGCTCATCACGACCTCGTCGATCATGTCGACGACCTCGTCGAGCACGTGCGCGATGCGTATGATGTCCTCGCGGTCGATCGGCGGCAGGAACTCCTTCAGCAGCCGCTGCATCATGCTGTGCTTCTTGATGTCCGCCTCGTGCTCGATCTTGTGGATGGTCTCGGTCTCCTCGCGCAGCCGCTCCGCCTGGTAGTTGCTGAACAGCGTATGCAGCGCCTCCGCCGCGCGGCACGCGCAGTCGGTCATCTCGCGAAAGAACTCGAAGTAATTGCAGCCGCTTTTCTTAGCCATAGCGCACCTCTACTTTGTCAAAATATGGCGATGAACAGCTTCGCCATCAGGAAACCCACCAGGCCGCAGCCCGGAAATGTAAGCACCCAGGTCAGCACCATCTCGCGCACGACGCTCCAGTTGACGCTCTTGAGGCGCTTCGCCGCGCCGACGCCCATGATGGCCGTCGTCTTCGTGTGCGTGGTCGAGACCGGGATGCCCGTCACGGAGGAGAGCAGAAGGCAGCCCGCCGCCGCCGCGTCCGCGGAGAAGCCCTGCGCGACGTCGAGCTTGACCATGTCCATGCCGACCGATTTGATGATCCGGTAGCCGCCGATCGAGGTCCCGAGCCCCATCACTCCCGCGCAGAGCACCATCAGCCACAGCGGAATGACGATCGCGCCCGTGCCGACCTCGCCGCGCGAGAGCGCCATGCCCAGCAAGAAAACGCTGATGAACTTCTGGCCGTCCTGCGCGCCGTGCATGAACGCCATCGCCGCCGCGCCGCCGATTTGCGCCCTGCGGAACGCGACGCTGGCCTTTTTGCGCTCCGCGCGCCGGAACAGCAAGCCCACGAGCCGCGAGGCCCCGAAGCCCATCGCGAAGCCGAGCACCGTCGAGAGCCCGAGGCCGTAGATCACCTTCAGCCACTCCGCGCCGTTGATGCCGCCCAGCCCGCCCTGCAGCGCGATCGCCCCGCCGGAAAGCCCCGCGATCAGCGCGTGGCTCTCGCTGGTCGGGATGCCGAACTTCCACGCCGCGGTCGCCCAGATCACGATCGCGACGAGCGCGGCGCAGAGGGCGATCAGCGCGTTGTGCGAGTCCCCGGCGAAATCGACCATGTTGTAGATCGTCTCGGCGACCTTTTTGTTGACGAGCGTCATGATCAGGACGCCCAGGAGGTTGAATACGGCCGCCATGAGGATCGCCGGCTCGGGGCGCATGGCGCGCGTGGAGACGCAGGTTGCGATCGCGTTCGGCGCGTCCGTCCAGCCGTTGACCAGGATCACGGCGATGGTGAGTATGGCGGTCAGTATCAGCGCGGGATACTGGCCCAGCATCGTAATAAATTCAGAAATGGATGTCGACATGCGTTGCCGTACTCCCCTTCCTCGTTTTTCGGAGCCGTGCCGTGGTGTGCGGTCCAAAACACTTGTCTCTATTATACCATAACGAGCGCGGAGGTTGCGCAAAGAAAAGCGCATTCCTTGCAAGAAAACCGTTAATCGCAGCAGCAATTTGCGCGGTATGGGCTGCTATTTTTTGGCACCCTGCCCATTGCGCGCAAATTTTACAGTCTTGTCGGCCCCGCGAGCGCCCGGTGTGGCCGAACCGGGATTGACCGGAACACATGCCCGGCGGTCGCTTTTAAAAGCCGAAGCCCCAATCGCGGCGCAGGCCCGACGATCGTCAAAGCCGCGCCGGTCCCGATCGCGGCGCAAAACCCCCGCTCTTCCCCACATTCGAAGCCCGCGCCGTTCGGCGCGGGCTCTTCCGTGTCTCGATTCCCGTATTTCTATTCGACCTCTTTGGAAATTGCAATGTGTGCGGGCAGCTGTGAAAGCGACAGCGTGAGCTCCCCGTCCGGACCGGTCTGCGCCTCGATCACCTCGGTCGATCCGTCGGGCATCCGGCACAGGACGGACACGTTTGTCAGCGGCTGTCCGTAGAGCCTCACCGTCAATTCCACCGGACCCGGAAGCTCCACCGGCTCCGCATTTCCCGCGCCGTCCACCTTGACGGTGCGCAGGTTCGCGGACACGGGCAGCGACTGCGCGGCGGTTCCCTCCGCCCCGTCCGGCCTCTCGATCTCGACCTCGAGCCGCATGCCCTCGTACGCTCCCTCGGGCGCGGAACCGTCCTTTTCAAAGTCCGCCTGCACGCCGGTGCTCGCGTTGAGCAGGTAGAGCCCCTCGCCGCTCTGCTCGCGGTACGCCCGATACGCCGCCTCGAGGATCGCGAGCGCCTCCTCGGAGGCGTCCATCTGCTCCGAAAGCGTCCAGTTCAGGAACCCGTTGAAGAGCTTGAACACTTCCTCGTAGAGCGCCGGGTCGAGCACGACAAAGTCGCCGAGCTCCGCCGTCTCAAACGCGAGTACGCCGTCCTTCACGATGCCGCCGAACAGCGCGTACCGGCCGTTCACAAAACCGAGAACCAGCAGCGGCAGCCCCTCGTAGCGCGGGTCGACCGGTATGCGCACCTCGACCGTACCGACGAACCCGGGTTCGCCGCCCGGCGCGGTCAGCCGGATGCCGTACGCGAGCACGAGCGCCTCGCTCAACAGCGCCTGCCGTATCCGCGCGGCGAGCGCCTCTCGATCGAGGAGCGTCAGGTTCGCGACGCTCAACACCGCCCTGCGGTGGATGTCCCCGATCACGCTCACGCCCGTCCGCGGGTCGGTCAGCGTGCGCGGGATGTAGTGCTCGGGCCGGAACAGGTTCTTCCAGTAGACCCTCCCGTACGCCGAGGCGATGTTCACGCGGCCCGGCACGTTGATCGCCAGCGGGTCGCCCGCGCTCCCGACGCCGCCCTGCGCGAATATTCGCAGGTTCTTCGCAAAGATCGTTCCGCCGATCACGAAGCCGTCCGCCTCGATATCGACGTATTTGCCCTGGATGTTCAAGACGTCCAGATATCCGGAGCTGTTGTGCAGGAACGCATCCCTGCCCGCCATGTCGAGCGCGCCGACGTGTATGTCGAGCCGGTCGCCGATCGCTGCGATGTTGCCGCTCGCGCGGAGCTTCAGCAGATCGGCGAAGATGTTGGGCGTTCCGCTCCCGGAGATCACGTTCCCGCGGACGGCCAGGTCGACGGTCCCGCCGATGACACCGTCGAGGGTGAGCGAGCGGTCGTTCTCGATGCAGATGTTGTTGCCCATCGCGGTCAGGTTTGCGACGGAGGTCCGGATCGGGCGGTTCGCCGCGCCGACGTCGCCCGTCACGGAGCGGATCGACAGGCTGTTCGCCGCGATGTCGCCCCCCTTCGCGCCGGCGGCGAGTATGCTTCCGATGGCGCTTATGTACACGCTTCCGGCCCGGATCGGCAGCAGGTTCATGCCGCCGGTGCCCTCGATGTCCACGGTGTCGAGCGTCGGGTCGCCGACGGTCAGCGAGATGGTTCCGTCGACCAGCATTCCGAGCGCGTTCGAATCGCTTCCGATCGAGCCAAGCGCCGCGATCGTCAGGTTGCCACCGGCCTCGATCGAGTCGGTCGCACTCGAGGCGACGGCGAGCGCATGGTACAGTTCCATGTCCCGCACCGCCGCGTCCATCCAGAGGCCGTCGGCGATATCCTGGAGGTCGTCCGCGTGCTGCCTCACGAGCGCGATCTCGGCGTTGATGCCGTCGAGCACGCCCTGCTTGCCGTCAAGCACCAACTGGGCTGTGTCGACCTTGGCCTGCTGCTTTGCGACCTTCAGCGCGAGCGCGTCGATCTGCTTCTGCGTCGCGTTGGGGTCGAGCCTGAGGGCGTCGAGCTGGGTGTTGAGCGAGGCAAGCGAAGCCTGCGCCGCGTCAAGCAACGCCTGCGCCTGTTGGACAGCCCTTACAGCGGCGGCCTTCCCGAGCTCCTCGGGCAATTTTCCGTCGTCGGCCGCGTATGCCTTGACCGCGTCCGCCTCCGCCTGCGCGCGTTGGGCTGCGCTGATCGCCTCGATGGCGGCGTGCGCGGCGTCGTTCACGTCCACGACCTCCTGGCCGTCGTCTTCGTCGGTGATGTGGCCGGGCACGGTCAGCACCGCGTCCGCGCCGGTCGTGATCTTCTTCACAATCAGGTCGCCGGTCAGCTCCGTCACGTACGCGGAGCCCGAAGCGAGCGCGGTCAGCGTGCCGCCCTGCGAGGCGTCGGTTTCGATCAAAATCGGGGATTCGGGGGTTCCTATGTCGCCGCCGAGCGCCTCGAGCTCAATGCTCTGGCCGACTACCTGTTCCTCTCGCCCGAGGCGGTCTCCCGCGACGAGAGAGCCCTGCGCGGTAATCGAAGCGTTGCCGCCCGCGTGCACCGGCCCGATGATGAGATCCGCATCCGGGTCGGAGTTCGAGAGCTCGATGTCGCCGACCGCGTCCGCGTTGACCTGTCCGTGCTTGCTGTCCGCGACCAGCGCGAGGTCGCCCCGGTCGCGTATGTTGATGTCCCCGTCGGCGCGCGCGTACGTCACGCCGCCGGCGTCGATGTCGAGATAGTCGTCCTTCGTTCCGATCGTTCCGGTGTCGGAGGTCAGGCGCACGCTGCCGCCGGCCGCGATGTTCGGGGATGTCTCGGACTCCTCGCGCACGTCGTAGATCGCGCCGGGGGCGGACAGCGAGACGTCGCCGCCCGCCGCGATGACGCCGAGGCCGAAGTCGCCGGTCGCCTCCGCGAGGTACACGCCCCCGCCGGCCGTGGCGTCCAGCCTTGTCGCCTCCGCCGGGTAGTCGACGCGCAGCCAGTCGTACTGTATCGCAATGTCGGCCACCCACTCGGTGACAGGATTCCCGAACGCGTCCAGCACGGGCCGGTCGACCTCCTGCATCACGGGGTTCCCGAGGCCGTCGAGCACCGGCTGGCCGAGCGCGTCGAGCATCGGCTCGAGCACGGTCTCGGTGACGATCCGCTCAAACAGCCTGAGCACGTAGTTGCCCTCCGCGTCCCTGACCGGCTCCGTAATATTCGCGACGAGCGTCGGCCCATTGGCCTGCTGCTCGGTCGTCAGCGC
>ENA-UOUL01005927-UOUL01005927.1-bioreactor-metagenome-genome-assembly--contig:-NODE-5927-length-10274-cov-2.730509_pt1 | contig 10274 bp, 7 predicted proteins | sample MGYA00249838_ERZ747220 | MGnify/ENA primary metagenome ERZ747220 (study PRJEB28778, sample SAMN05720191) | bioreactor metagenome | isolation source: Anaerobic biogas reactor | place: USA:Washington...
CACGTTGTCGTGTTCGCTCTCGCCGTACGGCACGCTCTCGTGCGGCAGGTTCGGGATCGCGAGCATCAGCTGGCCGATCTGCTGCTGGAGGCTGCGCTCCTTCTCCTCGAGGCGCTTGACCTCGCTCGCGAGCTCGGCCAGGCGCGCCATGAGCTCGGGGTCGTCCTGGCCGCGGCGCTTGAGCTCGCCGACGGTGCGGCTGTCCGCGTTGCGCCGCGCCTGCTTCTCCTCGAGGTCGGCCCTCACGAGCCTGTGCTCCTCGTCGAGTCGCAGGAGCTGCTCGAGCTTCGGCAGCTCGTCGGCCATCATCTTCGCGCGCATGGCGCGCCGCACGGCGTCGGGGTCGTCGCGGACGAAACGCAGGTCCAGCATGGCAGCCAGTGTACGAGCTTACTCATCGCGCCGAGCCGCGGGCCATTATCCTCGTGCGTGACGGGGACCGGCCGCCCCCCGACGCTGGGAGGATGGGCAGTGATCAGACGGCTCTTGAGTAGGCCGGAGTCCGCTCCGGAGACGGACGCGCTGACCGCGGTCGAGCGCATGCTGCGCCTCGCCAGCCCGCAGGAGCGCAGCGAGGAGGTCGTGAAGGCCGTCGCGACGTCGCTCGCCGGCGACGTGCGCGGCTACGTCGTGCGCGGCGCCGACGCCAGCGGCTACGCGTTCGACGCCCAGTACCTCTACGGTCCCGCCCTGCTCGACCTCGAGCCCGGCCACGGCCCCTGGCGCTCGCCCGGGCCGCGGGTGGTGGGCAACCACATCGCCGAGATGTTCACGCCCAACGACCCGGCGAAACGCGCGCAGTACTCCGAGCTCGGGCTGCGCGACGCCACGTCGACCCTCGTCGTGCCCGTCGCCGGCCGCTTCGCGGCCTACGGCGCGCTCGTGCTCCACCGCCACGGCGGCGGACCGTTCACGGAGGAGGAGCTGAAGCAGGCCGCCCGCTGGGGCGCCGTGCTCGGCGAGGCGCAGTCGCAGGCGGCCGAGCTCGCGCGGGCGAAGCGCAGCCTCGTCGAGTTCACCCGCGCGTTCACGCAGGCGTTCGAAGCCCAGGACTTCGCGCAGCTGGGCCACGCCGAGCGCGTGACCTCGTACGCTCTGGCGCTGGGCCGCGCGCTCGGCCTCAACACCCAGCAGCAGGCCGACCTCTACTTCGCGGCCATGCTCCACGACATCGGCAAGCTCGGCTCGGGCCTCGACCTCAGGCTCGAGGACCTGGAGCACCCGCAGCGCGGCGCCAACCTCGTCGCTTCGGCGGCGATGCTCGAGGAGGCCGCCGAGGGGATCAGGCACCACCACGAGGCGTGGGACGGCTCGGGGTTCCCCAGCGGCCTGCGCAAGGAGGCGATCCCGCAGCTCGCGCGGATCGTGGCCGTCGCCGACACCTTCGACGTGCTCTCGAGCGAGCGCGGGCAGGCGCTGCCCCTGCGCGAGGTCGAGAAGGCGCTCGAGGCCAGGGCCGGCTCCGAGCTCGACCCGGCGCTGGTGTCGCTCTTCATCAACGTCCTCAGGCAGGGCAAGGACACGACCGAGCTCGCCAAGCTGCAGGAGACGGACCTGCCGTTCTAGCCGTTCCGCGACGGGGCGGCCGGTGCTCGCCGACGTCCACGACGCGCGGCGCGCGGTGGTACGCTTCGCGCGATGAGCGTCGAGGTCGTGAGCTACCGGCTCACCTACCGCGGCAAGCCCGCCGGGACACAGGTCATCAAGACCGAGGTCGTCGGGAAGGTCAGGCGCATGGAGGCGCGAGCCGCCTTCCAGGGCCCCCTGGGCAACGCCACCGTCCTGCAGCGCAGCCGCTCGAGCGCGCAGGAGCACCACAGCCTCGGTTTCCGCGAGGAGGCGCAGGAGCGGGACGGCCGCCGCGTCTTCGACGTGACCTTCGACGCCCGGTCCGGGCTGGTCAAGGCCACGACGGGCCCCAAGGACGTCGCGACGGTGCCCTACATCAGGCCGTACCGCGACCCGCTCTCGCTCCTCGGCGAGGTCCGCGAGCTGGCCGGAGCGGGGGCCCACGGCGTGGCTATGCTCGGCAAGGACGTCACCGTGCAGGCCGCCGGCGAGGTCGACCTGAGGACCGCCTTGGGCGAGCGTCGGGCCTGGGCCTACCTGCTCCACCCCGGCGGCAGCGTCGTGTACGTCGACACGGCGCCGCCCCACACGATCCTCAAGCTCGTGCAGCGCCTGCCGGAGGGCAGCCTCGAGTCGCTGCTCGTGAGCGTCGCCAGCGAGCCCTCGCTCGAGGGCTTCGGGGACGATGACGCCGGGGGCAAGCGCGGCCAGCAGCGTCGGCGGGGCCGGCGCCGGCCCCGCCGACGCAAGCGCGGCTGAACGGTACCGGCACGGCGTGACCACGTGACCCACGCCCAGGCACTCGACTGGCTCTACGCCCAGACGCGCGCCGGCGGCAGGCGGCACCCCGGCAGGGCGGCCCGGCTGCTCGCCGCGCTGCGTCTCGAGCCCCCTCCGAACGTCGTGCGCGTCGTCGGGACGAACGGCAAGGGCACGGTCTCGCACCTGGTCGCGGCCGGCCTCACGGCGGCGGGCGAGGTCACCGGCCTCTTCCTCTCCCCGCACGTCGAGCGCTTCGAGGAGCGGGTGTCCGTCGACGGGCGGCAGGTCGCCGCGTCCGACGTCGCGGCCTTCGCCGACATGGCGCGCTCCGCGCTCGCGCTCGACCCGCCCGGCCCCCACGAGCGGCCGGCCTTCTTCGAGCTGACCCTCGCGCTCGCGCTGTGGGAGTACGCGCGTCGCGGCGCGACCTGGGCGGTGCTGGAGGCGGGGGTGGGCGGCGCCGGCGACGCCACGACCGCGGCCGCCGTCCCGGGGCGCGTGCGCCTCGTCGTCCTCACGAACGTCGACCGCGACCACGTCGAGACGATCGGCCCGGGTCTCGAGGACATCGCGCGCGAGAAGGCCGCCGCGTTCGCGCCCGGCGCGCCGGCCCTCACGGCCGCGACGGGGCCGGCCCTGGAGGTGGCGCGCGAGGTCGCGCGCGCGCGCGGCGTGACCCTCCACGAGGTCGAGCCGCTGCGGCCGTACGAGACCACCCGCGCCGCGAACGAGCGCCTCGCCGCCGCCGCGCTCGAGCTGCTGGGCGTGCCGCCGGCCGCGCGAGCGGCGGCGCTCGCCGCCCCGCCGCTGCCGGCCCGCGGCGAGCGCTTCCGCCTGCAGGGCCGCGACGTGCTGCTCGACGGTGCGCACGACCCGGCGGCCGCGCTGCGCCTGGGCCTCGAGGCCGGCAGCGGCTTCACGCTGCTGTTCGGCGCGCTGGCGCGCAAGCAGGGCGCCGCCACCCTGGCGGCCCTCGAGCCGCGCGCCGCCGCCGTGGTCGTCACGTCGGCCGCGGAGGGCGAGCCTCTCGACCACCTCGCTGCGCCGGGCCGGGAGCTCGTCCCGGACCCGGGCGCCGCCCTCGAGAGGGCGCTGGCGCTCACGCCCGAGGGCGGCCTCGTCGTCGCGGCGGGGTCCCTCTACCTCGCGGGCCGGCTCAGGCCCCTGCTAGACTCGCGGGCGGCATGGAGCCGGTAGGCACTGAAGCGACAGGGCGGCAGGCGCCGCGGGCCAGCGGCAGGGTGGGGTTCGTCAGCCTGGGGTGCCCGAAGGCGCTCGTCGACAGCGAGCGCATCCTCAGCCGCCTCAGGGCCGACGGTTACGAGCTCGTGGGCAGCTACCAGGACGCCGAGCTCGTCGTCGTGAACACCTGCGGCTTCATCACGCCTGCCGTCGAGGAGTCGCTCGACGCGATCGGCGAGGCGCTGGCCGAGACGGGCAAGGTCGTCGTCACGGGCTGCCTCGGCGAGCGGCCGGAGAAGGTCATGGAGCGCCACCCGCAGGTCCTGGCCGTCACCGGCCAGGCCGACGTCGAGGGCGTGATGCGTGCGGTCAGGGAGGCGCTGCCGCTCCCCCGCGACCCGTTCACCTCCCTGCTGCCGATGGCCGCCGTGGCGGGACGCGAGCCGGGCGGCGCGGGCCCCGCTCTCGACCGCGTGCGGCTCACGCCGCGGCACTACGCCTACCTGAAGGTCGCCGAGGGCTGCGACCACCGCTGCAGCTTCTGCATCATCCCGCGCCTGCGCGGGAACCTCTCCTCGCGGCCCGCCGCCGACGTCGTCTACGAGGCCAGGCGCCTCGTGGCGTCCGGCGCGAAGGAGCTGCTGCTCATCGCGCAGGACCTCTCGGCCTACGGCTACGACCTCAGGCACGCCACGTCGACGCTCGACGGGCGCGAGGTCAGGGCCCACCTCGTCGACCTCGTCGAGGAGCTGGCTGCGCTGGGCGTGTGGCTGAGGCTCCACTACGTCTACCCCTACCCGCACGTCGTGCGCCTCGTCGAGCTGATGGCCGAGGGCAAGGTCCTCCCCTACCTCGACGTCCCGCTCCAGCACGCCTCACCGCGCGTCCTGCGCGCGATGCGCCGGCCCGGCGGCGCCGGCAGCCACCTCGCGACGATCCGGCGCTGGCGCGAGATCGCCCCCGACGTCACGCTGCGCTCCACGTTCATCGTCGGCTTCCCCGGCGAGACCGAGGACGACTTCTCGCAGCTACTCGACTTCCTGGCCGAGGCCAGCCTCGACCGCGTCGGCGCGTTCACGTACAGCGAGGTCGAGGGCGCCGACGCGAACGACCTGCCCGGGGCGGTGCCCGAGGAGGTCAAGCAGGAGCGCTACGCGCGCCTGATGGCGCTGCAGGCCGCGGTGAGCCGCGAGAAGCTCGCCGCCAAGGTCGGCAGCGAGGTCGAGGTGATCGTCGACGACTACGGCGCGCTGCCGGGCGAGGTCGTGGGCCGCAGCCGAGGCGACGCGCCCGAGATCGACGGCGTCGTGCGCGCCCTCTCGGACGGCACGGTCAAGATCGGCGACGTCGTGCGGGTGCGGGTGACGGGGTCGGACGACCACGACCTCGAGGGCGAGGTCGTCGGGCGCGTGGACCTCACGCCGTCCGTGCCGGTGCTGGCGCGCTGACACGGGCCGCCCCGCCGCGTCGGGGGACGGGTCGCACTGCCGCGAGGCCCGACCGGGAAGCGGCCGGGCGTCAGCCCAGGGGCCCGCGCATCTGGACCAGGTTGTCGAACTGCCGCTCCTCGTCGACCGCCAGGCCGCCGCGCTGCTGCGTGACCATGAGGCGGAACTCGTGCGGCGACGTGGCCATGAAGGTGGCGTCCTCGAGGGTGATGCGCCCGGCGAGGTAGAGCTCGACCAGGTGCTGGTCGAACGTCTGCATCCCGCGCAGGTTGTCCTGCATCAGCGCCTCCTTGATCAGGGGCGTCTTCTCCTCGTCCTTGATGTAGTCCCTGATCAGCGGCGTGTTCACGAGCACCTCGACGGAGAGCACGCGACCGGGCCCGTCTGCGCGCGGCAGCAAGCGCTGGCTGAGGATCCCCAGCAGCGAGTCGGCGAGCAGGATCCTGATCTGGTCGCGCTCGTACGGCGGGAAGAAGTCGACGATGCGGTTCACGGTACGGATCGAGTCGAGCGTGTGCAGCGTGCTGAACACGAGGTGGCCCGTCTGCGCGGCCGAGATCGCCGCCTCGACGGTCTCCTTGTCGCGGATCTCGCCGACCATGATCACGTCGGGGTCCTGTCGCATCGCGTACTTCAGGGCCCCGACGAAGTCCGACGTGTCGAGGCCGATCTCGCGCTGCACGACGAGGCTCTTCTGGTTCCGGTGGAGGATCTCGATCGGGTCCTCGATCGTGATGATGTTCTTGGCGAAGCGCCGGTTGACGAAGTCGACCATCGCCGCCAGCGTCGTCGTCTTGCCTGAGCCCGTGGGGCCCGTGACGAGGACGAGCCCGCGCGGTTGGCTCGCCAGCTCGGTGACGACGGCGTTCGGCAGGCCGAGCGCCTCGAAGCTGGGGATCGCGTCGCGGATCACGCGCATCACGATCCCGACGGAGCCGCGCTGCCTCAGCACGTTGCAGCGGAAGCGCGCGATGTTGGGGATGTTGAACGCGAAGTCGACCTCGTGCCTGTGCCGGAACAGGTCGCGCTGCGACTCGCTCATCATCGCCAGCGCGATCTGCTCGGTCTGCTCCGGGGTCAGAGGCGGGACGCCCTCGTACGGCTGCAGTTCCCCGTCGACGCGCATGTGCGGCGGGGCTCCCGCCTGGAGGTGGATGTCCGAGGCGCCGCGCGCCACGATCGTCTTGAGAAGGTCGGCGATGCGGACGCCGCGCGAGGTCCCGTCACTCATGGTGCTCTCAGTCTAGGGAAGCCGCGAGGCGCGCGTTGTGACATACCGCGGGGTCGCGCCGCGGCACGCGCGGCCGCGACGCCACGGCGCCGGCCCGCCACCCGTGTGCTCCCCCGGCCGGCCGGCCCCTGGGCGCTCCTCGCGCCGATGGTCCGCGGGGCGCGAGCCCCGACGGTCACAGGATCTTCGAGAGGAAGGCCCGCGTCCGCGCCTCGCGCGGGTTCTGGAAGAAGTGCTCGGGCGGCCCGACCTCGACGATCTGGCCTGCGTCCATGAACACGACCCGGTCGCCCACCTCGCGCGCGAAGCCCATCTCGTGGGTCACGACGATCATGGTCATGCCTTCCTTCGCGAGCGTGACCATGACGTCGAGCACCTCGCCGATCACCTCGGGGTCGAGGGCCGAGGTCGGCTCGTCGAAGAGCATGACCTTCGGTCCCATCGTCAGCGAGCGCGCGATCGCCACGCGCTGCTGCTGGCCGCCGGAGAGCTGGCCTGGGTACTTGCGCGCCTGCTCGGGGATGCCGACCTTCTCCAGGAAGAACATCGCGCGCTCCTCGGCCTGGCTCTTCTTCCACTTGCGCACGCGGATCGGCGCCAGGGTGATGTTCTCGAGCACGGTCAGGTGCGGGAAGAGGTTGAACGACTGGAACACCATGCCGGTCTCGCGGCGCACGCGGTCGATGGCGCGCACGTCGTCGGTGAGCTCCACGCCGTCGACGATGATGCGGCCCTGCTGGTGCTCCTCGAGCCGGTTGATGCAGCGTATCAGCGTGCTCTTCCCCGACCCCGACGGCCCGATCACGACGACGACCTCGCCCTTGTTCACCGACAGGTAGATGTCGCGCAGGACGTGGAAGTCGCCGAACCACTTGTTGACGCCCTCCATCTCGATGATCTTCTGGCCCCCCGGCGGGGCGTCGGCCCTCACGACTGTGCTGGTGGCCGCCTCGGTCATCTCGTTCCTCCATGGCGGCGCGTAGCGGGCGCCGCGCCGCGTGGCGCGCTCACCTGACCCCCACCCCGAGCTGACGCTCGAGCTGGCGGGAGGCGACGCTCATCCGGTAGGCGAAGAAGAAGTACACGACGGCGATGAACAGGAACACCTCGAGCTTGACGCCGCCCGTTACCTGCAGCGACTGCGGCTGCACGGACACGATGTCGGCGACCCTGAAGAAGTCGGCGAGGCCGACGATGAAGACCAGCGAGGTGTCCTTGAACAGGCCGATGGCCTGGCCCACGATGGCGGGGATCACCGCCCGCAGCGCCTGCGGCAGCACGATCAGGTAGGTCGTCTGCCACGCCGACAGCCCCAGCGCCCGCGCCGCCTCGCCCTGGCCGCGCGGCACGGCCTGCAGCCCGCCGCGCACGTTCTCGGCCATGTAGGCCGCCGAGAACAGCGTGATCGCCACGTAGGCGCGCATGACCGCGGGCAGCGAGTTCGCGTCGACGTCGAGCAGCAGCGGCAGGAGCAGCGAGGCGATGAACAGCCACATGATCAGCGGCGCGCCCCTGACGACCTCGATGAAGCCGATGCAGAAGTACTTGATCGCGGGCAGCTTGCTCTGGCGCCCCAGCGCCAGCGCGACGCCCAACGGGAAGCTCGGGATGATGCCCGTGAAGAGCACGAGCGTGAGCAGGAAGCCGCCCCAGTCGCGCGAGGGCACGATGCGCAGCAGCCCCGAGCCCGGCGTGACGCCGTAGAGCAGCATCAGGCCGAGCGCGAACCAGAGGGCCCAGGCCCACGGCAGCACCTTCGCGACGCGCGGCCAGGCGCGCCCGAGCAGGTAGCCGGCGAACCCGGCGACGAGGACCAGCGGCCACAGCAGGCGCACCGACGGCCAGAACAGCACCGCCACCACTGACAGGACGGCGACGAAGCCCTGGAAGGCGAAGAAGGCGTTGGCGGTGATCGACCCGCGCCCGCCGACCCCCGCCATCGCCCCGAGCAGCAGCATCAGGCCGGCGGCTACGGACAGCGGGCGCCACAGCAGGTCGGCGGGGTAGCGGTAGACGCCGAAGAGCTTCATGTTCGCCCACACCTGGCCCCACGAGGCGTCGACGAGGACGAAGCGCGCCAGGTTGAAGAGCGAGAACGCGACGAGCGCTCCGGTGACGACGGTGAGGACGCTGTTGAAGGGCGAGGAGAACAGGTTCCTCCTCAGCCACACGGCGGGTCCGCGCGTGGGGACGGGCGCCGGCCTGGGCTCGATCACTTGGAACATGTCACCGCTCCACCAGTGCGAGCCTGGCGTTGACGTTGTTGAGGACGATCGAGAACGCCAGGCTGATGGCCAGGTACGAACCGATGAGGATCAGCGCGATCGGGATCGCCGCGCCGGTCTGGTTGCTGATGACGCTGGCGATGACGAACAGCTCGGCGTAGCCCGCCAGGACCGCGAGCGACGAGTTCTTCGTGAGGTTCAGGTACTGGCTGATCACCGGCGGCAGGATGATGCGCAGCGCCTGCGGGAACACGACGAGGCTGAACGTCTGGTAGCCGGAGAGGCCCAGCGCCATGGCGGCCTCGCGCTGCCCGCGGTGCACGGCCTGGATGCCGCCGCGCACGATCTCGCCGATGAACGCCGACGTGTAGATCACGAGCGCCAGCAGGAGGGCGAGGTAGTTCACGGTGAAGCGCGCCCCGCCCTCGTAGTTCGACACGGGGATGCTGGTGCCGGAGAGGACGAGCGGGCCCACGCCCAGCACCTCGGTCGTCGCCTCGAGCTCGGCCGTCCCGCCCGCCTGCGCGGCCGCCGGCCCGAAGGCCGAGAAGCGCCGTCCCGGCGTCGGCGTCGCCGCCTCCGCCGCCGCGGTCTCGCCGGCGGGGGCCGTGAACAGCGGCGTGCGCACCTGGCCGTCGCGGTCGCTGACGACGACCCGTTCGAAGCCGGTGACGGTCATGACGACCTCGACGCCGTTGTAGCCGACGCCGGTGTCGGGGTCGAACTCCTCGCCGCGGTCGAACGCGTCGTTGCCGTTCCTGTCGACGTAGACCGTCGCGACCGAGGGGAAGCGGTCGAAGTGGAGGCGGTAGCCGGACGCCGCGGCCGCGTCGGGGTCGGCGAAGGCGATCTCGAACGACTCGGCCTCCGACTCGCGGAGCAGCGGGAACCTCACCGTCGAGCCGACGCGCTCGCGCGACTCGACGAGGTTCTGCGAGGTGGCGCGGAGCTGCGCCGACTCGAGCCTCACCCTGACGGGCACGAACGGCACGGGCTCGCGACCCGCCTCCGTCTGGCGGTAGACGGTGCCGCGGCCCCTGTCGGCGACGAAGTCGACGTTCAGGTCGGCGGTCGGCGCCCTGTCGAGGGAGGCGACGGCGTAGCCGACACCGGCGACGACGACGAACGCCAGCAGCGGGTAGGGCCAGACGCGGCCGACCTCGTCGCGGCGGGCGAGCCAGCGCCGGCGCCAGATCGCGGCCACGACGGCGAGGACCAGCGCGCCCACGAGCCACGGCACCCAGGCGCCGAAGCGGTAGGTCGGGTAGACCCAGGGCACGGCCAGGCCCACGTTGGATAGGAGGAGCCCTCCCGGCAGCGCCACGGGGTTGTTGATGCGCGGCGGGAAGGGCAGCAAGATAGCGGCGTACCAGAACACGATCTGCACCGCGAGCGGGATGTTGCGGAGCAGCTCGACGTAGACGGTCGCGATCGTCCTGACGAGCCAGTTGGTCGACAGGCGCATCACGCCGACGAGGACGCCGATCAACGACGCGAAGACGACGCCGACGACCGCGACCTTCAGGGTGTTGAGGAAGCCGATGAGGAGCGCCCTGGCGTACGAGTCGGTGACCGTGTACCGGATGGGCGTCTCGGCGATCGGGATGCCGGCGCGCTGGCCGAGGAACGAGAAGTCGGCCGGGAGGTTGGCGCGGGCCAGCGCGGTCGTGACGTTGTTGACCAGCACGCCGATCGTCCGCGTGGCGCCGCCGCGCAACGCCAGTGCCGCCGCGCTCGGGCGGTAGGCCAGACGGTTCGCCTCCGTGCGGATGCGCGCCACCGTCGCCGGGTTGGCACGGATCTCGGCTGCCGATCCGTTCAGGGCGCGCGACACGAGCGACCGCGAAATCCCCAGCC
>ENA-UOUL01005928-UOUL01005928.1-bioreactor-metagenome-genome-assembly--contig:-NODE-5928-length-10269-cov-4.655612_pt1 | contig 10269 bp, 10 predicted proteins | sample MGYA00249838_ERZ747220 | MGnify/ENA primary metagenome ERZ747220 (study PRJEB28778, sample SAMN05720191) | bioreactor metagenome | isolation source: Anaerobic biogas reactor | place: USA:Washington...
ATACCTTGCTCGTAGTGCCGACATCCCCGCAGATGTTGACGGCACAATCCACGAGACCAGACATGGCGAACCGCTGGCCGAGCCGCTCCAGGGCAAATGACGAGCAGGCATCTTTACCGATCAACATGGTGATCGTTTTCAACAGCACCGACTTACCATTCGCCCCGTCGCCGACGAACACGAACAGTTTGTGATAGTTGAGGTCGCGGAGCAGGATATAGCAGATGATTTCGGCAATCAGGATTTTGACGTCTTCGTCGACGTCGCCATCGCCATCGCAGGTGAACCGGTCCAGCCAGTCAAGGAACAGCGGGCACTCCGCACCGGGGTCGTAGTCGTAATTGGTCTTTGATACCGCGAACAGGTGCGGGCTGTGCGGGATGAGCGCGGGCTGGCTACCCCCGTACATCGGGGAGAGGTCGAGCACGCCGTTCTTGCAGACGAGCAGGGAGCTGCTCTCATTCCCATTCAGCCCGACAATTTGGAACGGTGCATTCTTAGTGCCGTCGATGAAGGTGCGGTGTGCGAGCCCCTCGACTACGGCGTTTACGAACTGTGCAGATGGGGTTGGTTGGCCCGGCAGATTGCGGGTAAACTCGAGAGCGAGTTTCTTGATCTCGCCATCCTCAGCCTTCCTGTGGATGCCGTCTTCGTAGAGATAGAAGCTGCCCCTGCGGTTCACAATGCGTGGGGTATCGATCGCGTCCCACATCATGTCGGCAACCTCTGCCGTGTCCAGGCCCTTTTGTTTCTTCTTTGCCATTATTCTCTCCAGGTTTATTGGTGGAGGCCCACCCTCGCCCCTTGGCTGGCCAAGGGGCGAGGGTGGGCCGTCCGTGGACGGCCCAGGCGACTACTGAGCGACGCCGGTCGCCTGCCCCACAGTGAGATCATTCAGAGATTCGCGGAGTTCATCGAGGCACTCCGCCAGATCACGCTCGCAGAAATCAATCGTCTCCGTCGTCTGCGGTACGCCGCCGACGTATGGCTGTACCTCAACACGATCTCCGCGGTAGACCACGTGTACCGGACCCTCGAAGTGTCCCAGGTCGAGGACCGTCTCCGGGTATCCGCTGAGCGGCCCGTCCTCCACCTCAATAAATATGGGATTCGAGTCTTTGTAGACCGCCTCCAAGTATCGATGGATTTCGCGATACGGGACGTGCTCGAGCAACTGCCAGTCGATATCGACGACATCCATGACCTCGCCGGCAACGCGTCTTGCCTCGATCGGTCGAGCGAACTCTGCGAGCTTCGCCCCGTCGCTCCAGCGTCGGACCTCTATCCTGTCCGCATGGATGCAGATCGAATGCTCGTCCGCCGCGCCGCAAGCAGACCCTATGCTATCTTGGGCACGATGCACGACGATTTCGGCCAACGCCCCTCCACCAGGCTCGACCGTCGTGACACGCGCCGGGCCACCGAGATAGGCGTCAAGTTCACGCACAAGCTCATCCCGGCAGGCGCCCACCTCCGGAGGAGCGCTCGTACTCTTCACGTCGTTATTGATGTTGTCCATTGCGTTGGTGTTTTCCATGTTAGAAAACATAGGAAACCTTTCCGGGCACTCGGCCCTTTTGTAGTTTGGGGCCATTACCCCGAAACAGGAATTGGACGATCCACCCACGCCCCTCAGTGCGCCCGAGGGGCGAGGGTGGGCCGTCCATGAACGGCCTAGATAAGGGGTTTCAGCGTCCTGATGATTTCTCCAACCAGGTCCGGATGGGAGAGTGGTATGCGGGCCCACCACATTTCTCTATCATCCAACCAGTCGTCAATAACGAGATCCACGCTATCACCCAGGAGTTCAATGGTCAGAATGGCACCGATTTTCAGAGGGGCCGATAGATATGGGCACCCGCTGGAATCGCAGCGAAATTCTTCATCAACGAGCCGGAAGAATATTGCTTGATGCACTGCATCCAGCGTCTCCTCGAACCAGTGACTACCGTCGAACCAGTAGATCCCATCTTCATCTACAGCCATTTGTATACCTCTGTTTTCAAATGTTGGCGGACGAGCCACCCACGCCCCCAGATCGCTGGGGGCGAGGGCGGGCCGTCCGTGGCCCAGGACGCTACTGTGCAAACTCCTCGCCGGTCTCGTCATCGTCCGGCTCGCAGTCGGTCTGGAGCGCGTCGATGGCGTCGTAGAGTTCGCCGGCGGAGGCGAAGCCGAGATCTTGTGCGAGTGCCTCGGCCTTGGCCTCCGAGAGTTGTTGCAGGACCAGGAGGCCGTTGTACCGGCTCGGCAGGATGGCACCTTGCTTGTCCTGATATAGGCCCATGCGGTGCCCACCGATGAGGTCGCCGACGGTCTTTGCCGCGCCACTGCGCGAGTAACCGCGTGGCTCGATGAGCCCGATCAACTCATCCCGCTCGGTCGCTTGCCCGTCCAGGACGTTGCGGATGATGACCGGCGCGAACAGTTCGACTTGTTCGTCGCGGCTCATGATCCTGTTGTTCACCGGTTTCTTGGGGGCCTTCTTGAGGCCCTTGAACCGGTCCGACCATTTCGGCGCGCCCACCTCCGGGGGAACGCTCGCACTGATCTGGGCGTCGTTGTTGTCCATTACGTCATCATTCATCACATCAGCGGACATATCAGTCCTCCATTTCCGGGCCGCAGCCCTGTTGTTGATTGCCCGACTGCCGGGCACAATTCGAAAGCCAATTTCTGATCACGGTTAGGTCCTCGCGTCTGTCCCAGCAGCCGCACGTGCTCCGCTCGTCGCAGTGCAGGCACGACAGGAGCGACTCCAGCGAGGACACGACGATTTCTGGTAGGTCTGGCATTTGTTCTCCTTTGTGATTGGCCTGTCTATGTATAGGCAACGCGCGCGCGTACTTCCGAGCAGACCCCCTCCCCAATCGTAGGTATTGCAGACGTGTCATAACATGCTGTTTTGATGTGTGTTATGACATTAGAGATGCTTCACTTTCCCCTATTCTGGGGCCTGATGCATTTACGGGGTATTGCACACAAAATGTGTGAATACCCCATGCCCTACCCATTCTGAGTCATAGGACACCCACCCGTTGACATAACTCCTGGTATAGACAAGAGTTAATATGTCCAACTGAGGTATAATGCGTGGAGTGAATTTGCCACGCGCGGCGTAGATAGAGGTAGCCCCTCGGGGCAAAACTATGGTGGAAGGCAGCTTGTTATGAGGATGACAGGGGCATGCCGACCACCAAATTGCACCAAAATCGAACCTCATAAACGGCCTGATTGTGGTGCTGCAATTCACCGCAATCAGGCCGCTCCTGTATATGGAGCGGCCTGGGACCAACGGAGGTTCAGATGAAAAGAGACGAGCTAATCCGAGACGGCCGATACGACCGACTCCCCCTCTGGCTAAAACTGATCCCAACCGGACTCGTCAAACCGCAATCCAAGATCGTCTGGGCCACCATCGCCGACCACCTTGGAGACAAGGACGAGGCCTGGCCGAGCATCGAACTGATCGCTCTGGAATCGGGAATCGTCAAGCGTGCAGTCTGCTCAGCAATCGACAATCTTGAGGCCTTCGGATTGCTCAGCCGACGTCGGACCCGGAAATCGAACCGCTACACCCTACACGCACCAAGCGGCCTCCTGGAAGCAGAGGACGTGATTGCAGATGCGGCAAGACCACTCAACGGTAAGCATTTGGGATTGGTCAAAGCAAAGGCCAACGACCTGATCGACGTTTGGTTGGCCGGGTTGACCGACGAGCGGGCGATCCGAGCCATCGAGAGCCTCGGGAAGAAGCGAGCAAACCTCCAAGTTGTTCCGAGAGCGGGAACGTTCCGAGAGGAAGAACGTGATTCCGAGAACGGGAGCGCTCCGAGAGCGGGAACGATTAACCGTTCCGAGAACGGGAACGGCGGACAGTTCCGAGAACGGGAACGATTGACCGTTCCGAGAACGGGAACGTCGCAGCGTTCCGAGAACGGGAACGGGAACCCCCGAAAAGAACCCAAGCAAGGAACCGCCTCATCTCAACCCCCTTACCCAACCCCACCAGCCGAGATGGTCGGGGCAGGGGAGACAATTCCGAGCAAGGACAGCCACCTCCATACTCTGACAGAGAAGCAGATCGAACGCTTACTTCCTGAGATATCCAAGCGTCTGAACCTGGCAAAGGGGATACTGGATTGGGCGAAGCAAGCTGAAAGCTTGAAGAAGACGCTATCAGGTCTCCCCACGGACGTGAAGCGTGCAATCAGAGTTATGGATTTGGAAAGGGCTCTCTGCTCTGAATCGTGGCGGGACCTGAAGCCTGCACTTGGACTCCGGCTGTCAAAACGCTTTCAGAACAAGCTCCAGGAGGAACTTGGGGAGGCACTCTTGCGTAGAGCGGAGGCGGAGCAGAAGTGCAGCGCCGACTTCTGGTTCGACACGTGGTATGACCAGAGCATTTGTTCTTTCCGCCCTTCCAGGACTCCATCGCGGAGTTTGCTACTGCCTTGGTTGATCTGGAATGTCTTCCCGAAAGCACGGGAGCGCTTTGAGGTAGACGAGGTGTATTCCTGTGGGGACGACATTGAGTATGATGCACCGGCGCCAGCCAAGTTGCTTCCTTTGGAGAAGAAGGAGACGCTGAGACAGCTTTGGCGTAAGGGGCTGGATGCGATTGATGGCTTAGTCCCCGCCGACGGACGCGACCTGTGGTGGGAGGAAGCGGCAGCATTGGAGGTAGTAGAGAGGGTCCGGGCTAAGGCCGTGAACCAGGATCTCGTGGCGGTCGCGGTTGCCGTAGAAGAGCAGCGCGATCCTGAACTTCAGGGCCACAAATCTGATGGTTCTTTGGACGACCTTGGTGCTTTCCTTGGGCGTCTGTAATTGAAGTGACCAACAGGGCATCAATCTGACGCCCGAAGTGAGTACCGTGGGAAAGACTGGCGAAGCGTACGAAGTAAGTTGTCGTGATGGGGAATCATACACTCCGTAAACGTTCACGGGATCAGCCTGCCGTCAGAGGCCGAGAGGTTGCGCAAGATATGCACGACTACCAGCACTGGCCACCGAATCCATGGAAGACGGAAGGAAGACCGTCAACGGAAGGTCAGCGCTGAGGGAGACACCGACCAAGCGTCTCGTTAGCCCGCGGGTGGCCTGGACGGTGCAACCTTGGTCCTCACTCAGGCATGAGATGGAGTGCAAGAGGAAGTACGAGAAGAATGTCGCCTTTGATGGGGGGGCACCAACTGTTCCGGAAGGTTCAGCGGGCCACCATTCTGGAAGGTCCGTCGGAAGGAGGCGTCGTGCCCCGGTACGGAGAATATTCCGCTGTCTCCGGAAACCGCATTCTCGAATGGTGGTTTGGGAACAGCATTTCACAGCGCGATCTGCCCCCCCCTAAAACAGTGGTCGCTGGCTGACGGATCTTGGCCCTTGTCAATTCGTTGCGTCGGTCTGCTTGCGTGAGTCGGTCGATCTCGCCGATGCAGGGATCGCGGATTGCCCGTCAGCCTCAATATAGCGATCGCTTGCGTGCTCAGGACACGCCCTCCGCGGTGTGCAAGGCCCAAGTGCCCATCGCCGGCGGTGCAGTCATAATGACGACATCATCCCCTCAGGTGGAGGGGCCGATCAGTATCGGAATCTTGGCTGCTCGGGTGTGCTTCACCTGTGCGCCTAATGAGTGGCTTGGCACAGGAGTCGAGTTACCCTGCTGTCGGGGGGCTGGGGGGTTCACGTTTGAGTGTGTCTCATTCGCGCCCCATTTTCACGAGTTCTCGGGACTTTGATTCCTGAGACGAGTTTTTGGGACTCGCTGGGCCGGAGTTACGATTGGAGACCGCTGGTGAAGGCTCTGCGCCAGCAATGGAAGGTATCTGATGGCCCGCCTGCACAGCGTCGACCCATCAGTCGGTGTGACCGACTCGCTTCCGTTGTCCTTCGTGGTTCCGAGACATTTGGTCGATTCTGAGGGATTCTTGTCGCGTATTGCGTCCGGGAATGCTCAGCATATATAGAGCCATGGATACTGAATAGGAATGTCGAATGCAGCCGGATTCCGTACTGGTTCAGCTAGTCAGGGGCGGCCATGTCTCCGCCTACGAGGACCTGGTTGTGCGCTACCGCCGTGCGGGGATGGTCACGGCACTGAGAATCTTGCGGAACCACCATGCAGCGGAGGATGTGGTTCAGGAGTCCTTCGTGGTTGCTTACAGGCGGCTCGACACGCTGCGCGACGGCTCAAAGTTTGGTGGCTGGTTCATGCGGATTGTCGGACGTCAAGCTCTGCGAGAACGTAGGAAACATCCGAGAGAAGGATCTCTGGAGTCGATGGAGGGGTACCCGCGTGCCCGTGGCAATTCGGAACCGCACGGATGCGAGCAACTCATGGAGTTGATCCACCGTTTGCCGGTCCACGAACGGCTGATCGTGACGTTGCGTCATTTGGACGGCCATTCAATCGGCGAAATCGCTGAAATCACGGGTCGCCCGACCGGAACGGTCACGAAGCAACTATCTCGTGCCGTCAGACGGTTGCGTGACATGGCCGCAATGCAGAGGTCATCACAATGAACGACGACGAACCGCTGGAAGAACAGTTCCGTATGTTGGCCAAGTACGTCGAGCCCAAACCCAACCTTACCACTCTGGTAATGGAAAGGGTGCGGCGCAACACGGAGAAGCCGGACCGCGCCGGTTACCTTGAGTCTATGAAGAGGTGGGCCATGCTCCCTGTGCCGCGTTTTACCGTGGGAGCCAGCTTGGTGGCCGGCCTGATCGTCGCTGCCGTTCTCTGGCTGAAACCGGACGTGAGCAATGGCATTGCCTTCGCCGACGTCCAGGAAGCCCTCCGGCGGATTGAAACCGCCGTGATCGTCTGTCAGTGTCATGAGCGGTCCTTTTGGGACCACCGAGTGTATTACCAGCGCGACTCCGATCTGACCGTGCACGAGTGGAAAAACGGCGTAGTCCACGTCGATGACGGGCGTGGCAAGACCCTGATTCTCAACACGCGTACGAAGGTCGCGCGCTATTCGGGTGGTGCCCCATCGGAATTGACTTCCAGGGAATATCTCGATCGACTGACCAGCATTGAAGACGACGCGACGGGGCGGTTGGGGGGGCGGGCGATCGACGGGCAGAAGCTGGTGGGGTTCGTCTTGAAGCCTCGAGCGACGCAAGAAGTCGTAGGGATGGCCCGCACCGAAGTCTGGGTCGATCCGACGACACGCCTGCCCGTTCGCGAAGAATTCCTGCCCAACGATCCGGATGATATTGTCACGGGCATGTGGCGTTCCACCTGCTTCTACACGTTCAACGTCCCCGTGGACCAATCCCTGTTTCGCATGACTCCCCCGGAGGGTTACAGGATGCTGGAAGGAGCTGGCCTTCACCATTTGCTGGCGAGGCCTCACGCGGAATTACCGGACGATCCCGACTTGGCGGCACCGACCGTCGACTTCCTGCGAGGTATTGGGCCAGCACGGTTCGGCATGAAGTTCCGTGACGTTCTCGATGTGCTAGGACGCCCGGACGAGATGAATTACGGGTTGAAGTTCAGTCCGGAAGTCTGCGAACAATTGAACAAGGAATTCGACGGAATCTACAAAGAGGTTGCCCGACGAGTCAAAGAGGAGAACCTCGACGCCTTGGAGGAGGAGAAGCTCAGATCAAGGATGTTGCAGGAGATGCACGCCAAGTACCAGCCTTTAGACGTGAGTGACACCATCTACATAACATACTCGGCCCGAGGATTGAGCTTGGTTTGCGAGGAGGATCACGGACTTTTGCGGGTCTTCTGCGAGTCTCCTGAGTCAAATCTCTATGGTGGCTTCCGGGGAGCGACGACGAAAGGGATCGCCATTGGCTCCTCCGTGGAAGAGATCGAGAAGGCCTACGGCCCGGCGGATATCAAGAGAATCGCTGACGACGGTTCAGGCGGCCTGATGTACGTCTCCTTGGCCGCGCAATTCCAGATCGAGGACGGGCGGCTGCATGCATTTGACTTCGACAAAGACGCCAAGACGGGTGGTTATGACACGATCAAGCTCGATGAGAAGAAGTAGCCGCACGCGAGCACCATCGGATGCTCTCCTGTTTCGGTCCGACCCTCCGAATGTTCCCGCCGCGTGAGACGATTCGCAAGCGACTAATAGTCCCAAGTACACGTGGCGCGTGAGACGTGCCGGAAAACCACCCATTGCTCGGAATCAGTCGAGCACACCTACGCCGCCTCTGTGGGGGGGCAAGTGCCGGTTCAGCTTGGTCAAGCCATCGACCGCAGCCGCTTTCTCCCACCGACGGCGCGGACCTCGTACATGCTCTGAGATCTTCTAATTCTCTGCGTGGGTATCGGCGGCTGCTTCTCGGCTTATTGGTTAGAGGGCCAACGATCCCGGGAGGCCAAGGTTGATTGGCAAACCGACAGACTTCATCCCAGCCACGCTCCTTCGCATCATAGCAACTCCCCGGCGGTCCCCACAGTTCGCCCCCACTCAAGTCGAATCCGTAACGTTGCCGAGGTTGCTGCGTTAGAAGGGGTGGTGATCCACCGATCGGACTTGGATTCTTGCACGGGAAGACCGTATGACAACCGGATTGCAGCGTGCTCGAGCCGTATGCCTGATCTGCCTCCTCACCGCGTCATGGCTTAGGACACCAACCTCCTGGGCCGATTCACCTCCCTCCCCCTGGCGAATCGAGCTTGCCGAACAACTGGAGGGACTGTCAGGCAAGCCGCTCCTGATGACAGCCCGCGTCTGGTGCAGCTCGATCACGAATCGGCAGGGGCCTTTCCTTCAACCGGTCGACGGACTGGCCACCCCCGTGGCCGCCTTTGCTCCTCGCAATGCGAGCACCGATGGCTGGCGCAACCGTCTGAGCGGCGAGATCGGGCGCAACGATCGCTACCGCATCGCCTATAAATATTCGCCTCTCTCGGCGGCCGAATTGGTCCGTTGGCGCGAGCAACTCCATCTCGATCCCGGCCGAGCGCTCGACCGCTCCGGAGAGCAAGTATCCTTCGGGGCATTGGCCGAGCACACGCCCTATCTGATCCTCTCGTTCAACACGGGCTCACTCCTTGGCGATTGCGACAGGTGGCCCTCTTTCGTCCTCACCATCTTCACTGACACGGGAGAGTGCTTCTACCATCGCTTCCAGAAGCGGACCGACGATCAGCCCGCAATTCGCCTGCGTTGTGTCTTGCCCACGGAACAACTGGAGCCCATCCAGCGGTGGCTCCAGGACGTCGCTCCCCATTCCGTAGCCAGCGGCTCGCCCGGCCGCGTTGGAGTCAAACCCACGACCGGATGGCTCACCTGGCGAACGCCCGAGACGATCAGCATGATGAAGCTGCCCACCGAGCGGGCCGACGGCCTGATGCCACTGCTCGGCGAACTCGACCCGCAGTTCTGGAACGACTCCGACCGCCTTCCCGCCGAAGTCGACCCCGCCGATTGGCTCACGCGCGACGACGACGGAAAATGGATCGATACGGAAGAGCCGAAATACCTGGGCCGGCCCGTGCCGGGCGGGACCGAATATACCTATACGTTCCGAGGCAGCGAGGACCCCAACAAGGCCTGGGCCGAACTCTGCCTGATGCGTCCCGCGCACCCCACCCGCCGGCCGCAATTCTACCTTTCCGACGGCCGCTCGGACCCGAGTTGGCGTACTGAGGTCATTCGCCCCGCAACCGCCGAATACGTGAGACTCACTGGAAACGAGTATGCCATCGCGGTCAATCTGCACGAAATACAGTACTCGGCAATAACCGATCCGAACGATCCCGACCGCAAGTTCCGCTATCACCCCATGCCGCCGCCAGCCCGGGCCCAGATCTACGCCCCCATCGACGGCCGGGCCAAGCGAATATTCAACGAGCCCTTCTACACGATCACGCCGACCTATCTTGATCGCTGGTATGTCTCGGGTCGCCACTCGCTATGCGTACTGCTACGACGCCGCGTGTACATCGAACGCCCCTTGCTGACCAACTACGCCGATCTGTCAAACCGGCAGGGCCCGCGGCTGGTCGAGGCTCGCGTATACGACCGGAAGAAACAGGCCTTCCGAAGATTCCTTCCCACTGAGCCAATCTGCTTCAGCCCTTCCCACGCCGCCGTGGAGCAATACGTCACGGCGGTCCTCGCGTCTCAGCGGTAAGAGCAGTGTTCTTGCTTCGGATAGGAAAAAGGTCATCGGGCGGCCGGACTGGTGTCCCGTGGTTCCGTAGTTCTTTCAGGTGTCAGTCTCCCCTCCGAGGTAGACCGACATCAAAATCGGCCCCTAGAACACGAGCCGCGAATCCCTTTCCGA
>ENA-UOUL01005930-UOUL01005930.1-bioreactor-metagenome-genome-assembly--contig:-NODE-5930-length-10268-cov-3.308606_pt1 | contig 10268 bp, 7 predicted proteins | sample MGYA00249838_ERZ747220 | MGnify/ENA primary metagenome ERZ747220 (study PRJEB28778, sample SAMN05720191) | bioreactor metagenome | isolation source: Anaerobic biogas reactor | place: USA:Washington...
GCCTCACGCGCCAGCCCGGCGACGGCGGCAATGTCGGTGATCCGCAGCATGGGATTGGTCGGCGTATCCAGCCAGATCAGCTTCGTCTCCGGGCGTATGGCGGCTGCTACGGCATCCAGGCTAGTCGTGTCCACGTAGGAGAACTGCAGCCCAAAGGGCGAGAAAACCCGGTCGAAGAGGCGGAATGTGCCGCCGTAAACGTCGTCGCCACAGAGCACGTGATCGCCGGGCCGGAGCAGCCGCAGCAGCGTATCAATCGCCGCCATGCCGGAGGCGAAAGCCAGCGCGTGGCGCCCGCCTTCCAGGGCCGCCAGCGCGCTCTGCAGCGCCGACCGCGTCGGGTTGTCAGTCCGCGAATAGTCGTAGCCCTTGTGCGCGCCGACGTCCTCCTGGGCGTAGGTAGAGGTCTGGTAGATGGGCGTCATGACGGCCCCGGTCGTGGGGTCGGGTTCAACGCCGGCATGGACGGCTAACGTTTCCACGTGATCGGGCATTTCTGGTCTCCCTTCTGGTCTCCATGTTAGAATCGGCGATAAGTGTGGCGATGATTGTATGCCGCGTTGCTCAATCCGGCTATTATCGTGCCCGTTTGAACGGAGTTGAGGGTTTATCCTATCCGGCCCGCCGGCCGGACAGTGTCAGAGCAAGCAGATGAATCAACTGCGCAGTTGGATTGTGCCGGTTTTGGCCGGCGGGCTGTTGCTGTTGCTGGCGGCTTTCGCCGTCGCTCAGGGGGAGCAAAAGAGCTATCTACCAATCGCCTCTCGTAGCGAGGCGCCGACCCCAACACCTATACCCCAGCCGCCGACGCCTCCGCCCGGTCATATGGTCGAGTTTCGCGGGCTGTGGATCACACGCTTCGACTGGATGGGCGGAAGCAGGCCGGCGACGCCTGAGACCGTCGATAGAATGGTGAACGACGCGGCCAACGCCGGCTTCAACGTTCTGCTCTTTCAGGTGCGCGGGGAGGCCGACGCCTATTACGACTCCGATCTGGTCCCGTGGGGCAAACGGCTGCCCAACGGGCTGGGCCAAGCCCCCACCCCCTACTGGGATCCACTGGCCCACATGATCCTCCGCGCGCACGAGCGCGGGCTGCAGGTCCACGCCTACATCAACGTCTATCCCGTCTGGCTGGGCCCCGTGTTGCCGTCCGAGGACGTCAGCCCCAGGCATCTGTACTACTTGCTGGGAGACGTGCATAATTATACCCAGCCGGAAGGCGGGCCGCGGAAAAACAACGGCCTGCAGTGGGACAGCAACCGGAACGTCATTGCAGGTACAGTGCAGTATCCTCTCTATCTGCGCGCCAGCCCCGCATCCGAATTCCTGGATAACCATCTCCTCGAGGTCATCCACGAGCTGGTCACGAATTATGCGCTTGACGGCCTCCACCTGGACCATGCCCGGTACGCGCAAAGCAACTACTCCTGCGATCCTGTCAGCGAGGCATCCTTCGGCGGGCCGTGCACCAGTCCGGGCTATGGCGACTGGCAGCGCCGGCAGATCAACGGCACGATCTGGAAGTTCTACCAGGCGCTGTTCGCCGATCCCGCCTGGACGGCCGGCCGGTCTGTGCCCTTCAATCTTTCCGCCGCCGTCTGGCCGCTCTACGAAAGCGGGCGCAATACCTACTACCAGGACTCCAAAGCCTGGATACAGGGTGGCTATATCGACACGCTGATCCCCATGATCTACAGCAGCAATTCGGCCTTTGACGCCACCGTGGATGACTGGCGGGCGCAGGCGAAAGGATTCCACGACGATCGCGCCGGCCGGTTTGTCTTTCCCGGCCTCGGCAGCAACCATTATGATTCCTTTGCCGAGATTGCCGGGCGCATCGAGGCCTCGCGCTCGCTCGGCACGCAGGGCCACGCCATCTTCTCTTACGGGGGTCTGGCCGAACGCGGCTACTTTGACGATCTCGCCAACGGCCCCTACGCGACCCCCGCAGTGCCGCCGGTTATTGGCTGGCATCCGTAAGTGTGATGGTAACAGACGCTGGCGACTGGCCCCGGGTAGCCGTTCTGGTGCTAAACTGGAACGGCAAGGAGCTGCTAGGGAGCTGCCTGCCGCCTTTACTCGCCCAGGACTACCCCAACTACGAAATAACGGTTGTCGATAACGGCTCCACCGACGGCTCCGTAGACTATCTGGCGGCGGGCTTTCCCGGGGTTCGCATTCTCGAAAACGGCGACAATCTGGGTTTCGCCGGCGGGCTCAACGCGGGTATGCGCCAGACCGCCGGCGACCTCCTGGTTCTGTTGAACAACGACGTCATCGTGCTGGGCAACGACTGGCTGCGGCAGCTTATCGCACCGTTCCAGCACGACCAGGGGGTGGGCATCGCCGGCTGCAAGCTCTACTTCCCCGGCGGCAAGATACTTCAACATGCCGGCGCGCGGCTCACCTACCCGCTGGCCTACAGCATGCACATTGGCTATCTGGAAGAGGATACCGGGCAGTATGACGAGCAGGCGGACGTCGATTACATAACCGGTGCTGTGATCGCCGTCAGGCAGGAAGTCATCAACAGGGTTGGCCTGCTCGACGAATCCTTCTGGCCCATCTATTACGAAGAAGTAGACCTGTGTTACCGGGTACGGGCAGCCGGTTATCGCGTCCTCTACGTGCCAGGCGCTGCCGCCATTCACAATGAGTCGGCCACGTATGGGAAGGTTCGCGAGAGACACCGGCTTGCCTTCCATCGCAACCGGCTGCGATTTGTCTTCAAGCATTACACGGTTGATCAGATCCTGGATGACTTTGTGCCCGCCGAGGAAGAGAGGATCGCCGCCCACGCCGCACCCGGCGAGCTGCACACAATGCGCCGGGTGTTTATGGAGCTTCTGCTTGCGTTGCCGGAGCTGCTTGCAGCGCGTGGAGAGAGCAGCCGGCTGAGCGATCTCCAGAGGGCTCTGTTGCATTTGCGCCAGGTTACGTCTGCCCGCCAGCTCGCCGAAGATCCGCCGGGTAGCGAAGATCCGCTTGCCGGCGAGCTCGCAGCGCGGCAGCACATCACAGAGCCCACGCTGGTCTCCAGGGTGCCGATCTTTGGTCCGGCGATAGCCTGGTTCCGCAACGCCTGGAACAGCGTTGCGGCGCGCTGGTACGTACGGCTGATCATGGAGCAGCAGCAGGCGTTCAACCGGCTCGTCGTGCAGATGCTGGACGCCCAGCTGAGGGCTCGCGATCAGGTACGCGCCAATGCCGCCGATCTGGATAATCTCGTGGAGGCGCTGCTGGCCTCGCAGGAGGAAAACAGGGCGACGATAGCTAAACTGACCGGCGAGCTGGAATCCGTGAAGGCGCGGCTCCGCCGGCTCGAAGGGGAAGAAGAGTGAGCCTGTTAGCCGTGCTCCTGCTCATTCTTCTACCGGGTAGTGCAGCCTGGGTGGCGGCAGGTCCAGCGTGGCGCCAGAGGCTCGATCCTGGCGAGGCGCTCTTTCTGGTGCTGGTCGCCGGCGCGGCGCTCCTCTCCTGGCCGGCGATGCTGCTGGCCGAGGTGGGGATCTTTTCCCTCGGCACGCTGGCTCTCGCCTCCCTTCTTGTCGCCGGCGGGCTCGCAGCCTGGGGGTGGCGGCGGGGGAACGCCCGGGACCTCGCTCCCGGCCAGCCGCTGTGGGCTGGACACTTGTTGCTGCTGCCGATTCTGGCGCTCTCCTTCTGGCTGGCGCCCCGGCCGTTCCCCTATCTGGTAGGAGGCCGGGACCACGGCATCTATATCAACACAGGGTTCCACATTGCCCGGACCGGCGGCATCCTGATCCACGACGGCGAGCTGGCCGCGTTATCGCCGGGCAGCCGGAGCATTCTGACCAATCCCGACGTGGCCACCGGGCCGGCGCTCGTCCCCGGACCCTGGAGTGAGGGCCAGCGCCTGGCCGGGTTGGCGATCCGCGATGGTGCAGCCGGGGTGGTCGTGCCTCACGGATTCCACCTCTATCCGGTCTGGATAGCCATCTTCACGGCCGCCGGAGGCCCGGGGACTGGACTCTGGGCGACGCCCTTTCTGGCTCTGCTGGGAAGCCTGGGCATCTATTTCGCCGGCGCACGGCTGGCGGGCCGGGCGGTCGCTGTCGTGGCCCTGTTGCTGGTCGTCCTCAACGTCGGCCAGCTCTGGTTTCAGTCGTACCCAACAGCCGAAATCCTTCTCCGGGCCTTCTTCTGGGCGGGATTGTGGCTCCTGCTCGTAACGCTGGAGACCGGTAGTAGCGTCGGGGCTGCTCTCGCCGGGTTATCTCTTGGCCTGCTTCATCTGACCAAGCTAGACACCCTCTTTGTGCCGGCCGTCCTGCTGCCGCTCGGCCTCTACGCAGCCGTGAGCGGGCGCTGGAAGCGCGCCTATACGGTCTTCACGGTTGTCTACCTGGCCCTCGTTGGTCACAGCCTGATCCACGCTCTGGCTATCTCGACCGTCTACACGCTGGATCAGGTAACGCGAGTGCTATTGCCCGAAGCACTGTCCGCCTGGGTGATCCAGAACGTAGGCGGGACTACTGAGCCCGGCGCCATCGCCGGGCGGCTGCTCGCTGCGGGCTGGCCCGTCGTCGCCGGTGCGGTCATTGTCGCGCTCGCGCTCTGGGCATTTCTGCGCCGTGGCCGCTCGCGCTACCGTCCCGCTCTATTGGTCTCAGAGCGACGCCTGGGCGGTTTTTTCCTGCTGCTGCTGGCCCTTCCGCTCTCGGTCCTCGGCCTGGCCGGTCTGGTCTATCCGCTCAGGCCCACGCCGTCGCTGGCGTCCGTTGCGGAGACGCTGACGCTGGTGAGCTGGTATCTGCTGCCCCTCGGCCTGCTGCTGGGGCTCGTCGGGCTGCTCCAGCGCTTTGCGGAAGACGTGCGGGCCGGCGCCGATGCTGCCCGGAATCGTCTGCCCGCCTGGCTCCTCCTGCTGGCGAACAGCATCCCGCTTTTTTTTCTCGGCACCGGCACCTATCCCGACCATTTCTGGGCAGCGCGGCGATTTGTGCCTGTCCTTTTCCCGGCGCTCATCCTGGGCGCCGCCGCCGTGATTGGCTCGCTGGCAGCCGCCGGGGAGCGGCAATGGATCCGCTGGCTGCTGCCGGCGGCGCTCCTGGTGGCGCTCGTCGCCGGCGAGGTCCGCGCGACAGCCCCGGTTGTGCGCGTGCCGGAGTACGCCGGCCTTCCCGAGCAGCTTCAGGCGCTGGCCGATAGCTTTGCTCCGCAGGACGTCCTGCTCTTTTTGCCCGGTGATGCAGCAAACCGGGTCTCGTTGCCCTTGTGGCTTCTACATGGTCGCACGGTCTTTCAGCTCAAGCCCGACGCTCTTGCCGAGCCGGCACTCGCCGCTCAGGTAGCGGAGTGGCAAGACGCAGGACGAGCTGTCTATTTGCTCTACGACGGCAGCGAGACGGAGCTAATGACTCATCTTGTTGCCGACTACCGCTTCAGTCGCCAGATCGCCGTGCCGCAGCTGGAGCTTACGACGGCAGCGCTGCCGCACCGGACTGGCTATTTCACCGCTCTGTTTTCCGTCTTCGACCTCGCGCCGGCTTCTATGGCGACTCCGTTGCCTGTGGCGGCGCTGCAGCCGGCGTTCGGGGCCGAGCCGGTAACAGACAGCAGCGGGCTCTACCCGGCAGCCTGGCTACCCGGACTGACGGCCCAGACGTGGACCGGCGAGACGGCGACGCTCGCGCTCCCGGCCGTCCGTGGAGCAGAGACACTCGTGTTACAGGTCGGCAGTGGGCGTCCGGAACCCCTTCCCCCACCCTCACTACAGGTATCCATTAATGGGCAACCGCTGGAGACGGTGACAGTCGCCGGGCCGGTCTCGCTTTTCGAATGGGCGCTGCCGCTGGCGGCCGGCGACGCGGCCGTGACGGTAACACTGCAGACAGAGCCGTGGATACCGGCGCAGACCAGTCACGGCACGGACACGCGCCCGCTGGGTGTTCTGTTCTACCAGTTGCGCCTGATCGGCAGATGAAAGGAGTTGAGCAGCGGCGCGTTCAACGGCTATGCTTGCGCTTCGCCTCAAGGAATGAAATGAAATGAGCAATCGTGAAGAGCATGTCGATGTCGAGCAGTTGATGGAGCAGATACGGCGCCAGATTCTGGAGAAACGGGCAGCAGCCGGCGACGAGGCCGCAGCCCGTGTACCCGTGGGCGGCAAACGGTTCCCTCCCGAACTGTATGACCACCTCTACCAGGCCGGCCTCGGTTACAACCAGTTGCTGGTAGATCCGGTAATCAAAGAAAGCCGGCTCCCTTTGCTCGGCCCGCTCCTTAACCGCGTCCGGCGGGCATTGCATCTGCTGGTCATCTACTACGTAAACCGGCTGGCCGAACGCCAGCAGACAGTCAATCTGCATCTGTTGCGAGCGCTGAGTGTGCTGACGGAGGAACTGGAGCGCGAACAGGATCGCCGCGCCTGAGCGTTTGCCGGCCGGCTCAGCACACACGGTTAATCCAGCCGGGCATGCCCGGTGAGCTTCTGCTAGACTACCAGCCGTGGGGCGCGTCGAATGGCCGCACCCAAGAGGGAAGATGGAAGACAAGGAGTTGATTGAAATCCGCGATCCTGAGATTGATGCCGAGGCCATCATGGCGGAGATTCGCGCGCGGATCGAGGAACGGCGACGGGAAGCCGGATACGAAGAACGCGCATTCCCCACGTTTGGAGCAGCGACGCCTTACCCGGGCGTGCCCGGCGGGGACTCGTCGGATGCGGGCCTTTACCACCATCTCTGGCTCGCCAACCAGCTCTATAATCAGGCCGAGACTGCGCCCGTGCTCGCCGCTTCGGCCGCCACGCAGTTGCCGCTCTTTGGCCGGCTGTGGAAGCTCGTTCGCGAACAAGCCCACCAGCTCGTTCTGTTTTATGTCAACCGCCTTGTCGCCCACCAGACAAACGTCGACCGGCATCTTGTCAGCGTGGCCAACGAGCTGACGCGCGAGATACAGGAGCAGCAGGAGCAGATCCGCGCCCTTCAGGAAGAAGTCGAGGCGTTGCGTCAGAAGGGGAATCGCAGCTAAATGCGGGTGGCGATCGTCGTGCCGGTCTATGGTCGCGGGGTCGGAGGCGGGGCGATAACCCTGGCTCGCGGTTTTGCGGCGGAGGCCGCGCGCCGCGGTTGGGAGGTCGAGGTGTGGACCACCTGCGCAGCCAACCACTATGAATGGCGCAACGCGCATCCTCCCGGCGTTACTAGCGAGGATGGCATCCGGGTGCGCCGCTTTCCGATCACGCAGGTTCCGGGCGCAGACTACAGCCGCCTCGAACAATCCCTGGCCTCGTTCAGCGGGCTGGATACCGCCGATCAATACCACTGGCTCGAACAGGCCGTGCATAGCGCGCCGCTTTACGCCCATATCGCCGCCCATTCAGCCACCCACGACGCCATCATCGCCCTTCCCTATGCCATGCCGCTCGTCCATTATGCCAGTTGGGCGGCGCCGGAACGGGTTCTCCTGTGGCCCTGCCTCCACGACGAGCCCTACGCCTATCTCCAGCCGACCCGACTGCTGATGGAGAACGTGTGGGGCGTCATCTACAATTCGCCGGAGGAAGCAAATCTGGCCCATTCCAGACTCCGGGTGCGGACCCGGCGCTCGGCGACCGTGGGCGTGGGCGTTGCCCCGCTTGTGTCCGCTGCAGACCAACCCGTGCAAAAAAGCTCCCTGCTCTACATGGGCCGGCTGGAAGAAGGGAAGAATCTACCCCTCCTCTTCGAGTTTGTCCGTCGCTATGCGGACGAGGGGGGCAAGATCGAGCTATTGGTTGCCGGAAATGGCCCCCTGACGCCACCACGCCACCCGGCAATTCGTTTCCTGGGCTACATATCCGCGCCGGAGAAGACACGGCTCCTCGCCAGCTCCCTGGCCTTGTGCCAGCCCTCCCTGAATGAAAGCTTCTCGCTGACGATTATGGAGTCGTGGCTCGCCGGGCGCCCGGTTCTGGTACACGGCGCCTGCAAGGTCACCCACGGGCACGTCCGGCGCAGCCAGGGTGGCCTCTGGTTCACCAGCTACGACGAGTTTGCCGGCGCGGTCCAGTGGCTTCAGGAGCATGAGGAGCAGGCGTGGCGTATGGGCGAGCTCGGCCGGGCTTACGTCGAAGCACAGTACACCTGGCCCGCCGTGCTCGACCGTTTTGCCTCCGTGGTGGCGCAGTGGCAGGAGCAGCGTGATGGCTAGAATCCTGCACCAGTTTGTCGCCGGCGCTTCGCCCGGCGACGCGATTACCGACCAGGCCTTGCTCTTGCGGCGCTGGTTGCGTGATTGGGGTTTCTCGTCGGAGATCTACGCCGAGCACGTCGAGCCTCCTCTCCAGGGCGACGTGCGACCGGCCCTGGCCTACCGCCGGCAGCGGGGTGAATCCTTAGCTATCTACCATCACAGCATCGGTTCTGGCCTGGTCGAGCAGTTCCGCGCAAGCAGGCAACGGCTGCTCCTCATCTACCACAACGTCACGCCGCCCGATTTCCTTACCGCCGTGGACCCGGTGCGGGCGCAGCGGGCGGCAGTGGGCCAGCAACAGCTCACCCAGCTCCGCCCGCTCGTCGAGCTGGCTCTGGGCGACTCGCCCTACAACGAGGCCGAGCTGAAGAAAGCCGGATTTGACCGCACCGGCGTCCTCCCGATTGTCCTTGACGAGAGCCGGTATCAGGATACGCCGGATCCTGGCGTGAGCGCCGCTCATGCAGGCCACAACCCGCTCTTGCTCTTCGTCGGCCGGCTTGCCCCGAACAAACGTCAGGAAGACCTGGTCAAGCTGCTCTTCCATCTACGCCGCCTCCGCCCGCAGGCACACCTGGCGCTGGTCGGCGATACGTGGATGCCCGCTTACGCCGCCTGGCTGGCTGACTTTGTCCGGCAGACCGGGCTGGAAGATGCCGTAACCCTGACAGGGAGCGTTCCGCAGAAGACCCTGGTCGGCTACTATCGCCGCGCCGATTTTTACATCTCCATGAGCGAGCATGAAGGTTTTGGTAAGCCCCTGATCGAGAGCATGTACTTTGGCGTGCCGGTGCTGGCCTATGCCAGCACGGCCGTTCCGGACGCGCTCGGCGATGCGGGCATCCTTTTTCACTTTAAGGACTATCCGGCACTCGCCGAGCTCGTCAGCCTGCTGATGGCTCGCCCAGAGCTGCGGCAGCGCCTTATCGCGAAGGGCCGGGACCGGGCTGCGATGTTTCTCTGCGAGCAAGTGGCCGCGCGTTTTCGCCACTTTCTGGAAGGGGTCGCCGGGCAGGGGGCGCGACGATGAGCCTGAAGATCCGCTTGATGACGGCGACCATCTCTCCCGGCGATGCCATCGGCAACTACATCACCAGTCTGGCTAACCTGCTGCAGGGTTGGGGCGCATCGGTCGAGCTTTATGCCGACAATGTAAGCCCGGACTACAACGGCGTCGTCTATCCGTCTCATGCCTGCTCCGAAGGCGGCGATGGCCTGCTCTGGTACCATTACTCGATTGATAGCGACAACGTTTCGCGTTTACTGGCAAGCAAAGACTACCGAGTAGTGGACTACCACGGCATCTCGCCCCCCCATCTGTTTGCGGGCGAGAACGAGCGGTTGGCCGCGCTCTGCAGACGCGGGCAGGAGCGCTTGCCGGCCGTGGCAGCAAGCGCCGACTACCTGATTACACACAGCGGCTATACGACAGGCGAGCTTCGCCAGCTCGGGATGCAGAAGATCCTTGAGTATCCGCTGTTCGTGGACACGGCGCGCTTTGGCGGAGAGGATCCCGAGCTGGCAGGCCTGCTCGCCCAGGCCAGCTACCTGCTCTTCGTGGGGCGCATCGTTCCACAGAAGGACATCCGCTCCCTTCTGGAGATATTTGACCACGTCCGGACACACTATCCCGATCTCTTGCTGATCCTTGCGGGCGCGCGAGACCTCGTCCCCGGCTATCAGGTTGCGCTCGAGGAGTTCATAAAGAGCCGGGGGTTGGCCGGCCGCGTGCTGTTCACCGGGCAGATCAACAACCCGGCCGTACTTGCCGCACTCTATCGCCACGCCCGTCTCGTCGTGATCGCCTCGAAATGGGAAAGCTTCTGCGTTCCCGTTGCCGAATCGCTCTACTTCGGCACGCCGGTCGCCGTCAACAATATCCCACCCCTGCCCGAGGTCGCCGGCGAGGCCGGACTTGTCTTCGACAGCGCAGAGCCGGAAGTCGCGGCATCCAGGATCGCAGCCCTTCTCGAGAACGAAGGGGCCTATGCGGCGTTACAGGAGGCCGCCGGCAAACAGGCCGCCCGGTATAGCGGCCCGGCGCTGGCGCTGAACGTGCGCCGGCT
>ENA-UOUL01005931-UOUL01005931.1-bioreactor-metagenome-genome-assembly--contig:-NODE-5931-length-10268-cov-3.130115_pt1 | contig 10268 bp, 7 predicted proteins | sample MGYA00249838_ERZ747220 | MGnify/ENA primary metagenome ERZ747220 (study PRJEB28778, sample SAMN05720191) | bioreactor metagenome | isolation source: Anaerobic biogas reactor | place: USA:Washington...
GCGGCGTGGGCGAGCGCGAACCGCATCACGTCGCGCGAGGGCGACAGGCGGTCCGTCTCCCGGAACCAGGCGAGCACGCCCTCGATGCCGAGGGCGGACTGAGCGTGAGCGTCGAGGGCACCACCACCGGGCCGGTCGCGGCCCCCTTCGGCGCCTCGACCCACCCCTACCTCACCTGCGACCGGCGCCTGCTGGACGAGTGCGCGATCACGCTGCCGGCCGCGGCGGTCCTGCACACCGACGGCCGAGGGACCCCGACCGACCTCGTGCCCGTGGCGGGGACCGAGCTCGACCTCAGCGGGCCGGCCGCCCTGCGTGGCCGCTCGGTGGACCACGCGTTCACCGACCTGCCCGCCGCCTGGTCCGTCGAGCTGACCCACCCGACGGCACCCGGGGTGCGCCTGGACAGCGACGCCCCGTGGGTGCAGCTCTACACCGGCGAGCGCATCGGCCGGCAGGCCGCCGCCGTGGAGCCGATGACCTGCCCACCGGACGCCTTCAACCGCACGCCGGAGGAGGTGCTGCTGACGCCGGGGGCGAGCCGGAGTGTCAGTCTGCTGATCAGCGCCCTGCCCCCTGCCGCCGCAGTCACACCGCCAGGTGCTGGGCGGGGTCGCTGACCACGCGGGCGAGGTGCAGCAGCGCACCGCCGCTGGCGCCCGCGACGTCGTCGGCGTCCCGGACCACCTCCAGCGGCATCCAGTCCGCCGCCATCACCCGGGCGCGCAGCCGGGCCTGCACCCGGGGGGCGATCCGGTCCGCGAGGTCGCCGATCTCACCACCGAGCACGATCATCGGCACGTCCAGGAGGTTGACCGCGCCGGCCAGCACCACCCCGAGCGCCTCGGCGGCCAGGTCGACCGCCTCCCGGCTGGGCTCGTGCCCCGCCTCGGCCAGCCGGTCCAGCTCGGCCAGCGTCGTCGAGGGCGGCAGCCCGGCCCGGCGGGTCATGGCGAGACGACCGGCATACCGCTCCAGGCATCCGTCAGACCCACAGGGACAGGGGTCGTCACCGGGCCGGAAGGGCATGTGCCCGATCTCGCCGGCGAAGCCGTGCCTCCCGGTCTGCACCCGGGAGTCGGTCACCACCGCCCCACCGATGCCGATCTCGCCGGAGACGTAGAGGAAGTGGCTGGACCGACCGGAACGCCCGGGCGCGGGCTGGGTGAAGGCGTGCGCGGCCAGGTTGGCCTCGTTGCCCAGACTCAGAGGCACCTCGGGCAGCTGCTCCCGCAGGCCCGCCCAGGGAGCGACATCGCGCCAACCCAGGTTGGGCGCGAGCAGCAGCCGCTCCCCCGTGCCGTCGACCACGCCGGGCAGGGCCAGACCCGCTCCGACCACGCGGCCACCTTGCGGCGTGGCCGCGAGCACCGTGCCGAGGTGGTCGGCGAGCAGGGAGAGCGCACCGATGGGGTCCGAGCCCACCAGGTCCGGCTCCGAGCGCGACTCCGCGACCACCTCGCCCCGGAGGTCGATGAGCCGGGCGGCGACGTGGGCGGCATTGACCTGCAGCCCGACCGCGCAGACGCGGGTGGACGGTCGCAGCGGCTTGGCGGGTCGGCCCGGGGTGCCCAGCGCGGCCTCCCCCTCCTCGAGGAGGCCACCGGCCACGAGCTCGTCGGCCAGCCGCGAGACGGTCGACCGGGTCAGGCCGGTCGTGGCTGCCACCCCGGCCCGGGACAACGGCTCCGGCGCGGCGCACACGCTCCGCAGGACCACGCCGAGGTTGACCTCGCGCAGTGACGACTGGTGGGCCAGGACCGGGCGCGCCTGAGTGCGGCCAGACTGCGGGTGGCCAGACTGCGGGTGGCCCGGCTGTGGGTGGCCCGGCTGCGTGCGGTCGAGCTGCATGCCTCCCACCGTACGCACGACCTGCCTTGCACCGGAGACGACGCGCGGGTTAGGTTCCCCCAATAGTTTCACGCCACAACGAACGGGGAGGACGGATGAGCGGGCAGCCTCCCCCGGTCCCCGCGCCGCACGCGGATAATGGCGCAATGGTCCCCGACGGCCCGATCCGCATGGCTGACGTGGCACGCCTGGCCGGCGTGTCCGTCGCCACGGTGTCCAAGGTCGTCAACGGCAGGTACGGCGTGGCCGCCGCCACCACCGGTCGCGTGCACGAGGTCATCGCCGAGCTCGGCTACGAGCCGAGCCTGGGGGCCCGCAGTCTGCGCAGCTCGCGGACCGGGATCCTCGGGGTGCTGGTCGCCGAGTTCGAGCCGTTCAGCACCCAGCTGCTGAAGGGTGTCTCGGGCGCCATGGCGGAGACGGACTACGAGCTCCTGGCGTTCGCCGGCGCGACCCACGGTGAGACAGTCGGGTGGGAGCGCCGGTCCCTGCGCCGGCTGGGTGGCACCCTGCTCGACGGGGCGATCATCGTCACCCCGACCATGATCGAGCCGGGCGCCGCGGTGCCGGTGATCGCGGTCGACCCGCACACCGGCAGCGGCGACGTCCCCACCGTCGACTCCGACAACGTGGGCGGCGCACGGTCCGCGGTCGAGCACCTGGTCGAGCTGGGGCACACCAGGATCGGCATGATCCGCGGCCGCGAGGACCTCGAGTCGGCCCACCTGCGCGAGCAGGGGTTCCGCCAGGCGATGGCGGCTGCCGGACTCGAGGTCGACGAGACGCTGCTGGCCACCGGTTCCTACCGCTCGGAGTCGGCGGTCGGCCCCGCACGCCTCCTGCTCGACCGCCGCGACCGGCCCACCGCGGTGTTCGCGGCCAACGACCTCATGGCCATTCGGACGGTCGAGGTCGCGCGCTCACTAGGACTGTCCGTCCCCGAGGACCTGTCGGTGGTGGGCTTCGACAACGTCCCGGAGTCGGCCCTGGCCGAGCCGGCCCTCACGACGGTGTCGCAGCCGCTGCAGGAGATCGGCCGGACCGCGCTGAGCATGCTGCTCACCCTGCTGGCCGGTGAAGAGCTCGAGCGCACCCACGTCCGCCTTGAGACCCGGCTGGTCGCGCGCGCCTCGACGGCACCGCCCCCAGCGCTCCGCTAGGCCCACCCGCCCCGACGCTCCCCGGTCAGGCCAGGGCCCCGCTGTCTGCGGGAGCGACCTCCACCGTGGTGCGCCGCGGGTCGTGGAGCCCCACCTCGTGCACCTCCCCGGTCAGCGTGACGGTCTGCAGCAGGCGACGGTCAGCGACCGAGTCGCCAACCCAGAACTCGATGTCCCCCGGCTCGACCACCCGCCGGCCGTCACGACCGGTGAAGGAGAGCCGCGCCGGCGGCACCCGCAGGGTGAGCACGCAGGACTCCCCCGGCTCCAGTCCGACCCGTGCGTAGCCGACGAGCTGCGCGACCGGCCGGGTCACCGATGCGATGACGTCGTGGGCGTAGAGCTGGACGACGTCCTCGCCCTGCCGATCACCGGTGTTGGCCACGCGCACCCGCACCTCCACGGGGTCGGCCGGTGAGCCGGCCCGGACCTCGAGGTCGCTCAGCCCGAAGGTCGTGTAGGACATCCCGTGGCCGAACGGCAGGGCGGGCCGTGTGGACAGGTTGCTGACATCGGTGTCGCCGCCCAGCGGCGGGTGGAGGTAGGAGTAGGGCTGGCTCCCTGCGGAGCGCGGGATGCTGACCGGCAGGTGCCCGGAGGGGTTCACCCGCCCGGAGAGCACCCCTGCCACGGCGCCGGCCCCCTCCTCGCCGGGGAAGAACGCCTGCACGACCGCGGCGCACGAGTCGAGCGCCCAGTCGACGGCGTAGGGACGCCCGGTCAGCAGCACGAGGACGACCGGCGTGCCGGTCGCGACCACCGACTCGACGAGCTGCCGCTGCACGCCGGGCAGCTCGAGGTCGTCCCGGTCGCAGCCCTCTCCCGAGGTGGCCCGCCCGAACAGACCCGATGAGTCGCCGACGACCACGACCGCCACCTCGGCCTCTCGCGCCGCGGCCACGGCCTCCTCGAATCCGGAGTCGTCCGCGGAGTCGACGTCGCAACCGCGCGCGTGCCGCACCTGCACCTGCGGCCACTCCGCCGCAAGCGCCTCCCAGACCGTGGGCGCGACGATGCCCGGCTCGGTGGCGGGGTGCTGCGGGATGACGTGGTTGACGAAGGAGTAGCACCCGAAGAGCGCCTCGAGCCGGTCGGCGTTGGGGCCCACGAGGGCGATCCGGTGCGGATCGGAGAGCGGCAGGATCCCCTGGTTCGACAGCAGCACCACGGACTCCTCGGCCAGCCGCGCGGCCGCGGCCCGGTGTTCCGGCCCGTCGAGGTCGATCTCGGTGGGCGGCTCGTCCTCGAAGGTGGCCCCGAGGAGCCCAAGCGCGGCCTTCTGCTCGAGCACGCGCAGGCAGGCCCGGTCCACGAGCGCCTCGTCGACGGCCCCGGAGCGGACAGCATCGGCCAGCGGCGCGAGGTAGGCGTCGCCGGTCGGCAACTCCACGTCGATCCCCGCGGCCAGCGCCTGGGCTGCCGCCTCGCCGAGGTCGGCAGCCACTCGGTGCAGCACGTGGAGGAAGGCGACACCGAAGTAGTCGGCCACGACCGTGCCGTCGAAGCCCCAGCGGTCCCGCAGCACCCCGGTCAGCAGCGACGGGTCGGCCGCGACCGGGACACCGTCGATCTCGTTGTAGGAGTGCATGACCGAGCGCACTCCGCCCTCGATGACCGCCATCTCGAAGGGCACCATCAGCACATCCTCCAGCTCGCGCGGCCCGGCGTGGACGGGAGCGAAGTTGCGCCCGGCCTGCGAGGCGGAATAGCCCACGAAGTGCTTGAGGGTGGCGTGCACGCCCTCGGACTGCAGCCCCTCCACGTATCCGGTGCCGATGGTGGCCACCAGGTAGGGGTCCTCGGAGATCGCCTCCTCGACCCGCCCCCAGCGCGGGTCGCGGACGACGTCGAGCACCGGGGCCAGCCCCTGGTGCACGCCCAACTGCCGCATCGACCGGCCCACCAGCCCCGCAACCTCGCGGACCAGGTCGGGGTCGAAGCTGGCTCCCCACGCCAGCGGGGTGGGGTAGGTGGCAGCCTTCCACGCTGAGAGCCCGGTCAGGCACTCCTCGTGCACCAGCGCGGGGATGCCGTGCCGCGTGCTGGCGACGAGCCAGCGCTGGAAGTCCCACAGCCAGCGGGCCCGCTCGACCGGGTCGACCGGGCGGGTGCCATAGGCCCGGGTGAGGTGCCCGAGGCCCCGCGACGCCACGTCATACAGGCTCTCGGAGTCTCCGAAGGTGCCTTGCAGCGGTGCCACCGCCTCGCCGTCGCCCTTGTCCCAGAAGCCCACGAGCTGGGCCAGCTTCTCCTCCAGGGTCAGCGAGGCGAGCAGCCCGGGCACGTCGACGGGACGCGACTCCTGCACGGGGACGGGCGCGCTGCGGGTGTCGGTCATCGGGACTCCAATCGTGTGGGAGGGACGGGTCGTGCGGGGTCAGCCCTTGACGGCGCCCTGCAGCCCGCTGACGATGCGCTTCTGCATCGCCAGGAAGAAGATCAGGGCGGGGATCATCGCCAGGGTGGTGAAGGCGAAGACGCCGGCCGTGTCGGAGGAGTACTGCGAGGAGAAGTCGGCCACGCCGAGCGGCAGGGTCTTCATCTCCCCGCGGAGCAGCAGCAGCGGCAGCAGGTAGGCGTTCCACGACGCGACGAACGCCAGCACGCCGACCGTCACCGCGCCCGGCGCCGACAGGGGCAGCAGGATGCGCCAGAAGAACTGCAGGCGCGAGGCGCCGTCGATCATGGCCGCCTCCTCCACCTCGTGGGGGATCGCCATGAGGAAGGGACGCAGTATGACGATCGTCATGGGCAGCGCGAACGCCGCCTGGGGCAGGGCCACCCCCCACCAGGTGTTGCCGATGTCCAGGTCCTGGGTGACCAGGATGAACAGCGGGATGATTGCGACGGTCGCCGGGAACAGCAGACCGACGACGAAGACCATGAACAGCGGCTCGCGCCAGCGGAACTGATAGCGGGCCAGCGGGTAGGCCGCCATCAGGCCGCAGACCACGGTGACCACGGTGGTGATCACCGCCACCGCGACCGAGTTCACCAGGTAGGTCCAGAAGGTGCTGCCCAGCAGCACGCTCCTGTAGTTGTCGAACACCCAGGGGTCGGGCAGGCCCGCGGGATCGGCGGCCAGCTGGGCGTTGGTGCGGAAGCCGCCGAGCACGGCATACAGGACCGGCCCCAGGGTGAGCGCCACGACCAGCAGCGCCACCAGGAAGACCAGGATCCCGCCCTCTCCGCGCCCGCCGTCGCGCCGGCGACGACGTTGCCGCCCGCCCCCGGGCACCGGGTCGCTCACGCTCTCGCCCACGGTCGGGACGGTGCTGGTCGTGCTGCTCATCGGACCCCCCTCGGGACGTCGGCCGCGGCGACGTCCCGGGCCAGGACGAAGCGCTGATAGAGGAGGGCCATGGCCAGGGCGATGACGAACAGGACCACCGACGCGGCGGCGGCGATGCCGTAGTTCTGCCGCTTGGTCCCCTCGTTGACCAGGAAGGTGGCCATCGTCGTCGTGGCGTTGGCCGGGCCGCCGCCAGTGAGGATCCAGACCATGTCGAACAGCTGCAGGGAGCCGATCATGGACAGGAACGCCCAGATCCGGATCGTGGGGCCGAGCAGCGGGATGGTGATGCTCCACTGGATCCGCCACCACGACGCGCCGTCGATCTGGGCGGCCTCCACGAGCTCGTCCGGGACTCCCTGCAGGCCGGCCAGGAAGAGGAGGACCGCCAGGCCGATGTACTTCCAGGTCAGCACCACGATGAGAGTCGGCAGCGCGAGCGACGGCGTGCCCAGGAACCCCTGGTACGGACCCTCCAGGCCCACGAGACCGAGCATGGCCTCCAGCGCCCCGCTGCCGGGCTGGAGCAGCTGGAACCACACCACACCGGCGATGACCTCGGACAGCACGTAGGGGACGAAGATGATGGTGCGCAGCAGGCCCTGCCCCCGCATCCGCCGGTTGAGCAGCAGCGCGATGGCCAGGCCCAGCGGCAGCTGGATCAGGATCGAGGCCACGACGATGATCAGGTTGTGCACGACCGCGTCGGTGAAGACCTCGTTGGCCAGGACGCTGGCGTAGTTCTGCAGGCCGACGAAGTCGACGAGCGGGCCGAACCCGTTCCAGCGGAAGAGCGAGAACTGGACGGCGCGCAGGATCGGCCAGACCACGAAGAGCGCGAACAGCAGCAGCGCCGGGGCCGTGAAGGCCACGATCTCCAGCGCCATCCGCCAGTCGCGGCGGCGGGCCCCCGCCGGTCGCGAGCCGCGACCGGCGGGGGTCTGTGCATCGCCTCGACGGGCGATCGGGATGGAGCTCATCGAGTGCGGGCTCAGCCCTCGGCGTCCGCGGCCGCCTGGGTGGCGTCGACGATGTCCTGCGGGCTCGCCTGGCCGGCGAACATCAGGGCGATCGCGTCGTTCATCGCGCCACCGACCGACTGGCCGAAGGCCGTGTCGAAGTAGAGCTGGACGTAGGGGGCGCTGTCGCGCACCTCGAGCAGGCCGGCCAGGGCCGGGTCCGCGACCGCGTCGCCGGCGTTGGGGTTGGTCGGCAGCCCCATGTTGCGCTCGGCGAAGCCGCGCTGGACCTCGTCGGAGAGCATGAAGCGGACGAACTCCACGGCCTCCGGCGGCGCGTCGGCGGACACGCCCCAGGCGTCGCCGCCGCCGAGCTGGGCCGCCGGGTCACCCTCGCCACCCTCGACCTCGGGGAAGGGGAACCAGCCCAGCTTGTCGCCCAGGCCCTCGCCGTCCTCGGTGAGACCGGCCATGACGCCCGGCTCCCAGTGGCCCTGCATCTCCATCGCCACCTTGCCGGTCGCGAGCAGTCCTGAGGCGCTGGTCGGGCCGGACTGCGCGGGCGTGGACAGGAAGCCACGGTTGAACGGCTCCGCGGCGACCAGCCGCTCGACCTCCTCGCCGGCGCGGATGAAGCACTGGTCGGAGAAGTCGAGGGTCTTGACCGCGTCGGTGAGGGTCTGCTCGGCACAGTGCCGCAGCGCGAACTGGTACCAGTAGTGCGCCGCCGGCCAGCTGTCCCCGGCGCCGACCGAGATGGGCTCCATCCCGGCGGCCTTGAGCTGGTCGATGGCGCCGTACATCTCCTCCCACGTGGTGGGCGGCTCGTTGATGCCCGCCTCGGCGAACATCTCGGTGTTGTACCAGAAGCCGACCACACCCACGGAGAACGGCAGCGCGTAGACGCGGTCGTCCACGGTCCACCCCTGGACCGAGCCGCCGACCTGCTCGATCTCCTCGGCGGCGACCTCGGTCAGGTCCATCGTCAGGTCGGCCTCGACGTGGTCGGCCAGCTCGCCGCCGCCCCGCTCCATGTAGATGTCCGGCGCGTCGCCGGCCTGGAAGGCCGCGTCGAGCTTGGTCAGCATGTCCTCGTGCTGCATGGCCTCGACCTCGACGGTGACCCCGTGCTCCTCCCCGAACTCCTCGGCGAGCTGGGCGTAGTACTCCAGCCCGTCGCCGGTGTTGGAGTTGTGCCACCAGGTGATGGTCGTGCCTCCGGCGGTGGTCCCTTCCTCCTCGCCGGAGGAGCCTTCCCCGTCTCCGCCGCCGCAGGCGGCGAGGGTGAGGATCAGGCTTCCCGAGGCCAGCAGGCTCAGTGTGCGGACGGTCTTCATGGTGCTACTCCTCGGCATTGAGTGAGTGTCGGTTGGTCACAATCTGCCATTTTGTTGCGCCGTGTGTCAATCGTTGTCGATAACGATTTAGTAGCAGTTGCGCAGCACCCGCCCAGGAGATAGTTTTGTCGCACAACCAATCAAGGAGGATCCGTTGCCCACCACCCCCGCCCCGATCCAGTTCACCTTCGGCCTGTGGACCGTCGGCTGGGCTGCGCAGGATCCCTTCGGGGACGCGACCCGCGCCCCCCTCGACCCGGTCGAGTCGGTGCGCCGGCTGGCCGAGCTCGGCGCCGCGGGGGTCACCTTCCACGACGACGACCTCGTGCCCTCCGGGGCGAGCGCCGCCGAGCGTGACGCCGTCGTCCAGCGCCTCAAGGACGCGCTGGCGGAGACCGGCCTGAGCGTCCCGATGGTCACGACCAACACCTTCACCCACCCGGTCTTCAAGGACGGCGCCCTCACCAGCAACGACCGCGGCGTGCGCCGGCTGGCGCTGCGCAAGGTGCTGCGCCAGGTCGAGCTGGGCGCCGAGCTGGGCGCCCGCACGTTCGTCATGTGGGGCGGGCGCGAGGGGATGGAGTATGACGGGGCGAAGGACCACAAGGCCGCTCTCGACCGCTACGCCGAGGGGGTGGACAGCGTGGCCGGCTTCATCCGCGAGCGCGGCTACGACATGCGCATCGCCCTGGAGCCCAAGCCCAACGAGCCCCGCGGGGACATCCTGCTGCCCACCGTCGGCCACGCCCTGGGCTTCATCGCCACCCTCGAGCACGGGGACATCGTCGGCCTCAACCCCGAGACCGGGCACGAGCAGATGGCCGGCCTGAACTTCACGGCAGGCATCGCCCAGGCGCTGTGGCAGGACAAGCTCTTCCACATCGACCTCAACGGCCAGCACGGGCCGAGGTTCGACCAGGACCTCGTCTTCGGCCACGGCGACCTGCTCTCCGCCTTCTTCACCGTGGACCTGCTGGAGAACGGCTTCCCCGGCGGCGGTCCCCGCTACGACGGCCCCCGGCACTTCGACTACAAGCCGTCGCGGACCGAGGACGCCGTCGGGGTCTGGACCTCCGCCGCGGCCAACATGGAGAGCTACACCATGCTGGCGGAGCGGGCGCGCGCCTTCCGGGCCGACCCCGAGGTGCAGGAGGCCATGCGCGCCTCCGGGCTGGAGGAGCTGGCCACGCCGACCCTCGCCGAGGGCGAGTCGGCCGCCGACCTGCTGGTGACCGACGGCGACCTCGGCCACGAGATCGCCGCCGAGTCCGAGCGGTTGGCCGGGCGGGGCTACGCCCACGTCCACCTCAACCAGCTCGCGCTGCGGCACGTCCTCGGGGCCGCCTGACCGATGGCGCTCGTCGCGGGTGTCGACTCGTCCACCCAGTCCTGCAAGGTCGTCGTCCGGGACGCCGCGACCGGAGCGCTCGTGCGCTCCGGTCGCGCGTCGCACCCGGACGGCACCGAGGTCGACCCGCGCCACTGGTGGGACGCCCTGCAGGAGGCGCTCGAGGCGGCCGGCGGGCTGGACGACGTCGCGGCGCTCGCCGTCGGCGGCCAGCAGCACGGCATGGTTGCGCTCGACGCGGACGGCAACGTCGTCCGCGACGCGCTCCTGTGGAACGACACCCGCTCCGCCGACGCCGCGCTCGACCTCATCCGCGAGCTC
>ENA-UOUL01005933-UOUL01005933.1-bioreactor-metagenome-genome-assembly--contig:-NODE-5933-length-10265-cov-10.941107_pt1 | contig 10265 bp, 7 predicted proteins | sample MGYA00249838_ERZ747220 | MGnify/ENA primary metagenome ERZ747220 (study PRJEB28778, sample SAMN05720191) | bioreactor metagenome | isolation source: Anaerobic biogas reactor | place: USA:Washington...
GCGGGTCGGTGAACGCTTCTCGTCTGAGATGATCAGTCTCGCAGGACACCGGATCGGCACCGGGTATCCATGGATAACATTAACCTCCCGGCGATGAAGAACGTTTCCCTTTTACTGCCCGCAGTTCCGTGCCGCTTCCTCCGGAGGCATCGCCGGGAACAGATATTTCCCTGATCTGGCGCATGGCGCTGCCCGTAAAAACCGGGGAGGTGCCCTGCGCCGGGAGGGCGCAGGCGTGCTCCTCACAGCGCTTCAATCTTCCCGATGAAGTAGTAGGCGATCTTCGCGGCGTCCCCGATGTCGACTACGCCGTTCCCATTGAAGTCGGCGGCAGGGTCGGCCGCCGTCTTCCTGACGACCATGTAGGCCACCTTCGAGACGTCGCTGATGTCGACCTTACCGTCGCCTGTGACGTCACCCTTCGGGGCCGTGACGGTGATGTAACCGGGCCGGGAGAGCGTGGCGGAGTTATCGACCGTGAGGTTCACGGTGTAGGTGCCCGGCACGCCGTAGGTATGCACCGGGTTCTGCTCCGCGGAGGTGCCGCCGTCCCCGAACATCCATGACCACGACTTCGGATCACCGGTGCTCTCGTCGGTGAACCGGACGGTGAGCGGCGCCGGGCCGGCCGTCACGTCCGCAGAGAAGCCTACCCCGGACGTGACCGCGAGATCGAGGCGGGAAGAGGTGCCGGGATCGTAAACCGCCGTCCCGGCGGCTCTCGCGCCGTCGACGAAGAACGCGATCGTCTTCCCGGCGTCGTCATCCCTGCCGCAGACGAGCAGCCGCTTATCAAACGTGGCGTCCCCGCCGTAGACCCCGGCGCTCTCAAGGGTGAGCGACCCGCAATCGCGGCCGTCGATCCGGGCGGTTATGACGGTCCCGGCCGGGGCGGAACTCTCGTCGATCGTGACCGAGCCCCGGAACTCCGCGGGGAGGAGGGGGACGGCGGACGCCGTCCCGATAAGGAGAAGGAGAATGCAGAACCAGGCGGCCCGTCTCACCCGCATCACGCTCCGACGGCACAGAGCGTGCCCGGTCCCGTCATATGGAGCCAGTAGCCCTTGCCCTGGTAAACTAACCTGCTATCTACGTAGTCTTTGCTCCCGCCGTTGACGATCCCGGTTTCGAAGGCCTGCGTCCCGGCGTCAAACCCGATCAGGGTCGTCCACTGTGTTTTGACCGAGAGGAGGGCGTCCCGTGCCGTCGCCGGGGCCGTGCCGGTGACCCCGACGGCGTTCCAGCCCGTGAGGAGAGCACGTTCGGCCGGCGGAACCGGGAGGACGGTCGAGAAGTTCAGGGGGACCGCCGCAGGCCTGGTCGAGTAGAGCCAGATCCCTTCGAGAGGGCTGATCCGGTCCTCCTTATCGAGCGCCGTCCAGTCCCCTGCGGCCGTATCGTAGCGGAGGATCGAGCGGTTGTCGGTCTTGACACCGGCAAAGATCGCCGCGGTGTCGTTCCCGGCCGCGAGCGGCCGGGGGATGGAGACGAAGTTCCAGCCCGGGGCGAGGGTGAGCGCCGGGCCGGGGGGCGGAGGTTCGTGCCCCTCGAGCACGTTGAAGGCCGCGGTCCGGGACGCACCGGTCTCGAACGACTCAACCGCGACTTCGTAGCGGTCGGGCCCAAGATCGGTCGCGCCGACCTCGAAGGACCAGATGTTCGCGCCGTCACCCTTCAGGACGATCGCAACACCGGCGACGCCTGCATTGTTGCCCGGATCGAACACAGCGGGGACCACCTGGACCGCGAGCGTATCGCCGACCGCGAGGTTCGTGGTGCCGGTGATCGGGAACGCACTGCCCGCGGTCTGGTTGCCGATCGGGTCGATCCGGACGTAGGGCTCCTCGACGACAACGGTGAATTTTGCATAGATATCATCGATGTTCGGGGAGTCGAGGGCGGTGATCAGCGCGTCTGCTGCCGCGGCAGCCTGCAGGGTGGCGAGGTCGACCGACGTTATGCCGTTGCCCGTAAGCAGGGTGCCGGAAGCCCAGACGTCAAATACACCGTCGGCCGGGTGCTGGATGACGATGGAATACTGGCCGGAGGGCAGGTGAGCAGTATCGACGGGCGCAAGCCTGTACTCGAATGCACCATCGGGCCCGATAGGGATGAGTTGCTGAAGTTTACGGTAGTTCTCACCGAAGATCCAGACGCAAACATTGGCCGGGTTGCCTGTTGCGGTCCCGGCGATCGTCAGGCCGTCCCCCTTTGCCAGGGTGGCGCCGCTCACGGTTGCCGTGACAGAGGGGGACCTCAGGTTGAAGGAAGCCGTGCTGTAGGGAACACCGCTGAGAGAGTCCTTGCCGCGGGGCGCCGAAACGGCATAGGCCGTATAGCCGCCGGCGTCAAGACGATTCTTGGCGCGGGAGGTATCCCACCGGTAGGTCCAGGTATCATCGGCCTCGACGGCTACCCGGGTGAAGGTGCTCTCATTGCCGGTTTGAACCCTTGCGCCGATAACTCCCGTGTTAATGTCTTCAAACCTGAGGCCGTTGCTGTCAATGTTCGGACCGGTCAGGAAGAGGTAGACGGTGTTGCTGTCGCTGCAGGTCCCGGAGAGGACGATCTCCTCGCCGATGGCGTAGGTGCCGGTGCCGGAGAGGGCGATGGTGACCGCACCCCGCTCGACCCGCACCCTGGCCTCGTCGTAGATCTCCGGGGCTGCCGGATCCTCGACACGGATCGTGAACCGCCATTCGCCGGTGCTCTGGCTGGTGTTGAACTGGACAGTCGCGGTGCCGCCGGCGTTGGTCCTAACTGTTCTGTACGTGTCGTTCTCACCAGGGACAGCGTAATTAACCGCGATCTGGCTGGGTGCAATCACCGGATACACTCCCGGGGCAACGCCGCCGATCTCCCTGACGTAGAGGCGGTAGTCCTTCCTTGCCTCCCCGGCGACCGTCACAGTGAAACTGTTGCCGCGGACGACCGTGTCCTTGTTGACCGAGATGCCGAGCGTTCTCGTGACGACCTCAAAGGTCACGGCCCTGGAATCGAAGCCCTTCCCGTAGAAGTCGGAAGCGGCGGGCCACTTTGCCACGGCAGTGTAGGTCCCGGCCTCGGCATTCTGCCCGAAGAGGACGTTGGACAGGTACTGGGTCTGCCCATTGGCATTAAACGACAGAGATTTGCCGTCGTACGTTCTCACCACACCGCCACCGGGCAGAGTGAGCTCCACGTTTGCCGTGGCGCCCGTGTCCACGTTGCTATAAAACTTGAAGTTCAGCGACGTGTCCCGGCTGATGGACTTGCCGTTTACAGAATCCCTCGGGGACGAGCTCAGCATTACGTCAAGCGTCGCTTCAGGGTTCCGGACGTTGACGTAAGTCTGTGTGGGGTTCGCCGAACCTATCGCATAGTAATATCCGGTCGGTATGCCTTTAGCAAGTTCAGCGATAACGCCACCGGTCACCAGGATGACCTTATCGATCGAGCTCTTCCCCACCTCGCCGGTGTAGTGAACGAATTGGGTGGTGCCGGTAAAATCGCCGGCGAAGTCAAGATTCTCCTCACCCACAAAGACATTGGTGCCGGTAGTGCTGATCGTCCGCGCCGCCGCGGCCGGTGCAACAATCAACGCAGCCAGAAGGGCCGCGGCGACGATCATCGAAACTATCGCTCGCTCTGGAATCATAATATAATCTCCATAGCGCATTACCGGAGGAGGCTGGATCTACGCAGGGTGCCGCCTGTGGGTGGTTTGAACGAGGATAAGAACGCTAAACCGGCTGAAGCCTGCCTTCCTGTGCGCAGACATCCATCTTGTGCGAGCCGATATAAACATGCCGCTCTTATCCGGCCCCGGGGATCGGCTATCGGTGCAATACCGGAATATTCGGCCGTCCGACCGGCCGGGAGAAGCATCGCGACGAGTTCCCGGAGGAGGACCACAACGGAGCATTCACAACATTCTCCACCGTGGAACCGCTGCCGGCCGGTCGGCTCCAGGACAGTGCAGGCGAAACCGGGTGACGTGAGGGCTTCAGGACCGGACTCCTGCACGAAAACGGGACTGCCCGCTCCGCCGGGCTGGCGGCTTCCCAATCGCAGGGACCGGCACCAACGGCGCAACCTGCCGGGTGTCGCACGGAAACAGAGAACACGACGGGGCCGCGAGCTCCCTCACGAACCTGCTCTTCCCTCCCCCTGCAGTCGCTCCGGCACGCCGCCCGCCTCCCGGAGCAGGAAGGAGAACGCCGCTCCCTCCCCGGGGCAACCCGGTATGCGGTCCTCGACCCAGATCCTGCCGCCGTAACGGTCGATGAGAATCCTGACCAGGTAGAGCCCGAGCCCTTCGCCCACCCCCCGCTGCTTCCTCTCGTAGCGGTGGAAGATCTCCTCTTTCCGGTCGTCCGGGATCCCCCGGCCGGTATCTGCAACCGTCACCCGGAGAAAACCTCCCTCCTCCGCCCCGACACGAATGGTCACGGCGACACCGGGGCCCCCGTGTTTTACGGCGTTGCCGATCAGGTTCGTGAAGACCTCACAGAGGAGGTCGTCCGCAAGGACCTGCCGGGGAACGCCTTCGTACCTGATGGGGATATCCGGGAAGTGGGCAATCTCCGCCCTGATGACCGCATCAAGGTCGGTCGGCCGGAGATCGGGCGGTCCTGCGTGGATCCTCCGGATCTTCGAGACCATCCCGAGGATCTCGATGCTCTTTGCTATGCTCCGCTTCAGGTTCGCCACGTATCCGGCGGCCTCCCCCTCCACGGAATCGGCGAGCAGTTCGGCATAGAGGTTCGAGACGTTCTCGGTGTTCCCCATATCGTGAGTCAGTATATCGAGGTAGAGGTTCGCCTCCCGGTGGGCGGATTCGAGATCCCGGTGAATCCTGGCAAGCTCCCCGGCGTGGCGCCGGATCGCCTCCTCCGTCCGCCTGCGCTCAGTGATATCGCGGACGATGCCGCCGCGGAAGAGCGGTCGGCCGGCCGGGTCGGCAATCACCGTGAGGTGGTCCTCGAGCCAGCGGTGCCCACCGTCTTTCGCCAGGAACCGATAAACGAGGAGTCCCCTGCCCGAGGCGGCAGCGGCGGTAAGCTCCGCTTCAACCTGCGGGCGGTCATCGGGATGAATGCGGGCCATGACCTCGCCATGGTTCATAGCACTCATCTCCTCCGGCGTAAAGCCGAGAATCTCCTCGATCGCCGGGCTCATGTAATCGTAGCGGTCAGCCTGCAGGTTGCGCCGGTAAGCCGCATCCAGGGAGTTCTCCAGGACCGCCCGGAACCGCTCCTCGCTCTCCTGGAGGGCTTCCTCAGCCAGCTTACGCCCCGTGATATCGGTGAAGAATACGGTGACATATCCCCGTTGTGACGAGAACGCAGTGACTTCGTACCATCTCGAAAGGGAAGGCAGTTGGTACTGAAAAGTCGCCGGTTCACCAGTCAATGCCACGTTCCCGTAGATTGCAACAAGGTCGCCGATCTCATCCGGGACGAAGATCTCAGTCGCCCGCCGGTTCAGGATATTCTCCCGGACAAGCCCTGTAAACTGTTCAAACGCCCCATTAACCTTTAAATAGACAACATCGACGGGTTTTCCGGTGTCATCGGTGATGATCTCGCAGAAGGCATACGCGGCAAGCGGGTTATCGAGCGCCTGCCGGTACCACTCCTCGCTCTCCCGGAGGGCATCTTCCGCCCGTTTGCGCTCTGAATCGTCGTAGATGTAGCCCTGGGTCTCGATAAGTTCGCCGTCCGCACCGAAACGCCCGACCACATTCTCGACGACATGGATCTGGGTGCCGTCCCGGCGCTTCCGCGTCCTGCCCTCGTTCTCCACCTTCCCTTCCCTCCGGATGCGCGCGAGGAGGCGGTCCCGGTCCCCGGGGTCTTCATAGAGAGCCCGGATATCGGCGCCCAGCGCCTCTTCTACGGAAGAAAACCCGAATATCCTGACAAATGCCGGGTTGCAGGCGAGTATCCGGCCATCCAGGGCGGTGACAAAATCCCCGGTAAGGTCATCCTCAAAGAGCCGCCGGTACCGCGTTTCGCTCTCCTCCAGAGCACCTTTTAAGGACTGCAGGAGAGCGTTCTCCCGCCGGAGCGCCTCGTTCTCGGCCAGGATCGCGGCCATGCACTCATGGGCCGGCCGCTCCCCCGCTGCAGAGGTCTCCTGCCCGCTCTCTCCCGCTCCGGCGCGGGACGAAGTCTCTGTCACATCAGAACCTGCCGTCATCTGACATCCCGGGGCGTTTTATTCTTATTTGGGATTCACCCGAATTGTATTAATACTACCTCCAGCGGGTGAGGGGCCGGGTCCACCGGCCGCAACGGTGCCTGCCGGGCCGGCACCTCTTTTTCGCCGGCCGATCCCGCCGGAAGCGTGATTGAGCAGGCGGGGATCGTCCGATCAGTCCCCCGCACCCGGCCAGCCGCTCCGGGCCCCGGGACTTCGCGGCCGGTGCATGCACCGGTCGTGAAACCGGAAAAGTCACAATCTTATTGTCACGCGACCCATGTGGTTATAAGTTGCAGTCCTGCAGTTGTCCTGCTGCAGGATCCGGACGGAGAGACGTATGAGGTCTGAGGAGATCAACGGCAACATCTTCTACAACGGCGACTGCACCCGCGGGGCACGGGAGCATATCCCCGACGGCGCGATCGACCTGATCGTCACCGATCCCCCATACGGCATCAACGGCGACCGGTTGCACCAGCACTACAACCGGGACGAGACGTTCGTCGTCGAGGGCTACGTCGAGGTTCCCGCGGCCGGATACGGGGAGTTCAGCCAGCGGTGGATCCGGGAGGCCGAACGGATCCTCCGTCCCGGCGGGTCGATCTACATTGTATCGGGGTACACGAACCTCTACCACATACTCCACGCCCTCCGGCAGACGGAGCTTCGCGAGGTCAACCATATCATATGGAAGTACAACTTCGGCGTCTACACCAGCCGGAAGTACGTCTCCTCCCACTACCACATCCTCTTTTATGAAAAGCCGGGCGGCGAGAGGACGTTCAACCTTGAGTCAAGGTACGGGACCGGGGAGAAGGGGCCGGATAACGGGTCGCCCAACTACCGCGACCGTGAAGACGTCTGGGTCATCAACCGTGAGTACAAACCAGGACGGATGAAGAACAAGAACGAACTGCCGACGGAGCTGCTCATAAAGATGCTGCAGTACAGCAGCAGCGAGGGCGACCTCGTCTGCGATATGTTTCTTGGCGGGTTCTCGACCGCCCGGGTGGCCGTCGGCCTCAATCGCCGGGCGACCGGGTTTGAGCTGTCGGGGCCGGTCTTCGACCTGAAAGTCGAAGAGTTGCGGGGTATCAGGCAGGGATACCTGCTGCCGTCGTTAAGGACCCCGCTGACCGCGGGATCGAAGAACCGGGGCCGGCCCTGGACGGACGGTGAGATTGAGGTTCTGGTCTCCCGGTTCACCCGGCTTACCGGGTCCGGGGCGACAAAGAAGAAGGCCGTCGATATGCTGGCAGGGGAACTCGGCCGGGGACGGTGGTCCATCGAGAAGATGCTGAAGAAACAGGGGGTCCGGGCCGAAGAACGGGGAGAGCGGCGATGACGCTGGTCGCGGGAGGGACGAGTCCCGCGGCAACGGTGCCGGAAGGGCGCGGGGGCGGTAGCGGTGCCGGCGGAGCACCGGAAGGGGGCAGGCTCCCGGAACCGGACCGGCAAAGGTCCGGAACGGGAGATACCCTTTAACGCCGTCGCAGGAGACCGGCAACGCTAAAACGTTTCGAAAACAACGTTTTACAGGTATCCCGAAGCATTAACGCCGGATGACAGAGGCCGATGGCAACACCCACCGCGCGACCGTTCCTCAAATGGGCAGGCGGAAAGGCGCAACTGCTCGATGCGTTCACCAGGAGAGTTCCCCGGGGACTCCACGAGGGAACCCTCCCGATCTTTGTCGAACCGTTCATGGGCGGCGGGGCGGTCTACTTTCATTTCAACAGCATCTTCAGGTTTAAGGAGTGCCACATATTCGACATCAACGAGGAACTGGTCCTCGCCTACAGCGTGGTGAAGAACGACGTTCGCGGCCTCATCGACTACCTTGCCGGGATCTCGGACGACTATCTCTCAAAGAGCGACGCCGGGCGGAAGGATTTCTATTACGCCATGCGGGATACGTTCAACCGCACGAAAGGAGCCGTCAACTTCAGGCAGTACAGTGAGGACTGGATAGAGCGGGCGGGCCAGTTCATCTTCCTCAACAGGACGTGTTTCAACGGCCTCTACCGGGTCAACTCCCGGGGCGGATTCAACGTTCCGTTCGGCAGGTACCAAAACCCGACGATCCTGCATGAAGACGTGCTCCGGGCCGACGCCGAACTGCTCCGGAACACCACCATCCACCTCGGCGACTTCATGCAGTCGGAACCCTATATATCGGAAGAAACCTTCGTCTATTTCGATCCCCCTTACCGGCCCCTGAACCGGACCTCGTCGTTCACGCAGTATGCAAAAGGGGGGTTTACCGACGAGGAGCAGAGGCGCCTCGCGGCATATTACGCGCGATGCAATGCCCGGGGGGCCAGGCTGATGCTGAGCAACTCGGACCCGAAGAACGTCGACCCGGACGACGAGTTCTTTGACGACCTCTATGCCGGATACCACATCGACCGGGTCCCGGCGAGGAGGATGATCAACTGCGATGGAACCGGGCGGGGCGAGATCTGCGAGATCATCGTCACGAACTATGACCCGCACGCTCCCAAAGAGCGATAGCGCCCGGGTACGCGGTCCTTCGAGAACGCAAAACGCCCGGGGTGGGATCATCCCACAAGTATAAGAACTCTCGAGGATATGGCGAGCTCGCATGACATTCCGGGAGATCGACGACGACGCCTGGGAGATCGTCCAAAGACACCTCCCGCCCAAGAAACCCCACGTCGGCCGGCCGCGCCGGGATCCCCGGCACCTCTTCAACGGGGTTCTGTATGTCCTCTCCACCGGGTGCACCTGGAGCGACGTACCGGCACAGTACGGGACGAAATCGACGGTGCACCGTTACCACCTCGAACTGTGTGAGCGGGGGGCGTACCAGGCCATCTTCCTCGACCTCCTCCGATCGGGCTACGAGTTCTGGAAGGGGGAGGCGGATCGGTGTGTCGTGAGGAATCTCAGGGCTCCCGTGCCGTAGGACAAGCAGGCCACGGAAGGGGGGAGCCGGTTCTCATAGTCTGGCACCCCGGATCGGGCATCTGCATGGGGAAGAGAGTGATGGTAGGCTGACGGGTTACGACTGCTGCCGGATACATGCCTGCAGCCCCTGACAAAATGCCTGGAAACTCGCTGATCGGTTTCTTTCAGGAACCATATACCTGGAGATAGTTGATGCAACCCTGATTTTTTGCAGGCGTCCGGGATATCCGGCTCGCTGAAGCACTCGCTCGAGGGTCTCCCAGGCATCAACAATTGCATCGGGATCCCGATATCTTTCCTTTGTGCCGAGGGTAGGAGGAACACCGGAATATGCAGACGCAAGAGCCTCCATATCCCCTAAAAACCAGGCTTCAAGTTCTTCTATCGCAATCCTGTTCAGAACCTGGAAAGAGCCATCGTGGTGCGGTGCAGCCTTTGTCGAGAGTCCCGCTTCCGCTACAATTCTTTCAAGTTCCTGTTTCAGCAGAGTACAGTCATCCCGATCCCTATCAATCAGGATAACTATCCGATAATCAGATGTAATCCACTTTCTATAACCCCGCAACCTGCCGGGGAGTTTATTAAGAAGATTCTTTTTCCCATTATACGGGTGAATCTGAAACGAATCTTCGCTCCGGAGTATTTTAGGGAGGATGTTCTTCATCGCGGCCTGTGCCGATTCTTCTTCAAGGAGGACTTCAAAATGCATCGAATCACTCGACCGATCGAGCCTGTCTGGTATGGTCAGGATAACTCGCCCCGCCCTGCGAACCGGCAGGATCGTCAAAAGGGAAGTACTCCTCCATCCAGAGATCCCCTAACCTTGCACCTTCATCTATGAACTCTCTGATTCCTTTCAAATCTGATGCCCTTTGAGCCTGCGTATAACCCTGATCGTTTCGATAAAGGACCCAGACTTCTTCAGGAGTGAGAGCATTAACGAAAATCGGCGAGTGGGTCGTCACCATGACCTGAGTCTTATCCGAAGCGGCCCTGAACTCTTCAGCGAGTACCGCGAGATGACGAGGATGGAGTTGATTCTCAGGTTCCTCGATTCCAATGAGTTGGGGCGGTTCGGGGTCGTTGAGCATTATAAGATATGCAAGCATCTTCATTGTGCCGTCGGAGGCGAACTTTGCAAGTACCGG
>ENA-UOUL01005934-UOUL01005934.1-bioreactor-metagenome-genome-assembly--contig:-NODE-5934-length-10265-cov-2.948960_pt1 | contig 10265 bp, 10 predicted proteins | sample MGYA00249838_ERZ747220 | MGnify/ENA primary metagenome ERZ747220 (study PRJEB28778, sample SAMN05720191) | bioreactor metagenome | isolation source: Anaerobic biogas reactor | place: USA:Washington...
CGGTCGAGGTGTACTGGATGGAGGCGCCGGTCTGCTCCTCGAAGGAGTTCAGCACCAGGGTGAAACGCTCCTGCTCGGTGCCGGTCCAGACCGCGGCCACCTCGAGCTCCTCGCCGGACAGGTCCGGCAGGGCCAGGCCGCTGTCCGCGGGCGCCTCGTCAGTGGTTGCCTCGCCGTCGTCCGTGCCCTCGTCCGTGGTGGCCTCGTCGTCGCCGGCGTCCTCCGTCGTCTCCTCGGCCGCGCCGGTGTCGTCGTCAGCCGGGGTGTCGGTCCCGGTGTCGCCGCCACACGCGCTGAGCACCAGCGCCAGGGCAGCGGCCGATGCGATTCCTACTGACCTCTTCACAGTGAACTCCTTCACAGGGGTGAGTTGGGCATCTACCAACCTAGCCAAGTGCGGCCGTTCCGGGCGCCCGGCAGGTCACGATTCGACAACGTTCTGTTGATCCGTCGCCCGTCGGTCGACCAGTGACCAGACGACCGCCCCGGCAGAGAGCACGACCGCAGCGAGGACGGGCACCAGCACGCCAGCGCCCAGGACCACTCCCGCCAGCGCGGTGCCCGCCGACCCGGCCGTGATCTTCAGCGCGCCGACCCAGACGAAGACCTGGCCCCGCGCCTCCGGCGGCGAGTACTCCCCCCGGGCCGCCAGGGTGGCCGCGAAGAAGAAGGCGTTGGCCACCCCGGTCAGCGCGTACGTCACCAGGGCGACCCCCAGGGACGGCGCCAGCAGTATGCCGGCCAGGCCGGCTGAGACCACCAGCGCCAGTCGGGAGGTGAGCCGGTCCGCCTCCCCCGTGGGCGGCCAGGCCATCACGCCCAGCGCGCCGGCCAGGGTGCCCAGCCCGTAGGCCGCGACGAGCCCACCCGCGGTCCCGGCCGACACGGCATACAGGCTGGTGCTGGCGACAGCCACGACCGGCAGGACCGCGACGCTCAGCGCCACGCACACGGTGAGGATCAGGGTCCGCCGCAACCGGGGTGACCGGCCGATGAGCGCGAGGGTCTGCCAGGGCCGCGGCACCGCGTCCCCGGCCGCGGGCGGCGGGCGGTGCGGCAGGAGACGGGCGCAGGCCCCCGCCAGGAGCGCGCTGCTGGCCAGGACGAGTCCGGCCGTCCGGGCCGAGGTGGCGGCGGTGAGCGCGGCGACCAGGCTCGGGCCCAGGGTGCCGGCGAGGCCGTAGGTCGCGACGTCCCAGCCCTGCGCCCGGCGTTGCTGGGCGACCGCAGGTCCGGCGATGGCCGGCAGCTGGGCACTCACGCCGCCGGTGAGGATGGGGCCGACGAGGCCGGAGCAGACCAGCAGCGCCGCGGTCACCGCGGTGGGGACGTGCCCGTAGGTCAGGACGGCACCAGCCAGGGTCAGGGAGTGGGCGGCGCAGGCGATCGACAGGACTGTCCGGCTGTCCCGGGCGGTGTCCAGCGTCCGGGCAATGAACGGGCCCAGCACGTGCGGGGCCGTCACGCAGGCCCCGAGCAGTCCGGCGACCGCGGACGAGCCACCGGTCGTCGTCACCAGCAGGATCACCGCGACGACGGCGCCGCCGTCGCACAGCCTGGCCAGCGTGGCGACGACGACGTAACGCGTCAGGCCGCCCCGCGTGCCGCGGTCGGCCCTCGTCCGACGTGCTGCGCGCTCAGTCCAGAACACCGGAGGCCCGCAGCGTGCCCAGCGCCTCCCGGACCTGTGCGCGCCCGGCCGGGGCCAGGCCGAGGACCGGACGGGGCAGGTTGGGGTGGCTCAGCAGCCCCAGCTCCTCGGCCAGCGCGGAGACCACGCGGTAGCTGCCGTAGGTGCCGAACAGGTCCCAGAGCGGCTGCAGGTGCCGGGACAGCGCGCTGGCCCGGTCCGACTCCCCCGCCCCGGCGGCCTCGGTGATCTCCCGGCACGGTCCGGGCAGGGTCCCTGCGAGCACGCTGTACCAGGCGTCGCACCCCGCGTTCAGCGCGTCCGCCGCGACCGGGTCACCGGAGATGCCGATCGTCACGTCGGCGGGGAGGCGACCGCGGAGCGCGTCGACCCGCTCGCGGACCGCGACGGGTCCGCCGTCGACCGGCGGGATCTTGACCGAGGCGATCCGCGGCAGGCCGGCGATGCGGGCGTGCAGCTCGTCGGTGAAGGTGAACTGGGTCGTGCCGGGATTGTCGTAGACGACGACGGGCACGGAGGCGGCGGCGCTCACCTCCTCGAAGAGCCCGAAGACCTCGTCGTCGGTCAGCGGCTGGTAGGAGACCGGCGCGAGGAGCAGCGCCGCGGCCCCTTCCGCCTGGGCGTCCTCGGCGTGCTGCAACACGGCGCGGGTGCGGGTCGCACCGATCCCCGCAATGACCGGCACCTCGCCGGCGGCCGCCACGGCGAGCTGCACGACGCGACGACGCTCGGCACGCTCGAGGTAGGCGTAGCTGCCGGTCGACCCGAGGGCCGCGATCGTGTCGACCCGGGCGTCGGCGAGCCGTGCCACGAGGGTGCTGTATGCCGTCTCGTCAATGCCCCTGTCGACGTCGCCCGAGATCGGGGTCAGGGGGAAGGCGCTGAGGCCGGTGAGCAGGGCGGCGCCCGGAGCCGCGGGCTCGGTGGAGCGGCTGGCTGAAGGAGTGGTCATCGGTGGTTCTCCTGGAGGTGGGTGGGTCAGAGCACCGCCGCGCCGCAGGCGCGGGCGAGGGCGTCGGCGAAGGCCTCGGCCTGGGTGGGGGTGAGGCGGGAGGCCGTCACCCGGATGGCCGGCGGGGGGTCGGGCGCCAACGCGTAGGTGCTGCCGTCGGTCACGGCCCAGCCGGCCTGCGCGAGGGTGGCCACCACGGGCGCGGCGGGCCGGTCCAGACCGATCCACACGTTCACCCCGTCGGTCGGCGCCACCGGGAGGTTGAAACCTCGTCGGCGCACCTCCCGGATAAGGAGGTCCCGTCGCTCGCGGTAGATGTCGCTGGCCGCGGCTAGCTGGCCCTGCACCCGGGCGTCGCGCAGCAGGTGCAGAGCGGTGCGCTGCAGGATCCTGCTCACCCAGGTGGCGCCCGCGGCGAGGCGGGTCTCCAGGCGCTGCACGGTCTCGGGGTCGGCGGCCACCAGGGCGAGGCGCAGGTCGGGCCCGAGGAACTTGGAGACCGAGCGCACCAGGGCCCAGCGCGGGCAATCCTCTGGGGTCACCCGGTGGTAGGTGGTGCTGGCGACGCCGGAGAAGTGGTCGTCCTCGATGACCAGCACGTGCGGGTGCCGCCCGAGCACGGCACGCAGCTCGGCGGCGCGCTCCGCGGACAGGCTGGCCCCCGTGGGGTTGAGCGCGCGGACCGTGCAGACCACGGCCCGCACCCCGCGGGCCAGCGCGACCTCCAGGGACGCTGGCACCATGCCCAACTCGTCCGTGGCCACCGGCACGACGTCGTAGCCGTTCACCCGCAGGACGCCGATGCTGGCCAGGAAGCACGGGTCCTCCAGCGCCACCGCATCTCCGCGGGTCAGGTAGGCCGCAAGCACCCGGTCGACCGCATCCACCGCCCCGTGGGTCACCGCGATGTCGTGGGCTGCCGGCAGGAGCGGCGCGAAGTGCACGCGCGCCCAGTCGAGCAGCTCCGGGTCGAGCGGGTCGTCGCCGTAGAGGACCTGCCGGTAGCCGGCGCCGGGCACCACGTCACCGAGGTCGGGCAACAGCGCCGGGTCGGGGTTGCCGCTGGCCAGGTCCACCAGGTCGTCGCCCCGCAAGCGCCGCGAGGTGTCGGGGTCGAGGTCGCGCGGCAGCTCGGGGATGGGCCTGATCCGGGTGCCGCGGCGCCCTGCGGTCTCGGCGACCCCAGCCTGCACCAGGAGCGCGTAGGCCGAGGCCACGGTGTTCCGATTCACCCCCAGGTCGGCGGCCAGGCCCCGCACCGTGGGCAGCTCGGCCGTCGGCGCCAGCACGCCGGCGTCGACGAGGTTGCGCACGCTCGCGACGATCTCGGCCACCGTCGTCCCCTGGATCATGGGTCCAGTTTGTCATAGGACAATCCCCACCCCAATTTTGGTAGGGGTTTCGTGCGCCTCCCCCACATTTTCGTAGGGGTTTCGTGCACCTTCCACGGAACTTCGTAGTGGTTTCGTCCCCCCACCCAACGTCGTAGCGGTCTCGTCCACCCTCTCGGATCGACAGCACGTCGGCGCCCTCCTACCGTGGAATCAGGAGGTGGTCGAGATGTCCGGCACGACTCCGACGCCCGGGCGACGGGACGTCCATCCGCAGGGACGGCCCGACTATCACGACCCGACCGGCGGGTTCGGTGGAGCCCCGCCGGCTCACAGCGCCCTGACGCTGCGTCTCGTGCTCGCGATCCTGGGACTGGTCATCTGCGTGGGCGGGATCATCTGGACCCTCGCGGTCGACGGTCCGCTGTGGCTCGTGATCGCTCTCGCCGTGCTGCTCGTCGTCACCGTGATCGACATCGCGGTCATCACCGCGCGCAAGCGCCGCGGGGAGCCGGGCTGAGCAGGGCTGGCTCAGGCTGCCGCACGAGCCAGCAGATGGTCCGCGACCAGTTCGGGCACGTCGGGCATCCCGCGATACCCCGGGAAGTCGTTGACATCCACCACGACCGGGCCGGACTCCGAGACCAGCACGTCCACGCCGAGGAAGTCCAGATCGAGCCGAGCCCGGACCTGTCGGGCGAGATCGACCAGCTCAGGCGCTGGGGTGAAGGGGGCTCCCTCCGTGGTGTGGCCGACCGCCAGCGGCGAGGGCTTGAGCAGCCCGCGGACCTGGTCGCCAACCAAGTACAGCTTGTGGTCGACCTCGCCGGCCACCACGTAGTCCTGGACCAGGAACGGTGGGTCGAGCCCGCGCTCCACCCGCAGTTCCTCCGCGGTCCCGACCACGATCGACACCCCCCGGCCCGGCCCTCCCGCCGACTTCACGACGCACCGCCGCTCCCCCGCCGCGGCCGCCACCTCGCGCCAGGTCGCCACCACCCGGGTCGGCGGGACCGGCAGTCCGTCGAGCGCCCGCAGCATGGCGACCCGGTCGGCCAGCTGCACCACCCCGGGATACGGGTTGAGGAGGACACTCCCGGCGAGGTGGAGCTCCCGGATGAGCCCCAGAGCCCCGTCGTTGAGCCCCCGGTGGACGACGAGGTCCGCCGCACGGAGCGCCTCCTGCTGGACGTCGTCGTCGTGCGGCAGGTGCAGCCATGAGTCCACCCCGGCCGCTGCGAGCCGGTCGAAGACCTCGGGGAAGATCGTTGACGCCTTGGGCGGCTTGCCCAGGACGAACGCCACGTGCACCATGCCGTCTCACCCTAGGCGACCCCTTGCCCCGTTGGCCCACAAGGCTGTTGACTCGGAACCACCCGTCGCGCCACGTCCGCAGGAGGACCGGTGACACCAGAAGACCTTGACTCCCTTCGACAGCGGGCGCTCACGGTCGGCTGCGCCGCCCTGGTGGACGCGATGGGCCGCACCCACAAGCACCGCGCGCACCTCCCGGCGCTGAGCAGCCCGAGCCCGTCCCGGGCTCTCTTCGGCCCGGCCATCACGATGGAGTTCCTGCCGACCCGCGACGACCTGCCTGGGGAGGACCGCGGGTTCGGCGCGGTCTTCGCCGAGGCGGTGGCCGGCGCGCCGGAGGGTGCTGTCCTGGTGCTGGGTAGCGGCGGCTACCCGGACATCTCCCACGCGGGCGGCGTGAAACTGACCCGGGTGGCGCGCCACGGCCTCGCCGGGGTCCTGGCCGACGGCCAGCTGCGCGACTACAGCGAGCTGGCAGCGCAGGACTTCGCCACCTGGTGCCGCGGGGAGGCGGTGCGCTGGGGCGGGGACAGCGTCATGCCGTATGCCGCGAACGTCGCCATCGAGGTGGCCGGGGTCACCGTGGTGCCCGGGGACTTCGTCTACCTCGACTCCGCGGGTGGCGTGGTCATCCCCGCCGCCAGCCTCACGGCCGTGCTGGACGAGGCGGAGAAGGTCGTCGCCGACGACGAGCGCTGGCAGCAGCGGCTGCAGGACGGGGAGGAAAGCTAGCCCGCCGGGGCCGATGCATCGCTCGATGACCAGCGGAGCAGGTCGACGTGCGGCCGCACGCCCTCGAGGAACCGGCGCCGCCGGTCGGGATCGGTGAAGAGGTCGGCCTGCTCCATCAGGGTCTCCCGCCCCACCGCCAGCACTCGGCCCACCCGGGGGTCGCCCAGCGCCCTGAGCACCCCCGCTGCCCGGACGTACAGCTCAGGCACGTCGACCACCCCCGGCAGGTCACGCACCAGCAGCCGCGGCACCACCTGCTCGATCTGCTGTCTGCCCTCGTCGGTCGCCCCGCGCGCGACGGCGACCTCCGCCAGCCCCACGGTCGCGGCCGGGTAGATGACCTGCCGGTCCAGGGCCAGGACGTCCGCGTAATGCTCCGCCGCGCCGTCCAGGTCTCCGAGCACCAGGGCGGCGTGCCCCATCACCAGCTGCGCCTCGGCATCCGCGCGCGGGTCACCGAGCCTGACGCACTCCTCGTGAGCCTGGGTGGCAAACACCAGGGCCTCCGCGGGCAGGTCCTGGTCCAGCCGCACGCAGGCCAGCCCGATGCGCGCCAGCACCTCGACGTCCGGGTCGCCGATGTCCTCGGCGAGCGCGAGGGCCTGGGCGAAAAGCTCCTGCGCCTCGGCTATCCGGCCGGTGGCGCGGGCCAGCTCACCGAGGTTGGCGAGCCGGAAGCCCTCGTCCTGCCGGTCCCCGACCTCACGGTCGATCTCCAGCGCCTCCCGCTCCAGGGCCTCGGAGCTGGGATAGTTCGCCAGGATCCGGTCGGCATGACCGAGCAGGCCGATGGTGCGTGACACGGCATACGGACCACCCACCTCCCGGTTGAGCACCAGCGCCTCCTCCAGATGGCGCCGCCCCTCCTCCACCTGCAACCGACTGCTCAGCAGCAGCCCCAGGTTGGCCTGGGCACGCCCGGCGAGCCGGCGCGCACCGATCCGCTGAGCCAGGTCCAGCGCCTCCTGCAGGCGCTCGGTCCCGTCGACGAGGTCGCTGCTGCGCCAGCTGTTGACGCCGAGGTGGATCAGTCCGGTCACCACCCCGCTGGTCCGGTTGTCCCGCTGCTCGATGGCCAGCGACTCCTCGAAGCACCGCCGACCGGTGGCGCGGTCGCCGGTGAGGTCAGCCACGATCCCCAGTCCCGCCAGCGCCTTTGCCTCCAGGGCGGACTCCCCCGCACCCCGCGCCAGCTCGAGGCCGCGGTCGAGCTCCGCGCGGGCCTCGGCGTAGTCCTGCCGGCCGGTGAGCGCCTCCCCCAGCACGACTCGCGCGCGCGCCTCCCCCGCCGCGTCACCCATGCCCTCGTATGCCGTGGCGGCGGCCCGTGCGTCATCCGCGGCCCGTGCGTAGTCGGCGGTGTGGTCTCCATGCTTGGCCCGCAGCAGCAGGACCGAGGCGCGGGCCGCGCGGTCCTGGGAGGAGGACACGATCTCCTCCAGGGAGACGATGTCCTGCTCGGCCGCCTCTACATCGCCCGCGAGGACGTGCACCCCGACGCGCGCGGTGAGCAGCCGGATCCGGTCGGGGTCCTCCAGCGCCCACTCCAGGGCTCGCCCGTAGTGCCGCAGGGCGTCCTCGTTCGCGAAGGCGGCGGCCGCACGATCACCGGCACGCTCGGCATACAGCATCGCCTTGTCCGGCACCCCGGCCAGGTGGAAGTGCCTGGCCAGCGGATCGAGAGTCTCGGCGTTGTCCGCTCCGTAGAGCTCCTCGACTGCGAGCCCGACGTCCTCGTGGAGGAAGCCCGCCTCGACCTCGTCCAGGTGCTGGAGCAGGTAGTGCTGCACGGTGACGTGCGAGAACCGGTAGCGGGACAAGCGCTGTCCGTCGACCCGCTCCACCCCGGTGGCGACGACCAGGCGGTGGCGGCGGGTCAGCGCCCCGCTCAGGTCGCGCACCAGGTCTCGAAGGTCCACCTGCTGCGCCCGGGCCACCACCTCGGCAGTGAAGGTCTCCCCCTCGACGGCCGCGATCGTCAGGCTGCGGTGCAGCGCCTCCGGGAGGCGGGCGAGGCGCTGCCCGATGACACCCTCGACCCGGGCCGGCAGCTCGTCCCAGTCGAGGCCGTCACCTGCGGTCCACCCCTGCCCGTCGTGCCACACGATGCCGCCGTGGTCCTGGAGGTCGTGGGCGCGGAGATAAGTCTCAGCCCCATACACACGGCGGCCATGGGATCCGTGAAGGAGGGTTCCGGGCTCGGGATAAGGTTCCCCCGCTTCACGGGCAGGGTCCGGGAGGACAAGTCCCCGGAGCAGAGCACGAGCACCCGGGAGATCGAGGAGATGTACCTGCTGCAGGGCCCCTCCTCCGAGGAGTGAAACCGGTCGACCTGCACGAAAGATTTATAGACAGGATCGTTTTCGAGACATCATGCAGCCCTACATAGCCGATAGGACAGATGACTCGGTCACCGTCCGTTTCAGGGACGCCGACGTGACCCTCCTTTTCAGTCTGATGAGGGAGCTCCGCAGGGACGCCAACGTCGAGCTGGTCAGGTTCATAGAATCCCACCCCGAACTTGAGGACAGGGCCCTGTACCTGAAGGTCAGGGAAGGGGATCCGATGGAGACCTTGTCGAAGGCCTCGGTGTCCGTTTCCGAATACTTCTCCGGGATCTGAGAGAAAGAGCACATGGTGTACCGTATCTGCCGGACCGCCGAAGCCGACATCGGCATGCGGTACTATCTCAGCCACTACGACGGGACCGGCGGAAGACTGAAGACGGAGCCCCGGGATTTCGTGGTCAGGGAGATATCCTCCCCGCCGCCCCACGCGGAGGATGGCAGGTTCACGATAGCAAGGGTCACCAGCACCAACTGGGAGACCAACCGTCTGGTCAGGCTCCTCTCCCGGGAGCTCGGATGCTCCAGGGAGAGGATCGGATTCGCCGGCACCAAGGACAAACGGGCGGTCACAACGCAGCTCATGTCCTTCGAGTGCGCGCCGGAAGAGCTCTCCAGGATCGACCTCAGGGATGTGGTCATCGAGGAACCCTACCGGGCCAAGCGCGGGATGCGCATAGGCGACCTCTTGGGCAACGAATTCGAGATAAGCATCAGAGGGTGCGACATGCCGGCTTCCGAGATACCCGGCACCCTTGAATCCGTGGCATCGGACATCGCCCGTGCGGGAGGATTTCCCAACTACTTCGGCGTCCAGAGGTTCGGCGTGGTCCGTCCCGTCACCCACATTGTGGGCGAACGCATAGTCAGGGGGGATCTGGAGGGCGCCGTCAGGGCATACGTGTCGGAGCCTTCGGAAAAGGAGAGCCCGGACATAATAGGTGCCAGGGCGGCGGCCGCTGATACCGAGGACTACGCTTCGGTCATCGGGGACGTACCCAAGGGGATGTCCTTCGAGAAGATCATGATGGAGCATCTCATATCCCATCCCGGTGACCATGCGGGCGCCATCGGCGCCATGCCCCCGAACCTGCAGATGATGTTCGTCCACGCCTACCAATCGTACCTTTTCAATCTTATGCTCAGCGAGAGGATGTCCCGCGGCATGCCTCTGGACGCCCCCGTGCCCGGGGACGTGGTCATCCCTGCGGATTCCGACGGGACACCCCAGCACGAGAGGCCGATAATCGCGACCGAGAAGAACATGGACCTGGTGGCCAGGCAGGTGAGGATGGGCAGGGCCTTCGTGACCATAACCCTGTTCGGGAGCGCCAGCTCGATTCCGGAGGGGGAGATGGGAGACATAGAGCGGTCCGTCATAGAGAGGGAGGGCATAAGGAACGAGGATTTCATCGTCCCGGATCTGCCCCGCTGCAGCTCCAAGGGCAGCAGGAGGGAGATCCTCTGCCCCGTCAGGGACCTCAGGTACTCCGCGGACGGAGACGGGTACACGGTCGCTTTCTCGCTCACCAAGGGCAACTACGCCACGTGCCTGATGAGAGAGTTCATGAAATCGGAGATGCACAGCTACTGAGAGACCACGCGTCACCTGAGAGCCAGGGCCACTACCGACCTGGCGGTGACCACCCCCACCTTGTACGCCTTCATGACCCCGTAAACGGTCGGCCTGCCGCGGGCCTTCGCGTCCGCCGCCATCCTCTCGATGTCCTGGGTCATAAACGGTTCGCCCAGTGTGGACGTCATGGCCTGGTACACGTACGCGACGAGCTCCTTGGCCTCGTCCACGTCCTCGGTCCCGGACGCGACGAAGGCGCAGGGCACGGTCATGAGGGGTTCCTCTTCTATATCCGATATCTTGGCGCTGACTATCGCCCTGTAGGAAAGACACTCCATCCTAGCAAACCTCTGCGATGAGGGAT
>ENA-UOUL01005935-UOUL01005935.1-bioreactor-metagenome-genome-assembly--contig:-NODE-5935-length-10263-cov-3.374337_pt1 | contig 10263 bp, 7 predicted proteins | sample MGYA00249838_ERZ747220 | MGnify/ENA primary metagenome ERZ747220 (study PRJEB28778, sample SAMN05720191) | bioreactor metagenome | isolation source: Anaerobic biogas reactor | place: USA:Washington...
CAGTCCATGTCGGCCACATCCTGGTGGATGGGTACCAGGACCGTCTCGTCCACGATCTTGCGGAAGATGAACTCCGGGTTCCGCTCGTACCGCGCGTCTTGTAGCGTCAAACCACTCTCCTATGCCAGATGTTTCGAGAATGCCGGCATCTTTCTCACCCATCCCGCAGCCAGCCGGTATGCGCGGCTGCCGCCGTGACCGCGGCGGAGATTCCAGCGCGACCGCAGCGCCGCGGCCAGGCCCAACGCCCGCAGGCTGGGCCTGTTCACGTCGATCCGCCTGCCCGCCCGTTTGATCGCGGTCACCCTGCCGTAGACCCGCGTCGCGGGGATCACGCCGTCGGGCCGGGAGACCTGGTCCCCCTGCACCGTGAGGCGGATCCCCTCGGGACCGGCTGCCCTGCGGACGACCCGGTGGACTAGCGGGCAGCCGTGCTCGTCGGTCACGAGCACGAGGTCGCCCAGCCGGATCGAGCCCGGATCGGCCGGGCGCACCGTCAGCACGTCGCCATCTCGCACGAGCGGCGACATGCTCCCGCCGTGCGCCTCAAACCGAACGGCCGTGCCGGCCCCCAGGAGCTCGGCGCTGAGCTGCGCAAAGTCAGTGGATGTGCACGAAATGCTGTCCACCGTTCCGGCCGGTCCGTAGCCCGCCGGCGCGTGGCTCACCAGGTCTGTCCTCCGTCCGCAGTATTCGCGCCCGCCGGCTTGCCGGCTGGGAGGCCCTTGACTTTAGGCAAAGCCGTTCCGCCCAGGTTCACCTCGACCGGGCCGTGCATCTCCGCCTTGCCGTAGACGTCCACATCCTCGAGCCAGTAGTTGTACGTCCTGCCCAGGTATACGGCCGAGTCCGTGTAGCTGTAGGCCGCGCCCGACTGGCTGCCGGGGTAGACATTGCTCGGGATGATCTCCGCGTTGAGCCGGATCTGCTCGCCGCCGGCACTCTCGGCACGGTACAGGTTGAAGCCCAGGTTATCGACCTCGCTGGCCGTCTCCCAGCCCAGCACGATAGACTTCTTCTCGGCCGTCGCGGTGAATGACTTCAGATCGACTGCTGTGGGCACGAAGTCGGCGATTTGGGCCCAGAGACAGGCATGATTAGTGGTGTTTTCTTGTGTGACGAATTGAGTCGCAACCAGACTTGAGTTGTACGTTTGCGTAGAGCAGTTGTTGCTTGTGTGCGGCTGGAAGCCCAAGAGCGTGATCGTGTACTCGCCCACTACTGGCTCATTCGCGTCGTCGCAGGTGAACTTCGCAGCAGGCGGCGCGGACCCGACCGTGACCGCGTCGGGACAAGCGCTGTTTGTCGGGCTGTAATCGCACGGATAGCTGTTGGGCGTTTCGTCGAAGTAAACCCGGTAGGTGAAGGTCAGCGTGCTGCCTTCGTTCGGCGGCTGGCCGTTGCCGCAGAGAATGCCAGCAACCTGGATGTCGATGTCGATCCAATCCATGAAGTTGGGTGTACCCTCAAACGTGATCGGGCGGTTGTAGTGAGTGAGCCGACCCAGCCAGAATTCTGTGCCCTCGGCCAGGTTAGTTCCAACATTGTTGTTCCCATCGAAGCCCAGTCCGCTCTGACCATCGAACCAAGTGCTGCCGGGGTCCTCCGACGTTGGACAGCTGTTCGATGTTGATGATGGTCTTCCGTAATGCACCTGGTTCTCGTCCGTGCCGCCCAACGCGCCCTGAATGTTCGTTGAAGTGCTGCTCCTTGCAGTCTCTGAGGTTCCGTTTCCGGTGCCCCAGGTGTCGCAATAGGCGCCGCTGGTGCTATTGTCTTCGACGTACTGCCACCTGCCGTCCACATTCCCCATGCCGAATGCGGCCGCGACGCCGGCCAGCGCCAGCAGCACGACGATCGCCACCACTGTCGAAAGATATCTGCGCTTCTTCATCGGTTCTTCCTCCCTTTGTTAACCGTAACGGCGGCGTGCGATCGCCGCAGCCATGATTCCACGTGTTGCGATCAGCGTCTCGGTGTGGATCGATCCATAGGCAGCTCCCCCGATCGGGATCCCATCCTCATCCGTACGCGGGGCGTTTCGATGTTGCAGTGGGTGCGCGGCCTCGCGCCGGCCCTTGAGCCAAGGGTATCATAACGCATCCGGGTTGCAATGAACATTACCACATGAGCCACAGTTTCACAAACAAAAAGTTGCGGTCGAGAATCGGTGGTCGCACGATTCTCGATCCCGGGCTTCCCCGAAGCGCCCGGAATGATGCCCCTCCCGCAAGCCAGAAAGGAGGAAGCCCAGACATTATAGGGTAGGAAGATTAACGAAAGTGTCAAAAGATGGAGACGCGCTTAACAACTTTTTCATAATAGGCCCCCGGTTGGCAGCTCCGCAGCGGCTGGCTTGGGGCTTCCTTGAGGCCGGGGCCGCTGGTTGCCCTTGCCTCGATTGGGCCGGACAGCTGGGTGGTGCCGTAGATGTCAACGTCCTCCAGCCAGTAGAAGTAGGTCGTCTTCGGCTTCAGCCCCGTGTCGGTGTACGTGTACACCGCACCGAAGGGGCTGCCGGGATACACCTCTGTGGGGATCAACTCTGCATTGATCTTGACCCGTACGCCGTCGACAGCGGTGGCGCGGTACAGGTTGAAGCCCAGGTTGTCGATCTCGCTGGCCGTCTCCCAGGTCAGGATGACGGTCTTGTGCGCGGCTGTGGCCTCGAACGAGAGCAACTCGACCGCGGTCGGAGGGACGGTGACTGTGGCGATGTCCGTGTCGGTGTACGGCGTCGGGTATAAGATCGAGTCGTAGCCGGTGGCCGTGGCCGTGTTCACCACATTGCTGTTCACGAAAGTCCCTTCAGTGTGCAGGGTCACCGGCGCGGAGCCGGTGGCCGTCCCGCCGGCAGCCAGGTCATCTGCCTCCCCGTCCCCATCTTCATCGGTGAGGCCGGTAAGTGTAACCCAGAAATCGTCCGCCGGATCCGCCGGAGTCCCGTTGTCATCCTGCAGCGTCACATTGTAAAGGGGGGCGCCGGGCGGATTGGTGATGTTGCTGGGATTGGTGACCACGTAGCAATATTTGACCGTCACATCTACGTCAGCGGCGGTCGTCAGCATCTCGACGCCCGGACAGGTTCCGTCTGCCGTGGTGACGGTCTTCTGCACGTCGATGGCCGGGCCCGCCATGTTGCCGATCTGCTTGAAGGGGATGGTTTGCGCTCCCCCGGGGATCGCCTGCGGCGGCGTGACCGGCGTGTCACCGTTGATTTGGGTCAGTCTCGCGGCCGACAGGTCGGCCTGCAGGTTGCCGGTCGGGTTGCTGCCGGGCTGGCAGAACAACTTGACGTCAATGCGAACGATCACCTGTTCGTTGCGCTCCAGGTCGGTCAACTCGACCGTGCCTGTCAGGGTGCCGTCCACGAACATCGTTCCATTGAGCTGCTCGTCGATCAGCGTGGCGGTGCTGCCCCCATCGTCGCGGATCCCCTCGTCAATCGCATTCTCGCCGGGAATCAGGTCCTCGATGGGGCTATAGTTGACGCTCACCCCGACGATGTCTCCCAGCGCTACGCCTGACTGGCCGGTGGTGTCCAGCAGGAATGAAAAGTCCAGCTCGATGGTCTGGGGAGCATCGGCGTCAGCCGAGGCGGTGTCAGCCACGGTGACCGCGGCAAAGAAGGTGACGATATCGCCGCAGGCGAAGTTGCCGCCCTCCAGGGATTCGACAACGTCGTCATCGGTGCCTATCGTGCGATCGTCATACGCGCCGCCGCCGGTCAGGTGGTCATAGCTCTGCGGCGCCGCCGCGACAAAATCGATCGAGAAGTCGCCCGACGCGGCTTGCGCGAGCGGCGTCAGGATCATCGTAGCTGCAATCAAAAGGACTTGCAGCGCCGCCAGCCGGCGGCGAGTAGTCTGTTTACCCATAACTTTCGCCATGCCTCCACATGATCTGGTGCTACCAACCACAAGCAGAAATCGCCTTGGTCAGAACCCGGCATTTCTTCGCTGATGTGGTTTGGAACGCTACTATAATCCACAATGGTTACGGTCTGCGTTACGGCGGTGAAATCGCCAGATCAGGTTGCATTTCTTGTTGATTTGTCTGCGGCCGCGTTGCCCACTATAATGGCCCGATATGCCGTTTGTAAGGTTGCCCGGTTCATGCCGGTCTGTTCGGCCCGGCGCAGAGTGGCGATGAGCGAGCCAATCTCTCCCTTCGCAGCCGCCTGCCGCCTGCTCGCCGCGACCTGGGACCCCGCCCTCCGTCCCGCGGCCGGCGAAGTCCCGTGGGTCGAGGTGCTGAGCCTGGTGGAGGGCAGCAACGCTGCGCCCGCGGTCTACGCGGCCGCGCGGGACATGGCCATGCCCGCGGGGGTGCACGAGGCGCTCGAGCAGGCCTTCTTCCGGTCCGCCGCGGCGAACACGCGCTGCCTGCACCAGCTGGCGGGCGTGTGGGATGCGCTCTCCCGCACCGGCGCGCCGCTCCTGCTGCTCAAGGGCGCGGCCCTGGCCGAGACGCTCTACCGCGATCCCGGTCTGCGCACGATCGGCGACATCGATCTCCTGGTCCCGCGCGAGGCCGTGCGGGCGTGCCGGGACGCGCTGCTCGGCCTCGGGTACCGTCCCACCCAGCTCGAAGAGCAGCCCGGCAGCCTGCTCGAGACCAGCAACCAGGAGGCCTTCGAGCCGCCGCCGCCCCACCGGACGCTGGTCGAGCTGCACTGGCACATCGTGGACGTCCCCTATTACCTGCACCGCATCCCGGTGGCGTGGTTCTGGGAGAACTCCGAGCCGGCCGAGATCGCGGGCCGGCCCTTCCGCGTGCTTAGCCCCGAGGCCAACCTCGTCTACCTCCCCAGCCACCTGGCGTTCCACCACCGGTTCCAGCGGCTGCACTCGCTGTTCGACCTGGCCCTGCTGATCGCGCGGCGCGGGGAGGAGATCGACTGGGCCCGAGTTGCCGCGACCTGCCACTCCTTCGAGCTCCTCACCGTCCTGCGCGAGACCCTCGACCGGCTGGCCCGGTCCTGGCCCATGCTGCCGCTCGACGAAGCCCGCGGGCAGGTCGCCGCGGCCGCGCCGTCGGCCATGGACGGCCGGCTCTACCGGCACCTCACCGCGGAAGCGCGCAGCACCCCACTGCGCTTCTACACGACCCTCGCCACCCTGCCCGATCTCGCGTCCCGCGTGCGGTATGCCCGGCTCGTCGTCTTTCCTCAGCCCGGCTATATGCGGAGCCGGTACCGCGTTGGCGCGGATTGGCAGCTTCCGTACTGGTACCTCCACCGCCTGGTGAGCGGGCTGGCCCGGTTCGCACGGGCGCTGCCGCGCGCGCGGCAAATTGAGAAGGAAGATGGAAGAAGGAAAAAGGAAGAATGAAGATAGGAGCCTTGCATGACCCCACCCGTTGAGCTCGCTGCCAGCCAGTTGCGCCGGCGATTCGATCCGGCCCGCTTCGACTTTGCCTCCACCGCGGACGCGCCCGACCTGGAAGGGATCATCGGCCAGGACCGGGCCTCCCGCGCGATCGAGTTCGGGCTGGAGATCCCCTACCCCGGGTTCAATGTCTTCGCCACCGGGCCCACCGGCGCAGGCAAGACGAGCATCATCACGCACTACCTGGAGGACCGGGCCGCGCTGCGGCCCGCGCCGCCGGACTGGGGCTACGCGCACAACTTCGAGGACCCCGACCGGCCCATCGCGCTGCGCCTGCCGCCGGGCTCGGGCAACCGGCTGCGCGAGGAGGTCAACGCACTGCTGGGCCAGGTGGCTGAGACGCTCGACGCACTGTTCGAGGGGGATCAGTACCTCCAGGGCCGCAACGCGCTGGCCCGCCAGCTCGACCAGCTGCGCACGGAGCGGTTCCGCGGCCTGGACGCGATCGTGCGCGAGCAGGGATTCGCGCTTTCGCGCAGCGAGGAGGGGTTCATGCTGACCCCCCTCAAGGACGGCCAGGCGCTCACGCCCGAGCAGTACGCCGCGCTGGCGCCCGAGGAGCAACAGGCCATCAACGAGCGCGGCCAGGCGGTGAACGAGGTGCTCGAGCGGACGATCCGCCAGGTGCAGGAGCTGGAGGAGGGCGCGCGCGAGCAGCTGCGCACGATGGACAAGGACATCGCGGCCGCAGCCCTGCAGCCGCTGTTCGAGCGCCTGGCGCAGGAGTACGAAGGGTGGCCGTCGGTCGCGGCGTACCTGGCCTCGGTGCAGGCGCACATCGCGGCAAACACCGAAGACTTCCGCGGCCACGCGCAGGCCGAATCGCCGGACGCGGCCGCGGCGGACGGCGATCCGACGCCCGCATGGCTGCGCCCGCGCGCCACCTCCCCCCTCGACCGCTACCGCATCAACGTGCTGGTCGACAACAGCAACCTGAAGGGCGCGCCCGTCGTGGTCGAGACCAACCCGACCTACGCGAACCTGATCGGCCGGGTGGAGATGCGCGCACAGTTCGGCACCCTCGTCACCGACTACCGCTACATCAAGCCGGGCGCGCTGCACCGTGCGAACGGCGGCTTCCTGCTCCTCGACGCGCGCGTGCTGCTCCGCCAGCCCATGGCGTGGGAGGGGCTGAAGCAGGCGCTGCGCAATCGCCGCATCCGCATCGAAGATGCGATGGCCACCCCGGGCGTCCTGGCCACCACCACGCTCAACCCGGAGCCGATCCCGCTGGACCTCAAGGTCGTGCTGATCGGCGACCTGCAGACCTACTACCTCCTCTACGGCCTGGACGAGCAGTTCTCCAAGCTCTTCAAGGTGCGCGCGGACTTCTCGGTGGAGATGGACTGGACCGCGGAGAACGAGGAGAAGGTTGTCCGCTTCATCCGTAACCGCTGCGAAGAGCAGGACCTGCCCCACTTCGACATGAGTGCGGTGGCCGAGGTGGTGGAGTACAGCGCGCGCTACGCGGAGGACCAGGACAAGCTGACGACCAGCTTCGCCAAGGTGACCGACCTGATCCAGGAGGCCGCGTTCTGGGCCGCCAGCGCGGGCCACGAGCTGGTCACCGGGGCCGACGTGTGCCGGGCCATCGCGGAGCAGCGCCATCGCTCCAGCCAGTACGAGGAGCGGATGCACGAGATGATCGCGGACGGCACGATCATGGTGGACGTGACGGGCGAGGAGGTCGGCCAGATCAACGGCCTGGCCGTGCTCGACCTGGGCGACTACTCGTTCGGCCGGCCCTCCCGCATCACCGCGCGCACGTTCCAGGGGCGCAGCGGGGTGATCAACATCGAGCGTGAGGCCAAGATGAGCGGCCGGACGCACGACAAGGGCGTCCTGATCCTCTCAGGCTTCCTCGGCGGCCGTTTCGCGCAGGACAAGCCGCTCAGCCTGTCGGCCAGCATCACGTTCGAGCAGTCGTACGAGGGGGTGGACGGCGACAGCGCGTCATCCACCGAGCTGTACGCGCTGCTGTCGAGCCTGGCCGACCTGCCCATCAGGCAGGGCATCGCGGTCACCGGCTCGGTCAACCAGCTGGGCGAGATCCAGCCGGTGGGCGGGGTGACACACAAGGTGGAGGGGTTCTTCGACACGTGCACCGCGGCCGCGGGCGGGCTGACGGGCGACCAGGGGGTGATCGTCCCCGCGGCGAACGCCCTCAACCTGATGCTGCGCGACGACGTGGTCGATGCGGTGGCCGGGGGCCAGTTCCACGTGTGGACCGTGCGCACGGTGGACGAGGGGATCGAGCTGCTGACCGGCATGCCCGCGGGCGAGTGCGGCGCGGACGGCCGCTATCCGCCCGACAGCGTCAACGGCCGCGTCGACCGCAAGCTGTTCGAGCTCGCGGACCGGCTGACCAGGTTCGGCCAGCGCGAGAAGGATGACGGCGGGCACAAGGAGGAGGCGGACGAGGAGACGGACGAGGAGGCGGAGCCGGAAGCGCCCCCCGCGCCGCCCGAACCGGAGCTGCCGGGAGAACTGCCGGAGGAAGCGACGGGCCCGGCTCGTACATAGCAGGAACCCGACCGCAACGCTCCGGTCCACCGAGATGAGTTCAGCGACTGTCGCCAGCCGGCGAGCTCGCCTCCCGCGGCGACAGGTGCTGGCCGAAGATGGTCGTCAGCGTGTTGGTCTCCGTGCTGAGCCGGGCCGCGGTGGACAGATTGACCCCGCCTGCCACCAGCAGCAAGGCCAGCAAGGCAGCCGCGCCCACGCCCGTGACGGAGCCCGCGGGCCGCGCGCCTCTCTGGCGCATCAGCGCGGCCGAGGTGACGCTCGCGGCCGCTGCCATCAGGGTGGCCTTGCGGCGCTGCCGCCGGTTCGCATGGATGCCCAGCCCGAGGAGGTCGCCGATGGCCGCCAGCAGCGATGGCTCTTCCGCTGCTTCGGCCGGCGCCGTCTCGACCATGGGCGCCAATTCGAACTCGGTCAGGATGCCGTAGTGATCGGAATAGCCCAGCACGCCGTCCGGGTTGGGATCGGGCGTTCCGCCGAGGACGAAGCGCGAGCCGGCGATGTCCAGCGCCCCCTGGCTGCCCGAGCGCGCGAAGATGTAGTCGAACCGCTCCGGCGGATGAATCGTCGCGTAGCCGCTCCGCCCCCCGCCCGAGCCGGCTCCGTCCGAGACGGCTCCGCCCGAGCCGGCTCCATCAACGATGGCTCCGTCCGCAGCGTCGACCGCGCCGCAGCTCTCCACCAGGCCGCCTGAAGCGACGAGGGTCCGGTAGGTCAGGTCGTCGGGATAGCAGTTGAGGTCGCAGGTGAGCACCGCGGGCGTCTCGCCGGAGGTGGCCCGCATGTAGCGGCCGGCCTCCAGTGCCTGGGCCACGCGGTGCGGGCCAAACCGATCCGGGCCGAACTCCAGGTACGGCGCGATGAAGTGCGCGTTGTACACGTCCAGCGGGCCGGCCGGCGTCGCGATGCGCGCGCGGCCGACGCCCTTGCCCGCATAGTAGTCGACGCGGATGAGATCCTGCGGCCGGCCGTTGAGCTGAAAGCGCAGGTAGCTGGTCTCTTCGATGGGATAGCGCGACAGGGTCAGCAGGCCGCTGCCCGCGACGCCGGAATGAAAATAGTGGTGATGGACCAGGCCGCCCTCGGCCGCCGCGCGGACGATCAGCTGGCGGTCCCGGGCATAGAACACTTCCTGCAAGCCCACCACGTCGACGTCCATGCCGGTCAGCGCGCGGCCGATCGCGCGCATGCGCGCAGCGCGGTCCTTCGAGAAGAAGGGCACGCCCCAGGTATTAAAGGTAAGTATACGTACTTTCACGAATCGCTGTATCTCCACAAAAAGCCAGGCCCGCTGTGGGCCTGGCTTCGATGCCATGACGAGCGGACCGCAGACCGGCCCGCGGTTTGACCCTACTGCTTGAGCGTCGCCTGAAGCGTGATCTCCGCGCCCGTCAGCAGCTGTGACACGGGGCAGCCCTTCTTGGCGCCCTCTGCCAGTTCCATGAACTGCGTCTCAGAGATGTCCGGGACGTCGCCCACGGTCTCGAGATCGATGCGGGTGATCTTGAACCCTTCGGGAAGCTTCTCCAGCCGCACCTTGGCCGTCGCGTCGACGCTGACCGGCGTGAAGCCGGCCTTGGCCAATACGTTGGAGAAAGCCATCGCGAAGCAGCCCGCGTGCGCCGCCGCAATCAGCTCCTCAGGGTTCGTTCCGACGCCTTCTTCGAACCGGGACGAGAATGAATACTGGCCCTCAAACGCGCCGCTGCCAAAGGACATCTTGCCGCGGCCCTTCAACAGGTCGCCTTCCCAAACCGCTTGTGCTTTCCGAACAGGCATGTGTGATCTCCTTCTGTATGATTGATCCGCACGTGTCGTGTGCCGTATCTGTGCAATACGTGCATTTTAGCCGGCACAGTCTGCGCTGTCTGGAAGCTGCGTGGCAGTTTGGCCTCGACCCGCATTCAAACGCCAAAAAACCAGGCCCCCGCAAACGGAGGCCTGGTCTCAGTGACTCAGAAATCTGAGTGTCGGGCTACGATCTAGTAGCGCCCGCCGCGATCGCGATCGGAGCGTCCGCCACCTGAGCGGCCGCCGCTGGAGCGCCCGCCGCCGCCGTAACCACTACCGCCACCGCCGTAGCCGCCGCCGGACCGGCCGCCGCCACCCTGGGCGCGGAAGCAGTCCGAGCAGTAGACCGGGCGATCGCCGCGGGGCTGGAACGGAACTTCAGTCTGCTTGCCACACTGGGCGCAGACGGCCGGGTACATCTGGCGTTCGCCGCCATAGCCACCACCACCACCACCGTAGCTGCTCCCACTGTAGCCACCGGCGTTGCGTGCAGCCTTGCGGGCCGCGCGGCACGACGGGCAACGGCCCGGTGTGCTGAAGCCCTTGGACTGATAGAATT
>ENA-UOUL01005940-UOUL01005940.1-bioreactor-metagenome-genome-assembly--contig:-NODE-5940-length-10259-cov-4.929189_pt1 | contig 10259 bp, 4 predicted proteins | sample MGYA00249838_ERZ747220 | MGnify/ENA primary metagenome ERZ747220 (study PRJEB28778, sample SAMN05720191) | bioreactor metagenome | isolation source: Anaerobic biogas reactor | place: USA:Washington...
CCCCGGCATGCCCGAAATGCGGCGGCGCCTTAAAGCAGGAATCGGATGTCCTCGACACCTGGTTCTCGTCGGGATTGTGGCCTTTCAGCACCCTCGGCTGGCCGGACGAGACGGAGGACCTCAGGACGTTCTATCCCACGTCTCTGCTCATAACCGGCTTCGACATCCTTTTCTTCTGGGTCGCCCGGATGATCATGATGGGCCTCAAGTTCATGGGTGACGTGCCTTTCCGCGATGTTTACATCCACGCTCTCGTCCGCGATGCCGAGGGCAAAAAGATGAGCAAGTCCAAGGGCAACGTCATCGATCCCCTCATCATCATCGACGAATTCGGGACGGACGCCTTCCGTTTCACCCTGACCATGCTGGCCGCCCAGGGCCGGGACGTCCTTTTGTCGGAAGAGCGCATAGAGGGCTGCAGGAACTTCGTCAACAAGATATGGAACGCATCCAGGCTGTCGCTCACCTTCATGGGCGAGCAGAAGCCGGCTCATACCGGGAACAGTTCCTCCTTCCTTCCCGATCGCTGGATCCGTTCCCGCACCCAGAGGGTGATCCGCGACGTCCATGAAAGCGTCCTCGGGTATCGCTTCAATGAAGCCGCAAATGTGCTGTACAGCTTCATCTGGCACGAATACTGCGACTGGTACCTGGAGCTCATCAAGCCGAACCTCTACGGGAAGGTGGACCGTTTCGACACAGACGCCACGCGGGCCGTCCTCCACAACACCCTTGAAGACATCCTGAAGCTCCTCCATCCCATCATGCCCTTTGTCACGGAGGAGATCTACCAGCGCCTTCCGGGCAGGGAGTCCCCGAGCGTCATGATAGCGCCCTTCCCTGCCGTCGATGAGTCGCAGATAGACAGCGAGAGCGAAAAGATGATGGAGACCATCATGGGCATCGTCGACGTCATCCGCAACATTCGCGGCGAAACGGGGATCGCGCCCAATGTCCGCATAGAGACCGTGATCAGGGCGGGAGCCGACGAACCGTTCCTGAAAGAGTACGAGTACTACATCAAGGAACTGGGCAAGGTGGAGACTCTCACCTTCACGGACGGCAAAGCGCCGGACCATTCGGCGGTGGGCGTCTTCAAGGATATCGAGGTCTTCGTGCCGCTCAAGGACCTCATCGATGTCGCGAAAGAGCTGGGGAGGATCGAAAAAGAGCTTGCAAGGATTGCCGAAGATAGTGAAAAATTGATGAAGAAGCTGGGCAACGAGGCGTTCCGCCAGAAGGCGCCCGCGGAGGTCATAGCCCGCAACGAGGCGCAGTACAGCGAGCTTTCCGCCAGGAAGGAAAAGCTCATGCAAAGCAGGAGGGTCCTGGAAAACCTTTCGAGGTAGTTGATGCCCCTGAATTTCTCGCTCATCGAGTCCTTCATAGCGGATCACCGGGAGGACATGAAGAACAAGGCCCTGCTCCGCCATGACCGGTACCGTATCCTCTCGGAGCTGGGGACGGCGCTGCAGACCGTCCTCAAGGACTATGAGATCTTCGAGACCGAGCTCAACGCCCTCGTCATAGAGATAATCGACAACGCCTCGTCCTACGAAACCCTCCGGGAATGCCATGAACGGGCCGTTGCCGGTGTGGAGAACTTCTTCCTGGAAGAGGACACCATCGTGGATGTCCACGACCTGTTCCGCATCATCCGGGACAGGATCGCCATCAGGGTCCTGGAGCTCGTCGAAAGGGAGATGCTTGACGAAGACCTCGGAAAACCTCCGACGGATTACGTCTGGGCGGGGTTGGGAAGCGAGGGCCGCGACGAACAGACGATGGTCACCGATCAGGACAACCTCCTCGTTTATGCCGAACGTAGTGACGATTTCGCCTCCGGAGAACTGAGAAAGCGCTGTGTGAAAATGATGACGCACGGCGCCTCGCCCGCCCCGCCGGGCGACCTCGACCCCAAGACGCTTCTTGACGGATACTTCAGGATATTCGCTGAGAAGGCCTCCGAGCGGCTCCACCAGGTCGGGTTCGAGAAGTGCAAGGGGGGCGTCATGCCCGTCAACGATCGCTGGAGGGGCTCCATAACGGACTGGAAGAAAAGGATCGACGAGCGCATCACCTTCAGCAGGGGGATCTTCGAGCCATGCATCACGGTGCCGGCCGTGATCGACGTCTGGTACGGCGGCCCCGAGGTATCGGGGCTGCCGTCCTCGTTCACGGCATAGATATCGCTGCTTCCCTCGAGCCAGATGCCCGTGTCGCTGTAGGTCACGGCCTTGGGCAATGCCTCGGCGAACGGCACCTGCTTCTGCGTGATCAGGGCGCGCGTGCGAGTGGTCTTGCCCTGATGCGTCACCGTGGCCTCGACCCACATCCGGTGATCGGGTACGTGGGCGTCCGTCGGCCCACCCTGGTCCCACTTGATGTTGTAGTTGACGGTCGGAAGGTTGTCGTAGACGCGATATGCGACCGTGGCGCCGGCCGGGAAGAAGTCGTAGAACGCGGCCTGGAGGTCCTCCTGGGTCAGCCACTCCGCCGTGGTCGACATCTTCCTGTCCACCTTGGCGAGCTGGACGCCCGTGTCGAGCGCCGCCTCCGCGGCGTAGAACGACTGTGTCGCCCGCCGCTCGCGCGCGGTCGCGCTCTGCTGGTTGGCGATCGTGACGACGAGCGTCGCCGAGAGTATCGCCAGCACGGCGATGATACCGATGAGCATGATGAGGGCGGCGCCCGTCTGACTCCCGCGTGTGTCCATGACTCCTCCTCCCTCACTGGGCGCCGGCGTTGCGCAGGCGGACCGTGGTCGTCAAGTCGGCGTAGTTGGGTGTCCCGCCCATCTTCTTGTCGATGACGAGACGCACGGCGAGCGCCACGACCGAGGAGAGGTCGAGGCTCCCGCTCTGGTTGTCGGTCCACTGCACGGGGTCGTGCTTGGTCGGCCGGTAGCCGTAGGTGAAGACGGCCGTGTAACTGGTCCCCGTCAGCGTGTTGGGGACGATCTCGTTGGCGACGTTGCGCGCCAGGATGATGGACCTGTCGTCGGCATCGTCGAACAGGCCGTTGCCGTCCATGTCGCGCTGCCAGTACAGCGTCCTGCCGTTAGGGTTCCACGGCGCCGGCGGGACGGTCCCGGTGTCAAGCCAGAGGCGGGTGAGCCGCAGGGCGTCCGTACCGCTGCCGTCGAGGTTGGCATCGGCCGAGTTGAAGGCGGAGTAGAAGCGGACCTCCGTCGGGGCGGCGAGCGTCAGCAGCGGCAAGGCGGCGGGCGTCGACGTCGCCGTCGTGGTCGGCAGGGCCGTGGGCTGCGCCCCTCGCAGCTCCTTGGAGATGCGGCTCATGGCGTCGCGCAGCGACGCACGCGCGTGGTTGGTCCGCATGGCCGTCGCCGAGGCGCGCTGCAGGTTCGCCCACCCCATGACCAGCATCGTGCTGATGATGCCCAGGATGATGAGCGAGACCAGCACCTCGATCAGCGTGAGCCCGGTCTGGCCGCCTCGCCGTGGTGTACGAGTCCAAGTCATGACACGGCCCTCAGTCGCCACCGGGGTACGTGTCGAACTTGAGCCGTCCGCTGGTCCACATGCGGAACGGCGGCGCCACGAGCGCATACCTGGCCTTGCTGCTGTGGCAGGTGATCGTGTAGGTGTAGTTGGGGCCGCCGGTGAGGCCGGTCCACTTGAGCTCACGCATGCCCGACGTGGGCATCTGGAATGCCGGCGCCGGCGTCGTCGTCGCGTTGGGCGTGACGTTGGTCTGCACACGCTGGATGGTCACCCCCGGCGACTTCACGTACTCCCACTTGTCGAAGTAGACCGTCATCGTGAGGTCGGTGGGCTCCTCGTCGGTGACGCTGGACTTGCCGGCGGAGGGGTTCTGGATGATCGTGTCGGCGGTGGTCACGTAACTCGAGCCCGGACGACTCACTCTGACGGTGACGAGCTTCTGCGGCACGTCCGTCTTGTCCGGTGGCGTGACCTCGTAGGTGATCGCGTACGGACGGTCCTGGCCGACCACCGTGTAGCTGGGGCCGAAGCGGCCGTCGCCGAACGTGGCCGACGCGGTGTTGAGCTTCGGTTCGGTGATCACCGCGTAGTCCAGGAGCCGGACCTGCTCGATCCTGTCCTGGGCGATGTTGGTGGCGTCCACCCGGAGCTGGTCCTCGGACGTGCGCTGCAACGCGTTGGCGAAGAACGGGATCATCGCGGCGAAGACGATGCCGGCGATGACGATCGTCACGAGGAGCTCGATCATGCTGAAGCCGCGCCGGTCGCGGCTGATCTGGACGTGCATGCGCCCACCTCCGCTGCGGAGCCCGGAAGGCTCACACCGTGTGACCGCTCGCGGGGACGCCGCAGCCCCGTGGCCCCGGCGCCCCTCGAGGGCTCTTGCCCCACTCAAGCTCTGACACTATACCCGGGTTCGGCTGCGGCGTCGTGATTGTTGAGCGCGAGCTATTGTCTGGACAGGCGACGAGGCGACCTCCCGGGCGCCGTGGCGGCACGCGGAGCGCGGAACGCGAGGCTGAGAGGGGCCGCGGTGGGCGCCGCTGCCTCCAGGGACCCGCCTCTCTGGAACATTGGTCTAGGCCGAGGCTGGACGGACGGCGACGGCGCCGCGCCTCACTCCTTCCGCAGGCGCTGCAGGTCGGTGAGGGCCTCCTCCAGGGCCTGCATGCGACGACCGTACTCGGCGAAGTCGCCGGCGCGCAGGGCATCCTGGGCGGCGTCGAACTCGCGGCCGGCGCGCGCGATCAGCGCGCGCGCCTCCGGGCTCAGGCCGCCGCCCGCGCCGGCTCCTCCGCCGGCCTCCGGCCCCGAGGGCGTTTCACCTTCGGTCTCGCCGTCGCCGACGTCCTCGCCGAAGGCGGCGGTCAGCGCCTCGCCCAGCGTCGGACGCATGGCGACCACCTGCTTGGCGTCGCCCTCCCTGCCGGCCGGCGCCGGCGCCCGGTAGAAGACGATCACGCGCTTGAGCTGCGGAAGCTGCGTCTCGTGACTCTGCAGGTAGAGCGGCTGCACGTACAGCAGCGAGTCATCGATGGGCACCACGAGCAGGTTGCCGAGGATCACCTCCGAGCCCTGTTGGCCCCAGAGCGTCCGCTGCGCGGAGATCTCCGGGTCCTGATTGATCACCGACTCGACCTGGTTGGGGCCGAAGACGGTGGTGCTCTTGGAGAAGATGTAGTTGAGCGCCGTGCCGTACACGGGCACGTCGCTGCGCGCGCCGAGCCAGGCGATCATGTTCTGGCGCCCGTTGGGCACGAACGGGATCATGAGGAGGAACTCCTCCTTGGCCTCGCCGGGGAGCCGCATGATCACGTAGTAGGCCTGCATGGGGCCGCCGCCGTCCAGCGACACACCCTCTGGGATCATCCACTGGTCGCCCTTGTTGTAGAGGATGTCCGGACCGTCCACGTGGTAGGTGGTCCAGACCTGCGCCTGGATGTCGAACAGCCCCTCGGGGTAGCGGACGTGCTCGAGCAGCTCCCGGGGCATCTCGCTGCGCGGCGTGAACAGCTCGGGGAACACGCGCCTATAAGTCTTGAGCAGCGGGTCCTCCTCGTCCCACACATAGAACGCCATGGAGCCGTTGTAGGCGTCCACCACGACCTTGACGGAGTTGCGGATGTAGTTGAACCCGGCCTCCGGGGTGGAGTACGGATAGCGGGTGGTCACCGTGTACGCATCCTGGATCCACCACAGCCGGCCGCCGGCGATGGTCATGTAGGGGTCCGGGTCGAGCGCCAGGAACGGCGCCGCCGTCTCGATGCGCTCGCGGATGTTGTTGCGGAAGATCAGCCGGCTCTCGCCGGTGATCGCCGAGGTGGTGAAGAACTTGATGGTGCCGTAGCGGACCGCGAAGGCCAGCCGGTTGAGCAGCGGCGCGATGGGTACGCCGCCGCTGCCGTCGTAGCCCTCGGTGTAGACGTCGCCGGACGCCCCGGGGTAGTCGAACTCGGCCTGCGTGGTGTTCACCAGGGTGTAGTCCGTGCCGCGCTCGCCGAAGTAGATGCGCGGCTGGTCGATCTTGAGGGTGGGGGCGGCGCTGACCGGCGGGATGTCCTGGACGAGGAAGTCGGGCGAGCCGTCGGCGGTCACCTGGTTCACGGCGCTCATGACGACACCGAAGCCGTGCGTGTAGGTGATGTGCTGGTTCACCCACGTCTGCGCCTGCGGCGGCAGACCCTCGATGTTCAGCTCGCGCGGGGAGAGCATGGTCTGCCGGTAGACGCCGTTCACCGTGTAGCGGTCCACGTCGGCGTCGAGGAAGCGGTAGTACGGGCGCAACTCCTGGAGCTGGCGGTAGCTGGTCACCAGCGTGTTCGGGTCCCACAGCCGGATGTTGCGCAACGTGGGCTGGTTCTGGGTCAGGTCCCTGGGCGTGAGCGCCTCCTTGGACACCAGGGGCTTCTGCACGATCGCGTCGAGGTCGTAGGCCTGGCGGGTGGCCTTGAGGTTCCGGGCGATGTACTCGCGCTCCTTGCTCAGCTGGTTGGGGTTGACGACCAGCGACTGGAAGACCTCGGGGACCACGCCGCGCAGGACGATCAGCGCGACGACCCAGACGACGAGGGCCGCCGGTCCCCACAGCCACTGCCGCCGGCGCCAGGCGTTCCACACCAGCGCGGCGGCGAGGACGAAGGCGACGACCATGGTCACGCGCGCCATCGGCAGGCGGATCACGACGTCGGTGTAGGCCGCGCCGTAGATCGCCCCGGCCGTGGAGTAGACCAACTCCCACGCCTTGAGCAGCTGCCCGACGCCCACCACCACGAACACGGCCGCCAGGAGCGCCGAGAGATGAGCCACGGCGCGGCCGCCGAGCTTGACGTCGACCTGGGGGACCTGGGGCGACTGCTGGCCGTGGCCGAGCGGAGAGGGCCGCGGCTCGCCCGCGGCCTTGCGCGGCGGCTTCTGCTTGACCTCGATGCCCCCCATGATGAGGTGGACGATCGCGGCCAGCACGAGCGCGGCGATGAGGGCGGCCATGGCGAAGCCGAGGACGCCCCGCCAGAACGGCAGGGAGAAGACGAAGAACGAGACGTCGCGGCCGAACTGCGCGTCCTGGATGCCCCAGGGGGCCTGGTCGAGGTACAGGAGGACCTGCTGCCACGCGCCCGAGGCCGAGACGCCGGCGACGAAGGCCACGACGACGCAGACGACGGCGCCGCCGATGCCCACCCAGCGGCGCACGGCGGGGCTGCGGGGCTCCAGCAGCGTGCCGTCGACGTCGGCGCGGAAGTCGGGGGCCAGCCGCCGCGCCAGCTCGACGTTGACGAGGACGACCGCCAGGAAGGCGCCGAAGCCGGCCAGCCCGACCAGCACCTGCGCCCAGAAGCGCGTCCAGAAGACCCCGCGGAAGCCGACCTCGCCGAACCACAGCCAGTCCACGTAGAAGCCGAGGATGCGGCTGCCGAAGGCGAGGACCAGCACGACCAGGGCGACGATGACGGCGATGACGAGGCGCCGCCGGGTGCGGCGGTCGCGCCGCGGCCTCGGCGGCCGCGTGTGGGGCCTGAGCGGGCGGACGTTGTCCATACCGTAGAGTATGGCAGATTCCGCGGGGTCCGCGACTCCTGCCCTGCGGGCGTCGGCGACGACCCGCCGCGCGACGAGGTCCGCCGCGCCGCGGCGGCGTCAGTTCTGCGGGGCTTTCTCGGCGCGCAGCATGGCCGCGAAACGCTGCACCATCTTCGGGTCCAGCTCGTGCGCGGCGCGACCGCGGAGGTCCTCGACGGCGTCGCCGTTGTGCGCCGAGGGCCGCCAGCGGCGGCAGACGGCGAAGGCGCGGGCGACGCGCGGGATCTCCGACCCGCGCCGCCCCTCCGGGTATCCTCCGCCGTCCCAACGCTCGTTGCCGTAGACGAGCGCGTCCACGGCCTTCTCGCGCACCTCGTCGGCGGCGGCCGCCGCGGCCTCACCGCCGCCGAGGATCGTCTGCACCTCGTCCTGGACCGCGGCGCCGGTCTCGTACACCGCGAGGGCGGTGACCAGCCCGGCCGTCTCCGCCTCGTCCAGGCCCAGGAAGGCGGCGAAGCGGCGGCCCAGGGCGGCGAGGTCGCCCTCGAGCTCCGCCGTCGCGTCCACGGCGGCGTCGGTGTACAGGCAGACGCGGTCGCGGCCGCTGTTCTTGGCGCGCAGCAGCGCCGCATCGGCCGCGCCCAGCACGCCGTCGCTGTCCCGGGCGGACTCCGGGTATGCCGAGACGCCGATCGACATGGTGACGCGCAGGCCGGGATGCCCGAAGTCGAGCATCGCCACGGAGGTGCGGATGCGCTCGGCGAGCGTGGTCGCCTCGACGAGCGTGGTCCGCGGCAGTATCATCGCGAACTCCTCGCCGCCGTACCGCGCCAGGTAGTCCGACTCGCGCGAGCACTCGCGCAGCACGCCCGCGACCGCCTTGAGCACCTCGTCGCCCTTCTGGTGGCCGACGGTGTCGTTGACCGCCTTGAAGTGGTCGAGGTCCATCATGAGGAGACAGAAGTGGTCCCCGTAACGCCCCGCCCGGCTCACCTCGGCCTTGAGGGACTCGTGGAAGTGGCGGAAGTTGTGGATGCCGGTGAGGCCGTCCCTGATGGCCTGGTTCTCCATCTCCTCGTACGTGCGCGCGTTCTGGATCGCGATCGCGGCGAGGTTGGCGAAGAGCGTGACCGGCTCCAGGTCGCTCTCCGCGAAGACCCGACCGCCCAGGCGGTCGATCGTCAGCACGCCCGTGACCTTGCCGAGCACGCGCAGCGGCACGACGATGCTCGCCTGCGGCACGTTCTCGCCGGTGCCCGGGATGTGCACCCCGCGAGGGTCGGTGGCCATATCGTTGACCAGCTGGGCCCGGTCGTGCCTGACGACCCAGCCGGCGAGGCCCTCGTCGATCGAGAGACGGAACTGCTCGTTGAGCTCGGCGTTGACGTCGCGCGAGTAGATGCACACCAGCTCGCGCGTCGCCTCGTCGAGCAGCCGGATGTCCATGGCGTCGTAGTCCACGATCTCCTTGAGCATCGTGCTGATGCGCGAGAAGACGTCCTTCTGGTCCAGCGAGCTGAGGAGCAGCGTGCTCAGGCTCATCAGCTCGTGCTGCAGGGCGAGCTGACCCTCGAGCCGCGCCGAGGTCGTCTCCAGGGCGTCGTACTGACGCGCGTTGCGGATCGCCAGCGCAGCGAGGTTGCCGAAGAGCTTGGCCGGCTCCAGCTCGTGCTGCTCGAAGGTCCTGCCGCCGAGCCGGTCCATGGTCATGATGCCGATCACCTCATCGCCCACGGAGAGCGGTACCAGGATGCAGGCTTGCACCTCGTCCTGTTCGGTCCCGGGGATGTGCACGGCACGCGGATCGTTCGTCATGTCGTTGACGAGCTGGGCCTCGTTGTGGCGCACCACCCAGCCGCTGATGCCCTCCTCGATCGGGATGGGGAAGGCGAAGATCTCCTGCTCGTCGTCCTCGTCGCGGGCGTAGATGGCGACGAGCTGCCCGCGCTCCGGGTCGACGAGGCGGATGTCCATCGTGTCGTAGTCGACGATCTGCTTGAGGGTGTCGGCGATGTGCTCCAGCACCTCGGTCTGCTCGAGCGACGACAGCACGGCGCCGCTGGCGCTGAGCAGCACGTGGCTGAGCGCCAGCTGCTCCTCGAGCAGCTTCGCGGCCTGCGCGGCCTGCTCGTACTGACGGGCGTTGTGGAGGGCGATGGCGGCGAGGTTGGCGAACAAGGCCACGGGGTCGAGCTCGTGGGCCTCGAACGTGCGCCCGCCCATGCGGTCGAGCGCCAGCACGCCGAGTACGTCGCCGCCGAGCGAGAGCGGGGCGATGATGCTCGCCTGCGGCTCCCACTCCGTGCCCGGCACGAGCGCCCCGCGCGGGTCGTTCAGCATGTCGTTGACGAGCTGGGCCTCGTTGTGGCGCACCACCCAGCCGCTCACGCCCGTGTCGACGGGGGTGCGCCACGAGCGGACCGCCTCCCCGTCGACCTCATCGACGCTGTAACCCGAGTACAGCTCGCCCGCCTTCTCGTCGACGAGACGCACCTCCAGCGAGTCGAAATCGACGATCTCCTTGAGCAGCATGGCGAGCCGGGCGAAGACCCCGCGCGGCTCGAGCGCCGCCAGCAGGTCGCCGCTGACCTCGAGGATCGCGTGTTGCAGGGCGAGCTGCCCCTCCAGCTGCGTCGAGGTCTCCTCGAGCGCCTCGTATCGGCGCGCGTTCTCGACCGCGGCCGCGGCATGCGCGGCGAACACCTCCAGCGACTCGACCAGGTCGAGGGTGGGCAACCGGCGGTCGGCGGGATCGAAGAGGTCGAGCACCCCCACCAT
>ENA-UOUL01005943-UOUL01005943.1-bioreactor-metagenome-genome-assembly--contig:-NODE-5943-length-10248-cov-3.307344_pt1 | contig 10248 bp, 10 predicted proteins | sample MGYA00249838_ERZ747220 | MGnify/ENA primary metagenome ERZ747220 (study PRJEB28778, sample SAMN05720191) | bioreactor metagenome | isolation source: Anaerobic biogas reactor | place: USA:Washington...
GGCGGCGACCGAGGCGCTCGGCGACGCTGCCGCGGCGGCCGCCCGCGCGGGCAGCCTGCAGTCGCGCGACGAGGCGGTCGCCCTGGCCCGCGAGGTGCTCGCCGGCTGACCGTTCGGGATCGGCGGAGGCTCCCGACCGGTCGGCCGGCGGTCGTCAGCGGATGCGCCAGCGGCCGTTGCTCGGCGTCTTGACCACCATCACCACGTCGTCACCGGCGTCGCCGGTGCTGGCGGCGCGGTCGACGCACGCACCGGCGATGGGCAGCGACGCGGGACAGTCGGGCAGGTTGGCCCCGCCGTCGTGGGTGACGTTCAGCGCCGACGCGGCGAGGCCGCCGGTGAGCGTGGAGTCGATGCCGAGGCGGATCGTCATGGGGTTGGCGTTGCTCGCCGCCGGTGCGGTCAGGTCGACCGGGTCGCCCTTGGTCAGCGGCTCACCGAGACCGGGCACCTCGGCGATGGACACCGTGGCGGGCGAGCCGGCGCCGGTGGCGCGCTGCACCTCGGCGAACTGCGGCTGGGTGCCGTTCAGCACCGGCGAGGTGCAGGTGGCGTTGGCGCCGGCGCCGCACGCGCCGGTGCCGAAGCGGGCACCGAGGGCGACCGACGCGGTGATCGACGTGTCGTGCCAGATGCCGAGGCGTCCCGCCGTCACCGACTGCGACCCGGGTGCCACGCGCTGGAACGGGACGTCGAACGTGCTCTGCCCTGACCCGCCGCTCAGCTTCCGGACCTGGCCCTCGTTGCGGAAGAGCGGCAGGTCTCGTGGCGACGCGAAGCTGCCCTGGAGCACGTCGCCGTCGCCGAGGAAGTCGAACGTTCCGAGGTTGACGAACGAGGTGCCGTCGTCGAGCGCGATGTATGCGCTGTTGCCGACGACCTGGGTGGTGCCGTGGTTGACGATCGTGCGCAGGTTCGCGAGCTGCACGCCACCCGGCGACACCCGCAGGGTGCCGCCCTCGGCGATGACGGTCTTGGCCGGCGGCGCAGAGGGCGACAGGTCCTCGTCGCTGCGCATCGACGTGCCGCCGTTGATCGTCTTCTGCCAGTGGAGCTCGCCGCCGGCGACGGTGGTCAGGGTGCCGGGGCCGGCGAGCATCCCCTGGAGCACCATGATGTTCGAGTACGAGATCCGGTCGGTGTCGTTGCCCTCGAGGTCGAGGCGGCCGCCCGGGATGATCTCGGTCGTCCCCTGGTTGTCGAGCACCTGGATGTGCATCGACTGGCCGTCGCGGATCACGAGGTGCCGGTCGTCGGGGACGCAGACGTAGTCGTCGGCGGCGGCGGCCGGCTCGGTGCGCGCGCCGGGGAACCCGATCCCGTCCTCGCCCGGGTGGTGCCACTTGGCCTTGTTCGTGATCGAGTCGGTGGCCCCGCCGACCCACGTCCACTTGTCGAGCCCGGGGATCTCGGCGCAGTCGTTCGCCGGCTTGGGCGGGTCGCAGGCGGCGAGCAGGACCGTCGTCAGCAGGGCGGCGGCGAGGCCGAGGCGGCGGACCCGGCGCCCTTCCACCCGAGGAGCACGTGTCACGTTGGTTCCCTCCCTGCCCCGCACGGGGCCGGTCCGGGCCCGCTCCCTCCGAACGGGCCTCAGCCGGACCCTACCACGGTGCGTGGGCGAGTTGCGGGTGCCGGCTACTCACCGTGCACGGCCCGGGCCGGGCGGCCCGACGTTCCGCGTAGAGTGCGGCGTCGGGCGAAGCGGCCGCGAGGGGTGTGATGAAGGTAGGCGAGGTCACCACGCCGCGATTGCGGCACAGCGTCGTCGAGGCGGGCACCGGCGAGCCGCTGCTGCTGCTCCACGGGTTCACCGGCGCCAAGGAGGACTTCGCCGACTTCGTCGACGGCTTCGCCGATCGCGGGTGGCACGTCCTCGCCCCGGACCTGCGGGGCCACGGGGCCAGCGACCACCCGCCCGCCGAGGGGGACTACTCGCTGCGGACATTCGCCGACGACGCCTGGGCCCTGGTCGACGAGCTCGGCTGGGCCTCGTTCCACCTCCTCGGCCACTCGATGGGCGGCATGGTCGCCCAGCTCGTCGCGCTCGACGCCCCGGAGCGGTTGCACTCGCTCGTGCTGATGGACACCGCCCCCGGCGCGGTCGAGGGCGTCGACCCGGATCTCGCCGCGCTGGCCGTGGCCGTCGCCCGCGAGGAGGGCATGGCCCGCCTCGCCGACCTGTACGCGACCGTCGACACCGGGCCCCCGGCGCCCTCGGACGCCCGGGTGCGCGCCGAGCGGCCCGGCTACGTCGAGTTCGCCGACCGGAAGCTGCGCTCGTCGTCGCCGGCGATGTACGCGGCGATGGCCACCGAGCTGCTGGCGGCCGACGACCGGTCCGACCGCCTGGCCGGGCTCGGCGTCCGCACCCTGGTCGTCGTCGGCGACGAGGACGTCGACTTCGTCGGCCCCTCCGAGCGGCTCGCCGCCGCGATCCCCGGTGCCGAGCTGGCCGTCATCACCGGCGCGGCCCACTCCCCGCAGTTCGAGAACCCCGACCGCTGGTGGAAGGTCGTCAGCGGCTTCCTGGGCGCCGGCGTCAGCGCGTCGTGATCCAGTCGGCGAAGGCCGACAGCGACGGCAGCACGGGGAAGGCGACCGGGGCGTCGTCGACGTGCTCGTGCACCCAGGTGATCTCGTAGGGGACGTGGGCGGCGTGGCCGCCGGCCTCGATCGGGGGCAGCACGTCGGAGCGCACCGAGTTGCCGACCATCAGGAAGCGGCTCGGATCGACGCCGACGCGACCGATGACCGAGCGGTAGGTGCGCACGTCCTTCTCGGACACGACCTCGACCCGGTCGACCAGCGCGTCGAGGCCGGAGGCGGCGAACTTCTGCTCCTGGTGGAACAGGTCGCCCTTGGTGACGACGACGAGCCGGTGGTGCTCGGCGAGGCGCTCGACCGCCTCGCGCACGCCGTCGAGCAGGTCGACCGGGTGGGCGAGCATCCGCTTGCCGAGGGCGAGCAGTTCGCCGATCGCGGCGGAGGACACCCGGCCGCCGCTCAGCTCGATCGCCGTCTCGATCATCGAGAGGGTGAAGCCCTTGGCGCCGTAGCCGAACAGCTCCAGGTTCCGGCGCTCGGTCTCGTAGTGGCGGGAGGCGACGTCCTCGCCGTCGGGGATCCAGGGGGCGATGATCTCGGCGAAGGTCGCCCCGGCGTCGGCGTAGAACGACTCGTTGTGCCAGAGCGTGTCGTCGGCGTCGAGGCCGATCACCTCGACGTCGGGTGCGGGCGGGAGCGGCTCGGGGCCGGTCACGGGTTCAGCCCTCGGCGTGGGCGAGGAACTCCTCGCGGTCGACCACGACCCGGGTGACGCGGCCGGCGGCGACCAGGCCCCGGCCGTCGTTGACCGACACGGTGAAGATCAGGCGGCGCCCCTCGACCTTCTCGACCGTGGCCTCGGCGACGACCTCGGAGCCGACCGTGCTGGGGGAGAGGTGGTCGATCTGCACCCGGCGGCCCACCGACGTGAGGCCGGCGGGGAGCGTGCTCGCGAGGGCGACGATCGAGGCTGCCTCGCACAGGGCGACGACCCGCGGCGTGGCGAGGACCGGGACGTCGCCCGACCCGATCGCCTCGGCGGTGTCGGCGGCGGTGACGGTGACGGTCGACGTACCGGTCATCCCGGGGTGGATCGTGTCGCTCAGGAGGGAGGGGATGGCCACGCACCCACGCTACGACGGCGCCCGCCCCGTCCGGAAACGCTGGGCACCGACTCGGGCGGGCCGCGCCGGGTCGTCCGGGGTCGTCGGTACATTGCGTGCCCATGATCGAAGAAGCGGTCCTCGGCCGGGTCCTGTCCGCTGCGCTGGTCGGCGGGGGCGAGTTCTCCGAGGTGTTCGCCGAGGACCGCCGCGGCACGACCGCCGTGTTCGACGACGGGCGCATCGAGCAGCTCTCGTCCGGGCGGGACCGGGGCGCCGGGGTCCGGGTGATCGCGGGCGACACGACCGGCTACGCCCACACGTCTGACCTGAGCGAGGCGGGCCTGCTCGCCGCCGCGGAGGCGGCCGGGGCCGCGGCCCGCCACGGCGGAGGCGGCGCCAACGTGGTCGCGCTCGAGCGGCGCCCGACCACGCATCCGAGCACGGTCGAGGTGCTCCCCGACGACGTGCCCAAGGCGCGCAAGGTCGAGCTCCTCCGCCGCGCCGACGACGCCGCCCGATCCGCCGGCGGCGCGGTGTCGCAGGTCAGCGCGCGCTACGGCGACAGCCGCCGCCGGATCCTCGTGGCCAACAGCGACGGCCTGCTCACCTCCGACGACCAGGTGCGCACGCTCTTCTCGGTCGGTGTCGTCGCGACCGGCGACACCGGGATGCAGACCGGACGCCAGAGCGTCGGTCACACGATCGGCTTCGAGCTGTTCGACCGATACCCGGTCGAGGACCTCGCCGAGCGGGCCGCCCGCCGGGCGGTCACCAAGCTCGCCGCCCGGCCCGCGCCCAGCGGCGAGATGCCGGTCGTCATCGGCGCCGGCGGCGGTGGCGTGCTGTTCCACGAGGCGTGCGGGCACGGGCTGGAGGCCGACCTGGTCGCCAAGGGGGCGTCGGTGTACCGCGACCGGGTGGGGGAGCAGGTCGCCTCGCCGCTCGTGACGCTGGTGGACGACGGCACCGTCGCCGACGAGTGGGGCTGCTTCGGCATCGACGACGAGGGCAGCCCGGCCCGGCGCAACGTCCTGATCGAGGACGGCGTGCTCACCGACTACATGTGGGACCACACCCGGGCCCGGCGGGAGGGCCGACCCCGCTCCGGCAACGGCCGCCGCCAGAGCTACCAGCACCTCCCGATGGTGCGGATGACCAACACGTTCCTCCTGAACGGCACCGACGACCCCGACGACATCATCGCCGGCACCGACCAGGGCATCTACGTCGCCCAGCTCGGTGGCGGCTCGGTCAACACGGCCACCGGCGACTTCGTGTTCGGCATGTGGGAGGCGTACCTGATCGAGGACGGCGAGATCACCGAGCCGCTGCGCGAGGGCAACCTGATCGGCAACGGGCCGGCGGTGCTGCTCGACATCGAGGCCCTCGGCGACGACTTCGCCATGGGCTCGCCCGGCACGTGCGGCAAGGACGGCCAGGGCGTGCCCGTCGGCGACGGGGTCCCGACCCTACGGGTGCGCTCGCTGACGGTCGGCGGGACGGCGGCGTGAGCGGCGACCTGGGCGACGTCGCCGACCGCGTCGTCGGGTGGGCCCGCGACGGCGAGGCGGTCGAGATCGTGGTCGGGCGCAGCCGCCACACCGAGGTGCGCGCCTACCGGGGCGACGTCGAGTCCCTCTCGGCCGCCGAGTCGATGGGCGTCGGGATCCGGGTCGTGCAGGGCGACCGCCAGGGCTTCGCCTACGCCGGGACGCTCGACGACGAGTTGCTGGCCGAGGCGCTCGCCGACGCCCGCGACAACGCCGCCTTCGCCACCCCCGACCCCCACGTCGGCCTGGCCGAGCCGGACGGCGTGGCCGTGCCCGACATCGACCTGTTCCGGCCGTCGCTGCTCGCGGTGCCGACCGACCGCAAGGTCGCCCTCGCCCTGGAGCTGGAGGCCGCGGTCCTGGCCGCCGACCCCCGGATCACCGGCGTCGAGTCGGCCGAGTTCGTCGACGCCTCCGGCGAGTCGTGCGTCGCCTCCACCACCGGCATCCGCTCGGAGTCGGCCTCGACCGCCTGCTACGTCTCGGTGTCGTGCCTCGCCGAGGCCGACGGCGTCACGCAGACCGGCTTCGGCTTCTCGGTCGGGCGCGAGCTCGACGACCTGGTCCCGGCCGACGCGGTGGACGACGCCGCCCGCCGGGCCACCCGCCTCCTCGGGGCGACCAAGCCCGCCTCGACGCGCACGACCGTCGTGCTCGACCCGTACGTCACCGCCCAGGTGATCGGCGTGATCGGCTCGACGCTCTCGGGCGAGGCGGTGCTGAAGGGCCGCTCGCCGTTCGCCGACCGCCTCGGCGACGAGGTGGCGGCGTCGATCGTCACGCTCGTCGACGACGCGTCCAACCCGCTCGCCTACACCGCCTCGGCCACCGACGGCGAGGGGCTCGCCAGCCGCCGCACGCCGCTGATCGTCGACGGGGTGTTGCGCTCGTTCGTGCACGACTCGTACTCCGCGCGCCGGGCGGGCACCGTCTCCACCGGCAACGCGGTGCGGGGCGGGTTCAAGTCGACGCCCGGGGCCGGCTGCCGGGCGCTGGCGCTCGAGCCCGGCGACCTCGACCAGGCCGCGCTGCTCCGCGACGTCGGCGACGGCGTGCTGATCTCGTCGGTGATCGGCCTCCACTCCGGCGTCAACCCGGTCAGCGGCGACTTCTCGACCGGCGCCGAGGGCCTCCGCATCGTCGACGGCGTCGAGGGCGCCCCGCTCCGCGAGTTCACGATCGCCTCGACGCTGCCCCGCATGCTCCGCGACGTGGCCGCGGTCGGCGCCGACGTCGACTGGCTGCCGATGCGTGCCGCCGGGGTCAGCCTCGTCATCCGCGACGTCACCATCTCCGGCACCTGAGGGGCTCTGGCGGGTCAGCCGGTGGCGTCGAGGGTGCCGGTGGCGACCAGCGCGAGGACGAGGACCCCGAGGGCGATGCGGTAGACGACGAACACCAGCGTCGAGTGGCTGGTGAGCCACCGCAGCAGCCACGCGATGGCGGCGTAGCCGACGACGAAGGAGATCGCGGTGGCGACGATCGTGGCCTCGATGCCCGGGCCGTCACCGGCGACGACGTCGGGCGCGGTGTAGATCCCCGACAGCACCACGGCGGGGATCGACAGCAGGAACGAGAAGCGGGCGGCGGCCTCGCGGGTGAACCCCGCGAACAGCCCCGCGCTGATCGTGGCGCCCGAGCGCGACACCCCCGGGATCAGGGCCAGCGCCTGCGCCGCGCCGACGACGACCGCCGAGCGGGAGTCGACGTCCTCGAGTTCCCGGGTCCGGCGCCCGACCCGCTCGGCGAACCACAGGACGAGCGCCAGCAGGATCAGCGTCGTGCCGACGACGCGCAGGTCGCGGGCGCCGGTCTCGATCTGGTCGCGGAACACGAAGCCGAAGAACACGATCGGGATCGTCGCCAGGATCAGGTACCACCCCATGCGGGCGTCGAGCGTGCCCCGCACGTCGCGGTCGGTCAGCGAGCGCAGCCAGGTCGTGCCGATCCGCCACAGGTCGCGGGCGAAGTAGATGACGACGGCGAGCACCGTGCCGAGCTGGGTGACGGCGGTGAACGCGGATCCGGGGTCGTCCCAGCCGAGCAGGGCCGGGACTATGCGCAGGTGGCCGCTCGACGACACGGGCAGGAACTCGGTGAGGCCCTGCACGATCCCGAGCACGACGGCCTCGACGAACGACACGGCCGGTCATGCTGCCCGACCGGACGGGTCCGCCACCATCCGGCCACCACCATCCGGCCACCATCCGCTGGCACCGGGGCGGCCATCCGGCTGCCCCGGGGGACGGTCAGCCCACGGGGCGTAGGGCGGCGACCACCGGGCCGGCGGTGAGGGCGGCGACCACCTCGATGGCGACCGCGGCGGGCACGGCGACCACGATCGCGTCGCCGCCGACCTCGAGCACCCGGGCGCCGGACGCCACGACCTCGGCCGGGGCGCCCACCGGGAGGTCGCCCTCGGGGCCACCGCCGTACGCCCCGCCCGAGACGAGGTCGACGCGGTCGTCGGAGGCGAGCGGCAGCCCCGGGACGGCGAGCGGCACCGCGACCGCCCGCTCGTCGGGTCCGAGGCGGGCGGCCGGACCGGTGCGGCCGTGCCCGGCGATCCGCCCGGCGACCAACACCTCGCCGGGCACCAGGTCGACCCTCGCGGTGGCTGGGTCGGGACGTTCGGCCAGCGCGCCCTCGGGCACGACCGCCTCGGGTCGGTGCCTCACCGCGACGTCCTCCGCGCCGATGGGGTCGCCGGCCGCCACCGGACGGACGACGACGACCACGGGGCGGCTGCGCCCGTAGGCGGCCTCGGCGTCGGCCGCCCGGGCCAGGGCGCCGTGCACGGCGAGGGCGGTGAGGAGGGCGAGGACGACCGCGGCCGCGTACCAGGCGACCGCCCGGCGGGGCAGGCGGGGGCGGACCGGGCGGAGCGAGCGGAGGGGGCGGAGCGGGGGCACGGGGACGGCGACCTCCCGTCGGGGACGGTGACGGGGGAAGCGTCGATGGGGTCCTGTTCCCCGGCGGCCGCCGGTCGAACCCGGCCTCAGCCGTTGGCGGCGGCGGGGGTGCTCGAACCGGTCGACGATCCCGACCCGCTCGAACCGTTCGACCCGCTCGAACCACTAGGGCCGCTCGATCCGCTCGAGGAGTCGGTGGTCGAGCCGCCCGACGAGGAGTCGGTCGCCTTGGCGGAGTCCGAACCGCCCGAGCCCGCGGCCGACGAGTCACCCGAGGACGAGGAGGACGAACCGCCGCGGCTGTCGTTCTTGTAGAAGCCGCTGCCCTTGAACGAGATGCCGACGTTCCCGAAGAGCTTCTTCAGCGCACCGCCGCACTCGGGGCACTCGGTGAGAGCGTCGTCGGAGAAGGCCTGGTAGGCGTCGAAGGTGTGGCTGCAGTCCTTGCAGCGGTACTCGTAGGTGGGCATCCGGTGCTCCTCGTCGACCCGTCCGCCTCGCCGGCGGGGCTGGCACTCAAACGGTGAGAGTGCCAGCGTACCGGGCTCCGCCGGGGGCCCGGCAACCCGCCGGCGCCCGGTCCCGGGTCCCTGGCCCTCCGGATGGCTGCTACAACAGATCGCATGGGCCCAGCTCGTTCGGTCACCACCGCCGTCATCCCCGCCGCCGGCCTCGGCACGCGGTTCCTGCCCGCCACCAAGGCGCAGCCCAAGGAGATGCTCCCGGTCGTCGACAAGCCGGCGATCCAGTACGTCGTCGAGGAGGCGGTCCACGCGGGGATCGACGACATCCTGATCATCACCGGCCGCGGCAAGCGCAGCCTCGAGGACCACTTCGACCGCAACTTCGAGCTCGAGTACTTCCTCGGCGAGCGCGGCAAGCACGACCAGCGCGACCAGCTGGTCGACATCGCCGAGCTGGCCGACATCCACTACGTGCGCCAGGGCGAGCCGCTCGGCCTCGGCCACGCCATCTCCGTCGCCCGCAAGCACGTCGGCGACAACCCCTTCGCCGTGCTGCTCGGCGACGAGTGGATGCGGGCGGACGTCGGGCTGCTCGACGGCATGATCCGCACCTACGAGCGCTACAACCGCTCGGTCATCGCCCTGATGGAGGTGACCGGCGAGGAGATCGCCCGCTACGGATGCGTCAAGCCCGAGCCCGTGTCCGACGGCCTGGTGCAGGTCCTCGACATCGTCGAGAAGCCGTCGCCGGCCGACGCCCCGTCGAACCTGGCGGTGATGGGCCGCTACGTGCTCACGCCCGAGATCTTCGACATGCTCGACCGCATCGAGCCCGGTGCGGGCGGCGAGCTCCAGCTCACCGACGCCATCGGCCTCCTGCTCGACGAGCAGGCGGTCTACGGCTACACGTTCACCGACGGGCGCTACGACACCGGCCAGGTGCTCGACTACCTGAAGGTCATCGTCGAGCTGGCCGCCGAGCGGACCGACCTCGGCCCCGAGTTCCGGAGCTTCCTCGTCGACTTCGTCCGCGAGTACGAGGACCTCTGACGCGCTAGAGGTGTCGGCCACCTGTCGCACGCGTCGGTTGACGGAAACGGGGTGAGGGGCGCGGCCGCTACGTTCGGACCGATGCGCCCGCTGTCGGAGGTCCGCGCCCTGGTCCTCGACCGGTGCCCACCGCCCGACCCGGTCGACCGGGCCCCGTCGGCCGCGCTCGGGCTGGTCCTCGCCGAGGGGGTCACCGCGCCCGCCGACCTGCCCGGCTTCGCGAGCTCGGCGATGGACGGCTTCGCCGTGCGCGCCGCCGACGTGGCGCCCGCGACGTCGGATCTGCCCGTCGTGCTGGAGGTGGTCGAGACGGTCATGGCGGGCCGGGTGCCGGAGCGGTCCGTCGGCGCCCGGCAGGCGGTCCGGATCATGACCGGCGCGGCCGTGCCCGAGGGCGCCGACGCGATCGTGCCGGTCGAGGTGACCCGGCCGTCGGGCGGCACCCGTGGTGATGACGAGACCGTCGCCGTGCTCGAGCCGGTGGCGCCCGGCCAGCACGTCCGCGGTGCCGCCGACGACGTCACCGCCGGCACCGCGCTCGCCGCGGAGGGAGCGGTGTTGACCCCGGCGCTGGTCGGCGTGCTGGCGTCGTCCGGGATCGAGGCGGTGGAGGTCGTGCCCC
>ENA-UOUL01005946-UOUL01005946.1-bioreactor-metagenome-genome-assembly--contig:-NODE-5946-length-10241-cov-3.622786_pt1 | contig 10241 bp, 8 predicted proteins | sample MGYA00249838_ERZ747220 | MGnify/ENA primary metagenome ERZ747220 (study PRJEB28778, sample SAMN05720191) | bioreactor metagenome | isolation source: Anaerobic biogas reactor | place: USA:Washington...
CCGGCGAACCTCGCCATGGTTCTCCGCGAGGACCCGGCGGCGGGCGTCTTTGCGGCGGGCGACCTGATCGTCCACACGCACGCGAAGGACGGCGTGAGCCTGAAGCCCACGACCGGCGAATACTACTACGGCGTGTTCGCGGAAGTTGGCATCGAGGGCGCGCGCGAGCTCGGCATCGCGAGGCAGGTGCCGCTCGGCGAGGGGGACGTGAACTGGCCCGAGTACCTCGCGGCGCTCCGGGACATAGGCTTCCGCGGGTTTTTGACGATCGAGCGGGAGGCGAAGGAGGCGGCCGGCAAGGACATCGCCGACGCGGTGGTGTTTTTGCGGAGGCAGATGGAAGCGCTATGAAGGCGATTGTAAACGCGAACATCGTTCTGGAGAACGGGATACTGGAGAACGGCGCGGTGCTGTTCGGCGAGAAAATCGAGGCGGTCGCGCCGGAGCGCATCCCCGCGGGCGCGGAGGTCATCGACGCCGGGGGCAGGTTCCTGTTTCCGGGGCTGATCGACGTCCACACGCACGGCTACTGCGGGCGCGAGGTGCTCGAGGGGACGGCCGACGCGGTCGAGTTCATCGCCGGGAAGCTGTTGAAGGACGGCGTGACGGGGTTTCTCCCGACGGTCGCGACCGCGCCGCTGCCTGCGGTCGGGGCCGCGCTCGACGCGGTGCGCGCGACGATGGGCAAGGGCAGGGGCGCGAAGGTGCACGGCGCGCACATGGAGGGCGTGTTCATCTCGGTCGAGAAAAAGGGCGCGCACAACCCGAATCTGATCCTGCCGCCGGACACCGACTTTCTCGCGCCGTATGCGGACATCCTGCGCATCGTCATCACCGCGCCGGAAAAATATCCGGAGTTCGTTCAGTGGTGCGCCGAGCGCGGCATCGTGGCCGCGATGGGCCACACGAACGCGACCTATCAGGAGGCGATGGAGGGCATACGGCGGGGCGTCACGCAGGCGACGCACCTGTTCAACGGCATGCGCGGGCTGACGCACCGCGAGCCGGGCGCGGCGGGCGCGGCGCTGCTCTCCGACCGCGTAAACTGCGAGCTGATCGCGGACACCGCGCACGTCGCGAAGGAACTGTACCCGCTTGTCTACCGGATGAAGGGCCCGGACAAAATCCTGCTCATCACCGACTCGAGCATCGCGTCCGGCATGGGCCCGGGCGTGTACACGAGCAACGCGCGCACCGTCTACGTCGACGAGTTGGTCGGAAGGCTCGAAAACGGCACGATCTCGAGCTCGGTCGTGCCGCTGCGCAGGGATATTTTGAACTTCCACCGCCACTCCGGGGCGACGCTTCCGGAGGCGGTCCGCATGGCGACGCTGAACCCCGCGCGCGTATTGAAGCTCGACCATGCGCTCGGCAGCATCCGCGAGGGCAAGCGCGCCGACCTGTTCGTCGCGGACGGCGAGATGAACGTGCTGCTGACGGTGCTCGACGGGGAAATTGTGTATCGGGGAGATGCGCCGTGCTGAGATTGGGCTTTGACATCGGCGGGACGAGCGTCCGCGCCTGCGCGCTCGACGACGAGCGGATGGAGATACTCCGCGTGGAAACGCGCCCGTTCCCGGCGGGGGGCGGCTGGGACGGCCTCGCGAATCTGATGGGGGAGATGGGCCGTCTTGTCGGCGCCCCGCTCGGGCTAACGCCTAAGGACTTCCGTCTGGTCGGCGTCGGCGTGCCCGGGACGGTGAAGCGCGACACCGGCGTGCTCCTGAGCGCGTGCAACCTGCACGTCGACATGATGCCGATCGCCGACATGATGCGCGAGCGGTTTCCGAGCGCCGATGTCGCGGTCGCGAACGACGCGGACGCCGCGGCGCTCGCCGAGTATCACGCGGGCGCGTTCCGCGGCTATGACTCGGCGCTTTTAATCACGATCGGCACGGGGCTCGGCGGCGGGCTGATCGTCGACGACAGGCTGTTCCTGGGCGGCCGCAAGGTCGGCTGCGAGCTCGGGCACATCACGCTCCAGCAGGGCGGGCCGATGTGCGCCTGCGGCAGCCGCGGCTGCGCCGAGTCGCTGTGCTCGGCGAGCTGGCTCCTCCGGCAGGGGCGGCACGCGGCGCTCGGCTACCCGATGAGCAGCATCGCGACGCGCGCGGAGAACGACCCGATGAACGTCACGGCGAAGCTCGTCGTCGACTGCGCGCGCGAGGGCGACGGCATCGCAAGGCAGATATTCGACGAGTACGTCGAAAACCTCGCGTCGCTGATCTCGACCTGCAGCTATTTGATCGGCCCCCGGATCATAGGGCTCGGCGGCGGCGTGTCGAACGCCGGGGCGTTTCTGATCGAGCCCTTGACCGAGCGCGTGAAGGTGCGCGCCAGAAAGTACATGCCGGAAAAGATCGTCGCCGCCGAGCTCGGGGAGCGCGCGGGCATGATCGGGGCGGCGATGCTTCCCTAAAGGGAGACCTCCTGCCCGGCCGCGATCGACCGGTAAGCGGCCTCGGCGACGATCGCCGCGCGGTATCCGTCGCGGCCTGTGATCGGGAACGGCCGGCCTGTCTGATAGCAGCGCACGAGGTCGTCGATTATCCATTGATCCTTGTCCTCGCCGAAGTAACGCTGAATCCGCTCGCCCGGCGCATAGATCCGGTTCGACTCCGCGAAGTAGTCGACGAATATGCTGCCGCGCGTGCCGATAAAACGCAGCGTCAGGTCGCGGCCGTACGGGAAGGACGGCGTTCGCGACCAGCTCGCGTCGAGCGTCACGAGCACGTTGCCGGGGTAGCGCAGGGTGACGACCGCGCAGTCCTCGACGTCCATCTGAAACAGGTTGTGCCCCGCGCGCGCGAACACGGCCTCCGGCACCGCCGAGAGCATGTGGTTCATCAGGTCCGCGACGTGCACCGTGTGATCGATGACGCAGCCGCCGCCGGAGAGCGCCCGGTCGGTGAACCACATGCCCGGCATCGTGCCCTTGTTCGTCGCGAACACCGCGATCAATTCGCCGATCCTCCCGCCCTTGACGGCGGCCTCCGCCTCCCGGAACGCGCCTATGTAGCGGTTGCAGAGCGCCGTCATCAGCTTCACGCCCCGCTTATCGCAAAAATCCAGCATCCCGAGCATGTCGTCCCGGTCGACGCCGAGCGGCTTCTCGCACAGCGCGTCGACGCCGCGCTCCGCCGCCATGCGCACGTAGTCGGCGTGCCGCGTGTTCTCCGCGCAGACGATCGCGACGTCCGGTCCGCATCCGAACAGCTCTTCCGCGCTGTCAAACGCGCGGATGCCGTGTCTTTGGGCGAATTCCGCGGCGCGGGCGCCGTCGTCGTCGAAGAGGCCGATCAATTCCGCGTCCGGATTGCGCCCGACCGCGCGAACATAGGCGTCCGTATGGACGTGCGCGGCGCTCAATACCGCGAACTTAACCCGCTTCAAGCGAATATCCCCCCTTCGCAAAGGCTCCGTCGAGCACGCGCGCGAGCATCAGCGCGTCCTTCGGGAGCCCGGGGCGCTGCGACGCGAGCTCGGAGACGAGCGCATCGACCGCCGCGGCGGCCGCGCCCAACAGCGACGGCGGGACGTCGGTCGGCTCGATTTGCTCGGGCTCAAACACGACCGGCCGCGCCTCGCGCGCGTCGCAGCGGAGGTTTCCCAGAGAGCCGCTCAATTCATAGAGGAAGTTGAACGCGCTCCCGTAGAGCCCGTAGACCGCCTGCAGGTTCAGAAGCGCGCCGCCTGCGAAGCGGGCGGTCAGCGCCGCGCAGTCCGTGCCCCCCTTCGCCGCCCGGAAGCCGGTCGCCTCCACCGGCTCGCCGAGCCACCGGACGGCCGTGTCGAGCGCCGGGAGCAGAAGCCGCATGGCGGAGCCGCCGTCCGGCAGCTCCGGGCACACGCGCAGCATGTCGACGACGCCGACCGCGCCGATCGCGCCGCGCTCGATCGCGGCCGAGATGTCGAGCACGTTCCTCGAAAACCGGTCGAAGAACAGCGGCATCAGCCTGCGCCCGCGCGCGCGGAACGCCGCGTGGAGCCGCTCTGCGTCCCCGAGGTCCGCCGCGATGGGGCACGGCGCCGCGACGTCGAGGCCGAGGTCGGCGAGGCGGATCGCCGCGCCGATATCCGAGGCGCACAAAAGCGCGACGTCCGCCGAGCATTCCCCGATGCCCGGGTCGGAAGCACTTTCGAACGCGCCTGCAAGCTCCGCGCGGCTCCGGGAAACGGCCGGCTTCAGCGCGTCCGCGAGCGCGCCGGAGCCGACGACGATTGCCTTCATCCAATCACCTCTCATCGGTTGACGAACACCGGCGAGACGTATGCCGCGTCGCCGTCGAACTGCCTGACCTCCATGTGGTAGAGCCCCGCGCCGTCGTCCGGAACGCGCAGCTCGCCCTCGTACGCGTACTTCCCGGACGGCACGGCCGTGTGCAGCTTGTACGCCTGCGAATTGTACGGCTTCACGTGGCCCGACAGCCCCGCGTCCGCGAGCTTTCCGACGGTCGTGTCGACCGCGATGCCGTTGATTTCATAGACAAGCCGCGCGTCCGGCCCGCCCTCGATCTCGAGGATAAGCTGCGCGGTCGACGGGCTCAGCGTCGAGTTGTTGCGCCAGGTCTCGCAGAAGAAGCGGATTTCCGAATCCGTCCGCTCGCGGATACCCCAGTCGCAGCGGTTGATGTCGTCGCCGCCGCCGACGCGCTCGGTCGGCGAGAGCACGCTGCGCCCGCGCAGGCACTGTTCCGCTGAGAGTATCCTGCCGTTTTCGACTCGCACGCGCACGTCCCACGGGTACGGCGCGTCCGGATTGTCGCCCCAGCCGAGCTCGAGCCGGAGCTTGTGCCGGCCTCCGGCCTCCGGGAGCGCGCAGCCGTCGACGACGTGGATGGGCTTCATGTCGCGAAAGACCACGATTCGGTCGATCGCGTTCGACGCCGCGACCGAAAAGCGAAGATTGTAGCTCCCCGCCGACGGTATCTCCCCGCCGAAGCCCTCGCCGTTGACCGCAAAATCGCAGAGCATCCGGCTGCCGGTGGCTGCGTAGGTCCGGCGGCCTTTGAGCGCGCGGAAGATCGCCTCGCGCGTGTTCTCCTCGGCCAACACCGCGAGCTTTCCGTCGCCGAACGAGCCGGGGAAGCCCGCGTGGTGGTCGGTCGAGCCGGCGAACCCGAAGCGCCGCCCTCCGGCGAGGCCGCGGTAGGCGCTGTTTCGCGGGTCGAACGGGCCCATGTCGTGGTAATACGGGAAGCCGCTCCGCTCGTGCATCGCGCAGCCGTGCTTCGAGATCACCTCGACGACGGGGCTGATCTGTTCGTCGAAGCTCTCCCAGTCGATGCCCCGGTAGCCCGGCGTGTAGCCGATGTGGTGCGGGATGGCGATCGCGCGCGCGGCGCAGTTGTCGATGACCGCGCGGGGCGTCGGAAACTTCGCGATTTCAAGCGTTCGGTCGGGCGACACGAAGTGGTGGTCCCCATAGCGGCTCGAGTGCATCTCAAAGCTGAACAGCGACGTAAACATATTGGGCTCGTTCGCCCGGTCGATCGTCGCCTTCACCGCGTCCCAGTTTTCGGCAATTTTGGAAAACCCCTTCTCGTGAAAATCGATCAGGTAGTCGATCTCCGGCGAGCGCGGCGGCATGTCCGGCCAGAACGCGTGCGGCGTCACGGTCGCGAAATCGAGGTGGTTTCGGGCGATTCGGAGCGCGTTTTCGAGGCTTCCGATGCCGTAGGTGATGCCGCAGTGGTTGTGCAGGTCTCCCCAGTAGATGTTCATACGCCCGCCCTTTCAGCGATCCGGGATTGCCGGCAGCGCAATTTTGTGCTATAATCGTCGCGTATCCGCGCCTTCATTATTGCATGTTCCGCCCCGCGCTTCAACAAGAAAATTGGTGAATTGTATCACGATATTGACAAGGGGGACGACTCTATGCCCGTCGGAGCAGAGGACAGCCCGAGCTTCTGGACGATCAACCGGATCGGGGACGAGACGCTCACGCCGCGCACCTTCAACGAGACGCTGCCGTTCAGCACGCAGGTGCCCTACCGGCTCACGAAGCGCGACGTGTTTTCCAACGACGACGTGCCTCTGCACTACGCGTCGAGCCTCGAGGTCGTGCTGTATGAAAACGTGACCGGCGTAATCGTCGTCGACGACCAGCACCTGCGCATCGACGGCACCTGCGTCGAGGTCGTCCCGCCCAACGTCGTGCACGGCGGCTGGGTCAGCGGCGAGCACGGCCGGATATTCTGCCTGCAGATGTCGCTCGAGGCGCTTTCGCACTATGTCAACATCGAGAACTTCCTGATCGAGCAGGGGCGAAGGCTCGAGGACGCGCCCGCGATCATCCCGGAGAGCGAGCGCGTCGCGGAGCTCATCGACGAACTGTTCAAGAGCGACGACAACGTGTTCCAGCGGATGTCCGCGGTGCTTTCGATCTTCGAGGCGATTGCGCGGCACATCGAGCCGTCCGAGGGCGATCGCGACCGGCTTTCGGGTGGAAAGGCGGAATTGAAGGCGCTGATCTCGTGGACGCACAAGAACTACTCGCAGAGGATCACCCTCGACGACGCCGCGGCGATCGTAGGCTTCAGCAAGCACTACTTCTGCAAGTGGTTCAAGTCGCAGACGGGCGTAAACTACATCCAGTATGTCAAGCGCGTGCGCGTGTACAACGCGAGCAAGCTGCTCTTGATGGGCCAGTCCGTCAGCGAGGCGGGCTACGAGAGCGGATTTGAGAACATGTCGTACTTCATCAAGTGCTTCAAGGACATCCGCGGCTCGACGCCGAAGGCCTACATGGAGTCCGTCCGCCGCACGAGCGTCGGCCCGTAGGGCGCAGGTTTACAAAAGTTGGCATTGTGGTATAATACCATTGGAGAGGAGGGGGCGGCATGGGCAAAAAACTTCGGATATTCCTGATCGTGCTGGCCGCGGTCTGCTTTGCGATCGCGCTGTACGCCCCCGTCTCGCGCTTTTTTGAGAACCGGTCGCTCGACGACGAGATGGACGAGCTGCGCAGGATGAAGCAGCGCGCCGCGGAGGAGAGCGCAGACGAGCCTGCGGAGATGGAGACGGGCCCGGTTCTTCCGCCGGACACCGGTGTTCCCGCTGTGGAAATGCCGGAAACCGACCAAAGTCCTCGCGGCGGAACCCAAGCGGCTTTGCCGTCGGCCGAGGCAAAAACCGCTTTGCCCTCGGATGCTTCGGTCGATCGGGCGGCAGACGCCGGGCGGATTTCGCCGGTGCCCGACGCAAGCGCAGCGCGGCAAAGCGACAAAGAACAGACCCCGGTCGTTTATACCTCACCGACCCTGATAACCGACCAAAGTCTTATATCCGTCGCCCCGTTTGCCGCGGCGACCGCCGCGCCCACGGGCACGGCGAGGGTCTCGGGCGCGCAGGAAATGCCGAGCCCCGCGGGCAAGCCGCCGATCGGAGAAATCGCGCCGGTCGGAACGGCGCCGCCGACGGGTGGGCGGACGACGCCTCCGCCCGCTCCGACGGTGCAGGCTGCGGGCGCCGCTGCCGCGACGCCGGACCTCCGCGCAGCAACCGACCAAAGTCTCTATCAACAGAACCTGCCGGAGGGCGAAGCGCGGGGGACGCCCCCGGCTCCGTCCGCCGGCTCCTTCGCGGGGGCCGTGCCGACGGCGAAGCTGCTCCCGGTGTTGCCGGGGGTTTCGCCCGCTCCGACGCCCACGCCCGCCCCGGGGTTGACGCCCGCCGCCCCGGGTTTCACAGCCGCCGCTCCCGAACTGACGCTCGCCATCCCGGAGTTTGCGTCGGCCACCCCGGAATCGACGCCCTCCCCGACGCCCGCGCCCACGCCGTCCCCGACGCCCTTCGTGTTCGTCGAGGCGAATATCCTGCCGGAATACCGGGAGCTGTACGAGCAAAACGCCGATCTGGTCGGCTGGCTCAAGATCGACGGCACGCTGATCGACTACCCGGTGCTCAAGAGCGACGACGAGGAGTACTACATGACGCGCGACTTCTTCGGCCGCAAGAACTACAACGGCCAGCTGATACTCGACGCGAACTGCGATCCGTTCACGCCGAGCGTGAACCTCGTCATCAGCGGCCACAACATGAAGAGCGGCAAGATGTTCGGAAGGCTGCAGTATTACGCGAGCAGCGACTACGCAAGGAAGCACCCGATCATCGAGTTTGACACGCTGTTCCGACAGGGCGAATACAGGCTCGTCGCGGCGTTTTACACCTGGGACTACGAGGCGCGCGAGGGCGGCTTCCAGTACAACGTGAACATCCAGTACCGTCGGCAGATGACTGCGTTTTTGGAGAAGCTCGACGAGATCAAGCTCTACGACACGGGCGTGTCCGTGGAGTTCGGCGACGAGCTGCTCATGCTGTCGACCTGCAGCTACCAGACGGGCGACGGGCGCTTCGTCGTCGTCGCGCGCCGCCTGCGCCCGGGCGAGGCCGCCTGACCGGAGAGCCGCCCTTCCCGTTTCGCTCGGGAAGGGCCTTTTTGTCATATTTCCCGATTTTCGCGGTATGCGGATGTAGATTCTTTCGACGAGATCGTGTATAATGTGGAATAACTGTATATGAACTAGGCATTATCCGCCGTCGACGCATGACAAATGGGGGGGCGCAGCCGAATGAAGAAACTCGCTCTGTTGCTTATCGTGGCGCTCTTGCTGCCGACGCTGTCGGTGCTGCCGACGCTGTCGGTGCTGCCGACGCCGTCGGCGCTGTCGGCGCTTTCCGAGGCGGCTCCCGCGTGGAGCGACGGCCTGTCCGCCGCGCAGCCGTACAAGGGCGTGCCGCCGGTGGACCTGACGAAGAAGCTCGGGTACATGGTGCTCGACCCGCTGAACAACTCGAACGCGGACGGCGTGGTGGACGCGCTTCGCATCTACCTGCCGCGGACCGACGTCGAGCCGGGCGGCGGGGTGCTGCGCGTGTACGAGGCGGGCTCCGGGCGGGCGCTCGAGGAGATTCCGCTCTCGGACGCCGCGCAGGTCGCCGTGAACCCGATCGGCGCGGAGATGCTCGGGTGGCTCTATTGGGGCGGCGGCATATGCGTCGAGGTGCGGCTCCGGAACGCGCTGGACATCGACAGGGCGTACACCGTGTCGCTTGAGCAGAACGCGATCGTCGCGCCGGACTACGGCATCGGCAACTCCGCGATGGAGGGCAGGACCGGCTGGTCGTTTACGACGAAGGCGGATTCCGGCGTCGTCGAAAGGCGGTTCTCCGGCGAGATGCCGCCGAAGGTCGGCGATGCCGTCGCCATCGAGCTCAAGCTCCCGGAGGGCATGGCCGCGGCCGTGTTCTGCCACAGCGAGGCCGTCGCCGCCGAGGAGAGCCCGGACGCGGAGCCCGGCACGCTGACCGCGCGCTTCAACGAGGCCGGCCCGGTCGACTGGGGCGTCGCGCTGCTGGGCGAGGGCGGGGAACTGCTGTCGCTGTACCGGTACTTTGACGAGGTGCAGCCCTGAAGCGCGAATGACAAAGCGGAGGCGGGCTTTTTATGCCCGCCTCCGTTGATTTTTGGGGACGCCTCCGGTCCGCGATTCAGTAGGTGAAGGCGAACGCCGCGCCCCCGGCGATCGCCTCCGCCGCGGCGCGCATCGATTCGTCGATCCTGACCGTTTGAAGCCGCGGGAGCGAGAGCAGCGGCGACAGGTCGGCGAAGCCCGTCTGCGCGAGGTGGATGTCCCTGAGATAGGCGAACCGCTCGATGCCGTTCAGAGACGTAAGCTTCAGCCCGCTCAGCGACAGCGACTCGAGCGTCGCCGCGCCGCCGATCCCGTCGAGCGACGCGATCAGCGTCTGTCCGACCTCGAGCCGCGAGAGCCGCGGGCACATGTCGAGCGCCGCGGCGTCCTCGACGTCCGTGTCGTAGAGGTTCACAACCTGCAGCTTCTCCATGCCCGCGAGCGCCGAGATGTCGGCCACCCGCGTGTGCCGGAGATTGACCTCGGTCAGGTTTTTGAGCTCCGCAGCCGGCGCGATGTCCGCGAGCTGCTGATGGTTTATGTACAGGCACTCGAGGTTCGGAAGCAGCTTGACGTCCTCGATCGACGCGATCGGCCCGCGCGCGGCGTTCGCCCGCTCGCCGGAGAGCCCGTCCGCGAACGCGGCCTCGGACAGCGAGACCTCGCTTGCGAAGATGTAGATCGCACGCACGTTCAGCAGGTCGGCGGCGGTCAGCTCTTCGCCCGCGCCCTTGCCGAGCTGGAGGCGCACCGCCTCCTCGATCAGCGGCTCCCGGAAGCGGACGCCGCCCGGGGCGAAGGCGCCCGTGTATCGGCCGACGAAAA
>ENA-UOUL01005947-UOUL01005947.1-bioreactor-metagenome-genome-assembly--contig:-NODE-5947-length-10238-cov-4.308631_pt1 | contig 10238 bp, 14 predicted proteins | sample MGYA00249838_ERZ747220 | MGnify/ENA primary metagenome ERZ747220 (study PRJEB28778, sample SAMN05720191) | bioreactor metagenome | isolation source: Anaerobic biogas reactor | place: USA:Washington...
TGGGATTATCTTTTATTTTTCTGTTCTTATAAATATTGGAGCCGACCATCGCCATTAAGGCTGAGTCGGCCCTTAACGTATCATATAAATTATCCAGAACAGTAAGCATGGACCCTCATTTTATGACGAAATGATCCAATAAAAGGGCAAGTATTCCCGCACAGGCAAGGCCCCATTCCCTGAGGCTAAGAAATGCGGTCGTTTTGCCCTTAGTTCTGCCCAAGTTTTCAGTTGAGGATGATGCCAGCTCGTCTACCTTAGAAACTATGGATTTCAGCGATTCTTTGATCTCTGGGAGGCAGGCGGCGCAGATCTCCAGCGCCGAAACCCTGCCCCATATCTTATCAATGTCCTCGCCATGCCGCTTGTTGTCGTTTTCAAGGACGCATATGCGTGCATGGAAATCCTTGGGATCAGATGATTTCTCCATGCATCCCCAATGACATCAGACGTTTTGCTCAGACTCAGTTATTTTTCTCAGGCCTGCCATGATCAGCCCGAAGGCTAGCAGGAGCGTTGCGGTGCTTACTGGAATGCCGATCTCTCCAAGGAATTTAGAGATAATTTCTAGAGTCCCTGGATCGATAGTGCCGATCAATCCAATGAGCATAGTCGCAAACGCTACGGCATAGGTTCTGTATCCTTTAAAATTCTGCATTCTTACCCCCCTAGAATTTCTTTCCGTCCTTTCCACCGATCTTTATTGGCTCTGTAGTGCTCGGCCTGGAATGGCCCTTCTGACCATGGGCTGTCACCTGCTGGCCGGGCGTACCGACGCCACCGCCTTTGGCAAACCACTCCCACCGCATCCGGGCGAGCACTTCCAGGCCGTCTGTGTTGAACTTGGCATTCCATTCTGCCAATGTCATCCAGTCGTCGCCGTTGGGTTCTTTCAGCAAGAACGCTTTGCCGTTGTACTTCGATTGCAGCGTCTCGATAGCGCCCTTATTGAGCACCAGGCCCAGGACTTCCAGGCCCTCCGGCTTATCCGGATAGGTGTATGGGACGGTCTTGTAGCCCTGCTCAGAGACATTATCGATCACTACCAGGCCCTTGGCGAAAGCCAGGAAGTTCACCGGGGCAGCGATCTTCAGCCCCGAAGGCATCTCTGCATCAGGTCCGGGGAAGAAGCATATGCCATCCTCGTCAAGCCATCCGATTTCTTCAGTATCTCCCATTCAATCATCTCCTAGATGTTCGGAATGCTGCCGCTAAATTGCTGGACTGCGTAGCTCCTCCAGGTCTGGGGGCTGACTGAGTCCTGGACTCGCGCTTTGATTGTTGGCTCTTTAACCATGATTTCGCCATAATCGTTTATGGGATAATCCATGATTATCAAGGCCCTCATCACCTCTTTTGCGCCGCCGTCCTTCCAGCTAAGATTAAGATCTCTGGATCTGCTATTATCCGGGAAAATAATATCCGCCGAAACAATGGAAGATGCCAAAAAGAGGCAGATGGCAAGCAATGCCATCAGAATCTTAAATGAGATGCATATCCCTCCTAAACGCAAGGCAGCCAGTCCACGGAGGTCTTGCCGCAGGTGGAGTTGCCCCAGAGCTGGATAAACTTCTCTATGGCGAAGACGCCAGTCATATCGTCCACAGATCGGCCGTATTCTGCATGGCGGCCCTTGAGCAGCGTGCTGGGCTCGGGATCCCTGGAGATCCAACCTATATGGGCCACGCCGATCACATTGCTGTTAACAGTTGCCTCCAAGACGCCGGTGCAGCAGGCCTGGCCGTTTGTGCTCTGGTAGGCCCGGGTCTTGACCTCGGTGCTCTTCGCCAGGTGCTCGGCATGGGAGTACATCTCGGTCATCACCGCTCCAATCCTGTAGTTCTGGACGCAGAGCTTTTCTACCCATTTCTGATCATAGGTGCCGGTCTGGTAGGATACGGGCATGTACTCGAACTCAGCTTCCTTGGTGAAGTTGATGTAGTCCATAATGTTCGTAATGCCATTCGGGAAGGCGCAAGATCCGTTGCCGATTGTTGAGCCATCACCGTTCATCTGCCTCTCGGCCTCCAGCTCCCATTTGTCCGAGATAACATTTCCAGAGCCAGATCCTTTTTCTACCAGCTTTACTCCATTAAAGCCGGTCTGGGTCGAGATGATGCGCTCGTAATCCATGTAGCCGGTTCCTTTCACTGATGCCTTTTCGTACATGTAGTTGGCAGCTTCTACCTGGCCGACAATGGCCAGCATCAGAAGCAGCGCTACAAATATCTGCAATATTATTTTCATCATTCCACTCCTAGAAAGCTTTCATTTAATTGGTGGGCGGCCTGCCAGAGGCCAATAGCTAAAACCGATGACAGGCCGGTTATTATTTCGAAAAAATATTATCAAATCATCTTCTGACCAAGAGAGGCGGTTCTCAAAGGCTCGCCATCAAAGCAGGGCGGGACATGAGTGCTAATAACGGGATATGAAAAACCGTCCTTGATGATTATGTCGTCTTTCTCCACAGCGGAAGAAGTTTGGATATAAGCCTGCTGCTGAGGATCATCTTCTCTGGAGTTCCAGATCTTTTTGGACTCGTCAATCCAGATGACGACGATTGTCGTGTTGGTGTAAGTGGGCTCACCGTCATCTCCAGCAGGCCCCTTCGAGCGCCAGGTTACCGTCTTGCCCAGGCTCTGGAAATAGGCATCCAGCAGACTCAGACTCATATAATAGGAACGCTCCCCGCTATGTATTTCAACAGAAGCCTATGCGCCGTAGCACTTAGCAGGCCGCGGAACCGGGACGCTGCGCCAGGCACAAAGGTTTCCGACAGCTCGCCCCTTCCGAGGCTGAAGCTTTGAACGCCCTGCTCCTGGAGAGCCCGGCGCCCGCCAGAGCCTGCTTCGATGATCGCAATAGCCTCTTCGAGGCAGGCCTGCTTGACATCGGTGGGCACAATTGCCTCGTTTGTTGAATTGTTCCAGTCGAGGGTGACTCCATCGATTATCCTGGGGAACTCTAAGAGCTGGTCCGGGATGCCTGCAGTGACCACAAGATCATATTTCCGGCCACGTAGAGGGAGGGCGTCTATATGCCTTGTGGCCTCATACAGGGCCTTCGCCCTTTCGGCTACTGATGTGGCAGTCCAGACCGCAGAGTTAGGCCTGAACTCAACAAGTGCCGTGGCTGCGGATTCCGTCAGGTAGGTTGAGAAGCTTGGAATGCTTGAAGAAGCTGATGCCGAGCCGTCCCAGGACATTTAGACCACCTCCGAGTCAGGATTTGTGAATGACTTTCCCGCTTTTCTGCGCCAAATGTAAACCGTTGTCCCGACAGGCACATTGAAGTAAAAGGTATGCTGGCCGAGGTCATCCGTGTAGCCTCTGTTGGCGATTTCTAATGTTCCGGCCAGGTCGGAAGTAGCCCAGACCTCGCAGGCTGACATCGGAGTAGTTCCATCAGGTTCATAGACGGTATATGTTTTCGCTGTGGTCCCTGTGATGACGGTATCCCAGGTCCTTATAGTAAAATGGACCGTTATGCCGTCAGGATGGGAAAAGGTCAGGCCCACCATATCAGCATTCATCTCCGCTGCCGAGAGATCAACCTTCCATACCCCGACAGAGAGATGAACGGGGGTATCAGCCAGAGCAGAAGGAGCCGCGCCATCATGTGAGACTGTGGCGGTTATAGTGCCTGATGTCACAGGGGTGCCTGTGGATCTATCCAGCATCAAAAAGGTAAAACCGGAGATTGCAGCTCCTTTGAAAAACATCTTCCCTCCTTAAGATAAGGTTAGAATGCTTGCCCCGAAGTCAACCTTGAATTTCTCGCCGGTTGCTATGGTTATCTCACTTCCATAGTCATAGTAGCCTATGAGTGCATCGTTGGCATGGTCTTCGTCATAGAGAACCGCGTAGCGGAAAGGTCCAAATGAGCCACCGGAGGCAGTCCATTCGACATCAACGCCCGTCATTGTCATGACGCCGCTTGTCTCTGAGATGTCCTGCTGGATGTCTGCAGCAGTATATCCATTCTGCTCGGTGATGCCTGCGAGATCCGTCTTTACAGCATCAGCAGATGCGCTTGGGGTGTTGTTCGTGAGGTAGACCTTAATTGTGTGTCCGGCCGCATGAAGCTGGAACTCGCCTTTTGCTAACCTCTCGACAAAGTCCTGGAACTTATAGAAGCTAGAGCTTGCCATAATATCCTCCAAATATAAACAAATTGTTCGACCGCCGTGCCCATATAGGATTAAATGCTGTTCTCATGTTTAGAACTGCATTGTTTCCGATAATTACGAAAGTGCCATTTTGTGTTGTGACTATTCGGGATGCCAGGAGATTCACAGGCTGCCCGGAAATCGTGAATTCGCCGGTTTCGGCATCAATTTTGAATCCCTTTAGAAGGCCCAGGGCCGAGCCGTCGATGATATAGCTGCCGGATTCGCATGAGAGAATGTAACTTTTGAGGAGATCTGCATTGGTCCCGGCTGTTTCGAAAGCTCCTGCAGATGGAATCAGGACAGAGTTCTTCAGGAGACTTGCCGATGATGAGGCCGTGGAAAACGTGCCGACCAGAGCAGCCAGCCGAATGCTCCTAAGAAGGCTGGCATTTGTACCAGCTAACTCATAGCTACCAGCATCGGCATGTATAACATGTGCGGCATAAAGGGTTGCCATGCTGCCGGCCAGCGAAAAGCTGCCCTCACCTGCAGATAATAATGAGCTCTTCAGGAGATCTGCGTTGGTCCCGGCTATTTCGAATGCTCCCGAGTAGGCCGCTAGGATATATGTGCCTGAGGCGGTCAGCTCAAACATGACATCGGTCCCGGAGAGAAGATATTCCCCAATGCCGGCCGAGAGAATCGAGCTTTTGAGCAGGCTCGCTGCATCAGCCGACAGGCCGAATTCGCCTGAAACGCAGCCGAGCCTTCTAGAAGCTAACAGAGATATGGGATTGCCTGTAAGCAAATAATCAGCAGATGCAACGGATATGATTCTGGATCTGACAAGGCCCGCATCATCAGCAGATAAGCTGTACTCGCCTAAATCGCATGAGAGCAATCGAGAGATTAATAGATTTACTGCAGCTGCAGATAAGGAGAATTCGGAAGGCTCGGCTGATATGAGCCGGGACATATACAGGCCGGCAGATTGACCGGATAGACTGAATGAGCTGCCGGTAGTTCCGCATTCAAGCACATATCCGACTGTATATTCTATATGCAGCTTTGCAGCAGATGCCGAACCATTGAAGTAATCATATATATTGCGGTATGCATTTGCTGGAGAGCCATTATTTAATATTAATAATTGAATTGGGCTAGACGAATATGTATATGAATCGACTAGCTCCTGGATGATTGTTTTTATTGATGGAGAATTATACCAGTCTCCATATGACCAGCCCGAAGGAGTCCAATCAACATAATTTGTGGTCTTTGTCTTTGCATCTATATCGCCAGCCTCATCTACGCATCCAGGAGATGCTGCATCTTCAGCATAAATCCTGGCTACTGGCGTTCCGAAAAGGCTCGTCTTAGACCGCATTGATATATATGCGGCATTAATTGTTGCTCCTGCAGGAATTGTTATTCCAGTGAAATATAAAAAGAAACTATAATCAGTGCTATAATTACCGATTCTTACTGTGGACATATACAGATAGTTATTCGATTTAGATCCGTCTTTATAACTATCCGCAATCTGGACGTCTATTGTTGTCATTTTTGCCTTTATTATATATTGTAACTTTATTATATATTGTAAAAATGATATTTAGCCGGATTTCTCCGGCTTGGCTTCCGGCTTGACCTGGGTAATTATCTCAGTTAGGCACCGATGAAATAATACACCCACGTGGCATGCCCGCCAGGCGCGGTCGCCGTATCGATCGTGTTTCCAGCAAGCACGGTGCTATTCTTTGTGACAGCAGGAGCGGTCCCTTCCAGCGCACCATTTACCCAGGCATGCACCACCTGGTCATATGTTCCCAACTTTTGGCTGAGGGCTAGCTTGTCAGATGTGCCGATGTCACATAGTCTAGTAGTCCCTGAAGTTGTGGCATCTATCCTGGTCACATTCATGAATGCATTGGTGGTGGTCTGGGCTGTGGAGGATGCTGAGAAGGTCAGATTTTCAGTTATGGCTGCGCCGAAGATGTCTGTCCCGGTGAACTTGATAGCCGTGGTTACCACATCTGCAGGAGTCACCGTCAGGCATCGAGGAACGTCTGGATCATCCCCGAAATTCGAAGATCCTACACCTGTGGAATTGATGAGGAGCTTAGTAGTCGAGTTCAGAGAGACGTCATTGGCTATCTGGTCAGCATCAGCACTTTCTGCAGCCGGGATGATCTGTAGGACGGGGACCATCGCATAATTGGCCCCGTAGATCCCGCCGTACCCCACCACTTCTTTGCCAGTCTGGAGCTTTTCGGGATACCATGAGCTCTGTGACGCTGCCAGGCCGACCAGAAAGAGCAGCACTAAAAAGATGAGAAGTTTCCTCATGCTCCACCTCAGGGTACCAGGGCAGCGAACGGGAACTGAGTCGAGGAGTTCACCGGGTTGATCGGGTTCGGCAAGGCCCAGCCCATTCTCATAGTCATTCTGAGAGCGACCATGTCGTCCTGGAACAGGTTGTAGACCAGGGTGCCGGAGCTGTCGTGGATGCTCGCCTCAGTGGCTATCTTCCAGGTGATGTCCTGCCGGACGCCGTACACGGCCTGGGACCAGTCGCCAGCCACCAGGAGAGACTTGGTGGGGTCGAATGCTCCGTTGTTGGGGAAGTCCATGGGCGCGCCGTCCAGGAGGTACCTGTTGGCCTGCTTCATGTCGGTGGTGAAGATGGGGACGCCCTCCGAAGATCTCAGTCCTCTGAGCTTGCCCTTCGTGCTGATAGCAGCCAGAGCGCCATTCACCAAATAGCCGTCCTGCTCTACCAGAGAGAAGAGTCCATTGTCCGCCAGGATACCGTCGTAGAGGTCCGCGAAGGTCAGGCCAGAGCCGATCTGAGAGCTTACGTCTATTGTGTTGCTCTTGGTTCCGCACTGAGTGACAATGCCATCCGGCCAGTTCGCGGGCGCAATATCACCGGAGCTGTCGTAGAGGATTGCCTGATCAATGAGCTTGCCTGCTGCCTCCACCAACCTGGGCTTAACCATGCCCCAGAGATCGAAGTTCTGGGCGGCCATGTCGGCGATTACAGACTCCGGTACCGGCACTATGACAGCGATCTCCTCGATATACATGGTCACGCCAGACCATGACATGTCGGTCGTCTTCTTGGTGTTTGTCGCACTCCGAGCAGCAGCTACTTCAGAGACGAAGTAGGCAGTGGGGAAGGCGTTCATCATCGGAATCTTATAAGTGGCCGCGTTGATAGGCGGCAGCCTCTTCATCATCCTGAGACAGAATGAGGAAGTAGGAAGAGCCTCGATGATCTCTTTGCTCTGCTGGTCAGGGAGCAAGTATGAGCTTGCGTCTGACCTAGAAATATAATTGCTGTAGTCAGTCATAGAATTACCTTACCTGCCCCCCCTGCCAGTGGCATCGAGGAAGGCTTGATTAAATGGATTCCGAGCGGGATTGGCGTTTCCTGGTGGCGTTCTACCACCCACCTTGTCCAAGCCCCTTTCTTTGGCCCACTCCTTCGCGTCCTGCTCAACTTCTTCGGGAGTTGAACCTCGGAGCCTGTCCCAATCGGTCTCAGGAATGTTATGCTTCCGCCCAGACTTGATCCGGGCCTTTTCCAGCTCGACGGAGCCCTTCAGAGCCTCGTGCTCCGCCTTGAGTTTCTGATACTCTTCGGCTGCCTTCTGCTCTTCGGTCTTCTTCGACTGTTCGTACTGGTCCCAGGCATCGGCCTTCTTCTTCATTGCATTGAACTTTGCAGAGTACTCCTTCCGGAGCTTTGCGTCCAATGCGTTGTAATCGTCCTGAGTATAGCTCTTCGGTGCCTGGTCTTGCTGATGCTGATCTCCAGCATCCCCGGTGTTTCCGGTATCATCTGAATTTTCGGACATGGTATAATCCCCCGCAAAAGAGATCCCGCTGCGGTTACGGTAGAGACATAAATAATAATTAGGTGATGATATTATCGCTCTTCAGCTTTTCAAGTGCTTCCTGCAGTGCCTTCCCCTCCAGCTTGTAGAGCATCTTCAGGGCCATCTCGTCCCAGATCAGGCACATGCTCTTGAGGGAGGCAACGTTGGCAACCGTCTCGTTGAAATCCTCGGGCAGCCCATCCTGCCAGAGCACGGACACGGCCTCAACAGGAACAGCACCCGCGAACCCTCGGGCCTTTTCGAATGCCGCAAACCTCTTGATTTCGGCCTTGGTAGTCGGATCGGCCACCATCTTCAGCCTATCCACCTTTTTCAGAGGGATGAAGAGCATCAGCTTCAGTGCTGTGCCCGAGACCTGAGCGCCAAGTTTCGCGGGCTCAAAGCAAGCCTCGGTGGTCTCAGAAAGCGCGTACAGCTGCTTGAGGCAGGTCTCAATCTCCTGGAAGGCCGCGGTAAGCTGTCCTTCCCATGTCACATAGCCAGGGTCGCCTGCGCCGGCGACTCGCTCCAAGACTCTTCTCTTGGAGTCATAGACCAAGGCCCCGGTCTCGGTCTTGCTGAAGGCACCAGAGTCTTCTGGCAGTACCAGGAGCGGTTCGCTATGAACATCGAGGATCCGGCCAACTCGCGTCAGACGGGCTTCCATCCGCTTGATGATGCTGTCGAGGTCGTGGTAGTCATCTACCAGCTTGCCCGAGGATGTGGCCAGGTTCTCGACCACAGACACAAGAGGCTCGTTAATACCTGTCTCTTTGATGGACACATTCTCCGGCCCTGTTATGATGTTGCCGGAAGCTGCTGAGACTACATACTCACGGCTCTCGATCCTGCCCGGATAATGAATCCTGCAGAAAAGCCTCCTCTGTTGTACATGCTCTACCACTTCTGGCTCTTCCAACCAGGCGATCAGGTGGGCTGTGGTCCGGCCAAAAGCATCGCCAATAGGGAAGTACTTGGACGGGTGGACTACCTGCAACTTGCAGCCGGCTTCATAGTAGCCTTCGATGATGCCGTGCCCGAAGCGTGATACATCTATCTGCCTGGTGTGCTGCCGGTGCCAGTAATGCGTCCGATCTATGAAATCATCTACATACTTCTGCTCCGGGCTCTCTGGGTTCTCGGAGACGGCGGCCTTGGGCTGCTCACCAAAGAGGAAGTCGGCCCACAGAGTAGACAGCCTCTTATGCCAGTTCAGAATAATTATGAGCTTATTATATTCTGCAACCTGAGACGAGAAGAGCTTGAGGAGCACCTGGAAAACCTTTGTATGGTCCCCGTTGAATAGGGCTTCGTTCTGCTCGTATGTGGTCAGCCTATCTTTTTCGCTTATGGGCGGCCAAGGCTTGCCAGGTTGCAGAACGGAATCTAAATCTCTTATCATAGTAATCTCATCTGTCTAAGCTGCTTTGCGGCCTCTCGGGCGATGTAACGTGAACAATCACATGCATGGTCCGGGCTTCCTGAACCGCCTTTCTGGAACATGTCTATGCCTTGCTGCTGCTTCTTTTCGTCCCATAGGAGGTCATTGAGGCCCCAGATCGTCTTTTTGCAGTCCTTGAACAGCTTGAATTTTCCGAGACTCAGGAGCGTCGTGAGGTCCTCGATGCCTGGCATAATCTTGTTATCGGCATCCCTCACATTGTAGAGATGCTGGTGCGTGGACTGTCTGATCTCTCTTTGGAATCCCGGCTCTTCCGGAGGGACCAGGATCTTTGCAGGAGTCTTGCAATCGCCGTTCCAATAGCAGAGCCTAGCCAGATCCTCTATGTATTCAGCATTGCTTTTCTGCTTGCGTTCTTCTTTTGAATCCCAGTAGAATTCCTTCAAGACGTACCAGACGCCGCCTGACAGGCCCCAGAGCTGGGCAGCGAATGGGTTTGAGATACCGTAATCGAGACCACAGAGGTACAGTGTGAAGTTCGGAGGTACTGCGTCTACCACATAGCCGGCGTCGGGTGCTTCGTCAAAGAAGCTGAATACCCGGCCTTCTGCTGCTGTCCTCAGCCCCAGGATGTTTCGCCTGTAGAGTACCGATCCCTCAGGATACTGGCTCTTCAGCCTTGCTTTTGCGTCCTCAGGTAGGGCTGGATTGTCGTCCAGCGTCAAGCGCAAGAAGTAGAGCTTGCCTGCTGCCTGATAGGGGTCCAGTATCTCCCGGTAGATTTCGTGGTTGGGAGTCTCGGGATTATCCGTGAACCAAGCCTTCGAGCCTGTCCTGG
>ENA-UOUL01005950-UOUL01005950.1-bioreactor-metagenome-genome-assembly--contig:-NODE-5950-length-10234-cov-7.417643_pt1 | contig 10234 bp, 8 predicted proteins | sample MGYA00249838_ERZ747220 | MGnify/ENA primary metagenome ERZ747220 (study PRJEB28778, sample SAMN05720191) | bioreactor metagenome | isolation source: Anaerobic biogas reactor | place: USA:Washington...
GATCACCAAGGCGACGCTGGCGCCGATGAACTGCAGCCAGACCACTACTTCTCAGCTCCGGCGCCCTTCTTGGGCAGTCCCTTGACCAGGGCCAACGGCCAGGCCGTGAAGATACCGCTGTCCGGCTCAGATAGGTCTCCGGTAACGCTCTCGGTGGCGGCCAGGCACTTCTCGACCATGTCCATGTCGCTCACGATGGCGAAGAGAGTGTTGTGTCGCTCCTGGCACTCGTCGGCGATGCGAGCAAAGTCGAAGCGAGCGTGCAGCCGTACCCGGCAAGCCTGAATGCGATGCATCCCGGTGCTCTCGAGGACGGTGGCCCCCGTCACCCCCGCCTTTTGCCAAGCATCAAGCACGGCGGTCAGCAGCTCCTGATCGTCCAGCACCAACATCACTACATACACAGAGGTCCTCCCACGCCACCCCGGGCTAGCCGGCCGGGGCAGTCTGGTGCCAGTCTACCATCTGGCGGCCGCCGGCCCAAGCATGGCGCCGACGGGCGCGGCGTGGCGAGGGCTGAGCGCCTGGAAGTGGTACGCTCCCTGCTGCTATACTCACGCTCGCCACACAGCTAGCCAAAGGGAGGCGTGTCATGTCCGCCGTTCGCCTTCGACAGCAGGATCTCCATCGGGCCGGGCAGGTGCTGCGGGAGGGCATCGCCGCCGGGGACGCCGACCTGGCCGCTCTGGCCGTGGCCGACTCGCGATCGCTGCTGTACCTGGAGACGGCCGCTCCCGCCGGACGCGAGGCCGAGGTGCGCGAGGACTCCATCTTCCTGTTGGCGTCCATCACCAAGCCGTTCCTCGGCACGGCCATCGCCCAACTGGCGCAAGAGGGCCGCCTGCTCTTCGCCGACGCCGCATCGCGCTATGTGCCCGAGTTCGGCAGCCACGGCAAGGCGGCAGTGACCATCTGGCATCTGCTCACCCATACCTCGGGCCTGGCCGAAGCGGCGTCGCAGCCCGCCTGGATCGCCGGCGCCGGTCCGAGCGAGCACTTTCAGGCTGCCTGCGACTCCTACCTCGAGTTCACGCCGGGCTCGAGCTACTGCTACTGCAACTCTTCCTTCTGGGTCCTGGCCGAGATCATCAGCCGCGTGTCGGGGCTGGACTACCGGAACTACGTGCGCGAACACATCTGCGCCCCGCTGGACATGCCCGACACCGGCTTCGTGCTCGATGCCGGGCAGCGGGGGCGGCTGGTACCGGTGGACCTGGACCCAAAGGTGGTCGGGTTCACCTTCGACTACTTCTGCTCGCTGGCGCTGCCTGCCGGGGGTATCTGCAGCACCGCGGCCGACCTGACGCGCTTCGGGCAAGCTATGCTGAAGGCAGTGCGCGGCCTGAAGAACCCGATCCTCAGCTCAGCGGCCGCCCGCACCATCACGGCACTGCACACCGGCGGCATCCAGGAGCATGGGTCGGGACGGCCGGCGCGCTACGGCCTCGGCTGGGCCAAGACGCCCAATCACGCCGGGCTCCTGAGCAGCGACGCCGGCTTCGGCCACGGCGGCGCGACGGCCACGATGCTCTGGGTGGAGCCGGAGCGGGACCTGGTGTTCGTCTTCCTCACCAACGTGTGGAAGGACAACCGAGTGGCGCGGCTGGCTCTCAATGCCGTGCTCGGAGCGCTGCCCTAAGGGGCGCACAACCCCACGCCGCCTGCTCCAACGGACTAACTTGGGTGGGGAGCTAGGGACTAACCTAACCCCCCAGCCCCCCTTCCCTAGGAAGGAAGGGGGGTCGGAAGGGCCTGTTTGAGCGCGAAAGGCGCATCTCGGCTCCCCCTTCCCGCGTAGGCTGACTACACGACACTTCCTGCAAAGGGGTTGTTCGTCATAGGTTGGCCTCGGGTGGTACGCACCACGGAGACACTCCAGCTGGGCCGGAGCGGTCGGACGCGCCGGGTGCTCGCGTAGGCGGACACGAGGTGGCGAAGCTGCCACCCTTGCCCCGTCCGCGCAGGCGGACGGCCAGCCGAAGGCTCCACAGGCCCGACTTCAGTCGAGGGACCTGCCGCGTACCCCCCGCGATAAGAACGTCGTGTAGTCAGCCGCGTAGTGAAGGGCCTGTTTGAGCGCGGAAGGCGCATCTCGGCTCCCCCTTCCCGCGTAGGGAAGGGGGCCGGGGGGTTAGGTAAGCTCTGGACTGGCCCGCCCGCTCAGCCCTCCAGCAAGTCGCCGCCGCCCATGACGAACTGCACCAGGGGATGATTGAAGCGCGTCTCGAGGCGGATCTGGTTGAACGAAGCGCCGGCAGCGGCGAGGACGCGCACGCGCTCCTGCATGCGCTGCCAGTGAGGGTACCGCTCGCGCAGGCGGGAGTAGTCGGTGACGGCGCGGAACTGCCCATCGCGCACCACCTGGGCCAAGTCGGCCTCGTCGGCCACGGCATCGTCCACCTCGATGGCATAGGCCCCCAGGCCGTCGGTGTTGTGAGCGTCGCTGGCCACCAGGGGGTGGGAAGTGGGTAGCAGGTCGCGCAGGCTGGCGGCCCGCCGGCGAGCGTAGGCCAGCATGTTGAAGCTCATGACCTCGTAGGCGTCCGGCGGCTCGGCTAGGAACTCGGCCGGGATGGCGCTGGCGAGGCGGAAGGGGTGGGCGAGGACGGAAGTGCCGCCGGCAGCGCGGATGCGACGGACGGCGTCATGAGGCCGCATATCGCGCTCGAGCACTTCCGGCCGGTCTACGCCCAGCACCAGGATGTCGGCCCGTCCGCGGTCGGTGGTGATCTCCATGCCGCGGAATATGCGCAGGCGCGGGTGCGCCCGCCGCAGAGCCGCGATCTCGTCCACGCCCCAGGTAACGTGGTGTTCGGTGATGACCACGCCGTCCAGGCCCGCGGCCGCGGCCGCCGCCATCATCTCGTCGGGCGAGGCCTTGGCGCAATCAGAGTAGCGTGTGGTGTGCAGGTGAAGGTCAACTAGCATGTGTCGTAGGTCTCCAGTAGGTCGGGGAGCGCCCTCTAGGAGCCGCTCTCCCCGCTGAGTTCAGTGTCGCCCGTCTGCAGGCCGCGGAGCAATTCCGCCGCCCAGGCGGGCGCCATGGAGGCGACGCGCATGCCCCGGGCCAAGCCCCTCCCCAGGCCGAGGAGGAACGCCGCCGGCTGGGGGACGGCGCGAGGCAAGTTGCCCTCGTCGGCGAAGCCATAGCCGGGCGGTGCCTGTAGCCGCACCCTCCCGGCGCCGTCCGGGTCCTGCCCCACGCGCACCTGCTGCCAAGCTTCGCCTTCGGGCAAGACGACTCCGCCGTCGCTCTGCAGCACGGCGCCGCCCGCCAGAATGGTCGTCGGGCCCAGCACCTCGGCGGCGTCCAGGCGCGCGTGCACGGCCCAGGCATCGCAGGTGGAGCCGACCACGACCGTCCAGGCGGCCAGGTCTATCTGCCGGAGCAGGCGACCCAAGGCGGCATCGAAAGCGCGGAGGGCCGTCTGCCAGAGGTTGGCGTAGTCGAGGGCCGCCTCGGCGCTGTAGCCGGGTTGCTCGGGATGCGCCAGTAGGAAGCCGGTCTCCAGCGGCAGCAGTCCGTCCAGCAAGAGCACCTCGCAGAGGGAGCCGGGTGCGGCCAGGCGTGCCTCCGCCTGCTCGAGCACCTCGCTTAGGCCCTGCAGCCAAGCTTCGAGCGCCGCCTCGGCGGTGCCGGCCGCGGGGCAGGTCTCCGCGGCCTCGGAGTCGAGCCCAGAATCCCCTTGCCGGCAGCCGGCGTGGAGTACGTGGATGTCCAGGCCCTCGGTCAAGGCTTGGGCCATCTCTGCCGGCGTGTAGAGGGTGTCGTCGGTCGGGGCGATGGACTCCACCAGCGCCCCCCTCTCCAGGGCGCGGTCGAAGTTGGGTAGGTACCCCTGGCCCGCCCCGAGCAGGACGTCGTCCAGCCCCAGGCCGGGCACGAGCAACAGGAGCATGCCCCCCGCCGGCTCCTGTGGCGTCGGCAGGGGCGGGGGATCCGGGGCGACCGCGAGCCCGGCGCCGGCGCAGGCCGATAGCGGCAGCGCGGCGAGGGTCGCCAGGGCGCGGCGCCGGCCGGTGCTAGTCGCCCTCATACAGCTCGCCCAGCATGTCCAGCAGCGGCTGGTGGATCTTCGGCCCGGCGGCGAGGGTGCCGCGGGTGGCGAACGTCCAGGGGCGACCGGAGAGGTCGGTCATCAGGCCGCCGGCTTCCTCCAGGATCACCTTGCCGCCGACGGCGTCCCACGGCTGGAGATGGGAGTGGAAGTAGCAGTCCATGCGGCCACAGGCGACGTAGGCCAGGGCCAGGGCGGCCGAACCGAGGTCGCGCACGCTCATGCAGATGGGGGCCATGTGGGCGCTGACGGCCATGATCTGAGCGCGCTCGTGTGAGTCGTAGGAGAGGCCGAAGCTGAAGAGGCACTCGTCCACGGTGGACGTTTCCCGCGCGCGGATAGGCTCGCCGTTCAGATAGGCGCCACCCCCCTTCCAGGCGGAGAACATCTCCTCGCGCACCGGGTCGTACACGGCGCCCACCAGGTAGTCGTCGCCGTCCATCAGGCCGACGGATACCGTCCAGCAGGGAAGACCGCGGGCGTAGTTGGTGGTGCCGTCCACCGGATCCACCACCCAGCGCAGGCCGTCGCCCTCGGCGCCCTGTCCTTCTTCGGAGAGAAGGGCGTGCTGGGGGAAGGCGGTGCGCAGGATGGAAACGAGCGCCTTCTCCGAGGCGAGGTCGCCGTTGGTCACCAGGTCGTGCGCCGCTTTGTTGGCTGTCTCCAGCGGGCTGAGGCAGGCCTGGAGGGCGGCCCGGCCCCCGGCAAGCGCAGCCGCGACCGCGGTGTGATGGGCGACGCGCAGGAAGGCGTCGCGGCTGGTGGACAGAACGTATTGGGAGCTCAAACCATCCTCCTCTTGATGACGCCTGCCCCTGGGGGCAGGCGTTGGTGGCGATCAGTCCAGGGCCCCTATGCTGCTCACGGCCGCGCCGATCAATGCGGTTCGCTCGCCGGAGGGCAGGAACATGAGCCGCGCAGTGCCTTCGCTGGGCGGCCCCGCAGGTGTGTGTCAGAGCCTGGAAAGCCTTGATCACTGCTGAATCGCCCCGGGCTGAAGCCGCGGGGCTATGAGTCGGCGAAGCCGGCCTGCGCCGGCTGTCTCAGCCCGCCTTGGCGGGCTTCGCACATCGTAGCCCCGGCCATTCATGGCGGGGCGACCAGGGCGCACGCCCAGCTCTCAGGGTGCCGTGACCACGCCCTTGGCTAAGGCAATACTGTCGCCCTCAGCGGCTGCCGCTACGGTCTGCCCCGCGTTTGACATGGCGGGGGCTCTCGTGGCGCCACTAGCCCGAGTCCTGACGCCCACCCCGCTCCTTCCCCTTCTTGAGCACGATCCGCCGCAGCGCTATAATGACCGTTCGTAAGTTCTCTGCGTCGCGGAGGTCCCTAGCAATGCCTGTGTACGTATACCGGTGCGACACCTGCGGCGTCGCCTTCGAGAAGAAGCAGTCTGTCTCCGAGGCTCCCCTTTGTGAGTGCCCCGAATGTGACGGCCATGTGCGCCGCGTCTACCAGCCAGTGGGTGTGGTGTTCAAGGGTTCCGGCTGGTACGTGACCGACAGCCGCGGCAAGAAGGCGACCGTCGAGCCACCCTCAAACGGCAACGGCAGCCATGACCACAGCGATACTTCGTCTCCGTCCACGGAGGCGAAGGCCAAGCCGGAGGCTAAGAAGGCGCCCGAGGCTGCTGCCAAGGACTAGTAAGGCGCGCGCATCTCCATGGGAGCGGGGCCCGATCGGGCTCCGCTCTCTGCGTTCCGCTAGAGCTGGAAGCGCCCGGTGATGGGCACTACCTTGTAGCTGAAGTCCGTCACGTACTCCTGGAGCTTGTCCACCAGCTTGGTCCAGGCCTCTCCTTGCAGAGCCTCGTCCATCTCCTGGTCACCCTCGGACTCGGCCCCGGTGAGGATCTGCTGCCCTTTGCCGTAGACGGTGTACCAGGATTCGGTGAGGCGCAGGCCCAGCCGGTTGATGCCGGGAGCGAACTCCTTGAGCACGTACTCGAAATAGTCGGACTCCTTTCCCGGCCGTATGTTCCATCTCATGAGCAGCTTGGGCAACCTGCACCTCCGGCCTGACGCTAGCTCGAGCGGTTCTCCAGCAGGACGACCTGAGTCTCTTCCGGGAAGCGCTTGCCGGTGACGGCGTACGCGTCCAGCCGCTCCGGATCGCGCAGGCCCATCTCCTTGAGGAAGGCGTCCACGCCCTCGATAGGCGTCTCCATCCCGGGGAGGGCGTAGTGCATGGGGATAACGATGGAGGGCTCGATTAGGCTGACCACCTCCACCGCCTGGCGGGCGTCTATGGTGTAGTGCCCGCCCACGGGCAGCAGCAGCACGTCCACGTCGCCCATCTCCTCCACCTGGGTTTGGGATGGAGCGTGGCCGAGATCGCCCAAGTGACAGACGCGAGCGTCGGCGAAGTCGTAGACGTAGATAGTGTTACGGCCGCGCTCGGCCCCGTGTTTGTCGTCGTGCCACATGGCCATACCGGTGATGAAGAGGCCCTTGACCTCGTACTCGCCCGCGCTGTTGATGACGAACGGATCGCCCTTGACGCCCTCGGCGTAGTTGTGGTCGGCATGGTCGTGGCTGATGGTCACGATGTCGGCCGTCAGGCGGGGCAGCTTGAGGCCACCCGCTCTGGCGTAGGGGTCGGCGACGACGCTGACGGAGCGGTCTTTCAGGCGGAAACAGGACTGCCCGTACCAGGTGATGTCCATTGGGAGCCTCCTAACGGCCTAGTATAGCCCGGCCGGGGGCGAGGGGAAAGAGAGGGGGTTGCTTGGGCCCCCCGGCGGGGCGGGGAGTGCCGGCGGGGCGGGCGCACGGCTGTGCGCCCCTACGTGGCGGTGCCCGGTGGCGAGCTCCGGGAGCGGGCGAAGCGGACACGGCATAGCCGCGGCGGTCCCCACGAGCGACGCCCCGGGCTGAAGCCGCGGGGCTACGAAATGCAAAGCCCGCCCTGCGGTGGGCTTCTTAAGCCGGCGAAGGCCGGCTTCGCTTCGATGTAGCGCCGCGGCTTCAGCCAGCGCGACCCCGCGGCGGGCCGGGCGCGCGGCGGGCGTCGGGGGCGGGTGCGCCGTGACAACTCGTCCGGCACGGGGTACATTGCCGGGTGCCAACCATGACCGGGGAGTGACCGGCCGTGCACCCAGTGGAAGACTACGCCGCTGACATTCGCAAGGTGCTCTTCTCCGCCGTCGGCCTGCCCGAGCCTTCCCACTATCCGGCCCTGGCCGCCCTCCTGGAGGCGGCCGGCACCGGCCTCAAGCCGCGCGTGCGCTGCGTTGCCCAGTTGGCCGACCTCGGCGCCGGCGTGCCCGACTTCGGTCTCTTCACCGCCGACCAGTTGGGCCGCGCCGCGGATCTACAGGTCTCCGGCCAACCGCCCGCCCGCGGTGTCGTCGAGGCCAAGGGCCCCACCGCGGATCTGGACGCCATCACCGGCTCCACCCAGGTGGGCGAGTACGTGCGGCGCTACGGGGCCGTCCTGCTCACCAACTACTGGGACTTCCGCCTCCTGGAGGCGGACGACGGTCGGCCCCGCCTGGTGGAGCAGTTCCGCCTGGCGGAGAGCGCGGACGCCTTCACCAAGGCCCTCGCCCAGCCGCGCCGGCTGGCCCAAGAGCAGGGCGACCTGCTGCTGGGCTTCCTCAAGCGCGCTCTTCTCCATCGCGCCGCCCTCACCCGGCCGCGCGACCTGGCCTGGTTCCTCGCCTCTTATGCCCGCGATGCCCTCAAGCGGCTGGAGGACCAGGAGAACGTCACCGGCCTCGCTACCGTCCGCACCGCCCTGGAGGACGCGCTCGGGGTGAAGTTCGAGGACGAGAAGGGCGAACACTTCTTCCGCTCCACCCTGGTACAGACCCTCTTCTACGGGCTCTTCTCCGCCTGGGTGCTCTGGCATAGCGAGAAGGAAGAACGCACCGATCGCTTCGGCTGGCACGGCTCCTCTCAGTACCTGCACGTGCCCGTGCTGGAGGCCCTCTACCACAACCTCACTCTGAGCTCGCGCCTCAAGGGCATGGGGCTGGCCGGCTATCTGGACCTGGCCTGCGAGACCCTCAATCGGGTAGACCGGCAGGCCTTCTTCACCGCCTTCGAGCGCGAACACGCCGTCCAGTACTTCTACGAGCCCTTCCTGGAGGCGTACGACCCGGCTCTGCGCAAGACGCTGGGCGTCTGGTACACGCCCCCGGAGGTGGTGCGCTACATGGTCGCCCGGGTGGACAGCGCCCTCCGCGAGCACCTGGGCCTGCCCGACGGCCTCGCCGACGAGAACGTCCTGGTGCTGGACCCCTGCTGCGGCACGGGCGCCTTCCTGGTGGAGACGCTGCGCGTCATCGCCGAGAGGCTGCGGGCCAAAGGCGGCAACGGCCTCACCGCCGGGGAGGTGAAGAAGGCGGCGGTGTCGCGCGTCTTCGGCTTCGAGATTCTGCCCGCCCCCTTCGTCATCGCCCACCTGCAGCTCGGCCTCTTCCTGCAGCATCTGGGCGCCCCCCTGAGCGAGGCGGACAACGAGCGCGCCGCCGTCTACCTCACCAACGCCCTTACCGGGTGGACGCCGCCGGACGAGGTGAAGACGGGCTTCCAGTATCGCCTCACCGGCATGCCCGAACTCCAGGCGGAGCGCGACGCCGCCGAGGCCGTCAAGCAGAAGGCCAAGGTGCTGGTGGTGATCGGCAACCCGCCCTACAACGGCTTCGCCGGCATGGCCATCGGCGAGGAACGCGCCCTCAGCGACGCCTACCGCACCACCACGGCCGCTCCCGCCCCCCAGGGACACGGCCTCAACGACCTCTACGTGCGCTTCTACCGCGTCGCCGAGCGCCGCATCGTGGAGCAGACCGGCCACGGCATCGTCTGCTTCATCTCCAACTACTCCTGGCTGGACGGCCTCTCTCACACCGGCATGCGCGAGCGCTACCTGGAGGTGTTCGACCGTATCTGGGTGGACAACCTGCATGGCGACCGAAAGATCTCGGAGTACGCGCCTGACGGCCGCACCAGCGAGACGGTCTTCGCCATCCATGGCTCCTCGTCCGGCATCCAGGTGGGGACCGCGATCTGCCTCATGGCGCGCGAACCAGGTGGCGGTAAGTTCCGTAGTGGCGTCCTGCTCTACCGCGACTTCGACCAGGGACCGGCCGACGAGAGAAGAATGGCGCTGCTCGACAGCCTCTCAGAGACGGGCGACGGGCAGTACCGCCCTGTGAAGCCGCTCCTTGCCCTTGGGCTGCCGCTTAAGCCGCGCGCCGTTGGCGACGACTACCTGGCCTGGCCTCTCCTGCCGGAGCTGTTCCCGGTCTCCTTCCCCGGCGTCAAGACCAGCCGCGACGAGGCGCTGGTGGACATTGACCGGGACCGGCTGGAAGACCGCATGCGGCGCTACTTCGACCCGTCCCTCAGCGACGAGGCCGTCCGCACGATCGCTCCGGCCCTGATGACGCCCGCCGCCCGCTTCGACCCGGTGGCGACGCGACAGACTCTCCTGAAGAGGGGCTTCCGGCCGGAGAGCATCGTGCGCCATTGCTACCGACCATTCGACCTGAGGTGGCTGTACTGGGAACAGGAGACCAAGCTTCTCGACAGGAAGCGCGAGGAGTACCGAGGTCACGTTGACGGCGCGTCTCACTGGCTGGTGACCCAGCAGAAACCACGACGCGACTGGTCTCGTCCCCAGGTGATCCGCTCGCTCGGCTGCCTCGACCTCATGGATCGAGGAGCGAGCTCGGTGCCCCTAAGGGTCCGGGGCGATGCCGTCCGTCTGCTGTCCGGTTCCGAACCGGCAGACCAAGTGTGGCGCCTCAATTTGACCACAGCGGCCGGCAGCTACATCGAACCGGTCGGGCCGGCAGCGCACGACTCCCTCTTCTATCACGCCCTTGCCATCATGCACGCGCCCGCCTACGCCGAGGAGAACGCCGGCGCCCTCCGCCAGGACTGGCCGCGCGTCCCCCTCCCCGCCGACAGCGACCTCCTCCTCGCCTCGGCCGCCCTGGGGCGGGAGGTGGCCGCCCTGCTGGACACGGAGACCGATGTGGACGGCGTCACCGCCGGGACGCCCCGGCCCGAGTTGGCGACCATCGCCGTGCCGGAGCGCCTGGGCGGCGGCAACCTGCTGCCCGAGCGCGGCGATCTGGACGTCACCGTGGGCTGGGGTCACGGCGGTCGCGGCGGCGTGACCATGCCCGGCCGCGGTCGCTTCGACGCCCGTGCCTACACCCCCGC
>ENA-UOUL01005951-UOUL01005951.1-bioreactor-metagenome-genome-assembly--contig:-NODE-5951-length-10234-cov-3.582259_pt1 | contig 10234 bp, 9 predicted proteins | sample MGYA00249838_ERZ747220 | MGnify/ENA primary metagenome ERZ747220 (study PRJEB28778, sample SAMN05720191) | bioreactor metagenome | isolation source: Anaerobic biogas reactor | place: USA:Washington...
AGGAGCCACTCCGGTTGTTGTCCATCGCCTCAGGCTCTGTTAACAGGCTCTGGGCCTGCGGCGCGTAATGTGCTTTGTTAGCTATAGTCAAATAAACTGCGGCAAAAAAGGCGGGATAGCCTTCCGCCTTCATGTCGTTTCACCCATTAGCTGTTTTTTGCAGCCTTGGCGCGTTCCTCTTTGCCCAGCAGCGCCTTGCGCAGGCGGATGCTCTTGGGCGTCACCTCCACCAGTTCGTCGTCCGCGATAAACTCCAGCGACTGCTCCAGGCTCAGCACAGTGGGCGGCGTCAGGCGCAGCGCCTCGTCCGAGCCGGAAGCGCGCATGTTGGTCAGCTGCTTTTTCTTGCACACATTGACCACAATGTCCTCCTGCCGCGCGTTTTCGCCCACGATCATGCCCTCGTAAACGCTGACGCCCGGGCCGATGAACAGCCGTCCGCGCTCCTGCGCGTTGAACAGGCCGTAGGCCGTGCTCTCACCCTGCTCGTGCGCGATGATGGAGCCGCGCTGCCGTTCGGGGATATCGCCCGCCCATTCCTCGTAGCCGCTGAATATGTGGTTCATCACGCCGTTGCCCTTGGTGTCCGTCAGAAACTCGCTGCGGTAGCCGATCAGCCCGCGGGAAGGTATCCTGAACTCCAGTCTTGTGGTATTCCCCTCGGTATTCATGTCAATCAGCTGCGCCTTGCGCGCATTCAGCTTTTCGATGACCACGCCGGTGTATTCGCCCGGCACGTCGATCATCAGCAATTCATAGGGCTCCAGCGTCTTTCCGTTTTCCTCCTTCAGTATCACGCGCGGTCGGGATACCGAAAACTCGAAGCCCTCGCGCCGCATCGTTTCGATCAGTATCGACAGGTGCAGCTCGCCCCGGCCCGAAACCTTGAAAGCGTCCGTGGAGTCCGTCTCCTCCACGCGCAGCGAGACGTTGGTCTCCAGCTCGCGGAACAGCCGCTCGCGCAGGTTGCGCGACGTCACGTACCTGCCCTCGCGGCCCGCGAACGGGCTGTTGTTGACGATGAAGTTCATGGACACCGTGGGCTCGTCTATTTTCACAAACGGCAGCGGTTCCACCGCCTCGGGGTCGCATACCGTCTCGCCGATGCCAACGTCCTGAATGCCCGCGATGGCCGCGATATCGCCGAATTCCACCGTTTCCGCCTCGATGCGCTTGAGCCCCCGGAACGTAAACAGCTTGGTGATGCGCACGTTCTGCGTGACGCCGTCCGTCTTGCATAGCGTGGCCGCCATGCCGCGCATCAGCGCGCCGCGCTCCACCCGGCCGATCGCGATGCGGCCGATATAGTCGTCGTAGTCGATGTTGCTGACCAGAAACTGCAGCCTGCCTTCCGGCTCGCCCTGCGGCGCGGGTACGTGCTGCAGTATCGCGTCCAGCAGCGGGCAGATATTCTCCCCCTGCTCGTGTTCCGACAGCGACGCCGTGCCCTCCTTGGCGGACGCGTACACCACCGGAAAATCAATCTGGTCCTCCGTCGCGCCCAGCTCGATGAAGAGGTCAATGATGCCGTCCAGCACCGCAGCGGGCCGCGCGTCCGGCCTGTCCACCTTGTTGATGACGGCGATCACGTGCTTACCCAGCCCCAGCGCTTTTTTCAGCACAAAACGCGTCTGAGGCATGCAGCCTTCAAACGCGTCCACCAGCAGCAGCACGCTGTCCACCATCGTGAGCACCCGCTCCACCTCGCCGCCGAAATCGGCGTGGCCCGGCGTGTCCACGATGTTGATCTTGACCCCTTTGTATTGTATCGCGGTGTTTTTGGCCAGTATCGTGATGCCCCGCTCCTGCTCCAGGGCTTCGCTGTCCATCACGCGCTCGCGCACCGCTTCGTTGGCGCGGAATATGCCCGACTGGCGCAGCATCTGGTCCACCAGCGTGGTTTTGCCGTGGTCCACGTGCGCCACAATCGCAATGTTTCTGATGTTCTCCTGTGTTCGCATAAATTCTCCGTCTCTGCTTGATCGCCGGAGATGATTATATGCCCTGCGCCGCGCGAACACAAGATTTTTTATATGAAAATCGCCAAATAGCCGGTCAAAAAACAGCATGGAAAAGGACGGACACAGCGTAGGAAAGCCTTGCTACCGGCGCACGCCCTCGATGCGGATGAAACGGATTCTGTGGAATTCATAGCTGGACAGCGGGCGGTCCAGGCTGTCGTACGTGTGCGTGCAGACGAGTATGTTATCAAGCGCCGGCTCCCTGCCCGCCGACACGATGAACTGCGAGTGCGTAAACCGGCCCGGCCCGCCGGCGAACTGCGATATGTCTCCCGGCTGCACCGCTTCCATCGGCACCTCCACGCCCACCGGCCCGATGCCCGACTTACGCACCAGAAAGTTGTACAGGAATTCCACGCCCGTCCACGACGGCGACCGGTTGGACGCGCTGTAATAATACCAGCCGAACGTGGGCGTCGGGTTCATCACGCCGCTGCCCGCGTACAGGCACTGCGACACAAAGTTGGTGCAGTCTCCGCCCAGCTTGTCGAAGTCGTAGTAGTTCGGGTTGCGCGACAACGCCCATTTCCGGGCGTATTCCACGGCAGCCTCGCGGTTATACGGCGCCAGCATATCATTCCCCCCGTGTTATCATACGGGGATGCGCCGCGCTTGGTGACTTTCAGCTTGCCTTCACGCCCGGCCCCGCCAGAGTGCTGCGCCCGCCCAGGAGTTTCTTCACCTCGATCTGCACGTCGATGCGCTCCTTCAGCGCCTCCACGTGGGAAATCACGCCCACCAGCTTGCCCTCGCGGCTGCCCAGGGCGGACAGCGTCTGCAGCGCCGCCTCCAGATAGTCCTCGTCCAGCGAAGCGAAGCCTTCGTCGATGAACAGCGAGTCGATGCGCGCCCGGCCGGCGGACATTTCCGACAGCCCCAGCGCCAGCGCCAGCGACACGATGAAGCTCTCGCCGCCCGAGAGGTTGGTCACCGGCCGCCGCTCGCCCGCCTGATACGTATCGATTACCATCAGCTCCAGCGGCTTTGCCGGGTTGGAGTCGTCGCGCACCAGCACATACCGGTCGGTCATGCGGGAAAGGCTCATGTTGGCATAGCGCAGCAGCGACTCAAACGTGATGCTCTGCGCGATGCGGGTAAACTTGTCGCCGTTGGCCGAACCGATCAGCACGTTCAGGAGGTCCCACTTGTGCTGCGCCTTCTTTTGCGATTCCTCCTCGTCCTTGAGGCTCTTCAGCTTGTCGCGGCTCTGCGCGTTCACCTTGAGTATCTGCGTCACCGCGCCCTTATGCGCCGTCTGCTCGGCGATCAGCGCATCCAGCGCGTCCAGCGCACAGCGCAGCGCGTCCGATTCCGGCTCCTCGGTCAATTGAGAAGCCGCGCTGTCCCATTCCGCAAACCGCGCAACGATATCCGGCGCGTCCGATACAGCCGCCACGGCCGAGCACTCCGCGAGCGCCGCCGCATATATTTCCCTCAGCTGTTTTTCGCTTTCCTGTATTTCACACTGCGTCCGGGCAATATCCCGCTCGTTCTGCTGCACGGCCCGTTCCGCCTGCTCCGCGGCCTTGCGCTTCTGCTCTTTGGCCTCGGTCAGCCGCCGGGCCAGCGCCTCTGCCGCCGCTTCCTCCGCGTCCGGGTCTTTGGCGCCGAACAGCCGGTTGCGCTGCTCCCGCAGCCTGCCCGCCGTTTCTTCCGCACCGGCAAGCTCGCTCTCCCGCTGCTTTTTCTGCTCCTCGATATCACGGATCACCTGACGGGAATCGTCGATCTGCCGCACGTCATTGTGGACGCTGCCCAGCTTTTCCGTCAGCCGGGTAACCTGCTCCTGCAGGGCGATCCACTGCCGCGACAGCTCGCCGGCCAGCCGCAGCACGCCCTGCGCGTCCGCCAGCCGCCGTTTCAATGCCGCAGCGTCGCTGAGGTCCATCTCCTGTCCTTTCAGCCCCGCGATCTGCTGCTGTACGAAGCTCTCTTTCTCCGCGATCAGCTTTTCCAGCTGATCTGCCGCCGCAACTGCCTGCACCGCTGCCCGCTGCGCATCCTTCAGCGCCGACTGCGCCGCCTTATGCTCCGCCTCGCACTGTTTCAGCCAGTCCTCGTCGAAAGGCTCGTCCGCGCCCGGATGCACCGTCGAGCCGCACAGCGGGCACGGCTCCCCTTCCTTCAGGCACTGGCGCTTATTCTCAAACTGCTGTCTCAGCCGGGCGTGCAGCAGTTTTTCTTCCGCGTCCCTGGCGGGCTGCTCCAGCGCTCTCTCGCGGGCGAGCAGCTCGTCCGCCAGTTTCCGCTGGCGCTTCAGCTCCGCCTGCCGCTCCGCGATCTCCGCCAGCGCCTCCGCCGCCGGCACGGCAGCGCCCAGCATATCCGCCTGCTGCTGCCAGTATGCCTCGTCCTGTCCTTTCAGAGCCGTGCTTTGCTGCGCCTGCAGATCGTTCAGCCTGCCGCGGGCTGCGTCCAGCTCTTTCTGCACGCTCTGCAGCAGCCGCGGCCCCACATTGGGGTCGCGGTACAGCGCGCCGTATGTCTCGCGGGATTCGTTCGGGAAGTACTTTTTGAACAGCTCCAATATCCTGCTTTTGTAAGCGCGGATGCGGTTGTCGTGGTCATCGATCTCTTTTCTCAGCCGGTCGACCTCCGCCTGCCGCACAGCGATCTGCTGGTCCAGCGCGCGCACCGCTTTCAGCGTTTCCGCCAAAGCCGCCTGCGCCTGTTTTTGCGCCTGTTCCTGTTTCTCCGCCTCCGCCAGCTCGCTCTGCCGCTCGGCCAGCGCTTTCGCCAGTTTCGGCACATCCTCCTGATAGCGCTTTATCTCCTCACGCTTGTCCTTCAGCCGGGCGATACGGCTGATACAGTCCGCCAGTTTATCCTTCAGCGCCGCGTGGACAGGTATCGCCGCGTTCAGCCTTTCCAGCTCCGCCTCACGCGCCGCCGTTTCCGCCTCGCTCAGCACCTTATCGGATACCTCCGCAATACGCACGCGTATCTCCTCCAGCATGAGGTGTACACTCTTGGCGCGTTCATACACAGCCATGGAGATGCGCCGGTATATGTCCATATCCGTCATCTGCTCCAGTATCGCGGCGCGGTCGTTGGAGTCCGCCTGCAAAAACTCGGCAAACCGGAACTGCGCCAGCATGATGGATCGCGTAAACCGCTCAAAGTTGAGCCCGGTCAGTTCCTCGATTTTGGATTCCGTCGGGCGAATGCCCGTTGCCACGGGACGCCAGGAACCGTCCGCCGCCTGCTCGTACACCTCGCGCTTCACCGCGCGGAACGGCTTGCTGCCCCTCGCGGAGCGGCTGTGCTCAAACCGGCTTCGGTAGCGTTTCCCATGCGACGTGAACACCGCCTCGGCAGCGCACGTATTCTCGTATTTGTTCATCAGCTCGTCCTGCGCTTCGCTGATGGTGCCGATGCGCGGCGTGCGGCCATACAGCGCCAGGCACATCGCGTCCATCACCGTGGTCTTGCCCGCGCCGGACGGACCCACGATGGCAAAAAGCCCGCCGGAGTACGCCGGGTCGCAGAGGTCTATTTCAAAGCGGCCCGCCAGCGAGTTGAGGTTTTCGATCACCACTTTCTCTATGCGCATGATTCCGCGTCCTCCAGCCCGCTAATGATCTCGTTGAAACAGTCTATCAGCGCCTGCCTGTCCGCCTCATCCACCGCGCCGCTCTCAAGGCAGCGCAGGAACACATCCTGCACGCTGATCGTCTCCAGCGTCTCCGCCTCGTCCGCTTTTATCGCCGGCCCTGCAGCGCCCATGGCGCGGGTGATCAGCACCTGCGCGCGGCCGCCTTTCACCGCGTCCTGCGCGTCCGCCTCCAGGTGGGGGCAGGCCGCTTCGCCGGTGTACGTCACTTCCACCCACACGTCCTCATCGGCAATCTCGGCCAGAGCGGAAAGTATCTCCTCCCGCCCGCCGCGCACCGCCACGAGCTTCACGAACGCGGGCACTTCGATTTCATTGACGCGCAGCCCGTCGCCAGTATCCACTTCCAGTACGCACTTTTTCGCCTTCTCGCTGAAGCTCATCGGCAGCGGCGCGCCGCAGTAGCGAATGTGGTCCCGGCCGGCCACGCGCTGCGCGCCGTGTATATGCCCCAGCGCCACATAACTCAGCTCCGGCGGGAATATGTCCGCGCCCACCTGCCCCAGCGTGCCCACATACAGCTCGCGCACGCCGTCGCCTTCGCTGCGCACCGCGCCCGCCGCAAACAAATGCCCCGTCGCCACGATGGGCACAGGGCCGTATGTCTCTCTCGCCCGCAGCGCCGCCTGCGTTACATCGCTGTAAAACTGCGCCGTCGCGCGGATAATCTTTTCGTCGCTGTTTTCGGTTTCATCCTCCAGCCGCACCATCTCGTTCTTGCGCAGGTACGGCACGGCTGCGCACAGCGCGCCCACCTTCCCGTCCGAGCCGCGCAGCGGTATCACATGCCGGTCCGGCTCGCCGGGCAAGCCGACGGTGTGAATATTCAGCCGCGACAGCACGCCTGCCGGCGCTTCCAGCAGCGTAGGGGAATCGTGGTTTCCCGCCGTCACCACCACGGTTTTGCAGCACGTCCCCAGCAGAGACGTCAGAAAATCGTAGTACAGCTTCTGGGCTTGTCCGCCCGGAACGCCGTTGTCGAACACATCCCCCGCCACCAGCAGCGCGTCGATGCCCCGCTCGCAGATGATGCTTTTCAGCCAGTGCAGAAACTGCTCGTGCTCGTCATACCGTTTTTTGCCGTACAGCGTATGCCCGATGTGCCAGTCGGACGTGTGCAGTATCTTCATGCGCCCTCCCACATATATGAAATCCGGCATATTTTCCTGTGTTCATTCTATCACGCCCCCCGACCCCTTTTCAATGCGCCCCCGCCGCCCCCCGGGCAAACGAAAAAGGCCGATTATGGCCCGTTCAAACTAAATCCTGTGGTCTTTCTATCCGGCGGTTCAGCCGTTCAGCCGCCCCGCATCCCGCATCGCCGCGGCGTACGCCATAAACGCCGCCGTCTCGTTGTCGATATCCTGCTGCGTCACGCCGCGCCACAGCGTCACCTCGTCCATCAGGCTCTTGCAGCCGTTGTCGAGCTGACAGTATCCGGTAGTCAGCTCGATGGCGAACACTATTTTCTTTCGCTTTTTATGCGGTGCTTTTCTTTCGGCGCGGCGCCGTCCGCGCCTGACGTTCGCCCGCTCGCTGTCCGCTTCGGCGTAATAACGAGCCGTCCTCTCCGTAAACGGCAAGGCGAGACACTTGTACTTAAATCCGTATCGCTCGTCCTCTATGTCCCGGACCGCCGCTATATCCATGCGAGCTTGCCTCGCCCATTCCTGCCATACCCTGCGGCCCGCGTTCCGCGGCGGCAGGGGCGGCTGCGACCACACCTCGCTGTGATGGTTCATCAGCGCGTTCATCCTGAGCGTCTGCCGGCAGCTTCGAGATACCGGCACCTCAAACGCACCATATTCCTCTATGAGGTACCGTACCAGTTCTTCCCCCGTTACAGGCGCTTGCCGTGGCTCAGCCGCCTGCTTACACTTTTCCAGCGTCTTTTGCCACCGGCTGCTATCGTGCGCCCGCCCCAGGCAGACAACCGTCGGGCCGTCCGCGCTGCCAATGATGCCGATGGCGCTGGCATCCTTATGCTTCCCGAACAACCTTCTCAGCAGCGCTTTCATGTACTTTCCTCCGGTATGACGAGCCCGAAGAAATACTGGTATCCGGTGCAGTCCCCGCCTTCCTCCTCAAAACTCATCTCCGCCACCGCGATATACTTCCCCGGCCCGGCATGGCCGATATACGTCCACGCACTCTGCCCCGACGGAACAAAACATTCCACCTTTTCGAAATCCTCGTTATACAGCTTGAATACCGCGCCCGGCTGCAGCTCGCCGTCCACATACGGCGCGAAATCCTCCGCATACGTGATATACTCCACCAAAGGCGCCGCCTGCTGCGGCGTCATCCGGAAGCCGTCCGCGCATATGCCGTCGCTGCCGTCCGTCCATATCCAGTGGCGCACTGCGCGGATGCTCTCTCCCCCCGACACGACAGTCATCGTCAGCGGCGTGTGCCAGCCCATTGCGAGCTCATACAGCGGCCGGTATACCTCGTCGCTGATGACGGAATACATGCCGGTGCGCCCGTCCTGCATGCAATGCGCGCCGTCCTTGTCGTACACATAGTATTCCGATGACGTCCCGTCCTGGTAGATTTGAGTAATATGGATATACACGTCCAGCGTGCTGATATCCACGCCTTCCCACGCGGCGGACTTCACCGTATAGTCCGCCACCGCGTCCTGTACGATCTGCCTGTGTGCTTTCTCGGTCAGCGTGTACCCGTCGCTTATGCCGTAAAGGCAGCATCCCAGCGAGACGGACTCCACCAGCGCCTCATTCGCCGCTGTACCGTGAGATATGCCCGTCGTATCCGCATCAACAGCTCCGCTTCCGGCAGGACGGAACTCCTCCTTTGTCGTCCCGCATGCCGCAAAAGCCGTCAGCGTCACGATAACTATCAGCAGCAATACCGCTCGTCTCATCATTTGCCTCCTGCGATTGATTCTAAAACAAAAGACATACCCACCGCCGCCGGATATGGCTTATCAACCTTCAAAAAATACGCTTTACGCCGCATTGACATATCACAGCTTTGTGCCGCATTTCGGCCAATAAACGAACCCGTCCGAAAGGGCCGCGGCGCACTGTTTTGTGCGGCATGCGGCGGCTACGGCATGGTCGGCGGAAAGATGCCGGTGCTGCGCTCCGGAACAAAGCGGTTAACCTTGAAATGGATCTCCGCGTATCCGTTGTCCGCCACGTCGAAAATCAGCGGCGCGGCTTCGCTGCCGTCCGAGTCTGCCGCCCGCAGTATATTCTGCCGCTGGCTGGTATACGTGTCCAGCGAGCTGTCCGCAGCCAGGCTGCCGAGGCGCTGCCCGTTCAGCGTAAACGTCCATCGCTTGTCCGGCGCGGCAAAGCCTTCCTCGCACACGATGCGGACATCCGTCGCAGCCGCCAGCGGCTGGGCATATCGCTCCACAGCCTGCATCAGGTTTTCGGTGGCCGGCACATATACACCCGGCTTGCAGTTCTTCGCCAATACATAGGATATCGCTCCGCCAGCCGCGGCAAACACCAACCCCAGCAGATAAGCCCCGGCCTCCCCGACCAAATAAGAGCCCAGCATCACACCCGGCACTTCCATCCCAATCCACAGTATAAATGTCATGGCGACGAAAAAGCCCGGCTTCCTGCCGCGCGCCAGCGCGTTGGCTTTGTTCTTTTGGGAGAGGTAATACAGGGTCAGCAGTTCAAGCATAATGGGGTCCTTCCGGATGCTTTCTTATGCAGCGGCAAAGCCGAAGCCGGTTACAGCTTCAGCTTCGCGAACCGCTCCATCGCTTTCTCGGTGTTTTCGCGCGTGTTAAACGCGGTCAGACGGAAATAGCCTTCGCCCGCGCTGCCGAAGCCCGCGCCCGGCGTGCCCGCCACGCCCGCGTCCAGCAGGGCATCGAAGAAATCCCACGACGGCATGCCGCCCGGCGTTTTGAGCCACACATACGGCGAGTTGACGCCGCCCCAGCACTCGATGCCAAGAGCATGGAGCCCTTCGCGGATGATTTTGGCGTTGCCGAGATAAAAATCGATGATCTCTTTAATCTGCGCCTTGCCCGCCTCAGTATAGCAGGCGAGCGCGCCCTTCTGCGTCACGTACGGCACGCCGTTGAACTTGGTGGTGTGCCGCCGGTTCCACATGGCGTTCAGCGAATGCAGGTTGCCCTCTGAGTCCGCCGCCATCAGCGCCTTGGGGCTCGAGCCACAGGCCTGGATCACCATTCCGTTCTGGAACAGCATCTTCCTGATGGTCATCCTGATCTGGATCCAGACCGGCTTCGCCATGGTCATTCTTTCCGCGGCCCTGCGCGGCATTCCCGAGGAGACGATCGAGGCGGCGGTGATCGACGGCGCCAATCCCTTCCAGATCTTCTGGAAGATCATGGTGCCGCAGATCTGGGGCACCATCGCGGTGGTGTGGACGACCATCACCATCGTGGTGCTGAAGGTCTTCGACATCGTTTTCGTGATGACCAACGGCCAGTGGGGCACGCAGGTTCTGGCCAATCTGATGTATGACTGGATGTTCCGCGGCTCGCCCGATTACGGGCGCGGCTCGGCCATCGCCATTGTGCTGATGATCCTCGTGACGCCGATCATGATCTGGAACATCCGCAACGCGAGCAAGGAGATCCGCTGAT
>ENA-UOUL01005953-UOUL01005953.1-bioreactor-metagenome-genome-assembly--contig:-NODE-5953-length-10233-cov-2.644840_pt1 | contig 10233 bp, 10 predicted proteins | sample MGYA00249838_ERZ747220 | MGnify/ENA primary metagenome ERZ747220 (study PRJEB28778, sample SAMN05720191) | bioreactor metagenome | isolation source: Anaerobic biogas reactor | place: USA:Washington...
CGAAGGACAGAATCCGGGCGAAGGGCCAGAGAAACATCACGACCCAGGCTTGCAGTTGAGCGGAAGTGACTTCCAGCATGGAGATGTGGCGTTAGTTCAGCATCACCGGGATGTTGGTGATGAGCTCCCGCGTGAAGTCGACGATGAGGGCGAGCAGGAAGGGACCCACCAGAAGCAGCACCACACAGACGCCGAGAATTTTCGGGATGAAGGTCAGGGTCATTTCGTTGATCTGGGTGGCGGCCTGGAACACGCCCTGGCTGGCCGCGCCGCTGGACGCGCTGCCCGCTCAGGACTGCCTGCAGGTCTGGTCGTGGGACGAGCCCGCCGAGATCGGCCCGCCGGATGGCTGCCGCTACCAGCGCGGCGTGATCAACGTGGGGCCGGACGAACGGTTCTGGACCGGCGGCGGGTTCGAGGTGCGCCAGGGTAACACGGTGCTAGCCACGTGTCCGGGCGGATTGGGGAGGTGTGCCGTCGCCCTGCCTTGATCGCCCCGCTCCGGCGCGCTGCCGGGTTGCATCGGCTAGCACATACGGTATAATTCCCTACCATCTTTCCGGCAACACGACAGGGTGGTTGTGGGTTATGGATATTACCTGGTACGGTCATAGCTGCTTCAAAGTCACCGAGCGCAACTACATCACGATCGTCACGGACCCGTTCGATGAGGCATTAGGCTATGCCCTGCCCAAGCTCAAAGCGGACATTGTGACCGTCAGCCACGACGCCCCAGGGCACAACAACCTGGCCGCCGTGAAAGGCTTCCGCCATGTGATAGACGGGCCGGGCGAATACGAGATCGGCGGCGTGTTTATCATCGGTGTCGCCACCTACAACCAGCGGGAGGAAAATCCGCGCCGCAATGTCGTGTACGTGTTGGATTTCGACAACCTGACGGTAGCGCACCTGGGCGATCTGGACCACGTCCCCACACAGGCGATGATCGATGCGCTGGGCTCGATCGACGTGGCGCTGGTGCCGGTGGGCGGCGGGGGGGCGCTCAGCTCCAGCCAGGCGGCGGAAGTGATCAGCCTGCTCGAGCCGAGCATCGTCGTGCCGATGCACTATCACACCGAGGCGCTGCGCGGCGTGGAGCTCGATCCGGTCGACCGGTTCCTCAAAGAGATGGGGATCAACTCGTACCAGGAAGAGCCGATGCTGCGCGTGTCGTCCGGCAGCCTGCCGGAACAGACCCAGGTGGTCATTCTGGACTATCGCCAGTGAGCATGACAGCGCCCGCCGGGACGGGAGTCGCCGTCCTGAGCGGGTAGACGGGGAACGAACTCGACGATGATGAAACTCCTGCTGAGTTGGGACATTAAACCGGGGCGCGACCAGGAATATTTTGAGTTCATGGTCCGCGAGTTTGCCCCCGGCATCACCAAGCTGGGGCTCACACCAACCGAAGCCTGGTTTGCCGTCTACGGTGACTGCCCCCAGATCCTGATGGAGGGCATCACCGACGACCTGGAGACCATGCGCGGGATGCTGACCAGCAACGACTGGGAAGCCCTGTACGATAAGCTGATGACCTACGTGGATAACTACCAGCAAAAGATCGTCCGCGCGACGGCGGGCTTTCAGATCTAGCGCGCGGTCCATCCCTGCGTGCAGCCATGCAGCGAGCAACAAAAAAGGCGGCCCGGAGAGGGGTCGCCTTTTTGCTTTGTGCCCGGAATGGCGAGGGTCAATCGCCGCTCGTCTTGCTCTCGGTGCTGTCTTTGGGCGGGGCCGAGTCAACCTTGGCTTTCTTCTGCTCGCCGCCCGAATCCGAGCCACCCTCTTTGGTGGTGGGTGCCACCGCCAGGTTATTGCGTCCCTTGCTGTCGGTCACATACCAACCGGAACCTTTGAACACAATCCCGACGGCCTGCGGCACACGGTGCGTATTACCACCGCATTCGGGGCAAAGTGTGATGGGATCGTCGGAGAATTTCTGACGCGCGTCGAAACGCACGCCGCATTCTTCGCATTCGTAGGTATAGATTGGCATCGGGTCACCTCAGATATTCAACATCCAACGTATTAGTATACTCCTTTTTACCCCCCCAAACAAGACGAATCGAATAAGAAATCCGCATGATCGCCCCGACAGCCCGCCCTCACGTGCAGATTTCCCGCTTGAGTCTATACTAGAGCACGTGGCGCGGCATTCGATGGACAGGTGGCAACGATGCGACTGACTCACGACCGGGTAGACGTGGTTTTGGGGATCGACGTCGGCACCCAGAGCAGCAAATGCGTGGTGCTCGATGTGTCCGGCGATCTGCGGGGCAAGGGCCAGGTCGGCTACGGCTACCAGACGCCGCGCCCGCACTGGATCGAGCAGAATCCTGAGGAGTGGTGGAACGCTGTCGTGGGCGCTGTCCGCGAGGCGCTGCGGCAGGCCAACCTGCCCGCCAGCCGGGTGCGTGGTATCGGCCTGACGGGGCAAATGCACGGGATCGTGCTGCTCGGCCAGGACCTCGCGCCGCTGCGCCCGGCGATTATCTGGATGGACCGCCGCAGCGCCAACCTGTGCCCCATCGTGATGGATCGCATCCCGCGCGACGTCATGTTGCGCACCGCCGGCAACCGCCTGTCGCCGGGCTTTGCCGGGGCCAGCCTGGCCTGGCTGCACGAGGTCGAGCCGCAGGTGCTGGAGCGCGCGCGCGCCGCCATTCAGCCCAAGGACTTCGTCGCCCTGCGCCTGACCGGCGAGGTCGGCAGCGAGCCGAGCGACGCCTCGGCCACCTGGCTCTACGACATCGCCCGCCGCGAGTGGTCCCCCACCCTGGCCGGAGCGTGCAACGTCCCGCTGGACATCTTGCCGCCGGTCGCGGAGTCGGCGGCGGTGGTCGGGGCGCTGCGCGCGGAGGCGGCCTTCGCCCTGGGCCTGCCCGAAGGCATCCCCGTCGTGGCCGGGGCGGCCGACCAGGCGGCGCTGCTGCTGGGCGTGGGCGTCGTGGAGAGCGGGCGCGGCTCGATCACGCTCGGCACGGGCGGGCAGCTCACCGTTGTCACCAATCGGCCCTGGATCGACCCGGAGATGCGCCTCAACACGTTCTGCCACGCCATCCCCGATCACTGGTACACGATGGGCGCCATTCTCAACGGCGGGATCGCCCTGCGCTGGTGGCGCAACACGATCTCCGCCAGCCTGTCCTACAACGATCTGGTCGCCGAAGCGGCGGGCGTGCCCGCCGGAGCGGACGGGCTGATCTTCCTGCCCTATCTGGAAGGCGAGCGCACCCCGCACATGGATCCCCAGGCGGCGGGCGCCTTCGTCGGCCTGACCACGCGCCACACCCAGGCTCACCTGACGCGCGCTGTGCTGGAGGGCGTGGCGTTTGCCTTCCGCGATTGTCTGCAGATTCTCCAGGCGACGGGGCCGGTGCCCGATCATTTTCTGATCGGCGGGGGCGGCTCGCAAAGCGAATTGTGGCGGCGCATCATGGCCGATGTGTTGGGCGTGTCGCTGCAAACGATCGAAGGGGCGGAGCACACCGCCATCGGCGCGGCCATGCTGGCCGGGCTGGGCACACACACCTTCTACGATCTGCCGCAGGCGGTGGCGACGTCGGTCCGCTACGGGCCGACGCTCATGCCGGACCAGGCCGCGCACGCCGCCTACACGGACATCTTCGCGGGGTATCAGGCGCTCTACCCGGCGCTGCGCTCGGCCCGCCAGTAAACGCGCGGGGCGCGACCGGCCTCGATCGCGCCCCGCCACTGCGGAGTTAGTCCCCCGCGTGGAGTGCGTCTTCCTGGGGCGCGACCGGCCTGGGCCGCGCCTTGGGCACGCCGCCCGGCCACCAGGCCCACCGGCCCAGCAGAATCGTGATCGCCGGCACGAGCATGGTCCGCACCACGAACGTATCGATCAGGATGCCGACCGCCACCGCGAAACCCAGCTCGACCAGCCCCTTGATCTCGCCGGAGATCATGGCCGCAAACGTGCCGGCCAGGATCACGCCCGCCGAGGTGATGATCGCGCCCGTGGCCGCCACGGCGACGTGCACGCCCTCGCGGATTCCGTGATAGCCGATTTCTTCCTTCACGCGGCCGATCAGGAAGATGCTGTAATCCACGCCCAGGCCGACCAACATCACGAAGATGAAGAACGGCACGTACCAGGTGAGTCCTTCGACGCCCAGCCAGGCCCGCATGACGACGTTGGTCAGCCCGACGGTGAACGTGAAGCTGAACACCACCGTCGCGATCAGGTAGAGCGGCGCGATCACGCTGCGCAGCATGATCAGCAGCACGATGAAGATGCCCAGCAGCACGAACCCGATCGCGCGGATCAGGTCACGGTTCATCGTGTCGCGGATGTCGGCGTTGATCGCCCAGCCGCCGCTCACCACGGCGTCGCCGTCGCCCTGGTAGCCCTTGAGCACCGACCGGATCGTCGTCACGGTGTCCATTGCCTCGTAGCTGTCCGCGTCACTCGACACGACCACGTCCAGCTTGAAGGCGGCGCCCTCGTTGGCGAGATACGTCGCAGCGAGCTGGCCCAACACGTCGCCGCCCTCGCCGGGCAGCTCGCTCAACAGATTGGCCAGCCCCAGCGGCAACAAATAAGGCTCCTCGACCGACTCGAAGCGCGTCGCCAGCCCGTCGAGCGCCGCGCCCAGCTCGTCCTGCCGCGCCATAAGCTGGAGCGGGTTCGCCAGCAGATCACGGAGAGTCGCCAGGTTCGGATCGTCCGCCACTTCGGGGAAGCGCTCGGCCAGCAGGTCGAGGTAGTCCTGCACGGCCTCCAGGGCCGCGAGCGCCTCCTGCACGTCGACCGATCCGGCGTCTTGCAGGCCGGCCATCATGCCCTGCGCCATGCGAAGCTGCTGATCGACGCGCAGCAGCCCGGCATACTCGCGATCGGCCAGGCCCAGCGGCGTGTCCATGCCGCGCACGTCCTCCACGCCATCGAGGATGGCCAGCTCGCCGGTCAGCCGGACGATGTCCGCCGCGACAGTCTGCGGATCGCGCCCGGTCACGACAATCGTCAGGGGCATCACAGCGCCAGCGCCCAGCGTGTCCTGCATCAGTCGATAGCCCACGACCGAGTCTTTATGGGAGGGCAGGTCGCCCAACAGGTCATAGCTCGCACGCTGTTGGACGCCGTACACGGCCAGGGGCAGCATGATCGCGCAGATGACAATCACCGTCACCAGCGGGCGGGCGCTCACGAACTGGGACGTGGCCCCGTAGAAACGCCCGGTAGCGCGGTGCATGGCCGGGCGCGGCCAGAAGGCACGCTCGCCCAACGTCGCCAGCAGGGCCGGCACGAACGTCAGACCGGCCAGCAGCGACAGCACGATGCCGATCGCCAGCGCGGGTCCGCTGGTGTTGAAGACGCCCATCTCGGCGAACACCATCGCCATGAAGCCGACGAAGATCGTGCCCGCGCTGCTGGTGATCGTCTCGCCCACGCGCCCCACCGTCTCGGCCGTCGCGCGCCTGACATTGTGGTAATCGGCCAGCTCCTCGCGAAAGCGGCTGATCAGGAACAGGCAGTAGTCGGTGCCCGCGCCGTACATCACGACGACCACCATCACGTTGACGTAGGATGTGATCGTCATGACGTTATCGCCCAGGTAGGCCACGATGCCGCGCGCGATCAGATAAGCCACCGTCACCGCCGATAGCGGAATCAGCGGGCTGACTGGGGATCGGTAAATCACCAGCAGCAGCACGACGACCAGCACGATCGTCACCCAGATCGTCCGGTCCACGCTGGTCTTGATCGACTCGGTCGTGTTGTTGATGATCGGCGCTTCGCCGGTCTGGTAGGTCTTCACCGTGTCGGGACGGTTTTCGATCAGCCAGGCGTCGATGGCATGGAGCGCTTCGGCGGTGGCCTCCTCGGGATTGCTGGTCGTCAGGTTGACGCGCACGATCGCCACGTCATTGCCGGGCGCCACCATCAGCCCGGCTGTGGCAGGCGACATGGTCGGCGCGATCACGCTCAGAATGTTCTCCGGCCCATCCTCGCTGTTCAGCCACGCGACGAATGCATCGATGAAGCGGCCGGTGGGTGTATCGATCTGGTCTGCGAACGCCTCCGCCTCGCCGTTCAGCACGCCATCCGGCGCCCCGCGCGCGTCGATCACGATGGCCGAGCTGCCCGGCGCGTAGCTGTCCGGAAACGTGGCCTTGTAGACCTCGTTGGCGCGCGCGAAGGGAGCATCGTCGGGCAGGAAATCCGCCTGATCCGAGCTCGCCACATCGTCGATGTTGGGCGCCAGGACGGTGATCACCACTGCCGCCAGCACCCATGCCAGGATGATTGGATAGCGGTAACGTGTTGCGAAATGACCGATCCGTTCGAACATCACAACCTGCCTTCACTGTCTGCGTCGATTGGTGTCTCGGAACGCGTGGGATATTCCAACCCGCGGTTGACGATCTCCTGGATGATCTGGGCCAGCGCCGCCGCCGAATAGCCGGTGTCGCACTCCAGCCACCAGCCCAGCGTCTGGATCAGGATGCCGGTGATGACCTGGGCGCGGATGTCGCGCGGGTACGGGCTGACGTGCGCGCCCGGCTCGAACTCGTCGATCGTGCGCCCGACGAGATCCACCATGTACTGCCGGCCAAAGGTATTGAGCTGCGACGAGGCCGCGCCCCCGACCATGATCAGCATGAACTCCCGGTGTTCCGCCGCCCAGTTGAGCACTCGTTCCAGGCTCTGGCGCACCCACACCTCGCGCGAGGCGGCGACCCGCCCGCCCCGGAAAATATCTTCGGCCAGGGCATCGAAGCCGGTGTGCATCAACTGGCGCACGCAGTCTTCCTTGTTGGCAAAATGCTTGTAGAACGTCGCCTTGCTGACGTTGGCGCGCTCGGTGATATCGAGGATATCGACGTGGCTGTAGCCCTTTTCGATGATCACGTCGCGGGCGGCGGCCAGGATCGCCTGGCGCGTGGCGGCTTTGCGTTGCTGGTGCCGGTTGGCCATTTTGATTGACGACTCGTATAAAAGTAGACGAGAAGTCTACTATTTTAGAGCGAGGCGGGGCGTTGTCAAGAGGCAATTGACCGACCCCCAGCCAGCGGATAGAATGATGCTGTAGGCGGGGCTGCGCCGCGATCCACGGAAAGAGCACACCAAAACACGCATGGCAAGGCGACACTGGAACAGGGTATTTGTCACCGGCGGGACGAGCTTCATCGGCCTGCGCACCGTGGCCGCGCTCATCGACGCGGGAGCCGATGTCACCGTGCTGGTGCGCCCTGACCACGAGGAGCGGCTGGGCGCTCTGCGCCGCCATATCCGGTTGGTGAGCGGGGACGTGTGGAATATCGCCAGCCTCAAGGGGCGGTCGCGCGGGCACGGCGTGGTGATTCACCTGGTGGGCAGCGTGCGCGCCCAACCGGAGCGCGGCCTGACCTTCCAGCAGTTGAACCTGGTGTCGGCCCGCAACGCGATCGGCATGGCCGTCAGCGACGGCGTGCCCTACTTCATCCTGTTGAGCGCGGCCTACAAACCGGCGGGCGTGTCGTACGAATACGTGCGCAGCAAGCGCGAGGCGGAAGAATATCTGCGCAACAGCGGCCTGCGGTGGGGGATCGTCCGCGCGCCGATGGTCTTCGAGCGGGCGCAGCGCGGCGGGTCCTTGTTCGCGGCGGTGTCGGCTATCGGCGGGCTGCCGGTGGTGCGCGTGCTGTTCGGGCGGCGCGCGCCGCTGCTGGTCGACATCGCGGCCCGTGGCCTCAGCCAGATCGCGCTGCAAGAGGACCTCCCGCGCAGCCGGATCTATTACGCGAACGACCTGCGCCGCCTGGGCCGTCCGCCCAAGATCAAAGCCGCGCCGGAGCCACACCCGGCGGCTCCACCCGGCGCGCCAAGCGGCGACAACGACGAGATTCCCTTCGGCTGGCTGCCAGGGCCGCCCCCCAACGACGATTGACGGCTAGAGCGGCGCCCCGGCCTGCGGCTGCACGACGGGCCGCGCTGTCCGGCGCGACAGCAACCGGAACCCGGCCACGGCGATCGTGCAGAAGACCATCGCGCCGTACCACGTCGCCGCCGGAGCAATGTGATCGTTGAGCAACCCGCCCACCACCGGCCCAATTCCCGACCCGACGCGAAACGACAGGCTGAACACGCCCATATACCGGGCGCGCATCTGGGGCGGGGCGATGTTGGCCGCCAGGGCGGTCGCGGTGGGCACCAACAGCAGCTCGCCCACCGTGAACACGACCATCCCGCCCAGGAACGCCGCGAACCCCCGGCTCATCGCGAACACGCCCAACCCCATCGCCTGGAACACGCCCCCGGCAGCGATCACGTTCAACGGCGCGCGGCGGCTGCTGGCGCGCGTCACGGCGTACTGGAAGAACACGACCATCAGCGCGTTGACTCCGATGATCAGACCATAGCGATCCTCGGAGATGGCGTAATTCTCTTTGATATAGACGCCCAACAGGACGAATACCATCGAGTTGGCGATCTGCATCAGGATATACAGCCCCCAGAGCATCAGGAAGGGACGGTCGCGCAGCAGCGGGCCATAGCCCAGGCCGCTGCTCTCCGGCGCGTGACCACGGGCGAGCGCCGCCGCCTCGCCGCTCACTGTGGGCAGCGTCTCGGCGATCATAGCCGCCACGAACCCGGCCAGCGCTACCTGAATGCCCGCCGCGAGAAAGTAGGTCAGCTCGTAGGCCACGGCCACCAGGAACCCGCCCAGCGCCGGCCCGACCGCGATCCCCAGGTTGTCGCCCATGCGCAGCAAGGCGTACATCGCCGCCCGGCGCTCGGCGGAGACCATGTCGGCGACCATCGCGTAACTGCCGATGCGAAAGATCGTGTTGACGACGCCGTACAGCGGCAGCAGCAGCGCCCACTGCGCATAGGTGGCGGCCTGGCTCATCATCACCAGGACGGTGCTGCTCGCCACCAGCCCAATCACCATCAGCCACTTGCGCCCGAAGCGGTCCATCAGCGGGCTGACCAGCGCGGTAGCGGCAAACCCCGCGATCGCCTGCAGTGTGAACAACAGCGTGATCCGGCTGAGGGGGATGTCAAGTTGCTCGCGAATGAAGATCGTGAGAAAGGGCCAGACCAGCGCTTGCCCGGTGCTGCTCAGCAGCGTACCAGCGAACAGCAGCCAGATCTGGGGCGGAAAGGCGCGCAGGCGTGCGAACACGAGTCCTGTTCCTTATCGGTGAGGTCCACAAAACAGGGGCGCGCCCGACGCCCCTCGCTGTGCATGGTGGAGAATTATCGATCTATTCGATGAGACCGGCCACGTCGCGCAGGAAATAGCGATGGAAGCGGTCATCAGGCGTCAGCTCGGGGTGAAAGGCCGTCGCCAGCCAGTGTCCCTGGCGCACGGCGACCACCGCGCCATCGTCCAGCCGCGCGAGGATCTCAGCCCCATTCTGCACCGCAGTGACCACCGGGGCGCGGATGAACACGGCATGGAACGGGTCCGGCCCCAACTGCGGCACGTGCAGGTCGGTCTCGAAGCTGTCGACCTGCCGGCCAAAGGCGTTGCGGTTGACGGCAATGTCCATCACGCCGATCAGCGGCTGGTCGCGCCCGATGTCTTTGGCCAGCATGATCATCCCGGCGCAGGTGCCCCACACCGGCCGCTCAGCGGCGAAGGCGCGCAGTGGCTCCAGCAGGCGATAGGTCACCGCCAGCTTACCGATGGTCGTGCTCTCGCCGCCGGGGATGATCAGCGCGTCGAGCCCGTCCAACTGCTCCGGCAGGCGCACCTCGACGGCGTTCGCGCCCAGGGCGCGCAGCGTTTTTTCGTGTTCGATGAAGGCGCCTTGCAGCGCCAGGACACCTATGTTCATGGTCTCCAACTCTGCCCTGATGACGTACGAATGATGATGCGCTCTTTCAACTCTAGCGCCGGTTATTCGGGCTGACAACCCCTCTTGGTCCCACTTGGCCCCATGCGGTTGCGTGGCAGAATGCGCGAGTGTGGCTCGAAAGCGCCGCTGGCGGGAGCCTCCTGGATCACGTTCAAAACACAGCATGGCTAATAAAAAAAGAATGAATCATAAAAATAATATAAAACATACTTGACTGAGAAACCAATCAGTGGTACTCTGTGACCCAAGGGTAATGCAATAACACCCAGTTACCGTCTGAAACCAGTCAAACTAATATTTGCATGAACGTGCCAGGTCTGCGTCTTGGTTTGCAGCGTCGGAAAAAAACCACAAGGCACGGCTCAATGGCACCTTATAAGCACGAATCCGCAGACGAAAGATCCGTTTCGCCTCCTATCC
>ENA-UOUL01005956-UOUL01005956.1-bioreactor-metagenome-genome-assembly--contig:-NODE-5956-length-10231-cov-3.742958_pt1 | contig 10231 bp, 10 predicted proteins | sample MGYA00249838_ERZ747220 | MGnify/ENA primary metagenome ERZ747220 (study PRJEB28778, sample SAMN05720191) | bioreactor metagenome | isolation source: Anaerobic biogas reactor | place: USA:Washington...
AGACGACCGGGGAAGCGATCCGCACGCTGAATGGGCTTGCCGGGGAGACGCTGCTGGTCGTGGGCCAACAGCTAAGGCTGCCGGTGCCGCGGGAGGAACCCATCGTGCCCACCGGCCAGTTCATCATCGTGCAGAGCGGGGATACCCTTAGCCGCATCGCCCGCGACCGGGACACCACCGTGGAGACGCTGATCCTGCTCAACTGGCTGCCCGACCCGGACCGGATCATTCCCGCACAGCTGCTGTGGCTGCCGGCCGAGCCGGGTAGCGCCTCCCCGCCACCCGAAGAATGAGCGCGCCGGAACAAAAAACGCCGGTCTGTGCAGACCGGCGCTTGCTGTTTTCTTTGATGGGCCGGGCCTTCAACTCGGCCTCGGGCCAAAACCTGACCTACCGGAGGACCTCCGCCACCTTGACGACGGCGATGAAGGCGAAGCTCAGCAGCAGCGGCAGGATGGCGATGTTCAGGACGCGGCTTAGAGCCTGGGCGCGCGGGCTGGTGGCCGCCGACAAGATCTCCTTCTGGATGAGGAAGAGCAGCAGCGCCACGACGGCCAGCAGGGCCAGGGAGGCAGCCAGCGTGACGGTGGTTACTGTGGTCACGGTTGTGGTTGTAACGGTCGAAATCATGCGTACTCCCGCGATCATACAGGTGATTGGGGTTCACTATACCCCGGTGGTGGCCTGATGTCAAGCGCGTGCGGCCGTTGACCAGGACGACTGGGACTAAGGTCCTGTTTGGCGTAGAGGAGCTGCCCCGCTGGCGGGCGGCAGTCTGCTGGCTGGCCAGCCAGGAGTGGTTCTTCCTGGGCCTGGCCGCGCCCGTGCTGTTCCTGGCCCCACCTTGGGCGCCGCTGGCCCTCCTGCCCCTCGCTGTGCCGCTGCTGTCCCGGCTGGTCGGTTGCCGTTATCTCACGCGGTGCAGCCCGCTCAACGGGCCCGTGCTCCTCATCCTCCTGCTGGGCGTCATGGCGACCTTCGTCTCTGCCGACCGCGCCCTCAGCTGGCCCAAGCTGTGGGGCATGGTTCTCCAGGCCGCTGTCTATTTTGTTGCATTGAACTGGCTGACGACGATAGCGCGGCTGCGACAGGGAGCCGCCTGGCTCGTCGCCCTGCCCACCGCCGTGGCTCTCGTTGGATTGCTGGGCACCGACTGGTCACTCGTGCGCCTGCTGCCGGGCATCGAGCTCTACGAAGCGCTCCCACGCCTGGACCTGCTGGCGCGGCTGCCCGACAACGGCCTGCCCAGCAGCGCCCCGCTCTTCCATCCCCGTGAGGTCGGCATCACTCTGGGCTTCCTGCTGCCCCTGCCTTTGGCCATGCTCTTTTTTGGCCACGGCCGGCGCGGACGACTCCTGGCGGCGCTTGCCGCCCTGCCGGCCCTGCTCATCCTGGCGCTGACCCAGGCGCTTAGCGGGTTCCTGGCCCTGGCCGCCGCACTGGCTCTTTTTGCTGTTGCGTGGCGCCGCTGGGTGATCGTGCCCCTGGCGCTCGCCGCCGGTGGCCTGGCGGCTTTGCTGATCGTCGATCCGCTGCGCCTCGCCGGGGCCCTGCTCGATATCGACCACTGGCTGGGCGTCGGCTTCGTGCTGCGCTTCGACATGTGGAGCCGGGCGCTGGCGATGATCGGGGATATGCCGCTGACCGGGGTCGGGCTGAACGGCTACCCGCTCATCCTCTCCCACTTTTATCCCGGCTATCTGCTGGGCCCCGAGCCGCATGCTCACAACCTGCTGTTGCAGACCGCCGTCGACGTGGGCCTGCCCGGCCTGCTGGCCCTGGCCTGGCTGTTCGTGTCCTTCTTCACCGTCCTGGCCCTGGCCGCGCGCCGCAGCACTGAACCCTGGCAGCGGGCTCTGCTGCTTGGCCTGGCGGGTGTGGCGCTGGCTTATATCGCCTCGGGGTTGCTTGACGTCGTTACGCTGGGTGGCAAGCCGCTGGTCACCCTCTGGCTGCTCCTGGGCGCGGGCGCCGCTGCAGGCCGCCTGCTGTCTGGAGACACGGCGCAGGAAGCGCCCAAAACGTGGAGGGCGCGGCTGTGGCGTGCGGTGGGTGCAGGTACCGTCGCCCTGACCGTACTGGCGCTGACGCTCCTGCCTGGCGTGCTGGCCGGCAACCTGGGCGCCGTGCGCGGTCACCGGGTGCTGGTCGCGGCGCGGGAGACCGGCCGGCTGCCCGCGATGGAAGCCGAAGCGGCTGTGATGGCTCTGGAGGAAGCCCTGGCCCACCGTCCAGACGATCCCGACCTGCACCACCTGCTTGGCAGTCTGGCTGCCTGGCAGGGGGAATACGCCATGGCGCTGGTGCGTCTGGAGCGGCGGGTTGAACGGGACGGGCCGCAGGCCCTCGATACCTACGTCCCCTTCACCCGCTGGCAGCGCGCCCTCGCCGGCGAGCCCCCTCCCCCGCCCTGGGAGAGCACAGCGCGCCTCTATACCCAGTGGATGAACCGCTACCCGGCCCGGGCCGAGGAGACGATGCTCCTGGTGCTGGTTCGGGAGCGACAGGGACAGCCAGAAGCCGCAGCGCGCCTAATCGAGGCGGCGCGTGCGCGTGGGGCGGAACCGGCCGGGCTGCTAGATGGATACGAGGTGGCTCCCTGAGGGCTACGCCGGCTAAAAAACACATTGCCGGCATGAACCGCGCTACGCAACCCGGCGTTGACTGCCCGCTCCCCATCCGGTTGGGACAGCGAGACGCTCGCTCAAGGAGATACGCGAACGACCATGCACACCAGACTGAACACAGCCCGTATCTGGTCTAGAGAAGAAGCTCATCATCCTGCTCAACGACGGCTAAGGCCACGGCCGCGCTGCCAGGCGGGTGCCGTCGGCGCCGGAGGGCTGGGAGCAGGTAGTAGCGGCCGGGATATTCCTTGGACAACTTCAGATCTGGGAGGCATTAACAGCATTACAAAAGAAATACAATGCAGGCTTGTCAGCCCAGACCTTTACTTCCAAGCGCATCTACTACATGGCTCTTGATGTTCCTTGCCGCCTCCACCCCGACAGCCCAACAAATATGCACAAGAAAGCGGTCAGGCGACACTGGAAATGAATGCCATCCACTTCCCCCAATCTGCAAGTTTGTAACTCATGGGCAAGACAAGAGATGACATTTGTTACTATGAAGAACACCATACACAGAATATGATGGGGTATATAATCGTTCTGTTAGTCAGGACTTATGGCGAGGAGCAATGTCGGGGAAGCAGTGTCAGTTCGCTAAGCTTGTCCCCATTGTCAGGTTCTTCGCCAGTTTATGTGGTGCGTGACAATGATTGCTTCACCGATTAGATCTTCAGGGTATGAAACCCTGTCTTGTTCCGATATTTCTGCCATATTGTAAAACGGAGGCAGTTGTCAGTTCAACCGGTGGAATTGAAGTCACAGCCTCCCTCGTCAAGCTTCCCGGCGTTTGCCCTCAATGCCAACAGCTTTCAGATCGGATCCATGGCTACTATGAACGAACGTTGATGGACTTGCCAGTATCGCAATTCCGAGTGCGCATCAGACTACAGATGCGACGCTATCGCTGTCTGACGCCGTCATGTCGCCAGCAGACATTCAACCAGCGAGTGCCGGGCCTTTTTGAACCCTATCAACGGGCTACCAACCGTTTGCTGAGCAGTCTGTACCACATCGCTCAGGCGGTCGGTGGAGAGGCTGGCGCTCGTTTGGCCCACAAACTAGCGATGCCTACTAGCGGGAGCACACTGCTTCGACTCATTCGCCGCTACCCAGAGGCACCGCGCGCCGAACCGCGTGTTTTAGGTGTCGACGACTGGGCCATGCGAAAGCGCCGTCACTACGGGACGATCCTTGTCGACAAGGGCCAGCGGTGTTTACCAGCAAGAGCACCAAACCGCAGCGGGAGCAGGAAGCGACGGAAGCCGACCTGTATGAGCAAATCGGGCGACTCAAGATGGAGCTTGAGTGGCTGAAAAAAAAGTTGCCCCCTTCAATTGAGGCCAGGCGGACGATGGTAGAGCCAGGACATCCTCAACTGAGCATTCGGCGGCAGTGCGAGCTGCTCGGCCTTCCGCGCGCCAGCTACTATCACGCACCTGCCGGCGAGTCGCCCTTCAACCTGCTGCTGATGCGGCTAATCGACGAGCAATACACGCGTACGCCCTTCTATGGCCGGTACAAGATGGCTGCCCATCTGAAGCGCCAGGGCTGGGATGTCAATCACAAGCGCGTGGGTCGCCTGATGCGCAAAATGGGTCTACAAGCGGTTTATCCTCGTCCGCGCACCTCGATTCCAGACCAGCAGCACAAGAAGTACCCCTATCTCCTGCGCGGATTGGACATCAATCGTCCCAATCAGGTCTGGGCGGCGGATATCACCTATGTGCCGATGCCGCTGGGCTTCATGTATCTGGTAGCCGTTATGGATTGGTTCAGCCGTTTCATCCTCGCCTGGCAGCTGTCCAACACGCTCGACGGCGCCTTCTGCCTCGATGCCCTACGTCTGGCGCTACGACTCGGCCAGCCCGAAATCTTCAACACGGACCAGGGGGTGCAATTCACGGCCTATGACTTCGTCAACACACTGGAAGCAGCACAGATTCGCGTGAGCATGGATGGCCGCGGTCGCGTCTTCGACAACATCTTTGTCGAGCGGCTGTGGCGCACTGTCAAGTACGAGGACCTCTACATCAAGGAGTATGCCACCGTCCCAGCCCTGGCTGTCGGCCTGCACGATTACTTCCAGCTCTACAATTATGAGCGGCCGCACCAGAGCCTGGGCTACCACACGCCCGCTGACGTCTATTTCGCTGTTAAAGAACCGCTGTTACTGTCCGTCTGATCCACCTTAAATCTGCCTATTTGTGGTCTTGACAATGGGGACAAGCTTAGTCTCTGATTAGATTGTAACGGGTCAACTTAAGAAAACCCTAGCACACTGCTTGTTAAGTCGTTGTTAAGTTTGAGCTTGGGGGCTCTCGCTTCTCGAACGCACACTGCCAAGAACGTATCAAATCTTCCTTTCCGCCGACTGCTTCTCACAGCCGTAGGTATCCATGAAAGGCGCCGTTCCATCAAAGAGCGCGGCCGCCGGCAGCGGGAACCGGTAGCCGTAGACGCCGAGGCGCAACCGTATTTCGGGTCGCGTATCCAGCCGGCCGATGACGCCGTAGGCGCGGAAACCCTGCTCGTCGGCGTCGTCCGTCGCCGACCAGAAGGCGCGCATGGCGCCGTGGGAGTGCAGGTCGAGGATAACGTTGGGCGTGTTGCTCTCAACGCCGGCGACACTGGCGGCCGTTGCTCTCTGGGGCGGCTTCGTCACGCGCACGACGGCGCCGTCGTGGTGGAAGTGATAGAGCGCTTCGTTAAGCCCGATAACGGGCGGCCCGTTATCGGGCCGGCGCGCCTGTCGCGCATCGGCCAGCACGGCCGCCAGCAGCCGGCCGGGCAGGCGTGGAACCTTGAGGCGGAAGTGCGGCTTGAGTGGGGCCAGGCCGCGAACCGGGCAGCGGGCAAGCGGGAGCAGCGCGTCAAAGAAACGGTTTTCGGCGCGCAGGTAGACGCCGCTGGCGGCGAGGACGTACTGGTAGGCTACTGCGTCGCTGGCCGGGAGCGGCCCGCTGCGCTGGATATGATAGGTCACGAGATTGTCAAACATGGCTGCTCCCTGAAACAAAAAAGCCTCTCCGGTCGAGTTCCCGGAAAGGCTTCTGGTGGTGTCAATGAGGGGAGATTACATAGGACTTGAAATCAGTCTCCCCCGAAGTAGCGTCGATACGTGTCGTGGTCGCCAATCCAGAACCAGGTGACCGTGTCTCCCTCCAGGATACCCAACGCTCGCACGCCGCGCGTTATCCGCACGGACCAGATTCGTTCCTCGGTGTTGATGCATTTGAAGCGGAGAGAGGGGTGAAAGGGATTCTCAAGCCACAATGCAAAGGCCTTACGAACACGGCGCCGAAGCGACGGGTCCAGCGAGTCGTAGCTATCCCAGAAAGAGGATAATGTTTGCGACTTCACAGCCGCTCAAAATCCATCGGCTCCGCTTCTCCTGCCTCTACTTCCCGCCGCGCTTTTTGGGCAGCGGCACCTAACGGCGATTGGGACTGGGCAAACTGCTCATCCCATAATGCTTCGTCCTCCAGGTCCGCCAGATACTGCCGCATGTGCTCCACGACCTGTTCCTGGGTGCTGGCAGGTAATCTTTCCATCATCTTGACCATCGTGGCAATCGCCGTCGAATCCATCACTGCCTCCAGTTTCAGGGCTGAATTACCGTCGCGCATGGCCCGGCTGTCGACCTGCCTCGCCGTCGACCACTCGATTTCATTATACCGAAAAATCCAGCCTCGTGCGCGCAGGTACCAGCTCCCCTGGCGGAAAGCGCCTGGCGCCCTCGAGCTGCCCCCAGAGCCGGCGCACGTCGTCTGGATAGCTCCGGCACTTGCCCGCCGCCAGGTCGCCGTTGAAGAGGCTGCCTTCGAGGAAGAGAGACAAGGCTGGCTCGATAGTGTCGCTCGCGCAGGCCGGAAAGGGCGCGCCGCCCTGGCAGATAACGCCGTCGGGATGGACGTTCGGGGTGGGGCAATGATACAGCTCGACGGGCGGCGTCCGCGGCCGCCGTTTGACGGCGTAGACGCGGTACTGCACGCCGGCGCCGAGGAATACCAGCGGCGGCAGGGGGATGTGAAAGGCGCGCTCGGCCGTCTGCAGCCGCCAGCGCCGGCCGGGCACGTAGACGGCGAGGCGCGTCTGGCCGTTCTCCCGACCCCAGAAGAGGCAGTTGGCGGGCAATAGGCCGCTGGAGATCGGCACGCGGCTGAAGGCAGCGACCAGGTCGTCGACGGCCACGGGATAGCTGGTGCGCCGATCACGTTCCTCATAACGGGTCAGAATCAACGCCTCCTCATAGAGGTCCAGCCGGACGCGCGGGTATTGCACAGGCTCACTCATGCCTTCCCTCCATCTGGTGTGCTTCCAGAAGCAGGCTGACGATGGCGTCCAGCCGCTCACCATCCGGCGGCCCGACCTGCTGCGGGCTGCACCAGTCCACCAGCGCCCACACCCGCTCCAGCCGCGGCCGCGCCTCCTGCCACGTCTCGGCCAGCCAGGCGACGGTCTCCGCGTCGTCCCAGGGCAGGTCGCTGCCCATCTCCGCCAGGTCGGACATCGAGTAATCCATCCACGGGTTTTCACAGTCACAGCGGACCATGGCGATGGCGTCAATCAGGCCGGAAAGCGGCTCTGGCAACGCCATCTGGCGCAGTTGTTCGGCGATGGTGGCCAGGTTGAAGCCGGCAGGGAAGTCGCGATCGGGGTACGCTTCCTGGAGGGTGTTGCTGCCGTCCTCCTGCTCGTACCGGTGCTCGATGTGCAGCAGCAGCGCCAGGGGTTCGCGGTAGTCGTCGAACTGGTCGTAGTACCAGTGTTCGAGCCCCTGGGGGATGATGGGGATCTGATCAAGGTAGTACAGGGCGTCGTCGAGCTCCACATCCCACACGTCGTCCATCACCGGGAAGAGGTGCGCCTCAACCCGCCCCAGAAACGCCTCCACCATCCCGGAGAATGCCTCTTCGGCGTCTTCGTGCTGCCAGTCAAAGGTCTCCTGGAGCCACTCTGGATGTTGGGGAAACACCTGCTGGTAGCGCTTGGCCAGGCGGGCGGCGGCCAGCAGGCGGGAGAGGTGCGTGCCGGTCAGCGGATTGGGCGTCACAAGTGGCAGGTCGTGCTTGGGCGGCGCCAGCCTCAAAACCCTAGGGGCACGCCACGCGTGGGGGAGGGGGGCAGGTCGAGACATCGCTTCACCACCTGTTCTGTCCGGGCGGCCAATCCGAAAACATGGTTAGCGTGGCCCTGGAGGGTTTCATGAGCATCGAGGACGGCTGCCAACGTTAGCGGTTCAGTGCCGAGAGCGGCGGTGAGTTCGGCCAACGGGACGTTGTAGGGCGGCGCCGCTTCCACCTCTGAGAGCAGCAAGGGAAGCCGGCTGTCAGTCTCATCGCCGCTGCCCTTGCGCGCCACCTGCTTGCGGAAGGCGACCTCCACCGTGCCGTCCGGCAGCGTCTTCTCCTCGACGGTTGCATGAGCCATCTCCGGGAAGTATTGGACCAGATGCTGGCGGACCTGCTCGGTTGTGTACTGGGCGCCGGGGTCGTCGAAGCGATGATCGCCGTAGATAAACACCCGGCGAGTTGGCGGCGTGGCGCCGGATTGTGCTTGCTCAGTCATTAGTTCCTTTCCTTTAGAAGAGGGATAGATTCTGTGGTCGCGGCGGCGCCTTTGTGGACTGTGATTGCACTGCGGGATTCGGTAGTACCTCGTCAACGACTACGGCTTCGGCCACCATCTCCGCTTCTGCGTCAACACGTTCGGGCGCGCGCTGCCGCACTTCCGCCTGTACGCCGAACGCGAGCCACGCCTGCCAGATGAGGCCGGCGACTTCTTCCAGCGTGCCGCTGGCAAAAGCCGGCGGCTGTCCGGCCGTGCCCACGCTGACCAGTGCCGTGCGCGCCAGCCGCTGCGTACTGTCGGGGAGGACGCGGATGACGATGGCTACTTCCTGGCCGGCCAGCGGGTCGCCTACGGTCAGGTCGCTTATCTGGATGTTCATGGCTGCGCTGCGCCTCCTTGCTCCTGCCGGCAGTGCTCGCGCCAGTCCACGCTCCTGACCGTGGCAAACTGCAGGCCATCGCTCAGGGGCAGGCTGAACGGCTTGCCCAGCCCGCGCTGCCACTCAGCCGTGGCCCAAACCAAAAGGGTAAACAGCTGGCCGTCGCTCAGGTTGCCGATTTGCTCGCCGAGTTGCTTCTCGAACCACTCCTCGTACCGTTCGCTCGAGGACATCGGCCGGCCGGTCAGGAACTCGAAGGGATGATAGGCCTCGCCGTACGTGTGGCCCGCCGAGGCCAGCTTCAGGACCTGCTCCTTTACCCACTCCCGTGGCAGACCGGCGGGTTCGGGATGTTCGGGGATGAGCGTCTCCCAGGCATCCATGGGCGCAAATTGGCGGCAAACGGGAACCACTGGCCCTTCACCTTGAACCGGGCGCAGTACGTTGAAGTGCACGCGGCGCGGCCGGTCGGCCCAGGCGCAGTGGGGCGCCGTCTCGTCCTTGGTCGGCGAGGCGTCCAGAAAGTGGCGGCAGCCGGCGCAGGTTGTGGCAAAGGGATGGCCCACCGCCAGCCGGCCGTGCTGTTCCATGAAGTCGCGGATGAGGGCGCGCTGCTTCTCCACGGGAGACGGTTCCGCAGGCGTGGCTGTCTGCGTGGAGGAAGAGGTAGTCGCCGACGATTGCGCCCTGGCATTCGGCGCCTGTTCGCCAGCGGCGGTCGGGGCGGATACCGGCCCTTTCTCGGCCGGTGCAGCCTCATCCTCAGCCTGTTCCCTCGCCGCCTGTGCCCGCCACGCCTGTACCAACGCCTCAAAGCTCTTGACCCGGTAGTGGCCGCCTTCGTGGACCACCCCTTCGTGCTCGCTCCAGTTCCAGGGCACGCGCACATCGAACGGGTCGTTCGGCGCCAGGCCGTGGATGCAGCGGGATGCCTCTTCACCCACGCGACAGGGCATACCCAGAACACCGCCCTGGCCGCCAGAGAGGCCGCAACGGAGCGATTGTTTGGGCAGCTTGTTCAAAGGACAGCTCTCGCAGGAAACCTCGGAGAGCAGGTGCTCGACCACGGCCGGCCAATGGATGCCGCCGTCCTTATAGTAAACGTCGCCGCCCAGCGCCTGGAACCAGAGGCTGGCCTTCTCGGCATTGGCCCAGGGCTCCTCGTGCAGCCCACGGTAAATGAGCATTGTCGCCGCGGCGTAGGCGTCTTCAGGGTAAGTCTCCACCACCTGGCTCCACAGCCGGGCCAGGGCGCGGGCGATGTTGCGGTGCGTCTGTTGCGCGAAGCGCAGACCAACCTGGATGCCGTTCCACTTCTTGAGCGTCGCCGCGCAGCCCTTGATTTCCTTTGCCGTCAGTGCTGAGGGCTCGTTGGCCAGGAGGAAGATGGCCATGCCCGTACGTTTGGGCTCCGGCAGGTCGGCCACGGTCCGCGCCACGCTCATGGGCAGTTCGCCGGCGGCGATGCGCTGCGCCAGCTCGGCGGGAATATCTGTCAAGGCAACGTGGTTGAGCACAAAGTGTACGCTCTGCCCGGCATTGCGGGCGATTTCCTCCGGGGACGCGCCACTCTCCAGCGCCTGGCGGAAGCTGTGGGCGATGCCCAGCATGTCCGCCTCTTCCCGGCCGAAGTTGGCCGGCCTGCAGGGCG
>ENA-UOUL01005960-UOUL01005960.1-bioreactor-metagenome-genome-assembly--contig:-NODE-5960-length-10228-cov-2.945326_pt1 | contig 10228 bp, 6 predicted proteins | sample MGYA00249838_ERZ747220 | MGnify/ENA primary metagenome ERZ747220 (study PRJEB28778, sample SAMN05720191) | bioreactor metagenome | isolation source: Anaerobic biogas reactor | place: USA:Washington...
TGTGCCGCGTAACGCTGCACCCAGTAATCGCGGGGAACCCCTTTTTCCAGTTCGAAACGGCGGAGTCCTTCCGCAATCCCTTCCAGTATCAGATGAAAATTACCGAAAACAACGAAGCCAGGCTGCGCCCGGTGGATGTGGTGGAAACCTTTAACTACCTGATTGGCTTAAGCGTTGCCCGCCAGAGCACCGTGGACCATTTCCGCGCCAGCCCGGAGCAAGACGGCGCCTATGAAGGCGCGGTGCGCCTTGCCCGGGATGATGGCGGCGACTTCGGTGTAGCCGAGCCGGATGCGAGCGGCCTCGACAGATGCACGGGCGCGCGCCTCCTGGGCCCGGGTCACCTCCACGTGAGCCGCGCGCGCAAGCTGGTTGGAGCGCGCCGAGTCGAGTTCAGCATCGGAGCTGACGCCGCGGGCGACCAGCGTGCGGACTCGCTCGAGTTCCCGGTTGGCGATGGTGAGCAGGCTTTCGGCCTCGGACATCGGCCTGTTTCTCCATTCGCTCTCAATTAACCGGGGCCTGATTATAACACAGCGTCCTGTTTGTCCAAGCCGCAGCGGACAGCGCGATCGGGCGCCGGACCGTGTCTAGCCACCAGGATTAGGCGGCGTAGCCCTCACCTCGTCCCCCTCGGTTGTCGGCTCCGACTCCGGCGTTTCGGTGGGCGGCTCCGGCGTGTCTGTCGGCGGAATCGGCGTATCCGTTGGTGGTACAGGTGTATCCGTCGGCGGAACAGGTGTGTCTGTCGGCGGAACAGGTGTGTCTGTCGGCGGGACGGGTGTATCCGTGGGCGGAACGGCTGTATCTGTCGGCGGTGGCGGAGGAGGCGCCGTTGCCGTCGGTGGGACCGGCGTATTGGTGGGCGGAACGGGCGTATCCGTGGGCGGAACGGCTGTATCCGTCGGCGGCGGCGGAGGAGGCGCCGTTGCCGTGGGTGGCGGCGGTGGAGGAGGAGGCGGCTGCGTCGGCTCCGGCGATGGCGGCACGGTGGCGGTAGCCGGCAGCGGCGGCAGATAGAGGATCTGCCCGGCCTCGATCCGCGTGCTGCTCAGGCAGTTGGCCGACATCACGCTAGAAACGCTGGAAGAGCGGCTGCGCGCCAGCGAAAAGAGGGTATCGCCCCGGACCACCACGTAGAGCTGCCAGGAAGGAGGCGGGCCTGCGCAAACCGGCGGCGGCGAAGGTGGGGGCGGCGGCGCGGTCGGCAAGAAGAGGATCATGCCGGCGATCAGGCGGTTGTCCTCCAGGCAGTTGGCCGCTTCGATCCCGGCAATCGAGATGCCCGTGCTGCGGGCCAGGCGAGACAGCGTGTCGCCGCGCCGCACGGTATAGGCAATCCAGCCCGGCGGCGGCTCGCCGCACTTCTGCAATACCTCCTGGGCTGGCGCGGTCGCGGTCGGGCTGCTCGTAGGCGTCGCGGAAGGCGTCGAGGTGGGGGTGGTCGTGGGCAGGGGTCGGGTAGGCGGCGGCGCTGTGGGCGTGGGCGTGTCTATGGGAGGCGCCGCGGCGATCACCTCGGCCGTCGGCGTGGGCGGCGGCGGGATGCGCACCTGCAGGTTATCGCTCAGGGCCAGCATCAACGCCAGAAAAACCGTCAGCACGACGCCCAGCGATAGGATCAGGCCAGAGCGCATTGAAGGCGCCGTCGAATCCACCTTCCCTCCCGCCTCGGGCCTGGTCAGCTCACCTTCGGCGATGGCGCTTTCTTCGGCCAGCGGCATCACCACGGTGAAGATGCTGCCTACGCCCTGCTGGCTCTCGACCCACATGCGCCCGCCGTGCGCGTCCACGAGGGTGTGGGCGACCTGCAGCCCCGCCCCTGTGTCGCCCAGCCCCGGGATGAGCAGATTTTCTGTCCGGTGATGCACGTCAAAAACGTGACCAATTTGCTCGGGCGGAATCCCCTCGCCGCTATCCTGCACGGAGAGATGAAGGAATTCCTCTGTCCCGTCGCCGTTTTGGCCCGGCTGCTGCAGCGCTTCGACGTGCGCCCGCACCGTTATCATGCCGTCGTTCAGCGACGCCTGCGAGGCGTTGCTCAGCAGGTGGATCAGCGCCTGCCCGAAGGCGTCCCGGTTTGCCGGGAAAGCCGGCAGGTCGTTGGGGATGTCGAGATAGAGCCGCAGCGATTTACGGCGCATCTGCATCATCACCGTGTTCACGGCCACGTCTACAAGGTCGTGCAGGTGGACCTGTTCCACGCCGCTCAGATAGCGCCGGCCCGCCGGCGCCGCGGCAACCTGCACGATCTGTTCCAGCAGAAGGCTGATGCGCTCGACGTTGGCCCGCACGCGCTCCAGAAAATCGCGCTGGCGGGCGACGAGGATGCCATGTGTCTCGCTGAGCAGAAGGTCGGTATAACCGCCGATGGAGGTCAGCGGCGTGCGCAGCTCCTGGGCCAGGGCCGTCATCAGCGCCCGCGCCTGTTCTGGCTGGCGCTGGGCCAGCTGAATTTCCAGCTCGGCGATGCGCGTCTGCGCCTCTTCCAGATCGCCCGAGTAGCGGCTGATTGTCGTCGTCACCCATTCGGCATTCAGCTCGCCCTCGGCCAGCGCCGCCATCGCCTCTTCCGCGTCCCGCAGCGCCTCGCGCAGGGCTGCGCTCTCTTCCTCAAGGGCCTGGATGCGCTCGTCCCGCGTCCCGTTCTCCAGCGCCTCGACTGTGGCTGCCAGATCGTGCGCCTGCTGCCGGGCCGCTGCCAGACGGCTCTCCGTTTCCTCCAGCCGCTCGCGGAGCCGGCTCGCTTCGGCAATGGCCTCGTCGCGCGCGGCTTCGGCGGCCTCCAGCTCCTCAGGAGCGATAGAAGCCGGCAGTGACGGCGGCGGTGGCGGCAGCGCGATACCCTCCATGCCCTCCGGCCGCAACCGGGCCAGCAGCGTGGCGAAAAAGCCCGCCAGCACGGGCATCGCCGCCCGCTTCTCATCAGGCAGGACGGCCTCGTCGGGCAGCGCGCCGGCAAAGAGCACGCCGGCCGGGCGCTCGTCGCCGGCCTGCAGGGGCACCATGTATAGGGCCGAGGCGTCGCGAATCCCGAGTTCCGCGTACAGATCGCGGAGCTGCCGCGCGCCGACCCCATTGGGCAGCAGCTCGACAGGCTGTTGCTGCTCCACGCTCAGGCGGTAGGCGGGCCACAAATCGCCGTTCAGCTCCCACTGCAACGCCTCTGCGCCCTGCATGGCGACTACCTGGAGCAGCGCCGGGTTATCGGGATTGGGCAGGGCTGCACCCGCCACTGCCGGCTGCAGCACATCATAGACCATGCGCACGGCGGCCTTGACGATGCCGGCCGGCTCGCCCGGCTCCAGCACCCGCGCCGCGTGGCGTAGCGTCTCCGAAAGCTGTTCCAGCGCCGGCCGGTTCTCCAGCCGGGCGACTAAGAGCTGGTGCATCGTGTGGCGGTAGGCCAGGACGGCCAGCAGGGGGAAAGCGGCCAGATGACCAAGCCGGATCCAGAACGTAATCTCCGTATCCCTCGGCACGCTCTCCGGAAAATCCCACACCTGGACCAGGTGGCCGATAAACAGAAACAGCACCGGGAAGAAAAGGAGCCCCCCGCTGGGGAAACGGCGCACCGCAATCCACAGCCCGCCAAGGCCCAGGAGCGTTAGCTGTATCAGTCCCCAGACGTAAGACTGGGGCGAAGCGTTGTAAGACACGCCTTCGACGGGCGCGTAGCTCTGGGCAAAGTAAATGTAGACGACGCCGATGAGCAGCAACGCGAGCACGGCGAGGGCATCCTGCAGCCGGGGCACACGCGGCAGGCGCGGGGTGACAATCCAGACGACGATGAGGACTGTCAGCGTGTTGATCGCCTGCTCGAGCGGCGGGAGCACGCGCGGCGCCAGCGTGGGGTCACTCTGCGAAAGCAGCCAGAGCGAAACGCCGAGAAGGACGACGCGCACCAGAAGAAGCGCGCCCGCCCCCACGGCCAGCCGGTGGGTCAGGGCATCGGCCGACTGCTCGCGCCGCCAGTGGGCGACGGCGATAGCCAGCGTCGCCTGAATGGCAAACAACGTAACCAGATGATAAACGAGGTTCCCCGGGGTCTTGCTGAGGAGTTCGTTGAGTTGCTGCCAGAATGACATGAATTTTCCGCCCTACCCGACTATTCACCCCATTATAGCATAGCCCCGACTTAACAACATGGTATTGAGGTATGGAGCGGGAAATGGGCCGGCTATTGCTCCTTACGCATGAGCCGGGCGGCCTGCTCGCGCCACGAATCGGGATCGGCCAGACCCGGCGACGCGCGCACGATTTCCAGCAGCCGCTCGGAGCTGGTTGCTGCGAGGTCGGCGAAGGTGCGCACCCCGGCCTCGTTGAGCCGCCGCGCATACACCGGGCCAATGCCGACGACGATCTCCAGGTCGTCGGCTGCAGGGGCGGGGCGAGCTGGCGGTCCCTCGCCCATCATCAACCCCAATCCGCGTGCGGCCGGCGACGGGCGCAGCAGCCTGCTGACCAGATAACCGCCGGCAATTCCGGGAATCAGTCCAAACAAAATCGCCTTCTCGATCCGTTTCACGCCATCCTCCTGTTACTCTCTTTGCGAGCGGGCCAGCACGAGCCGGTTGAGCGCCTCGCGCACGGCCGGCAGGTTCTGCATCGCTTCCCAATCATCGACTAGATCGGCGGCTGCCGTGGCCTGCAGCACCCTCAGAACCGGGTCCTCTGTCGCCGGCCGCCCGCCGACGACTGCCTGCTGCCAGTATGGCCGCATCTCATCCTGCCAGGCCGGGTAAAGCTCCTGCAGCCACAGCCGGATCTTGCCGTATTCCGCTTCGTCAGCCGGCGTCGCTATGCCCCCTTTATAGACACGGATCACCAGCGCCTCGAGGGCGTCAAGGTGCTGGATCAATAGATCGAGATCCTCCTCGTCGCCCAACCACTGCCGCAAAAAACGGGTGAACTGGTTCATAGATATCTGCCTAGCGGGCAATAAGAATCGGAACCTCGGCCAGCCGCAACACGTCGTTCAGCACGCTGCCCGTCAGCAGCTCGACAACCGGGCTCTGGCTGTAGCTGCCCATGATGATGCCGTCACATCCGGCGGCTGCGGCGGTGGCGACAATCGTCTCCGCGACCGGCCCCTCGCGCAGCTCCAGCGCCGCCTGCACGCCATGCTCCTCCAGATAACGGCTGGCGGCGGACAGCGCCTCGGCGGCGGGCCTTTCGCTGCCTCCGCCCACAGCGAGAACGACCAGCTCAAGCTGCCAGCTACCGGCCAGATACGTGGCGATAAACAGCGCTTCCTCCGATCGGGGGCTGCCGTTGTACGCCAGCAGCACCCTCTCGAACGGCGTGAATACGGGAACGGCCAGCACGGGACGGGCGCAGCGGGCGATGGCCTGGCGCAGGCCCGACCCCAGTCGCTGCAACGGCTTCCGGCTCGGTGGGTAGGTAACCGGCATGACGACGAGATCGTTCCAGCGCCCCCGGTCGCAAACCGCCGCCGGCACCTTACCCACTTCGATGACCAGATCGCCGGTCGCCCCGGCGTCGGCAAGCTGCCGGTAGAAATGCTCGCGCAGCTCGGCCACCCTGTCGTCGTCGGCCTGCCGGGCGTCGGCAACCACGTGCAGCCCGCGCACGCCGGTTCGTTCGCGCCGGGCCACAAGAATCGCCTGGTCGAGCGCTCGCCAGCCGCTCTCTTGCCCGTTGATCGTCACCATGATATCGACAAAGAGACGGCTATCGGCGCGCCCTGCCAGCCGCTGGCTGCGCCAGATGCCGGTGGGCGGGCCTGGCTCCAGCTCCTCGGGGCTTACCGCTTCCAGCAGACGGCTGCCGACGCGGGCAAGCAGTGTGCGCGAGCGCTTGCTTTCGCGCGTCACGAGATCTTCGGCCGCTTCCGCGGGCTGCACGTTCCAGCCCAGCGCTTCTTCCAGCTCGGCGCGATGTTCGGCCAGCCAGAGGCAGAGGTCGGTCTCCGTTCGGTCGGGGAACTCCCGCAGCAGCCCGCGCTCGCGGATGAGCCCGGCTACCGGCTGGTAGACCACGTCGTACCAGTGCGCCGCCGCTTCGGGATAGCTGATGTCGCGCTGCTCCTCCAGACCCATGTAGTAGCGATGTACCTGAATGTGCTCGTCGAGAACGCGATAGGCGCCCGGCGCGGTCACCGTCAGGTCGGCCTCGGGACGGCTTTCGTTTAGCCCGGTCCTTTCCATGAACTCAGCGCGCCGCGCCTGGATAATGATCTCCTCTGGGTCGTCGTCGGGCGTAACAGGAACGCGAGTCTTGACCTCCGTGACAAAGGCCGGGATTGTCTCCAGACCCATCTCGCGGGCCACCGAAACGCGGTGGTTGCCGTCGAGGACGAAATAGACGTCGCCCAGGCGATAGACCTCGATGGGCGGCCAGCCGGCTGCTCCCGTGGCAATCGTCTTGACGCGCGCCCAGCGTTCTTCCATGTCGTCGCTGCGGGGCAGAAAGCTGCGTGTGAAATCTGCATAGCGCCCCACGCTGCCGACGATGGCGTCGAGCGGAATCTCCTGCAATCCGCGATCCACCCGGTTGCTCATCCCCAGCTCCGACTGCAGCGCCTCGAAGCTCATCAGTCGGGTCGGGCGGCCTCTGAGCGTCGCCAGCAGCTGCTCTACAGCCGCGCGCCGCCGTGCCCGCCGGAAATCTTCGAGCGCCCCCAGGTAACGCACGTCTACCATAGAGCGCTCTCCGCGAGATACACCAGACGCAATCGCCAGGGTGTGCTCATCATGAAGCGGCATTGTAGCAGAGTGCCATTAGAGCGCCATTGGCCGGGGCAAAGCGGCAGGTCGCTCCAACACCGGCCGGGCGCCGGGCAAAAAGAAAGGCAGCCGCGTAATCTTCCCACGCGCGGCCGCCTCAGCGACTGGTGCCTGCCACAAATCCCGATTTTCAGTATACACAAAGATGAGTAGCTTGTAAAAGAATTGGCGCAGATTGGTACCAGCGAACTATGTACGCCGCTACTGGCCCGTTCGGCTATAATGCCTCCATGCCGCAAGCACGCATCGTTCCCTGGCTCCGTGCCCTCGGCCTGACCCTTTATCTGGCGCGTCTGCTGGCCGAGTGGCTGCGGCCTCCCCTTGCCGGCGTGCTCGTAATCGTCCTGGTGGCAATAGCCCTCGCCGCGTGGCTGGCCAGGCGTCGCCCGCGCCTGCTTCCCTGGCCGTCGCTCCTGCTCTGGCTCTACGTCCTCTACCCGCAGCTTGATCCCCGGCTCGCCGCGCTGGCCGGTTTGGCGGCGTTGTTGGCCGCGCTGGGCGACGGGCGCGATTTCCCCGCCTGGCGCTGGCCCGGCCTGCTCCTCTTCGCCGCGGGCCTTGCTCTCTACGTGGCGACGGTGGCGCCGGGCGTGCTGCCTGCCGACAGCGGCGAGCTGCAGCTCGTGGCGGCTGAGCTGGGCGTGGCCCACCCGCCCGGCTTCCCGCTGTACACGCTGCTTGCCCACCTGTTCACACGCCTCACGCCCGGCAACCCTGCTCTGGGCGTCAATCTCTTTTCAGCGCTCGCTGGCGCTGCAACGCTCCTGCTCGTCTACCTGGCGGCGCTGCGGCTGGCGGGCCGGCCCATCCCGGCGCTGCTCGCCGGCCTCGCGCTGGCGTCGGCAACCACCTTCTGGTCCCAGGCGACCACGGCCAACGTCCGCAGCCTGACCGCTCTCTTTACGGCGCTGCTCTTTTACCTGCTCCTGCGCTGGCGCGAAGAGCCGGCCAACGACCGGCTGCTGGCGGCTATCGCCTTCACGCTCAGCCTGGGCGCCGGGCACCACGCCTCGCTGGTCTTCGTCGGCATCGTCTTCGTCGTCGCCGTTGTCGTGCGGGAGCCCGCGCTGCTCCGGCAGCCTCGCCGCTGGCTGCTGCCGGGCCTCGCGCTGCTGGCCGGGCTGCTGCCCCTGCTCTACCTGCCGCTGCGCGCCAGCAGCGGCGCCCACGGAGCGGACCCGGCGCTGGCGACTCTGGACGGCTTCCTGGAACACGTGCTCGCCACTGGATTCCGCGGCGACTTCTTTGCCTTCGCCGCGCCCGGCGCGCTGGCGGCCCGTCTCGCCGTCATGGGCAACGTGCTGCAGTTCCAGTTCGAGCCGCTGTTGCTCGGCGGCATGGCCCTCGGGCTGCTGGCGCTGGCCTGGAAGCGGCAGGGCTGGCTGCTCCTGCTGCTCGGCGGCAGCTTTGTCGTGCATACGCTGGTCACGGCGATGTACCGCGCGCCGCAGACGGTGGAGTACATGATGCCGGCCTACGTCGCCGCCGTGCTCCTTCTCGCAGCCGGCGCGGCGACGCCGTGGCCCGGCGCGTATGGCTCCCGCTGGCGGGCGCTCGTCCAGGCCGTTCTCCTGCTCGCCGCCGTCGTCCAGACGGCGCGGCACGCCGGCAGCTATCGCCTCCTTCACGCCGCCGACGACACCCGCGAGACGGTAGCAGTCTGGCTGGACGGGGCGCCGCCCGGCAGCCTACTATTGGCCGATTGGCATTGGGCCACGCCGCTCTGGTACCTGCAGCGGGTGGAAGGGGTGCGCCCGGACGTGGACGTGCAGTACGTCTTCCCGACCGCCGAGCCGTACGCCGCTACCTGGGTCCGGCTTATCGGCGACGGGCTGGCGCAGGGCCGGCCGGTCATCGCCACGCACTACGACGAGGGCGCGTACGCCGCGCTGCCCCCGCCGCTGCCCCTCGGCGAAGCGTTCCTTTTCCCGCAGGAGCCGCTGGCCTCGCTGCCTGAGGGGTACACACCGCTCGACCTGACCCTGGGCGAGACGCTGCGCATCGCCGGCTACCGGCTGGACGCGGACGGCGTGGCCCCCGGCGAGACCGCCGTTCTGACGGTCGCCTGGCAGCCCGCTGGCGGCGATCCACCGCCCCTCTCCCTCTTTGCCCACCTGATCGACGGCGAAGGCCGGCTCTGGGCCCAGCAGGACGTCGCCGCCCGCCCGCAGCGGCAAGGGCTCACGCTGACGCGGCTGTCGCTGACGCCCCGGCCGGGGGCGCTGCCGGGCGAATACCGCGTGATGCTCGGCGCGTATACCGCCGGCGGCGACCCGCTGCTCGCTCCCGGCGGCGAAGCGCGGCTCCCACTGGCCTCGCTGCCGGTGACGGCCCGGCCGGAACCGTACTACACGCAGCAGCCCGTCTACCGCCCGCTGGCGGATGGCAGCCGGACCCTCGCCGGCTACGACTGGGATCACACACAGGCGACGCCGCGCCTCTATCTACACTGGCGCACGGAAAGCGGCGTCGTGACCGAGGTGCGCGACGGCGCCGGCGCCTCCCTGCCGCCCTGGATCGGCGCGTGGGGTATCCAGCGCAGCGGCGGCCTGCCGGCGCAGCCCGGACAGCATTACGTGCCGCTGGGCCAGGGCCTCGTCTGGCTCGGCGAGCAGGCGCTAAACGGCATCGCCTCGCCGCAGCCGGGGGAGCGGCTCTATCTGCCGCAGCGGCTGGCGGCCTCGCAGCCGGTGCTGCGCGACCTCGTCGTCTCCGTCCGCCTCGTCGGCTACGAGGACGACGGCTTTCACTGGGCGTGGTGGGAGCTGGACGACGGCGTGCCCGCCCTCGGCGCCATCCCCACGCTGAAGTGGGTCGCCGGCAGCCGCGTGTGGGACCCGCACTGGCTGGAGGTGGACGGAGCCGCCACGCCGCGCCAGGAGCTGGGCGGCCTCGTCCGCCTCTACGACGCCTTCACCGGCGCCCCGCTCCCCATCCTCGACGAACGGATCGGGGATGGGGTGGTGGCGGTGCCGTTGGGGAGGAGCAGGGTAGGACGGTAGCGCACTTAGGGTAATGCAATAATGATACGTTGCCTAACATGGGCTCTTTGGCAAATAACGAGCTGATGAAGCAACATTAGGTGCTTTCTGGCTCTTTCTGTAGTCAAGTCTAGAATATGTGGCTCTTGGGCTTACATCCGCTCTTGGCAATGCTGCCTAATTGCAATAACTGTAAATACGTGATAAATCCATTATAATTGACGTAGGAAGGGTCGGCGCGATCGTCAGGCGTACACAGGTGTGGATATGTCCTCCAAGCAGAGCACTCGGCGCAACATCCAGTCCCGTAAGGAGCTATTTGAATTCCTTCAAGGGCAAATGCAGACCAGTTATCGTGACCTGCTGGATCGCCAACGTCTCCAGAACGAAAGTACCCTAATTAAGAGCTATATATTTGAGGCGAATCATCGTGACGATACGCCCGATAATGTCGTTGGGTCCTTGTTTTCGGTTCAGGAAAAACCACCCACGGTGCTT
>ENA-UOUL01005963-UOUL01005963.1-bioreactor-metagenome-genome-assembly--contig:-NODE-5963-length-10207-cov-3.923692_pt1 | contig 10207 bp, 8 predicted proteins | sample MGYA00249838_ERZ747220 | MGnify/ENA primary metagenome ERZ747220 (study PRJEB28778, sample SAMN05720191) | bioreactor metagenome | isolation source: Anaerobic biogas reactor | place: USA:Washington...
ATTGTGGCGGCATACACCGGCGTCTTTGCGCTGCTGCTGGGCGCGCTGATTATCTCTTCCTCGCGTTCGGCCTGGCTGGCCGCGGCGGCGGGCATCGGGTGCACGGTGCTGTTGCCCGGCGGCTGGCGCCGGCTACGCCGCGTTGTAAAGCGGCGCCGCCGCGCGCTGCTTCTCCTGGCCCTTGCGGGTGCGGCGCTGCTGGCCACGGGCGCACCCCAGATCTATAACCGCACGGCCGCGAGTTTCTCGACATCGGATGTCGGCGGACGGGCCCGCCTCTGGTTCTGGGCGGGCGCGGCGCAGATGATCCGGGAACATCCGTGGGCGGGCGTCGGCTTGGGCCAGTACGGCTACTGGAGCCCCTCCTGCCAGGGACAGGTGCTATGGCGTCCCGGCGGGGAACGTTTCTTCTTCAATGAACTCCACACCGAACATGCCCATTCCGAGCCGCTGGATTGGCTGGCGGAAACGGGCGTTGCAGGAGCGCTTTTCTGGCTGGCTTTCTTCCTCTGGACCTTCAAGACCCGCAATCCGGCGCTGCCCGCGCTGGCGGTCCTGGCGGTTTTCGCCTGCTTCAATTCCTTCTCCCACAGCACGCCCCATATGCTGGCCGTGCTGCTGCCGGCCGCGCTGGCCCGGCCCGTGCCGCGATGCGGGGAAACCATGCCCAAAGTGATCGGGGCCTGTTGCGCGCTGCTTGCTCCGGCGACTTTAGTACTGACGGTGATTGTGCCCAGCGCGTTGTTGTGCCGCGCGGAACAGGCGCATGTGGCGGGGAAAGCATGGGACGGTCTTTACCAAACCGCATTCCGCTGGCCATGGCCGAATTACCGGGCCCATGAGAATTACGGGCTTGCCCTTCTGGACTCGGATCTTTATGATGAGGCCGCGGCGCATCTGGAAAGCGCCTTAAACGGTCAGGATACGGGACACGTGTATTATCTGCTTACTCTGTGCGCGGTGTCCCGGCAGGACGATGAAGCGGCCCTGTTCTACGCGGGCAAATGCCTGCTGCGCTGGCCCGGAAACGCGTATGCCTGGTCGGTGTTGCTTGAACGGTGTCCGCCCGGGGATGTGCCCGCCTGGACGCGGGAAAAGCAGCGCTTTACCAACCGCGCGGAATATTCCGCGTTGCCGCGGGGTTTAGGTGATACGTGGCGCGGGATTCGCTAAAAGGGAAACGGACCCTTTTAAGCCTACGGCGCGGTCACAACTACGGGGAGAGCCAACCATGAAACGCTATGCACTACTTGCCCTAGCGGCACTGCTAATTTTGTCGGGATGCGTCAGTTACGGCCCGGAACCCGAAACGGTTTCCCGTGTGGATATCCAGCGCTATGTGGGATTGTGGCATGAAATCGCCTCTAACCAGGTCTTTTTCAACAAGGGTCTGGTCGGGGTGACCGCGGAATACGCCGTCCTGAACGACCAGCAGATCAGCGTAATCAATTCCGGGTACGAAGGGACCATTGTCGAGGCCAACAAGACTTCCATCAACGGTGTCGCCACCGTTGTGGACACGGAAACAAATTCAAAACTGAAAGTGCAGTTTGACATGTTTCTGGGCGCCTTGTTCAAGGGCAATTACTGGATCGTGCTTCTTGACGAGGAAAATTATGAGTACGCGGTGGTCACGGACAACCGGCAGTTCACCTTGTTCATTCTGAGCCGGATGCCGGAAATGACGACCGACCGGTACAACGCCATTCTTGCCGCCCTTGCGGATAAACAGGTGGACACATCGCGTCTCAAGGTTACCGGCACCCTGCTGTAGGCATCACCCTGGATTAAAGCCGGTTTCTCTGCGCGCCTTGCATGGGGCATAATATGCCCATGGAAGCGATACGCATAGCGAAACTGATGGCCACGCGGGGCATGTGTTCCCGGCGCGAAGCGGAAGATCTGATTCTCCGGGGATGGGTGTTCGTTGACGGCGCGCGCGTGGAGGCATGCGGCACAAAAGTCGCTCCCGACGCGGAGATTACCCTTGACGAACGTGCATCCGAGGCGCTGTCCAAACAGATTACCGTGCTGCTGAACAAGCCCGTGGGCTATGTTTCCGGCCAGCCGGAAAACAACCACGTGCCCGCGGTTTCCCTGGTCACACCCGAGAATTACTGGAAGGCCGGGCCGGGCACGGGGTCGACCCGCCTCCCATCGCTTGCGGGCCTGGCGCCCGCCGGGCGCCTTGACAGCGATTCGCAGGGACTGTTGGTGCTGACCCAGGACGGGCGCATCGCCCGGTCACTTATCGGAGGTAATTCCAAAATCGACAAGGAATACCTGGTCCGCGTTCGCGGCGCATTGAATGACGAAAAACTGCGCCTGTTGAACCACGGCCTGTCCCTCGACGGCAAGCCCCTCAAACCCGCGCAGGTCACGTTGCTGCATCCCCAGGAACTGAAGTTTATCCTTTGGGAAGGGCGCAACCGCCAGATACGCCGCATGTGCGCGCTGGTCGGACTCGAAGTGCTTCGGCTGAAACGGGTGCGCATCGGCAGGATCACGCTCGGCAGCCTGCCCTATGGCCGTTGGCGCTTCCTGCGCGACGGGGAGATGTTCTGACCCGCGCTTTCAATGGACATTTCCCACTGCTGACGGGTACACTATGATCTGAAAATTCCCGAAAACCAGAAGGAAAGGAAGTATATAGTATGGCAAAGATAGGCTATGGCATTATCGGCTGCGGCAATATCGGACCGGTGCACGCGGCGGCGATCGCGGCCGTTCCCGCCGCGAAACTGGTAGCCGTGTCCGACGTGGTGGAACGCACGGCGAAGTCGTTGGCGGACAAGTACGGCGCGGATATGTACACCGATTACCGTCATCTTCTTGCGCGGAAGGATATTCAGGCCGTCTGCCTGTGTGTGCCGAGCGGCATGCGCATGGAAATCGCCGTGGCCTGCGCGGAAGCCGGCAAGAATCTCCTTTCCGAAAAACCGCTCGACGTGTCCACCAAACGCATCGACCGCATCATCGCCGCCACGGACAAGGCGGGTGTCCGGCTGGGCTGCATTTTCCAGAGCCGCTTCGCCGACGGGTCCGCCCTGATCAAGCAGGCCCTGGACCAGGGCCGCTTTGGCACGCTCGTACTGGGCGATGCCTACATCAAGTGGTACCGCTCCCCGGAGTACTACGCGAGCGGCGCATGGCGCGGCACCAAGAAATGGGACGGCGGCGGCGCGCTCATGAACCAGGGCATTCATCAGATTGACCTGCTGCAGTGGTTCATGGGCCCGGTAAAAACTGTGCGCGCCCAGGTGACCCGGCGCCTGCATCACGGGCTGGAAGTGGAAGACACCGCCACGGCGATGCTCGAATTTGAAAGCGGCGCCTTCGGCGTGATCGAAGGCAGCACGGCCATCTGGCCGGGCCACCCGGCGCGCGTGGAAATCCACGGCAGCGAGGGCAGCAGCTATACCGAGGACGGCGCCATCAAGTTCTGGAAATTCACCAAACGCAGGGCCATTGACGCCAAGATAGAGGCCCAGCTGAACCGCGAATCCGAACTGGGTTCCGGCGCGGGCGACCCGTTGAGCAGTCTCAAAACCGAGGGTCACCGCAGACAGATTGACGATTTCACCAAGGCCATACAAAAGGACCGCCCGCCGCGCATCGACGGGCGCGAGGGACGCAATGCCGTGGCGCTCATTGAAGCCATATATAAAGCGGCGGCCACGGGTAAAGCGGTAAAACCCTGATCCCGGCGACCGAATTGTATGTTGTTCACGCTTCCGCGTGCTCCCCAAGCGCCGTGTGTCGCACGCACACTAAAGTGTGAACAACATACCTGTGAAACATTTTCTGGGTTCAAGATTATTTGTATGTTGTTCACGCTTCAGCGTGCTCCCCATACGCTGTGCGTCGCACGTACACTAAAGTGCGAACAACATGCCTGTGAAAACATTTTTTGGGTTACGGGCGACACCCGCATTGATGACCAACTGAAAGCGAAGCGCATGAACACCGACCCGCAGACGGAGGTATGCATTTCCGATCTCGATCCGGACCGGTTCCGCCATGTCGTGCTCGATTTCGACCAGACCCTGTTCCTGGATAATTCCACCGAACGCTTTCTGGATGCGTTGCGCCCGCGCATCATCGCGTTCCTTATCGTCGCCTGCACCGATTGGCTGCTTCAATTACTGGCGTGGTTTCGCTGGGTCAACTACGACAAGCAACGAGATTTTGTGCGCGTCCTTGCCTGCACCTGCCTTATGCCGTGGAACCACTTCCTGTGGCCTGGTGCGGCGCGCCGACTCGCCGACACACGCATGAATCATGCCTTGTTGAATGTGCTTGCTCCGGGGCGACCGGTCATTGTGCTGAGTTACGGGTTCCGCCACATCATCGCGCCCATCCTCAAGGCCGCCGGGTTGTCAGAGGCGACGCTGGTCTGTTCCAATGCCGTGCCCCCGTTCGACAACCTTCGCGTCGCGGGAAAACTGAAAGCCCTTGAAGCCGTGTTGCCTGCCGCCGAATGGGAACATACCCTGTTCATTACCGATTCGGAAGACGATGCGGAGGTTATTGAGGCTATACCCGGCTCCCGCGTCCTGCACTGGGGCACCAACCCAGTACCCGCCTTCACCGGCCTGTATGTGCCGCTGCGCTATACCGTGGAAGGCAAATATCCGGGCTGCCGCTATTTCACCACCCAGATTGTTCTCGAAGACCTGGCGCTCTTGTGGCTGGCCTACGCCTTTTCCTGGCACTACGCGGCCGCGCTCGCGGGCCTGTTCCTTTCCCTCTACACCATTTATGAAATCGGGTATTACGACAACGACCGTGTGGCCGTGAACTATGAGGCCGTGCCGGTGGTTTCCGAAGCAGCCAAAAGCTTCGTCGGATTTTCAAAGACAAAAGCATGGATGTGGGCGTTCTTGTTTTCGGTGGCGGGAATCTTTTGCGCGCGGCTCCACCTCTTTGTGTGGCTGTATCGGGGGCCTTTTCCTTTTTTATTCAGCCTGATCTTCTGGTTTGCCCTGCTGGGCGGGCTGTATCTCGTGTTTTACCGCTTTAATCGCCTGTCTCCCCGCAAACGAATCCTTCTGTTTCCGCTGCTTCATGTATTCAAAACATTCACCTTTATTCTGTTCGTGCCGCTGACCCTTCCGGGAATGCTGCTGCTTGCCGCGCAGGTGGTTTCCATATCGGCCAATTATTGTATATACCGGCTGGGCGGGACATGGCAGCGCTTCAACCGGCAGGCCTGGCGGCTGACGCTGTTTCTGGTATTCGCGGCAACGGCCTGGTGTGCGCTGCCCGGCGGCCTGACGGGGACCGGATACCTCCGCTGGGTGCTTATCCTGTTGTGGGGAAGCGTGCGCGCCCTGGAACAGGCCACCCATAAGAATATTCTGCGCTTTGTCGTCGAAGGTTTTCGGGCCGGTAAGATGCCCCCGTCCCGCCATGACACGGCGCGCAAAAAGGAATAATGCCATGATTTCTCTGCATAACCTCCAACCGGCGGACCTCGCGCCCGCGCTGGATCGTTTCTTTGCCATGGCCGGACCGAAACTTACCAGGCTCGCGCGGGACTGGAACCCCGCACAGGGCACCCCCGTATTCACCCGCCGGGGCAACTATACCAGCCGCGGCTGGACCGAGTGGACCCAGGGCTTCCTGTACGGGTGCCGACTGCTTCAGTTCGACGCGACAGGCGACACCACCCTGCTGGAATCGGGGCGTGCGGACACGCTGAATTATATGGCGCCGCACCTCACCCATATCGGCGTCCATGACCACGGATTCAACAACCTGTCCACCTACGGCAATCTGCGAAGGCTGGCATTGGAGGGACGCACGGACGATTCCGCCGACCTGGTGCGCCTCTATGAACTGGCCCTGCGCGTTTCCGGGGCGGTGCAGGCTTCGCGCTGGACCGCCACCTCGGACGGCGGCGGCTTCATCCATTCCTTTAACGGGCCTCAGTCCCTTTTTGTGGACACCATCCGCTCCTGCCGCATCCTGGTGCTGGCCCACCATCTAGGCCACATGCTTATGGGCGAGAATGACCGGCCCGTTTCCCTGCTCGACCGGGCTGTCAAGCATATCCGCGCAACCCTGAACTATAATGTGTATTACGGGAAAGGGCGCGATGCTTACGATGTGCGCGGGCGCGTCGCCCATGAAAGTATTTTCAATGTCAAGGACGGCAATTACCGCTGTCCCAGCACCCAGCAGGGCTATTCCCCTTTCAGCACCTGGACCCGCGGTCTGGCCTGGGGCCTGCTGGGCTGCGCGGAACAGCTGGAGTTTTTCCGGGACCACCCGGAGTTTGTCAACGCCCTGGAGAACGGACACGCCTTTATTCGTGAACTCCGAGAGGGCGCCAAGGCCATGGGCGACTTCTATATAGCGAATACCCCCGTGGACGGTGTGCCCTACTGGGACACAGGCGCGCCGGGACTCGCCTGCATGGGAGACTATCTGGACCGACCGGCGGAGCCCGACAATCCCCACGAGCCCGTGGACAGTTCCGCTGCCGCCATCAGCGCCCAGGGACTGTTGCGCCTCGGCCGTTATCTGGGCAAGACGGGCACTCCCTATCTGCAGGCGGGGTTGACCACGGCACGCACCCTCTTTCAGCCCCCTTATCTGAGTGAACAACCCGGGCACCAGGGGCTCCTCCTGCACAGCGTATACCACCGGCCCAACGGCTGGGACTACATTCCAAAGGGTAAAGCTGTTCCGCAGGGCGAATCTTCCATGTGGGGCGACTATCACGCCATGGAACTGGCCGTATATCTCAACCGTCTTATCCGCAAACAGCCCTACCTCTGCTTCTACAGGTAAGTGACTACGCTTCATCCGGGACTGCGCCCGGGAAAAGTGGCGCCTTTGGCGCAACCGAAACGCAGCATCTCAGTCAGAAACAAACACGTGAAACACACCCGTATCAACGTATTTATCGTTTCATTATAAACAACCTTAAGCAGCGTCATTCCGGTTTTTTCGCGGTCTTTGGCCAGCATCGAAGAACGGTACTGTACAACGCGAAAAAGACCGGAATCCAGATTCGTCCCGCTGCAATGAATGCCCATTCCCCATCTTAAAAAATACATCTGACAGGGCTGTTCCTCACGCGCGGTTTTCAAAGATAGATTCCGGTCTTTTCGCGGTCTGGCACACGCTTCGATACATGTTTTTCCCCACCGCGAAAAACCGGAATGACGCGTTGTTTTTGGGTCTTTGAGACAAATCAAAACATGACACTCTTCTCGGTTACCCATACTTAAAACAGAACTCGTAATTAATTGTCAGCGAAATGACCCTAAGCGCTAGATCCCGTCCGCCTTGAGCAAGAGAGCGAAAGCGCAAGCGTGGCTTGCGCACTCCAAAGCATTTACAAATCTGGGTTGCAGGCAACGCCCCCGTCGGAATAAGAAGCAGACCACAGATGCATTCGGAACGCTCCGTAACAAGTCCTTCCGGCGGCGCTGGTATGCTATACTTACGCTTCTTTCAGCAGGGGCGCGGTGCCTTTCCCGCTGCCGACAAGGCGTCTTTGCCCCCGATCAGCAACGCTACCGGAGGTTATTTGTGATTTATCTGGGCATTAGTGAGGACCTGTATGACGCTGGCGTGACACTGGTCGACGGGGACCGGATCGTATTCGCCGACAATGAAGAGCGCTATACACGCCGTAAAAACGAGGGCGGTTTTCCCCGCCATTCCCTTTCCGCGCTTCTGGATTACACCGGCGTTCAGCCGTCCGACATCGACCATCTGTGTGTGTGCGGTCACATGACGCCGCCCCTGCCCGTACGGTTGTTCCCTTTTCTTCATAATTGGCTCTTTGACGCCTTCCGTAGCCGTGAGGAAACCTTGTTCAAACGGCTGCTGGACACGGTCATGTTTCATACACCGGTGTCGCAGACTTCGGAAAATTCCCTGATGCGGCGCGTCACCAAGCCCTTCCTGGCGCCCGTAATGCGCCGGGCGCTGCCGGCCGGACTGCGGCGCATCCCCCTGCATTTTTCGGAGCATCACCGCGCTCACGCGGCGGGCGCGTGGTTTTGTTCCGGTTTTGAGGAGGCCCTCTGTCTGACTGCGGACGGCATGGGCGACGGCCTTTCGATGACCGTGTCCCGCGCCCGCCCGGGCAAGCCGATCGAACGGCTTTGGACCGCCCCTGCGGGGAGTTCCTTCGGCCTGTTTTTCGAGGCGCTGTCGCAGGCATTTGGATTCATCCCCTCCCGGGACGAAGGCAAGATTACCGGGCTGGCCGCGACGGGAGACGCCTCCCGTGTGAACGAGCCAATCCCGTACACCCTGGTCGACGGGACATTGACTTACACGGGCCCGGTCGGGCGGAAACGGGTGGACTGGGTGCGCGGGGAACTCCTGCCGCGCTACGGCCGAGCGGATGTTTCCGCCTGGGCCCAGGATCTGCTGGAACGCTTCACGATCGACGTGGCGCGGACCTGGCTGCAGAAGACCGGCCTGCGCAGCCTGGTGGTGGCGGGCGGTGTCTTCGCGAATGTGAAACTGAACCAGCACCTGCACGAGCTGGACGAGGTGGAACGGCTTTTTGTGTATCCGAACATGGGTGACGGCGGCCTGTCACTGGGCGCCATCTGCGAAACCCAGGGCTTTCAGCCCAAGCCGATACAAAATGTGTTTTTGGGGGAGGCGTACACGGATGAACAGATCGCGGCCACACTGACCAAAGCGGGACTGTCCTTTGAACCGATGGCCGACCCGGAAAAGACCGTGGCGGAACTGTTGGCGAAAGATCTCGTTGTAGGCAGGTTTCACGGCGCGATGGAATGGGGACCCCGCGCCCTGGGCAACCGGTCCATCCTGGTGCGCGCCGTGGACCCCCAAATTACCGGACGCCTGAACAAGATGCTTACCCGGAGCGATTTCATGCCCTTCGCGCCCGCGTTGCCCGCAGAGGACGCCGAACTATACTGTCATGGCGTGGATGCCGCGCGCTTTACGGCGGAGTTCATGACTGTCTGCTTCCGGTGCACGGAGCGCATGCACCTGGAGCACGGCCCCGTGGTACATGTGGACGGCACAGCGCGCGCGCAGCTGGTGAAGAAGGAAAACAATCCCACCTTCCACCGGATACTGACGGAACTCAAGGCGCGGGTCGGCAGCGGCGTGGTGCTGAACACCAGTTTCAACATCCACGAGGAACCCATCATCCGCACGCCGGAACATGCCGTCAACGCCTTCCTGGCCGCAGGCCTGGATTACCTCGCCATCGGCAGGTACCTGGTGAAACAACCCCGATCCGCCTGATCAGTCTAAGGGGATACCCGCAACGCAGTTTAATTTCTTGCTTTTGTGGTGCAGGCATCCTGCCTGCCGATCCGGCGCCGATCAAGGAAAAATCCGCAGGCAGGATGCCTGCACCACAAAAGAGTAGAACAGCAGGCAAGATGCTTCCATCATAACTCCGGGAGTTGATGAAGCATTGTAGTCCACGGGGTTGAGGAGATAAAGAAGGAATGTGAATGTCTGCTTATTGGGGAATAGGTGTCATTCACATAGCCCGGGTCCAGTGGACCGCGTTACACCAGCCGGTTCAAGGTTTTCGCCACATGTTCGCATGCCTTTTCGGATAGGCCATCAAACATGGGCAACGCCAGGGCGCGGTCGAAAATTTCGTTCACGCTCGGACAGTCATCGTACCCGAGTTGTTTCGCGCAATTGTCCATGATCTCGTTGCCGGCACCCGCATCGATCCCTTTCAGGAGGAGCTTTTGTCGTATGGGCGCGGCCGGGTCAGGCATCAGCGCCACATAGAAGTAGAAGGTGGATTCGGCGCCCTCCAGTATTTTCTGGGGGTGGATTTCTTTCTTAAGCAGGGAAGTCAACAGGCCGGCCCGTTGGCGGCGCAGTTCCAGCCGTTCCGGGAGCGTGTCCATTTTCTTCAGGCCGAGGCGCGCCTGGGCGGGTCGCAGCCAGGCAGCGCAGTTGTCGGCGGCGATGGTTCGCTGTGGGACACGGGCAGCATCGCTGTGGGCTATGCTGGGCAGGGAGCCCTGACTATCGAGAACGGCGGTCGTGTGAACTCCAACACGGCTGTCGTGGGGTTTGGCGACCAGAACAGCCACTCAAACGTGATCGTTGATGGCTTCGCTGTCGGAAGCGGCCAACCCTCGCTGTGGGCAGTGGGGGGGACCCTGACAGGGGAGGACGGAGCCTGGATTGACGTGCAGAACGGCGCACAGTTGGCCGTCAACCAGGA
>ENA-UOUL01005965-UOUL01005965.1-bioreactor-metagenome-genome-assembly--contig:-NODE-5965-length-10206-cov-4.691579_pt1 | contig 10206 bp, 11 predicted proteins | sample MGYA00249838_ERZ747220 | MGnify/ENA primary metagenome ERZ747220 (study PRJEB28778, sample SAMN05720191) | bioreactor metagenome | isolation source: Anaerobic biogas reactor | place: USA:Washington...
TGACGAGGTGCTTGCCAGTATGATGCTCGACCTGCAGTCGCAGGGCTGCCACAACATTAACCTCGTCTCTCCCACCCACATCGTGCCGCAATTCCTGGCTGCTTTGGCCATCGCGGTGGACGAGGGGTTGCGGCTGCCGATCGTCTATAACACCGGCGGTTATGATAAGGTCAGCACTCTGCGGCTGTTGGATGGCATTGTGGATATCTACCTGCCCGATATGAAATACGCGGATGAACACATCGCTGAACGTTTTTCCGGTGTGAAAGATTATCCATCCGTCAACCGCGCCGCAGTAAAGGAAATGCATACTCAGGTGGGCGACCTGGCAGTGGCTGAAAACGGCATTGCCAGCCGCGGGTTGATTGTGCGCCATTTACTGCTGCCGGGCGAGCTGGCCGGCACGCGCATGATTCTTGATTTCATCGCCGAAGAAATCTCAAAGGATACTTACCTGAACCTCATGGATCAGTACCGGCCGGAATACAACGCCCGCGATTTTCCACAGTTGAACCGCCGCGTCACGCGCGGGGAATACGCGGATGCGGTTGACGATGCCAGGCAGAGGGGTTTCACCAGATTGAATTAAAATCAAATCGGAGGGCGTAGCATGGTTTCCAATATCGGTCCGTTAAGGACCCTGTCATACAGCATGATTTCCACGGTTTCTTCGACCGGCAAACAGTATGTACCGGTCAAGCCAAATCAGTACGTCTATTCACAGTTCAAGCATGTTTCCGGTTTTCCCGCACAGGGCGGTCAGCAGGGAATTTCTGTTGACCGGTTGGTAATCCTCAATACGCTCATCGATCAGCTTGTGAGCATGAAGCAAAAAAACGCCGAATCAGCCCAAGCTGCTACGTCTGGTATGAGCGACGACCAGATAGACGCGCTTATAGACCAGTATCAGAGTCAAGTTCAGGCTGCGACGGTTGCCGCAGAAACAATGGATTACAAGCCGGTTTTGCCACAAACCGGTATGGTAATCAATCTGGTAGCATAAAATCCTCTTTTTTTGTAAACCATAGTTTACATATATTGCATATTTCCCTCAAATACGCTATGTTTCACTTGAATGAGAAGGAACAGTTCTCCGTACGGAACCTGTCCTTCCGTATTTTTTTCAAGGAGCAAGTATGACGATTAATGACATCAAGCACCCCAAAGTAAAAGCGTGGGTCGATGAAGTCGCCAAGATGTGCCAGCCCGACAGTGTATATGTCTGTGACGGATCACAGGAAGAATATACAACCCTCATGAACAAACTGATCGACTCCGGTATGGCCACACCCCTCAAAAAGCGTCCGAACAGCGTTCTTTTCCGTTCTCAGCCCTCAGACGTAGCCCGTGTGGAAAACCGCACCTACATCGCAAGCAAGACCAAGGAAGCGGCCGGACCGACCAACAACTGGATTGATCCCAACGAATTGAAAAAAACCATGACCGGCCTCTACACCGGTTGTATGAAGGGACGCACCATGTATGTTATCCCCTTCTCCATGGGTCCTGTTGGTTCGAACATCGCCAAAATCGGTATTGAAATCACCGACTCCGAGTACGTTGTCTGCAACATGGACATCATGACACGCGTTGGTACCAAGGTTCTCGACGTTCTCGGTACCGACGGTGAATTCGTTCCCTGTCTGCACTCGGTAGGAAAGCCCCTCGCCGAAGGCGAAAGCGACAACGGTCAGTGGCCCTGTGCTGATATCGAAAACAAGTACATCTCCCACTTCCCCGAAGAACGCACCATCTGGTCCTATGGCTCTGGATACGGCGGAAACGCCCTTCTCGGAAAAAAGTGTTTTGCGCTCCGCATTGCATCCGTAATTGCGCATGAAGAAGGATGGCTTGCCGAGCACATGCTCATCCTCAAGCTCACCAATCCCGAAGGCAAGGTAAAGTATGTTACCGGCGCCTTCCCCTCCGCATGCGGAAAGACCAACCTTGCCATGCTCATTCCTACCATCCCCGGATGGAAGGTTGAGACCATCGGTGACGACATTGCCTGGATGAAGTTCGGAGCAGACGGACGGCTCTATGCCATCAACCCGGAAGCGGGATTCTTCGGTGTTGCGCCCGGTACCAATGAGGACTCGAACAAGAGCGCCATGGATTCCATCAAGGAAAACACCATCTTCACCAACTGTGCCCTTACCGAAGACGGAGACATCTGGTGGGAACAGATCGGTTATGACGCACCCGGCAAGCTCATTGACTGGAAAGGCAATGAGTGGATTCAGGACAAGGGCAACAAGGAACAGGCTCCTGCGGCCCATCCCAATGCCCGCTTTACCGCTCCTGCAAAGCAGTGCCCGGCTATCGCCTCCGAATGGGAAGATCCCAAGGGTGTGCCGATAGACGCCATCCTCTTCGGTGGACGCCGCCCGAGCACCATTCCGCTCGTGCACCAGGCTACCAACTGGAACCATGGTGTGTTCCTCGGTTCGATCGTCGGTTCTGAGATTACCGCTGCCGCGCTCGACCTCAAGGCAGGAACCATCCGCCGCGACCCCTTCGCCATGCTGCCCTTCTGTGGCTACAACATGGGCGAATACTTCCAGCACTGGATCAATGTCGGCGCAAAGAGCACCGAAGACAAGCTTCCCAAGATCTTCTTCGTCAACTGGTTCCGCAAGAATGCCGAAGGCAAGTTCATGTGGCCCGGTTACGGCGACAACAGCCGTGTTCTCGCATGGATATTTGACCGCTGCGATGGCAAGGATAACGCCGTGAAGACCCAGATCGGCTGGATGCCCAAAGACGGCGCCATCGATGTTTCCGGACTCAATGTATCCCACGACGCAATGCAGGAAATCCTTTCTGTAGACGTTGAGGGCTGGAAGAAGGAAATCGCGGATGTCCGCGCCAACCACTATCCCAAGTTCGGCGACAAGCTCCCCAAAGAGCTCATGGCCGAAATGGAAGCTCTGGAAAATCGGCTAAATGCCTAAAGGCATTTAGCCATGTATCAAAGCCCGGCAGTGCATGCCGGGCTTTTTTTTATTCCGCGAACCGCAAGGTCAGTACGAGCGGGAGATGGTCTGAGTATCCTTTGCCGGAATACACCTCATACCGGGCAGGTATACCCCGTTCATTCAGCAAGGGCTCACGGGCAACAAGAACTATCCGTTCTACATCGGGAAATACACCATCAAGAAGGTGGCCGGGAAAAAAGAAGTGATCTATTGCCTCCCAATCATCGTCGTACCAGTACGATCCGTGTACCAGCATGTTTTGTAGCTGTTCCGGAATCTGCCAGCAATTCCGGTATTGGTCCAGGATCGAGAATTCCTGCGGCATCTGGTTAAAGTCACCGCAAGCAAAACACAATGCCGAGGGATTCTCGTCCAGCAGGAGACGCATGCGTTCAGCAAGCAGTCGTTCTTGTTTTCTGCGGGCAGATCTGCCTTCATCGGGTCCCGATTTCGATTTCCAGTGCACGGCAAAAATGGTTATCGGTAGACCCTGCACATCGAGAGTAACTTCAAGCAGCGGCCGTACCGCAGTATCGCCGCAATCGGTGGAATGGGCAGTTACGGCGAGCACCGGATACCGCGAGAGAACCGCGCTTGAGAAAGCACTTCCGGCAGCTGGCGGGACAAAGGCCGCGTACCGGTGTCCGTTCCGCTGGGGCAGACGGTTGCAGATATCATGTACAATGTATTCATTCTCTATTTCCTGAAGAACGATAATGTCCGGAGCAGCGTCGGGGCCCATACCGGCAGTACTTCCGCAAAGCAGCAATCCTTCACAAAGACGATCGAGTCGTGTCTCATACTTTTTCTCCGACCAGCGATTTTCCGCAACAGAATACTCGCTGAATTCGCAGCCATTATCCACACCATCGAACAACAGCTGGGCATTCCAGGTTGCAATGGTCAGCCGATTGCGGTCGGTACTAGGCACAGAAAACTCGCAGCTGCAGGAAAAGGTGAGTAAACACCATACACAAAAAAAAGAGCTCCGGATCATGCGCATGCGCAACCTCCCGGAACTCATATAGGTGATAAACAGTGGTAATGGCTAGTTTTTTTGGTATACGCGTACGTAATCTACTATCATTTCCGCTTTTTCCATCTTCTCGTCAATTCCCTGCTGGCCTCCCCAGGTTCCGCCGATCGCGAGGTTGAGAATCAAATAAAAGGGGATGTCGAAGGGCCATTCGGCGTTGCTGATGTGCGGATTATCGAACCGGTAAAAGGGTTCGCCGTTTATATACCACTGTATGTAATCCGGATCCCACTCCATGGCGTAGGTCTGGAATTTCCTGGTGGCTCCCCGAACCGTGTCGTGCGCGGTCTTGTGCGTGCCTATCTTGTGGTTATATGCATTGGTATGAACCGAGGTGTGTATAATGTCCGGTTCGAAGCCGACATGTTCCATAATGTCGATTTCTCCGGATCGGGGCCAGTTTCCATACTTCATGAATGTGGGCAGCATCCAGATGGCAGGCCAGGTACCCCGACCGCGAGGCACTTTTGCGCGGATTTCAAAAAATCCATAGGTCCAGTCACCCTTGTGCTGGGTTTTTAGCCGCGCGCTCGTCCATAATCCGTTTTCGCTTTGGGCGGTCAAAATCAATTTTCCGTCCTTGACTATGGAGTTTTCCCGCTTGTCGGTATAAAACTGGAGTTCGCCGTTTCCCCAGCCGTTACCGCCGGTGGAGTATGCCCATTTATCCGGATCAGGCGCGCCGTCCTGGTCAAACTCATCGCTCCAGACAAGGGTCATTCCCTCCGGAACGGCGGAAACAGGTTCCTTGTCACAGGATGAGAACAGACCAGCTGTGATAATTACACACAATAGAATTCGGTTCTTCACAAGGGGCCTCCTAGACATTGAATTTGAAAAACATGACATCGCCGTCTTTCACGACGTATTCCTTGCCTTCTATACGATACTTTCCGGCTTCGCGAATCTTCTGTTCGGTACCGTAGGTCACGAAATCGTCGAAACTGTACACTTCCGCCTTGATAAAGCCCTTTTCAAAGTCGGTATGGATGGTTCCCGCGGCTTTCGGCGCGGTATCCCCTGCCCGGATTGTCCAGGCACGGCATTCGTCCTCTCCTGCGGTAAAAAAGGTCCGTAGACCCAGAAGATGATACGCCGCACGGGCAAGACTCGTCAGTCCTGACTCTTCAAGCCCGATCTCCGAAAGAAAATCGAGCCGTTCCTCTTCGGTCTCAAGGTCGGCGAGCTCGGCTTCAAACTTTCCGCAAATAACCACAACATCGGCACCCTCGGCTTCAGCCCGGCGCTTCACCGTTTCGATATGCGCATTTCCGTTCTTGATGCCGTCCTCGTCAACATTGCAGACATAGAGGAGGGGCTTCATGGTGATAAGGTGGGAATCGTAGAGCGCATCCTTTTCCTCGTCGGTAAGATCGGCATGGCGGGCGGCCTTCCCGTCCTCAAGAAGAGGACGAACCTTGGCGATTGCCCCAAGGATAATCGCAGCTTCCTTGGCGGCTTCCTTGCCCTGCACCTTCGCCGCCCGGTTCGCCCGGTCCGTGCGTTTATCCAGCGTTTCAAGGTCCGCGAGCGCCAGCTCTATATTTATAACTTCAATGTCGCTTTCAGGATCTACCTTGTTGTTCACATGTACAATGTCTGCATTCTCAAAACAGCGCACCACATGGGCGATTACTCCAACTTCCCGGATATGTCCCAGAAACTGGTTGCCGAGCCCCTCACCTTTTGACGCCCCGGCGACAAGCCCGGCGATGTCCACGAATTCCACGGCAGCGGGAATCGTCTTTTTGGGATTGAACGACGCGCTCAGGAAGGCCAGGCGTTTATCCGGAACGTTCACGATCCCCACATTCGGTTGAATGGTGCAAAAGGGATAGTTCGCCGCCTCGGCTGGAGCGCTCGTAAGCGCGGAAAAAATGGTCGATTTTCCCACATTGGGAAGACCGACAATACCGCAATTTATAGCCATTGGTTCCTCTCTACAATAAATACAATATGCCCCATTTTACCGGTTGAATCGTTGAAGGGCAAGTTGTATAATCCAACAAATACGTTTTCCGCATCACCGGAGGATTTTTATGGCATTCAATCTTGCGATGTACCCCGTTTCTTACGTGGCCCAGTACAACCCCGAAACAGACTCATGGAATGAATCATGGATTCAGGCCGATTCTGTACACTACGACGAACTTGTCGCAATGGACGAGAGCGAACGGAACGCCATTTACGCGAAGCGTAACCGCTTCGATCTTCCCCTGGTTAACTATACCACTCAATACGCTCTTGGCTGTTTCGAGGGCATGAAAGCTTACCCGCAGAAGGATGGGTCCCTTTCAATTTTTCGTCCGGAGAAAAATGCCGAACGGTTCTATAATTCCATGAAAGGACTTAAAGCTCCGGCATTCCCTCCGGAACTGTACCTCAAGGCTTCAAAAGAGTTTATCCGGAGAAACCGGGAACTCGGATACATGCCTGCGTACGACGCTGAATGGGAAAAGGATAACTTTTCCTCGGCGAGCGCGGTGTATATGCGCCCCTTCATGTACTCGGAAGGCGCGATCGGCATCGGCGTATCCCGCGAACCGTATGTGATAATCTGCGCAACCACGGTTTCAAGCTACTTCAAGAGCACCAATTCAAAAGCAGTGGTAACCGATCGCATCCGGGCCACTCCCAACGGCACCGGCTGGATTAAATGCGTGTCTAACTACGTCGTGTCCACACTCGCGAAAAAAGAAGCGGAAGACGCAGGTTACATGGAAGTCATCTTCCTCGACGCAACAAAACGCAAGTATGTTGAAGAAGGTTCGTCCTGCAACATATTCTTCTACCTCAAGAACGGGGAGCTCGTTACCCCGGAACTGGGTGACACCATCCTTCCCGGCATTACCCGTTCTTCCATCATCGAATTTGCCCGTGCCGAAGGCATCAAGGTCACCGAACGGAAAATTTCCATCCAGGAAGTGGCGTCCAAGTGCTGCGAGTGCTTCGTGACCGGAACCGCCGCCGGTATCAGCTCCATCGAAAGCATCACCTGGAAAGGCAAGGAACATGTTTTCAATAATCGTGTCCCGGGCGAACTCGGCAAACGCCTGCAGGCTCGCCTCAAAGGCACCCAATACGGTACCGTGGAAGACGTGAATGGATGGAATGTCCTGGTCTGATTCATCTGACAAAAATGACGCGCTTCACCTTATAGTTTCCGGCCGAGTTCAGGGCGTGGGTTTCCGCGCCTGGGCCGCCCGCGAAGCGGACCGTCTCGGCATAAAAGGCCTGGTCCGCAACCTTCCCGACGGCAGCGTAGAGATTGTCGCGGAAGGCGATCCGGAGCTCCTGGACCGCTTCTACGAACGCCTGGAAGCAGGAAACGGCTACTCACGAACCGACCAATTACAAAAAAAACGGGTATCCCCGCAAGGGTTTACCCGCTTTTCAATTACCTATTGAGTCCCATTCAGTGCTTTCTATACTGAGGCACAAATCGGGAAGAGACGCGACATGGCCATGCTCACAGCCGTTCGAAGAAATGGCCATGGGAGGCGAAAGTGTGTCGAATTGCCGGAAACATGTACATACCACCAGCTATATACCTCTAATCGCTTGAATTTGATTATATCCTGCGTTATTCTTTAGTAAGGAATGTAAGGAGGTTCGTATGGAACTCGCAAAGGTTACCTCAAAAGGTCAAATCACCATACCGCAGGAAATACGTAAAAAACTTAAGTTAAAGGAAGGCGACAAGGTATTCTTTGTTGAGGACAATGGTTCGATCCAGTTTCTCAATGCCTCCCAGGTTGCTATTCGTGCAGTACAGAATGGAATGTCCGGAGAAGCGGAAAAAGGCGGCTTTTCTACAGAAGATGATGTAGTTCAGTACATCAAACAAATCAGAAAAACCGCTATTCTCTAATGCGTGTTTTTGTTGATACCAATATAATCATTTCTTCACTACTTTTCCCGAAAGGAAAAACTGCGGCGGTGTTCAATCACATTATTGAACACCATGAGCTTGTTTTGGCAAGTTTTTGTGTTCTTGAGGCAACTATGGTGTTTTCACGGAAGTTCCCGGATAAAACCCATCTTCTCGAACAATTTTTCCTGGATCTTGACTTTGAACTCTTTCACACTCCGGAATCTGTTTCGTTTGAAGAATATCCTCAAATCCGGGATCCATGCGATTATCCTGTTCTTGTCTCCGCAATTCTGTCAGATTCTGATGTACTATTGACGGGCGACAAGGATTTTGAGGGTGTAGAAATAGCAAAGCCTCTCATTTTCAGCCCGTCGCAGTATTTTGAGCTCATCACCAAAAAAGAACCGGGTCAGTAGCACTCGCCACTTGCCCGGTTCCTCTGGTTCAGGGATAAAATATTTTCAACATTTTTGGTAGCACTCAGTACATATCCGGATCCGAAGACGCCCGGGAAATATTCTGTTCTTCCAGAGTACTTTCCAGATACTCCTGTATCAGCATCTCACCAAACTCCGCAAGCTGTGACCGGGTAAAGAAAATCTGGAAATAACCGGAGCGTTTAACGACAGAACCTCTAGTCGTACTGGTATACCGGTCGTTCGCTGTTTCAGGAATGGTAATAATAAAATAGGGAGTATCCTTGATAAACTGATATCCAGCTGATACAGAGGCAGTTCCTTCTGCATTCATGGTCAAAACACCCCACTTCATAAAAGCAGGAAATTTACCGTAAGCTGCAAACATTTTTTTATCCCTGTTCAGTGAACGTTGTTCAAATTGATCAAGATAGCCGGTAATACCGGAAATCAGTATATCCCGCGCATGTTTGTTCAAATATAGGTGAGTTTCATTTCCTTGATTGCGAGTAAGAAGAACAACGTCGTTGGTACGTGGCGCAAATTGAAGGGTAAAACTGCCGGCATTCATGCCAATCCCGGTAAATCCGGAAAAAGAAGCTCCAGCAACACCGATTTCGTAGGGATCGGCATTCGCCACCATGTCCTGACTGACCGCCGGTTTGGGAGCACCGGCACATCCGATTAGAAAGAGAGCCGAAATTGCGGCTAACCATGTTGTTATTTTCATGACTAGTACTGTATCAGTATTTTAGATGGAATACAAGACAAAAAAGGGCCCCTGCAAGCAGGGGCCCAATTGGTTAGCATTTACGCGTTGGCGCAGTGCTTAGAACCAGTATTCCATGCGAACGGGGATACCAATGTAGGTATCGCCTTCGCTGCGTACCTGAACACCAGCACCTACAACACCGTTGCTGAAGCCTTTAGTAACTCCGGCAAAGAAGGTGATTGCAGAATCGCCGCTTCCAGTCCATACATCATCCATGTAGTGAACGTCAGCAGATACACCAACACCGTCACCGACATCATAGTCAAGTCCGGCACCAACGTGCATGCGGTTGTCAGATTCCATCAGCTTGTAAACAGCCATGAGATGAATCTTGGCAGCGTCAACAGCGTAGTTACCATACAGAGCGATCTTCTTGGTTTCTTCAGGATCAACATCTGCGTTAGTGTTCATGGCAAAGCCAAGTTCAACAAAGAGGTTTTCCATGCCGGTGTAGTTGAAAGCAACTTCTACAGCAGTCTGCATGTCATCAACCTTTCCTTCAGCGTCGCTGGTTGCTTCGGAAGTAAGGATCTGAGCCTTGAACTGTCCAACACCATCAATGCTGTAACCAAGAGCAGCCTGCATCTTGGCGAACATGTCAGAAGTGTGGTCCTTGTCAAGATCATAGAAGTACAGAGCCACATAGAGGGGATCCATGGGAGTAATTGCTACTTCGAAAGCTTCACGTGAACCTTCAATACCGATGCGGCTGAAAGTTACGTCTTCACCATCACCGTAACCAAGACCACGGTACCAGTTGAACGAACCAAAGGCGGCATTTCCCCGAAGGGTGTCGTCATAGATGCGTCCGAGCTGGAGGGTTACCATATCCATGGGCTTTACCCAGATTTTCTGCTGGTCGCCAACGGAGAATGCTCCACCGTCTACGTTACCATCAATCTGGAAACCTACATTGTCGGAATTACCAGCAAGGGTGAAACCAATGCGGGCTTCGTCTCCGGGCCAGCCGCCCCAGGAAGGAGCAGTGTCGGTCAGTGTGTCATCCGGTCCGTTTGAAACGGGCAGGAAAATTCCGCGTCCCCAAGCACCAATAGAGACCTCGGCAACCGCTACAGAAGCAACGAGTGCGAAGATCATAAGAATTGCAAGAGCTTTTTTCATTTAAGAAA
>ENA-UOUL01005970-UOUL01005970.1-bioreactor-metagenome-genome-assembly--contig:-NODE-5970-length-10202-cov-3.125235_pt1 | contig 10202 bp, 5 predicted proteins | sample MGYA00249838_ERZ747220 | MGnify/ENA primary metagenome ERZ747220 (study PRJEB28778, sample SAMN05720191) | bioreactor metagenome | isolation source: Anaerobic biogas reactor | place: USA:Washington...
AACGAGAAGGTGGCCGAGTTGAAGGCCGAACTGTTCACGCTCCGTTTCCAGGCGGCGACCGGCCAGCTGGAGTCCTCGGCCCGCCTGCGCCAGGTCCGCAAGGACATCGCGCGGATTTACACCGTGTTGCAGGAACGTCACCTCAACATCGTCCCCGACCCCGATGAGGAGGCCTGAGCATGAGCGAATCCACCCAGGATGTGGCCGCCGAGGCCACCGAGCGCGTTCAGCGCAAGGTACGCACCGGTTACGTGGTCAGCGACAAGATGGACAAGACGATCGTCGTGGCCGTCGAGGACCGCAAGAAGCACCCGCTGTACGGCAAGGTCATCCGCAGCACGAGCAAGCTCAAGGCCCACGACGAGCAGAACGCCGCCGGCGTCGGTCTTGTGGAGGATCTCCTCGGAAACGGCCTTGAGCGCCACCGGGTACCCGACCCGGTTGGCGGCTTCCCGCGCGCCTTCGTAGGTATCCGCGATCCCATAGGGAGGCGCCGAGATGCCGTAGGCGCGGCAGACCTCGTACCCCTCGGGTTCGGTCAGGCTCCTGCGGCCCTTCCGCACCGCCTCCCCGAGCAGGCCGGCGACGGGCGAGGGCCCCTTCCCGACCGAGGCTCCCGCCTCGCGGCGGGACCGGAGGACCGCCGGGGCTTTCTCCCTGATGTCTCTGTACCGCGCCATGTTCCCCGCGATCCTGGCTAGGGAATCGGGGAACTCCATGGCGGGCAGGCCGGCGCTTTCGAGCTCCCGGTATATCTCCGGGACGAACGAGCCGTAGGTGACCCCGTTCAGGAGCGGCTTGCGCTCCCCCGGCTGGGACCGCCAGGCGCGGATGGTCTCGGCCACGAGTTTGCCCTGGTCCATGAACGACGTCGGCGCCACCAGATGCAGGACCATGTCGATGCCGGGGTCGCGGAAAAGGATGTCCAGGGCCTTGCCGTGCATTTCCGAGTCGGAGGCCGCCGTGACGTCGACGTACCCGTCGGGCCGGCCGATGTTGGCCATGGGCACGCAGATCTCACGGAGGGCGCGGACCGTCTCGGGCGAAAAGGACGCCATCCGCAGCTCGGGGATCTCCGAGATCTGGTCGATGCAGATCGTCCCCGGACCGCCCATCTGGGAAAGCACGCAGACGCGGTTTCCCCGGGGCATCGCCAGCCGCTCGAACACCCTCAGGGTGTCGTAGAACTCCGAGATGCTGCGGGCGCGGATCAGGCCCGCCTGGCGAAACGCCCCGTCGTAGATGGCGTCGCTTCCGGCGACGGCGCCGGTGTGGGAAAGGGCCGCGGTCGTCCCGACCTCGCTTTTGCCGCTTTTGAAGACGACCACGGGCTTTACGGCCGACACCTCCCGGGCTGTCTCGAAAAATGCCGCCGGGGCGGGCAAACCCTCGATGTAGACGCCGATAACGGTCGTGGAGGGGTCCTCCTTCAAAAACGCGAGCAGTTCGGTCATGTCGACGTCGACCATGTTGCCAACCGAAGCGAACTTGCAGAGCCCCACGAACTCCATGCTCTTCCTCCAGAACAGCACGGAGTTCCCGAGGGCCCCGCTCTGGGTCACGATGCTCAGCCCGCCCCTGGGGTAGGCGGGGATGTCGAAGTTGGTGTTGAGCCCGCTGTGCGCGTCGGTGATGCCGACGCAGTTCGGGCCGATCAGGCGCACCGAGGAGGATTTCAGGGTCTCGACCATCGTCCGCTCCATCTCCTTCGCCTCGGGCGTATTGAGCTCCCCGAACCCGGCGGACATGCAGACGGCGGCGGCCACGTCGCCGTGGCGGCGCTTTCTTTCTGCGATCTCCCCGGCGACCCGGAGGGTCAGCCCGGCCGCGACGAGCAGGACGCAGAGTTCGACCGGCTCCGGTATGTCCAGGAGGCTCCGGTAGCACCGGAGGCCCAGGATCGACTCCTCGCGGGGATTGACGGGGTAGACTTTCCCCCGGTACCCCATCGAGAGCAGGTTCTGCAGCGCCGTGTGCCCGGCCTTGCTCGGATCGGAGGAGGCGCCGATGACGGCGACGCTTGCGGGATTGAAAAACGCGTTGAGGCTCGAGATATCTGCCATGAGTCCTTCCTCTGGAAAACAGCTTCGGTTGTTGCCGCACACCCCGGCGCCCCGACACGGGTTCCCTATCCTTCCGCCGGAAATCCCGTGGATTATACGGCAAGTGCCGCCGCGGATGCGACAGGTTTCCGCCTCCCGCCCTCAGGACGGGTTCATCGGGACGGCGCGGCCCGTGCGGGCCAGAAGCACGTAGGCTTCCGAGACCTCCACGGAAAGATCCCGCAGGGCGTCGGCGTAGCCGCGGATCTGCGCCGCGTACTTCTCCTTAAGAACACCTTCGTCCGGCAGGGCGCCGTCGACCCGGTCGGTCTTGTAGTCGACAAGCACCCAGCCGTCCCCGTCTTCGAACAGCAGGTCGATCTTCCCTTCCTCGACGGAACCGTCACCCAGGGGGCGCACGAAGGGAAACTCCCTGAAAACCCTCCGGCCCGCCCGCAGTGCGGCCGCCGCCCTGCCGACGAGCTCCGAGGACAGGCTGGCCTCGAGCATCGCGTGAAACATGCGGCGGCTTTCCGGGTCGAGAGCATACTCTGTCGCGATGCCGTCGGCCCAGTCCCGGCGCCGGCTCTCGAGCAGGTCCGCCTGTTCGAGAGCCGCATGAAGCGCCGTGCCGAGCCGCCGCGCGCGCCCCGGCGCCGGATCCACTTTCGTCGGGCCCGCGCCGCCCGGGCCTCCCCCCGAGGCCGCGGCCGCGGCCTCGCGCCAGGCCCGGAGCCCCGCATATTCCCTTTCGATCTCACTGAAAATATCCGGCGCGGGGGCCGCGTTGTCCCGCCCGCCCGCCGCGGCCGCCGGGAGTCTTTCCAGGTCGATCAGCCGGACAAGGCCGCCCCCCGCCTCCAGGCACTCCTCGAGTAGGGGGCCGAGGGGTTTCAAACGCGTCGGGCCGACATCGGGCGCCCACAGGTCCGTGCCGCCGATTCTCTTCCAGCCGGCCGTGTGGGTGGAGACAACCATGTGGTCGCGCGCGCGGGTTGCGGCCACGTACAGGAGCCGGACCAGCTCGGCCTCTTCCTTGTCTTTGTCCTCTTCGGCCAGCTCCTCCCAGCTGCGGGTCGCCACGGGGCCTTCTTTGGTTACGATCCGGACGGCGAAAACCTTCCTGTTGTGCGGGTCGGCCAGGATGTCGTCGGTCCTCCCCCTTTTCTGCACGCCGAGGGCGGCCAGGATGACGATGGGGAAATCGAGCCCCTTGGCGATCATTTGAGTGCCGACGAGGATGTCGATGCGACCGGAGCGGAAGTCGGAGAGGATGGTTCGGAAGAGGTGACGCTTGTTCATGGTGTCGGCATCGATCCGGCAAACTTTCGCCCGGGGCAGGATGGCCTTTACCACATCTTCAACTTTCTGGGTGCCGAATCCTTCTCCATGGATTTTTGCGGATTGGCATTGAGGGCAGCGGGCGGGGGCGGGCATCTCGTAACCGGTGAGGTGGCACTTGAGGATGTTTCCGCTACGGTGGTAGGTGAGCGGGATGCTGCATTCGTCGGATAGGGCGACCCATCCGCAATCGGGGCAGATCATGTGGGTGGAGTAGCCGCGCCGGTTGAGGAAGAGGATGCTTTGTTCCCGCTTCTCAAAGCGGTCGAGCAGGAGCTCCTTGAGCGGGTTGGAGATGATGGTCAGCTGCTTGTTTTTCCGGAACTCACGCCGCATGTCCACGATCTGGGTGGAGGGGAGGGTGCGGTTGTCGACCCTGTGGTTCATCCGGATCACCTGGTATTTACCGACCCGGACATTGTAGAGGGATTCGAGCGAGGGTGTAGCGGAACCGAGAATGACGGTCGCATTGTTGAGTTTGGCGCGGTAGACGGCGAGATCCCGGCCGTGGTAACGCGGTGTTTCCTCCTGCTTATAGGCGGGTTCGTGCTCTTCGTCGACGATGATGAGGCGGAGGTTGTTGAGGGGGGTGAAGATCGCCGAACGCGCCCCGACCACGACCCTGGACTCGCCGCGTGCGATGCGCAGCCAACTGTCGCGCCGCTCCCCTTCGGAGAGGTGGCTGTGCCAGACCACAACGTGAACCCCAAGCGCTTCGAGGCGGGCCCGGAGTGTGCCGACGGTTTGAGGGGCGAGGGCGACTTCGGGAACAAGAAAGAGGGCAGTGGCTCCCGGCTCAGTGAGCACATGCTGAAGGGCCTTGACGTAGACCTCGGTTTTTCCGGAACCGGTTACGCCGTGGAGCAGGACCGGCTGAAATGACTGGGCATCGAGAATCGGAAGGAGGGTGTCGACCGCATTTTGTTGCTCCCCGGTGAGGGCATATTCGATCGGGCGGAGGGTGTCGCCAGCCGCGGCTTCATCTTCGTATCCGATGCGATCCACGTTTTTGCGGATCTCGTCGATCCATCCCTTTCGGATGAGCTCCTGACAGACTGCTGGCGAAATGCGGGCGGCCTTGATCGCAGCCGGTTTGGAAACAGGGCCTGGTTGGGAGAGCAAGAGGGCGATGAGCGCCTGCTGCTTTGGCGCACGGCGTGCGAGAGTGGTGAGGTCAACCTCCCGACCAGCTTGGGTGAGCGCCAGCGAGACGTGTTCCTTTGCTCCAAGTCCCTTGCGTATGCCCGGAGGAAGGATCCGGTCCATCACCTGCGCGGTGGAGCAGCCGTAGTAGGACGCCATCCATGTGGCGAGGGTGAGCGTATCGGAGGCGATCAACGGATACGGGTAGAGCACTTCGAGAATGTTTCTCAGCTTGGACTTTGGAAAATCGATGGAAGTGGGATGGGCGCTGACGATGCCGAGCTCGGTGCCGCGCATGAGAGGAATCCGCACGAGTGATCCGATGGCGGGCCTTTCCAGAAACGATGGAACCGCGTAAGTGAGGGGTTTTTCGATCCGGGAGATGATCCGGACCTCCACGATCATGGTTTGGTCTTGATTCATCCGGGGGTTGGCTTGAAGGAGGGCTGTGCTGTTGAAGTGGGTGCGGCGGGATGGCACGCCGGAGAACGCTGGTTCATGAAGTCAACAATGGGAAATCGGTAGACGAAGGCGACTTCAAATCACGAGGGATCGAGCTGTGTGTGAATGCCACTATCGGCGGCAATAACGAATGGATTGGTCGCGCCGGTGAGCCGATCCGGAATATTTCCCGAGATGTAGAGTCCTTCGGGCAGTGCTTTCTTGCGGGTTATGGCACCTGCCGCATGCAGTTGATTGACCAATTCGAATCGATCGTAGGGAATCAGCAATTCGGTGGGGTTGTGTTTCTCTGAGGCGAGTTGGTCCAGACGGGCGATAAGTGCATCCATCCCGCCGGGAGCCTTTGTGCTGGAGAAGACGGCATCCGGAAAACGGCTTGCGAGTTGGGTGGGCAGCTCGCTGCCTGCTTCCAGCAGGTCAAGTTTGTTGAAGACGAGCAGACGCGGGTTGGCGGAGGCACCGAGTTCATCGATCACGCTCAGCGTGGTCTCGATGTGAACATCGATTTCCGGCTGTGAAATGTCGACGACATGGATGAGCCAGTCGGCTACGACGGCTTCCTCCAGTGTTGCTTTGAACGCTTCGACGAGCCGATGGGGCAGCTTGCGCACAAAGCCGACGGTATCGGTGAGGATGAGGGTTTGGCCGCAGGGCAGCTTGAGCCGGCGTGAAGTTGGATCAAGAGTGGCGAAAAGCTTGTCTTCCTCCAGAACCGAGGAGCGTGTCAGGTGATTGAGGATCGATGATTTTCCGGCGTTGGTGTAGCCGATGATCGCCGCGGTCGGGAGGGGGATTCGGGTGCGTTTGTTGCGCTGGACTTTGCGGTGCCGGATGACCTCGGAAAGCTCGACTTTGAGTTTGGCGATGCGGTTCCGGACGAAGCGTTGGTCGAGCTCGAGCTGGGTTTCCCCCTCACCGCGCTGCGTCACACCACCGCCGCGCTGGCGGCTGAGGTGGGTCCATGCCCGCTTGAGTCGGGGCAAGTTGTATTCCATGCGGGCGAGTTCGACCTGAAGCTTGGCTTCACGTGTCTGTGCCCTGCGCGCAAAGATGTCGATAATGACTTCCTGCCGGTCGATCACGAGGCAGCCCGCCAGCCGTTCCCAGTTGCGTTGCTGACCCGGAGTAAGTTCGTCATCGAATACAATGACATCGCATTCATTGGCCTTCGCGAGTGCCACAACATCGTTGGCCTGACCCTCGCCCAGCAGGTAAGCCGCCTGGGGTTGGCGCAGCTTGATCCATGTGGTTTCGACGATCTTTATCGTCAATGTTTCCACCAACTCGACCAGCTCGGCGAGCATGGAGATGGTGTCGTTTTGGCCTTGTCCCTGACGCTCGATGCCCACGAGAAGGGCACGCTCAACAAGAGCCGGATCATCCCTGACTTCGTTCATACTGCGTATGCGATTTCGAGCGAGTCATCATGCCCAAACAGGGGGTAATGGCATATCCGGGCATTCCGGATGTTGTCGTCAATCCACTGCATGCTCACTTCGCGGGACCCCAGCGTTTGGTAAAGGGGAAGTAGATGAATGCTGCCTTACCGATGACTTCCTTTTCGGGAACAGGTCCGAAGTAGCGACTGTCGAAACTATTGGATGAATTGTCGCCCATTGCAAAAAAGCTGCCTTGGGGCACCTCATACTTCATGCCAGATTGCAGAAGACCGACATTGGTGTAACCAGGATAATCATCCGCCCTCAGTGAGTTTTTGCCGAAAGCATCAGCCCCGGAGGCCGGTTCACCATCTGCAAACAGGGTGTGGTTTTTCACTTCAAGGATTTGTCCCGGCATGCCGGCAAGCCGCTTGATGTAGTATTTGTCATCGGGCAACATACTCGGATACCCTGCACGGTTCTTAAATCCGCCTGTGCGGAACACGATGGGATCTCCCGCTTTTGGTGGAGCAAAGTGATACCAGAACCGGTTCACAAAGAGGGCATCGCCCATGAGGATATCAAAACGCAGAATGGATTGTCCTTTTGTAGCCTCTTTTAACGTCGACAGGCGGACCCGGCCATTTTCGAAGGTAACCCCATCGCGTTTGTTGACCAGTCCGCGATAGGCTTCCGCAAGACTTTCAGCTCCCGGGAAAAATGCCTCGAGCAAGACATTGTCGAGGTTGAATTCGAAGGGCACCCGGATGGTGTGCTTCGTATTGCCGACATAGATGGTGTATTCGCGGTAATTGGCAGGAAGAAGACCCGCCCATTTACGACCCTTGACCTCCTCGTAATAGAAGCCCTGGATTATGCCGCGTTCGGGATGACCTCCCAATGGAATGGAGATCGTTCCGGACTCTTTGGCATCCACTTTGTAATGGGAGGCACCACGCAGGACTTTGCGCAGGATCCGTTGGTGCAGGGCCGGTGCTTTTTCAGCCTGGGAGACCGCATCGGGCTCACGTCCGAAGTAGGTCGGATACATTGAGCTGGTAGGGATCACGAAGGGCTGGAAAAAGAACAAGCGGAAGCTCAGGATCACGATAGCGATGACCAGGAGGGTTTCCACGTTGTCATTCACGAACCGCACCGGATAGATTTCGCCACCTACCTTTGACAGGATCTCGTGCTGGGCGTGAAGTGCCGATTCGAGATCCGCTTCCTTTGTCTTCTTATCCCGGAAGGCCTGCTCCAGAACGGATGCACTTTCCCGCAAGGCGGTGATGTCCGCAGCAGCCATCACGTCACGCCGATAGTGGTAGACTTTGTCGCCGAGCCGGATCAGCTCCACTGCCTTTTTGCGGAGAGTCTTGAGGTGGGATGTGCTCATGAATGATAAAAATGAATCCGAAACCGGGATAGGAAGCAAATGCGATCAGGAACTGGAAGTGTTTTTGAGGATGCTTACAAACGCCTCCTGTGGAATCGAGACATTGCCGATCTGCTTCATCCGTTTTTTCCCTTCCTTCTGCTTTTCAAGGAGCTTGCGTTTGCGGGTGATGTCCCCGCCGTAGCACTTCGCGGTGACGTCCTTGCGGTAGGCTCCGACGGTTTCGCGGGCGACAACCTTGCCACCGATAGCGGCCTGGATCGCGATTTTGAAAAGTTGGCGTGGAAGGATATCCTTGAGCTTCTCGCAAAGCACCCGTCCCCGTCCCTCGGCTTTGTCCTTGTGGACAATCGAGGCGAAAGCGTCCACCGGTTCACTGTTGACGAGAATATCCATGCGCACGAGATCGCTTTCCTGGTATCCGGCCATCTCGTAGTCCATGCTCCCGTAGCCTCGTGTGATACTCTTGAGCCGGTCATTGAAATCGATGAGGATTTCATTGAGGGGCAACACCGCCACGATCATGATGCGGGTGGGGTCCAACGTCTCGGTGTGGTCGCAGAAGCCCCGTTTTTCGGAAATCAGCGCGAGCAGATCACCAATGTAGTTGTTCGGGGTGTGAATGTGTGCCTTGATGATCGGTTCCTCGATCTTATCCAACTGGCTTGGGTCCGGGAAACGGAGGGGATTGTCCATTTCATACATGGTCCCGTCGGTCAGGGTGACCTTATAGACCACGCTCGGATAGGTGGAGATGATGTCGAGGTCATACTCGCGCCTCAAGCGTTCCTGGACAATCTCCATGTGAAGAAGTCCAAGGAAACCGCAGCGGAATCCGAATCCGAGGGCTGCTGAGCTTTCCTGCTGGTAGGTCAAGGCTGCATCGTTGAGCCTGAGCTTGCCCATGCCAGCGGTGAGTTTGCCGTAGTCGTTGGTATCAATCGGGTAGATCCCGCTGAAGACCATCGGGCGAACCGCTTTGAACCCCGGAAGCATCTCCTCAGCTGGTTTGGATGCGTCCGTGATGGTGTCACCGATTTTGACTTCAGATACACTCTTAATGTTGGTCACGATGTATCCCACATTTCCTGGATGCAGGATCGGCTCCGGTTTCATCTTCGGCGAAAACCGGCCCACTTCCTTCACCTGGATACGCGTGCCGTCGCTCATGAGCATCAGGGTGTCTCCCGCCTTGATGGCCCCCGAGAAGACCCGGACGTAGCAGATCACACCCTTGTAAGAGTCGTATACAGAGTCGAATATGAGGATGCGGGTGTTCGGATAATCCGCCCAGCGCGGATCGGGCACCCGGGCGACAATGGCCTCCATGATATCAATGATCCCTTGACCGGTCTTGCCACTGGCGAGGATGGCCTCGTCGGACGGAATCGTCAGCACATCCTCAATCTGATGCATGGCGGTATCGACGTCGGCACTGGGCAGATCGATCTTGTTGATCACGGGAATGATCGTAAGCCCCTGCGCGGTGGCGAGGTGAGCATTCGCGACCGTCTGGGCCTCAACTCCCTGGGCCGCATCGATCAGCAGAAGCGCTCCTTCGCACGCTGCCAGGCTTCGGGATACTTCATAGGAAAAGTCCACATGCCCCGGAGTGTCGATGAGATTGATCAACCATTCTTTACCCTTCAAATCACGATAAACCATCGAAACCGGATGGCATTTGATCGTGATCCCACGTTCCCGCTCCAAGTCCATGGAGTCGAGAAGTTGGTCTTTCATCAGCCGTTGATCCACCGTTCGGGTGAGCTCAAGGAGCCGATCCGAAAGAGTGGTCTTGCCGTGATCGACGTGAGCAATGATGGAGAAGTTGCGGATGTGGGCGAGCGACTCCATCAAATGTTTTCCGGGATCTCCTGATATTCCGAGACAGAAATGGCTGCCCAGGATTTGTCCGTGCGACGGACCAGGCCAGCAAGGACCTTGCCGATGCCGCATTCAACGAACTTCGAGAGCTTGTTTTCGGACTGTGCATTGCGCATGCAGTCCTCAAAAAGAACCGACGAAACGATCTGGCGAACCAGCGCAGCCTTGATGGCATCGGGTTCGGATACGGACTTTCCGGTCGTATTGGTGTAGACCGGGAACTCCGGTTGACGGAAGGTGAACTCCTTCAGGAAATCGGCGTATGCATCCCGTGCGGATACCATGAGGCGACTGTGATAGGCCCCGGCTACGTTGAGCTGCTTGACCATCTTGAAGCCCATGGTGGATGCCTTCTCCACCGCAGTTGCGATTTTGGCGGCTTCACCGGAGATCACGATCTGGCCCGGGCAGTTAAGGTTTGCCATTTCGACATCGCAATCCTTGCAGAGCTGCTCGGCAGTGCTGCGTTCACCTCCGATCAAGCTGGCCATCGATCCCTTGGTGGCGTCACAGGCTTTCTGCATGAGCTCACCGCGACGGGCAACCAGACGAAGA
>ENA-UOUL01005972-UOUL01005972.1-bioreactor-metagenome-genome-assembly--contig:-NODE-5972-length-10199-cov-3.214681_pt1 | contig 10199 bp, 7 predicted proteins | sample MGYA00249838_ERZ747220 | MGnify/ENA primary metagenome ERZ747220 (study PRJEB28778, sample SAMN05720191) | bioreactor metagenome | isolation source: Anaerobic biogas reactor | place: USA:Washington...
GCGCCCAGGATCGAGTGCAACTCGGCGCCTTGCAGTGATCCGAAGGATCCGGTGAGCCGCCAGGACCCGTCGAGGTCCTGCACGAGCTTGGCGTCGCGGTTGTCGTGGCTGCGTTGGTCGCGGTCTCGGGCCCCGTCCTCATCCACCAGGTCCGTCCACGACGTCACCTTCCGATCGAACACCCGGTACTCCTCGGTGGCGGCTTGGGTCGCGAACGCGCCGTCGTTCGCCTCCACCTGGCCGGTGATCCGCGGGTTGGCGTGCGCGCGGGCGATCCGCTCGACCTGGCAGGCGCCGATGCGCCCCGCCCGCAGCGCGTCGCGGCACTCGGGCAGGCGTCGCAGGGCGCGGGCGGAGCGGGCCCGGCGGGCGGCCTCGGGGCCCGACAGGTTCGCCCCATGGGCGACCATCGCCCGCGCGGAGCGGTGCCCGTCGACCCGGTGCACACCGCTGCGGTCGATCGCATCGACCAACTCGACCTGCACCGCCCGCACCCGCCGGGCCAGAGATTCCACCTCACCGATCAGAACCCGCGCGTCATCCACATCGAACGGCGCCACCCCCGCGGCGAGCAGGGCATCCACCGAGGCGGACAGCGCATCGAGAGCTTCAGCCGTCGCAGTGTCATGCACCTGGCTCACAACGCTCACCTCCACGGGGAGACGACGAACCCGAACGACCGAAGGACCGGCCGGAGGGTTCTCCCTGGGACCTCCCCGGCCACTCGAACGCGAGGGGCGGGGACGAAAAGTGGATCGGAGGACCGGTGTTGCGCTCTGGTCCTCGAAGAGCGTGACGACACCCTACACGAACACATGTACCCAACGCAACCCGGCGGCACGAAATCTGGTCTCCCTCCCACCGAAGCCGTTGCCGCCCTCGTGGTCGGCGAGGTCGAACCCCACGAAGCCCGGCCGGTCTTCGTCCCCTTCGGACCAGGTGCGGATGGGGATCTGGTACCTCGGCCACGACGGGTGGGCCTCGTGCCGTACCGGCCGCCGGTAGCCTGCCGCGCCATGAACAGGGGTGAACCGGGCGCGGAGGCCACGCTCGGTCCGGTCGCGAGCCCCACCGTCAACGTCCCGGTCCACACGATGGACGACCAGACGGCCGCCTTCCGCCCCGCCATCCTCGGCGTCCGAGGCGCCACCACCGCCGCGTCGGTGCTGCTGTGCAGCCGGGCCTTCACCGACCTCGACTACACGATCCTCACCTGGATGGTCGTGGTCGTCGCCTACAACCTGGTCCGGATCCTCCAGCCGCTGGTGATCCGCGACGACACCGCCAGCCTGATCCGGGTGCTGTTCGAGGTCGGCCTGCACGTCGTGGCCGTGATCGCCACGGGGTACTGGGAGTCACCGTTCGTGTTCTCCCTGCTCACCGCGATCATGGTGGCCGGCTTCGCCCGCGGGTTCGCGTTCGGCCTGCGCATCGGCGTCACGTCGACGCTGGCGGTCAGCATCCCGCACCTCCTGATCGAGGGGCTCTCGGAGACGTCGCTGCGCACCGACTTCCAGTGGTCGACCCTGATGATCCTCGTCGCCGCCGTCGCCGGGTACGCGCGTCGCATCACGATGGAGGCCGACCGGCAGCACTCCCTCGCCCTCGACCGCGTCGGGCGGCTGTCGGACGCCAACGCCCTGCTGTTCGCCCTGCACCGGGTCGCCCAGAGCCTGCCGAGCAGCCTCGACCTAGACGAGGTCCTCGACTCGACGATGACCCGGGTCGACGACCTGTTCTCCTACGACCACGCCGCCCTCCTCATCTACGACGACACCGGCGGCGGGTGGCGCACCGCCCGGTCGTCGGGCGCCCGCCGCACCCGGGCCTGGGCCGAGGAGGAGCTGCCCCGACCGGCCGCGGCCGCCGTCGGGACGCGGAGGCTGGTCCACGTCCCGGACCTGTCCCGCGACAACGGTCCCGGCATGGCCGTCGAGTCGCGCTCGGGCCTGTACGCCCCGCTCGTCGGGCGCGAGCAGGTGGTCGGGGTGCTCGTCGTCGAGCGCAACGACGCCGACCGGTTCGACCGCCGCGACGTCGACCTCCTCGAGGGCTTCGTCGCGCCCGCCGCCCTCGCCGTCGACAACGCCCTGTGGTTCAACCGGCTCCGCACCGTCGGGGCCGACGAGGAGCGCACCCGCATCGCGCGCGACCTGCACGACCGCATCGGCCAGTCGCTCGCGTACCTGTCGTTCGAGCTCGATCGCATCGTCAAGTCCGCGGGCAGGGGCGACGACGTGTCCCCGGCGCTGGAACGGCTCCGCACCGACGTCCGCGGCGTGGTGAGCGAGGTCCGCGACACGCTCTACGACCTGCGCACCGACGTGTCGGAGACGTCGGACCTGTCGTCGACGCTGCGCGCCCACGTCGACCGGGTCAACGACCGTGGCCGCTTCGAGGTGCGCCTCGACATCCGGGCCGAGGGGCGGCTGCCGCTGCGCCAGGAGCGCGAGCTGTTCCGGATCGCCCAGGAGGCGCTCGCCAACGTCGAACGCCACAGTGGCGCCGAGCGCTGCCTGGTGCGGTACTGGTGCGGCGACGGCACGGTGCTGCTCGAGGTCCGCGATGACGGCCGGGGCTTCCCCCCGGGGAAGGCGGGGCGGCTCGACAGCTACGGGATCCTGGGGATGCGCGAGCGGGCGGCCAGCATCGGGGCGACCCTCGACGTCGACAGCGTCGAGGGCGTGGGTTCCACGGTCCGCTGCCACCTGGAGACCGCGACCACCTGACCCACCCCGGCCGGCCGGATCCCCCATCGGAATCGTCCGCCGGCGGTACCCTTCCGGCGTGTCCGTGCGCCTGCTCCTCGCCGACGACCACCCGATGCTCCGCGACGGCCTGCGGCGCTCGCTCACCGAGGAGGGCTTCACCGTCGTCGGCGAGGCGTCCGACGGCTTCGAGGCCGTCGAGCTCGCCGAGCAGCTACGGCCCGACGTGGTGCTGATGGACGTGACGATGCCGGGTTGCGACGGCGTCGAGGCGACGCGCCGGATCTCCGCCGCCCATCCCGACATCCGGGTCGTGATGCTCACGATGCACGCCGACCAGGACGTGCTCCAGGAGGCCCTGCGCGCCGGCGCGGCGGGCTACCTGGTCAAGGACTGCTCGCTCGACGAGATCGCCGAGACGATCCGCCTGGCCGCCGACGACGACGCCGCCCTGTCACCGGCGGTCGCCGCCTCGATGCTCGCCGAGGTCCGCACGCTCGACGGCGGTCGGCCGAGCGACTCCCACGAGCGGGTCGTCACCCGGCGCGAGGAGGAGGTCCTCCAGCTCATCGCCGACGGCTGCTCGACCGGCGAGGTCGCCGAGCGCCTCTACATCAGCCAGAAGACGGTCAAGAACCACCTGGCGTCGATCTACCAGAAGCTCGACGCCCGCGACCGCACGCAGGCGGTCCTCCAGGCGGTGCGCATGGGCATCGTGCGTCTCAACTAGCGCCGCCCGGTCAGCGGGAGGCGTGCACCCGGCCTACTGGCAGGATTCGTGCACCGTCCCACCGGACTGGGACGTCTCGCCGATGCATTCGGCCGAGCCGCCGAGGCTGCCCCGGTTGCCGCTGCCGAAGAACGCCAGCGCGCTGAGGCAGACGACGGCGATCATGGCGATCAGGAGCGCGTACTCGACCAGGCTGGCGCCTTCTTCACGCTCGCTCAGTCGACGGATCATGGCCTTCATCGTTGGTCCTCTCCCCGTGTTGGGTCCTCCTCCATCGGCGCCCGAACGGGGTACTCCATGGGCCTCTCGACCCAAATCACCACCTAGCGTGCGATCCGGGGCACCGCCACCACCCACTGCGCGTCCCGGTGGACGATCTCCCAGCCGGGGTCCCGCTCGAGCGCCCCGCCCAGCGGCGAGTCCGCCTTCCAGAGCACCGCGGTGGCCTCGTGGCGCTCGAGGATCCCGGGCCAGCCGGGCCCGCCCTCGTTGAGCTCGACGAAGTCGCGGACCACCTCGATCGGGTACATGTCGACCCGATCGTCGTAGAACACGTCGGCTCGCGGCCCGTCACGGACCTCCCGGAAGTTGCCGACGTAGTCGGGGGCCACCACCCGGCTCCCCTCGTCGAGCAGGCCCTGCTCCTCCATCCAGTCGAGCGCGTCGACCGGGTACGGCGTGAGGTTGGTGTGCGGGGACTGGAGCGACGCCACCGTGAAGGCGACGGCGAGCACCGGCACCATCGCGAGGGCCGGTCGCAGGAGCGGGCTCCGGACGGCGGCCACGTCCGGGCCCCGGCGGGGTGCCCCGCCGGCCAGCACCGGGGCGAGGAGCACGATCAGGACGACCCCGTTCCGGGCCGACGTCATCGCCAGGGCCCCGAACACCGCGACGACCAGGCCGTCGCGCCAGTTCGGGCGCCGCACCAGCGCCAGCACGGCGAGGGCGAGCAGGGCCACGATCCCGTACTGGTGCCAACCGTCGTACGTCGGCGCCCGCCACTCCCTGATCGTGGCGAACGCTTCGCGGTTCGAGAGCAGGGCGCTGGCGAAGGTCAGCAGCCGGAGTCCGAGCGGGTTGACCGCCCCGAGCAACAGGCCCGCGACCGCCCACCTCGCCACCCGCGGCTCGCGTCCCCACCGGCCGGTGTCGAGCCGGGTGCCCACCGCGAGCACCCCCAGCAGGACCAGGGCGAACGGGAACGAACCGTGGGTGTTGACCCAGACCCAGCCGACCGGGACCAGCCACCTTGGGTCGAGGCGACCGTCGGCCGCGAGCATCACCAGGGCCAGGCCGATGACGCCGAACAGCAGGGGTCGGCCGCTCAGCACCTCGGTGCCGAGCACGAGCACGGCGGTCGTGACGCCGACCCGCACGACCAGCGACGGCGACCGCGCCGTCAGCCACCAGACGAGCATGCCGATCGCCGCGACCAGCAGGCCGTTCAGGACCCGCAGCGCACCGAAGCCGCCGAGCTGGTCGACGGCGCCGTAGATCAGCGACGCGAACCAGCTCTGCACGACCCAGGGCCGGCCGGTCGCCGTGAACGAGTAGGGGTCGGTGGTCGGGACCGCCCGCTCGTCGAGGATGATCCGTCCGGTCGCCAGGTGGGTCAGGAAGCTGTTGTCGTAGATGCGCCGCATCCCGATCAGCAGCCCGAACAGGGCGGCCAGGCCACCGCCCAGGACGCCCGCCGGCGACCCGGCCGAAGGCGCGGGACGCTCGGGCCGATCCGGACCGCCGGGTCCCGGCTCGGTGTCGGTGTCGTCGACGATGCGGGTGGAAGCTACCGGCGCACCACCGGGATCGGGGGGTGCCGGTGCCGCGACGGGGGCCACGACCGGGTCAGGTTCCCTTGAAGGCGTCCATGATGTTGAGGATCGCCGGCCCGAGGACCACCACGAACAGCGCGGGGAAGACGCAGAACACCATCGGGATGAGCATCTTCACCGGCGCCTTGGCCGCCTGCTCCTCGGCGAGCTGCTTGCGCTTGACCCGCATCTCCTCGGCCTGGCTGCGCAGCACCCGGCCGATCGAGACGCCGAACGTGTCGGCCTGGATGATCGCCAGCACGAACGAGCGGAGCTCGGGGACGTTGCAGCGCTTCTCCATGTTGCGCATGGCGTCGATGCGCGACGCCCCGGCCCGGACCTCGCCCAGCATCCGGGAGAACTCCTCGGTCAGGGCGCCGGGCACGGCGGCGACGCAACGGTCGAGCGCCTGCTCGAAGCCGAGGCCGGCCTCGACGGAGATCACGAGGAGGTCGAGGACCTCCGGCAGCTTGATCCGGATCTACTTCTGCCGCGCCTCGACCCGCCGGCCGAGCACGACGTCGGGCGCCTTGGCCAGGAGGGCGGCGCCGAGGCCCGCGAGGGCGATGGCGAGGAGGCCGGGCGGTCGCAGGAGGACGAACACGAAGAACAGCCACGGCACGACCAGCACGCGGAGCACGACCCGGACGGCCATGAAGCGGTCCCAGGCCTGGGTGCCGGTGTAGCCGAGGGTCGAGAACTGGGTGCGGGTCTTCTCGATGTAGCCGATCGGCGTGAAGCGCTTCCCGAGCGTGAGCAGCGACTCGAGGAGCGGCTGCACGGCCCGTTCGGTGACGGGCTTGAGGAGCTCCTGGTCGCGCACGTTGGCGACCTCGTAGCCCTCGAGCTGGCGCAGCGAAGCGCGCACGGTCGCCTTCTCCTCGACCTGCGTGAGGACGTTCCACAGCAGGACGACGAGGGCGACGAACAGCAGCACGAAGCCGGCGGTGAGGATCATGGGTGCGTCTCGGTTCTCGTGAGGTGCGGTCGGTCGGTCAGATCTCGATGGAGATGCACTTCTTCATCCACGCGAACCCGATCAGGGCGGAGATGGTCCCGGCGACGAGCATTCCCTGGCCGGTACCGGTGGTGAAGAGGAGCGTCATGTAGTCGGGGTTCATGGCGTACATGACCATCCCGAGGAGGGCGGGCAGGCCGCCGAGGACGATGGCGCTGATCTTCCCCTCGGCGGTGAGCGAGTTGACGTCCCGCCGCAGCCGCTCCCGGTTGATCATCGTCTCGGCGACGGTCTGGAGCAGCTCGGACAGGTTGCCGCCGACCTCGCGCTGGATGCGGATCGCCATGATCGCCCACTCGAAGTCCTTGCTCTGGACCCGGTCGGCGGCCCCCTGGAGGGCCTCCTCCAGCTCCCGGCCGAGGCGGGCCTCGGTCATCACCCGGCGCAGCTCCCGCCCCATCGGGCCGTCGACCTCGGTCGAGACCGCCTCGACGCCCTGGACGAGCGAGTAACCGGCCCGCAGGGACCCGGCGAGGAGGTTGAGCATGTCGGGGAGCTGGCTCTCGAACGCCTTGCGACGGCGTCCGCCGAGGAAGTTCAGGATCGCCATCGGCAGCAGGAAGCCGATCAGCGCGCCCATGACCAGACCGAACAGCCCTCCCAGCACCAGCCCGACCAGGGTGACGAGCACCGCGGTGATCACGTAGAAGAACAGCGCCTCGGCCGCCCGGAGGGGCAGGTCGGCCTGCTCGAGCTTGCCCTCGATCTTGACGAGGATCCCCTGCCGGGTGGCGATCTCCTCGGTGAGGTCGACCGCCCGCTGCACGAAGGCGGTCTGCACGAGGCCCTCGTGCTCCTCCTCCTCGGCGACACCCGGCTCGGTGTACTGCTGGAGCATCTTGTCCAGGTCCTGCTCGTCGCGGGACACGAACATGATCAGCGCGACCACCGCCAGGGCGATCGCCAGGCCGCCCGCCGCGACCACGGCGATCATGCCGAGGTCGCCGCGCACGAAGCTGGGGAGCAGCGACCGAGACGAGGCCGGCGGCTCGAGGTTGGCCTTGCCCGACGCCACCGCACCGGCGACGAACGTGGTCTTGACGGTCTCGCCGCCGACCGACACCGCGAGATCGGTACCGCCCTGCTCGGCGTGGCTCTCGAAGGTCAGGCGGTACTGGTCGTCGAGCGAATGCTGGACCCGGACCAGCCCGTCGGCGAGGTCCTCCTCGCCGGGGGCCTCGAGCACCGCACCGCCGACCCGGCTGACGAGCTTCTCGAGCGAGTCGACGTCGACCTGGTTCTGGGCGCCGTAGGCGAGGGCGAAGACAGCGCCGCCGACCCGGGCGACCTCCGACGCGGCCCGCGAGACGCCGATGTCGGAGGCGTCGTCGTAGCCGTCGGTGATCAGGATGATGTTCGGCTGGACGTCGCCGCCGGCCCGGAACATCGAGGCGGCCTTGCGCACCGCGTCCCACATCGCCGTCTTGCCGGTCTCGGGCGCGACCAGCGCGTCGGCGGCCTCGTTCAGCTTCGACCGGTCGGTCGTGAGGTCGGCCAGCACCTCGACCTCGGTGTCGAAGGCCACGATGCCCATCGGCTCACCGTCGTCGAGGTCACCGATCATCGACCGCAGCGTCTCCTGGGTCATCCGGACGCCGCCGTTGCCGGCCATCGACCGCGACGTGTCGACGACGACCACGACACCGGGCACGACCCCCGCGTTGCGGAGCGGCTCGAGGGTGGCGATCGGACGGTTCTGGCCGTCCTCCCGGATGGTTGCCTTGTCCAGCTCGGCGCGGTCGCCGGTCCAGATCAGGTCGACCGCGACCGCGTCGGGGTCGGTCGCGTCCACGCGGCGGACGCTGAGCGACGCCTCGTCCGCGGCGAGCGCCGCCGGACCGGCGGTGAACAGCAGGCAGGCGGTGACGATCGCGGCGAGGCCACCGAGGAGGCCCCGCCGCCGGCGCGCCGGCGGCGTCGTGCGGGTCGCGGCGGCCATCAGCGGGCGCCGGTCGTGCGGCGGGCGAACTGCTCGGGCTGGAAGACCTCGGGGCCGAGGCGGATGCCCAGGTCCTGGAGCTTCTCGGCGAAGCGGGGGCGGGTGCCGGTGGCCTTGAGGTGGCCCCGGAACCGGCCGTGCTCGTCGACGCCCATGCCGTAGTCGAACAGGAAGATGTCCTGCATGGTGATCGTGTCGCCCTCCATGCCCTGGATCTCCGAGATGCTCACGACCCGGCGGGTGCCGTCACGGAGGCGACCGATCTGGACCACGCAGTCGATGGCGCTGCTGATCTGGTGGCGGATCGCCGAGACCGGCAGGTCGTAGCCGGCCATCAGCACCAGCGTCTCGAGGCGGGCCATGCAGTCCCGGGCGGTGTTGGCGTGGACGGTGGTCAGCGACCCGTCGTGGCCGGTGTTCATCGCCTGGAGCATGTCGAGGGCCTCGCCGCCACGGCACTCGCCGACGACGATGCGGTCGGGCCGCATGCGCAGGGTGTTGCGCACCAGGTCGCGGATGGAGATGGCGCCCTTGCCCTCGATGTTCGGCGGACGGGCCTCCAGGGCGAGCACGTGCTCCTGGTGGAGCTGGAGCTCCTTGGCGTCCTCGACGGTGACGATGCGCTCGTCGCCCGGGATGAACGACGACAGCACGTTGAGCATCGTCGTCTTACCGGTGCCGGTACCGCCCGAGACGACGATGTTCAGCCGGCCGAGCACCATCGCCTGGAGGAAGCGGGCGCTCGACGCCGACAGCGTCCCGAAGCGGATCAGGTCGTCGATCTGGAACGGGTCCTTCGAGAACTTCCGGATCGTGAGGAACGGACCGCCGATCGCGAGCGGGTGGATCACCGCGTTGACGCGGGAGCCGTCGGGGAGGCGGGCGTCGCAGAGCGGGCTCGACTCGTCGATGCGGCGCCCGACCTGGGCGACGATCTTGTCGATGATGCGACGGAGGTGCTGGTCGTCGACGAACGTGGCGTTCGTCTTCTCGACCTTGCCGTTGCGCTCGACGAAGACCATGTCGGGCCCGTTGACCATGACCTCGGTGATCTCGTCGGTGCGGAGCAGCCGGTCGATCGGCCCGTACCCCAGGATGTCGTCGGAGACGTCCTGGATGAGCTGGGCCTTGTCGGCGGCCGAGAGCGGGGCCCGCTCCTGGGCGAGCGCCGAGTGGAGCTGCTCGTGCACCCGGCGGCGGAGGTCGTCCTCGGTCAGACGCTTGTCGTAGAGGATCGGACCGAGCTCGTCGATCAGGTGGTGGTGGATCTTCTGGCGCAACTCGTCGATGACGGGGTCCCGGCGCTTGACGGCGTTGAGACCCGCCTGCTGCGGGTTGGCTTCGTGGAGGCGCTTGTAGAGGGACATCGCAAGTCCATCGGCGCGCCGTTCCGGGTTGTGAGGTCACGTCCGCGGGTTCACGCAACGTGCGGACCGCGCTCCTCCGGGTGGCCCCGGGGACGGCGACGACCGGCCGGCCGGGCGCGCCCGCGGGCGCCCGGATGACGACGCGGAACGACCGCGGCCCGGGGCCGCGGTCGTTCTCGGGGGGAGGCGCGAAGGGGGCGCCGCCGGTGGCGTCGGTCAGCGACGCTTGCGGCCGGCGACGGGGATGTAGCGGTCGGCCAGGCCCTCGAGCGCCTTGGCGATCGAGCTGCGCGGCGCGTCGAGCACCACCGGGGTGCTCTTGTTGATCGACTGAGGCACCACGATGTCGCTCGGGAGCTGGGTGTCGGCCTTGACCTGGAGCGTGCGCTCGACCTCGCCGACGTCGAGCTTCACCTTCGTGTTGGCCCGGTTGAGGACGAGGTGGATCTTCGACGTCGGCGTGTCGAGCATCCGCATCGTCTGGAGGCCGATCTTCACGTTCTTGATGTTGGGGATGTCCATCCCGGCCACCAGCAACACGTCGTCGCTCTGCTCGATGAGGCTCAGCACCACGTCGTTGAAGTACGCCGGGGTGTCGATCACCACGTAGGAGCAGAACGAGCGCA